>Ga0193727_1000816_pt1 | contig 12575 bp, 12 predicted proteins | sample H2c2metaG_FD_143051 | JGI IMG/M metagenome (GOLD analysis project Ga0193727, IMG submission 143051) | Soil microbial communities from a riparian zone of the East river system, Colorado, United States - H2c2 | ecosystem: Environmental > Terrestrial > Soil > Riparian zone | place: USA: East River...
GCAGCCGCCGGCATTGCCGACTGCGGCGATCAGTTCGGGCGTATCGCCGCCTCCGGCCATCGGCGCCTGGATGATCGGCAGGTCACAGCCGAGCAATTGGGTGACGGACGTGTGCATCGCGATACGTGGATGGCCATTGCCGATCGTTGCCGGCTGTCGGCGTGTTCATTACACCTTTGATCGCGAACCGGCAACCGCCGGTCGCGTGCCGAGGTAGACGCCGCCGGCGGCGACGGCGAAGCCGGCCAGCTTGAGCAGGCTGAACTGCTCGCCGAGCAACGCGTAGCTGATGACCGCCGTGACCGGAGGAATCAGGAAGAACAGTTGCGCCACGCGATTGGCCGCGCCGCGGCGCAGCAACACGAACAGCACGCCAAAGCCGCCGACGGAGTTGACGATGATCAGCCAGCCGACGCTTGCGGCCAGTGCCGGCGAAAAGTCCAGCCGCAAGCCTTCGTGCAGCGCGAACGGTATCAGCACCAGCGTTGCCGCGGCGTGCTGCACGGTCAGGCCGACGCGCGCATCGATATTGCTGGCGTAACGCTTCTGATAGAGCGTGCCCAGGCTGATGCCGAGCAGGCCGGCGACCAGCAACAGGTACGCGCCGACCGACGCACCGCCGAAGTGCAGCCGGTCGGCGAGTACCAGCAGCACGCCGGCGAGACCGAGGGCCAGGCCGATCCACTGACGCGCCGTGATGCGCTCGCCGAACCAGGGCGCAAGCGCCGCGGTCACCAGCGGCATCGCGCCGATCACCAGTGCCGCGACGCCGACTTCGGCGCCCCACTGCACGCCGAGATAGACGGCGCCGAATTGCAGCGCCAGCGACATCAGGCCGACGACGGCGCTATGCATGACGGCGCGCCAATGCGGCAAGCCGACTCGCGCCAGCGCGGCGAGCAGCGCGAATGCCAGCGTCGCGCCGGCGAAGCGTACGACCAGCAGGTTGAACGCGCCGGCATGCGTGAGCGCAATCTTGCCGGCGATATAGCCGGTCGACCAGAGCATGACGAACGCGGCACCGAGCGCGGACGTCGAAGAAATTCCGCTCGGCGCACGCCGCGTCATCGACACGGCGGCCGGCAACGGTTTCGAATGAGACCCGTCCATGACGCGACTCCGCGTTTGCGACGCCACGATCGGCGCCATGACGGAACTCTATGGCGGTATCGATTTGCGATAAACTGGCAATTCGTCAAACTACTATTGCACATGACGCAATAATACCGTGAGCGACCGCCTGAGCGAGATCAGCGCCTTCATCGAAGTTGCGCATCAGCGCAGCTTCGTGCGCGCCGCCGAACGGCTCAAGGTCAACGTCTCGGCGGTCAGCCGCGCTGTGGCGGCACTGGAAACCCGGCTCGGCGTACGCCTGCTCCAGCGCAGCACGCGCCGTGTCGGCCTGACTGAGGCCGGCCGCGCGCACCTGCCGCGCTGCGAGACGTTGCTCGCCGAGCTGGCCGAGGCCGAAGCCGCGGTCAGCGAACGGCACAGCGCCGTGCAGGGTATATTGCGCGTCAGCGGCCCGGGTGGCCTGGGACTGACGCATCTGGTGCCGCTGCTGCCGGAACTGTTGCGCCGGCATCCGCAACTCGCCCTCGACTTCGACATGTCGAACCGCTTCGTCGACCTGATCGAGGAGGGATACGATCTGGCCATCCGCATCGGCACGCTGCGCGACTCGCGTCTGGCCGCACGCCGTCTCGGATCCAACCGGCGCGTGCTGGTCGTGGCGCCGGACTATCTGCGCGAGCGCGGGCCACCGAAGGATCCACGCGATCTGGCCGGACATACCTGCCTGATTCTCAAGCTCGGTGCGCATGCGGAAGACTGGACGCTGGTGGACAAGTCGGCACGCCAGACGGTGCGGGTCGACGGGCCGCTGCGATCCAATCATGCGCTGGCGATACGCGCGGCTTGCGTAAGCGGGCTAGGCATCGCCTTGTTGCCGCACTTCTCTATCATCGATGAGGTGGCCAGCGGCCGCCTCGTTCACGTGCTGCCGCGCTGGAGGACGCCCGAGCAGGGCATCTACGCCGTCTACCCGTCACACCGGTTGATTCCAGCCAAGGTACGTGCGTTCGTCGACTTCCTCGAGGAAAAGCTGCGCCCGGTTTAGGTGCGTCGGCATCAACCAGCCCGGGCGTGCTGCCGGATTTTTTCCGGTTCCAACCCCGCGGCGCTCGCGGCGACGTTGCATCGCATGACAGCCCGCGCTGTCGCCGTGCGCGCTGGCGCAGCGGCAATCTGCCGACGAGGATCCGTCCATGACTACTTTGGCGTTGTCGCAACCTGCCGTCCTGCAATGGAACTGGCCGCGTGTCGGTGCACTGTCCGGAGCGCTGTCGTTGCACTTCATCATGTTCGTATTGCTGCTCGTTCCGCCGGCGGCGATGACACTGTTGCGACCAGTGCTGCCGGTCGTCACCGACGTGCGGATTCTCGAACCGCCGCCCAAGCAGTTCGAGGAGCCGGCGCCGCCGACGCCGAAAAAGATCGTGCACGAAGTCCGCCAGCTGCGGACGCCGCCGAAACCGATTCAGGCGCCGGTTGCCCCGCCGGTCGAGTCGCAAATGCCAGCGCAAGTCGCCGATCCCGGACCGCCCGGCCCGACCACCACGACGACCGCGCCAGCCGATGTTGCGCCGGTCGCGCTCGCCTACAACACACGCACGCGCATTCCGTACCCGCTCGACGCGGCGAAGCTGCGCCAGCAGGGCACGGTGATCCTAAACGTGCTGGTCGGCAGCGATGGCCTGCCGCAGACGGTCGAGATCGAGAAATCGAGCGGCTTTCGGGCGCTCGACATCGCCGCGCGCGACGCGGTACGCCACTGGACGTTCCAGGCCGGCACGCGCAACGGCATTACTGCCGCGCTGTGGGCGCGCGTACCGATCACATTCACGCTCAACGTCCTGTAGCCGAAGCATGGCCAAGCAGCACGAGACACCGCCAGCCAAACACCATCCCCACCCAACGGCGCCAAGCTCGGCCTTCCATGCCTCGGCGAGCATCCGGCGCTGCGCAATCCTGCTTCGCGCGTTCAGCGGCGCGCGAGCGAGCGGCTTGCAGGCGCGCCGTTTTGCCCCCGGCGCGCGACTTTGCCCTGGAAGGGAGGGCTCATCAGTTGCCGCTCCGATTCAAGGAGGGCTTCCTTGCTTCGACCGGACCGGGTTAGGCGCTGTGCAGTGCCTTCATCGGATCGACGCGCGCGGCACGACGTGACGGAATCCAGCAGGCTGCCGCCGCGATAATGCCAAGCAGCGCCGCGATCGCGGCGTAGACCAGCGGATCGCCGGGACGCACCTCGAACAACAGCGCAGCCATCAAGCGGGTCAGCGCAAGTGCGGCGATCAGACCGATCAGCACGCCGACTCCGGTCAACTTCATGCCCTGGCCGAGCACCATGTGCTGCACGTTGGTGGCGCGTGCGCCGAGCGCCATGCGAATGCCGATCTCGCTCGAGCGCTGCGTGACCGAGTAGGCCATCACGCTGTACACGCCGAGGCTGGCGAGAATCAGCGCCAGCGCGGCGAACACGGTCAGCAGAATCATCGTCAGGCGGCGATCGGCCATCGACTGGTCGACGAAGTCCTGCATCGTACCGGGATTGGTCAGCGGCAGGTTGGAGTCCACGTCGCGCAGCGCGGCGCGCACGCTCGCTGTCAATGCACGCGGATCGCCGTCGGTACGCACCAGCAGCGCGGTGAAGTTTTCCGGCCGCTGCAGCATCGGATAGAACATCTCCGCCACCGGCGCGGTGGTGAGGCCGCCGGTATGCGAGTCGGCAACGACGCCGACGATTTCCTGCTGCACCTGCGCCATGCCCGAAACGAGCTTGCGTCCGATCGGGTTTTCGTCGGCGAACAACTGCTTCGCCATCGTCTCGTTGATGATCGCCACCGGCGTGCTGCTCGGTGTATCGCGCTCGTCGAAGTCACGACCGGCCTTGAGCGGAATGCCGAGCACGGCAAACCGGTTCGGGCTGATCAGGTGCCGGATCGCGAGCGCCTGCTCGCCGAGCGGCGGTAGCGGACGACCGATCACGGCATACGGCGCCTGGCCGTTGTTGCCGCTGAGTGGCGGATTGTCGCTGAGCGCGACTGCCTTGGCGCCCGGTATTTCCTGCAGCCGGCGATACAGGCGCGAGTAGAAATTCACCGAGGCTTCCGTGCGCGGTGGATATTGCGCCGGCGGCACAACGACGAATCCGGAAAAGACGCCCTCGGCGCGAAAGCCCGGCTGGACATTCTGGATGCGCACGAAGCTCGAGATCAGCAGGCTGGTCACGACCAGCAGCACGAACGACACGGCGATCTCGCCAATCAGCAACGCGCTGCGGAAACGGTTGCGTGTGCGGTCCGACGTCGAATCGCGACTCGAATCCTTCAGTGCGTCGTTGACGACATGCATCGACGCCTGCATGGCCGGCACGACGCCGAGAATAAGGCCGGCCAGGACAGACACGCCAAGCGTGAACGCGAGCACCAGCGGATCGAGCGAGATCTCGTCGACACGCGGAATGAAATCGTTGCCGACACGAGTCAGCAGCTGCAGGCTCAGCGCCGCGAAGATCAAGCCGAGCGCGCCGCCGGCGACCGACAGCAGCACGCTTTCGGTCAGGAACTGCGCGACGATATGGCTGCGGCGCGCACCGAGCGCGAAGCGGATGCCGATTTCCTTGCGCCGGCGCGAAAAGCGCGCGAGCACGAGATTGGCCACGTTTGCGCAGGCGATCAGCAGCACGGCGGCGACCGCGGCGAACAGCATCGCGTAGGTCTGGCGCTGATTGCCGATCAGGTCGTCGAGCAGGTAGCCGACCGTGATCTGCGCCTTGGCGTCGGCATGGGTCGGATTGGCCTGCGTGTAGCCGGCAGCGATCACGTTCATCGCGGCACGCACCTGTTCGATGCCCACGCCGGGCTTGAGCCGCGCGTACACCGTGTAGAAGAAACCGCCGTTGTCGATCTGCTGCTGCGTGAGGAACGGCGACTCGTACGGGCGCGTCGTGAACAGCGCGATCTGGTTCAGCGGAAATCCCGACAAGCTCTTCGGCAACACACCGATGATCGTGTACGGCTTGCCGTCGAGCGTGACCGACTGGCCGACGGCGTCGGCGTTGCCGGCGTAGTGCTTCTGCCAGTAGCCGAAGCTCAGCATCACGACCGGCGCGCCGCCCGGTTTGTCTTCGTCGGCCAGGAATCCGCGTCCTTGCACCAGCTGCACGCCGAGCAGCGTGAAATAGTTGCTCGACACGATCATGCCCTGCACCTGTTCCGGATCGCCGGACCCGGTGACATTGAAAGCATTCGGCGTCGACACGGACAGATCGCTGAAGACCTGCTGGCGCTCGCGCACGGCCAGCATGCGCGGCCAGGAAAACCCGGCCTGGACGATCTGCTGTTCCGGAATGGCCGAAGTCAATTGGACGATCTGTTCCGGATGCGCGTACGGCAGCGGGCGCAGGAAGATCGCGTTGATGATGCTGAAGATCGCGCTGTTCGCACCGATGCCGAGCGCCAGTGCGAGTACTGCGACCAGCGTGAAGCCCGGGGACTGACGCAGGGATCGAAACGCCAGCTTGATCGTATCCATTTCGCCGCGGCCTCGTGCTCTAGTCGTTGGAGAAAATACCCCCGGCCACCGGCTCGCCGCAAGTAGGCATCCGACGGCCTCGATCGATCCGAACGCGTGGCGCACATCCGGTGGTCACTCCTTTCGATGCGGAACGCGGCCGAAAGGTTGCGCACGCTATCGACGTCCTGGGATGGCGCTGTCGAGTATGGCATGCGTACTCTCGACGAGCCCGCTCGGCGCCTACAAGTACGAGTAAGCGCCGGCTGCGCCGGCTGGTGAGCGCTCGCTTCGCGAGCTAGCGGACTGTCTCAATTGGATGGCATCTGCCTGAAAATTCGCCAGAACGCGTGGGGTGACTCCCTCGCCCCCTGTGGCGGGGACCCGATTAGCGTCGAGTCTCAGCAACGCGCTCCTAAGCCCCTCCCCCTTGATTGGGGGAGGGGTTGGGGAGAGGTGCAACAGCTGAGACTCGACGCTAATTGGGTGGCGGGGAGAGGGTAGTGAGGGGTGCGTGATAGAGCGGCACAGGTTGGTGTGCGAGCTTGCAGCGCGCGCCTCCTGCCAAGAACTGCCGCGCCTGCAATCGGACAGGCTGGCCCCTCACCCTACCCTCTCCCCATCATTCGATGGGGAGAGGGGAAGAAACACTCGCCGGGTGCTTTTCATGGGAGACAGACCACTAGAGTGGCTTGTAACGTTTGATTCGGGAGCAGTTTGGGAATCCCCAGCCACGGTTGCCCCCATCCGCCCCACCTGCATGCGCTGTGAAGGCACTCGCGATTCTTGGATCGTGCGCAGCGCATGCAGGTGGGGCACCTTCCCCCGCTTCGCAGGGGAAGGAAAAAAGAGCGAGCATCAGTCTGGAATCCTTCCCCCGCTTGCGGGGAAACATCGGCAGGACTGCCGATGTTTGCAGCGGAGCTGCCCGAAGGGCGAGCCACATGGATGTGGCGAGTACAAGGTGGCGGCAGCCGGAAGGGGGCGCGCCGAGCCAAAGCACGAACCTACTACTCCTTCAAACGTAACGGTCACCAGTGAGGAGTTGGGAGAGCAAAGGTTGGTCTCTCTCACGTCTCACGTCTCACGTCTCACGTCTCACGTCTCACGTCTCACGTCTCACGGTCCAGGTGCGCAATCGCCGCCGTCGCCGTCTCGCGGTTCGCATCATCGAAAGGCGTCACTACGATCGATTCGATCGTTGCCGGATCCAGGCAATGCACGTTGACGTCGATGCCGTCGGGATGCGAGCGCGGAACGTAGAAGGACTTGATGCCGCAGACACGGCAGAACCGATGCTTGGCGATGCCGGTGTTGAACGTGTATTCGGCCAATACGTCGGCGCCCTGCAGCAAGCGGAAATGGCTGGCCGGGACGATCAAGTGCAGGAAGCCGGTCATGCGGCAGATCGAGCAGTTGCATTCGATCGCGTCGATGCGCGCCGGCGCGTCGACCTCGAAGCGGACGCGGCCGCAATGGCATCCGCCGCGATGGGTGATCCGCTCATTCACGCCCGTGGCAAAACATAGTAGAAGATTGCGAAATACTGCAGCACGCTGCCGCCCAGAACGAACAGGTGCCATAGCGCATGGTGGTAGCGCAGCGTATGCCAGCGGTAGAACAGCACGCCGAACGTGTAGCTCACGCCGCCGCCGAACAGCAGCCACAGTCCCGCCGCCGGCAACGCCGCGACGAGCGGCTTGATTGCGACGAGGCCGATCCAGCCCATCGAAATGTACAGCGTGACCATCAGGCCGCGCACATGGCGCAGCCGGCTCAATTCGACGGCGACACCGACCGCCGCCAGCGTCCAGATGATGCCGAACAGCGTCCAGCCCCAGGTGCCGCGCAACGCGATCAGTACGAACGGCGTGTAGGTGCCGGCGATCAGCAGGAAGATCGCGAGATGGTCGAGCGTGCGCAGCCGGCGCTGGGTCGTGGCCTGCCTCGCACTGTGATACAGCGTCGATGCGGCGTAGAGCAGGATCAGCGTCGCGCCATAGACGCTGCAGGCGGCAACCGCGCCGGGACTGCCGGCGAGTCCCGGCGCGTTCAGCAGTGCAATCGTACCGGCGATGCTTAGCACGAGGCCGAGGCCATGCGTTACGCTGTTGGCCAACTCCTCGCCGAATGTGTAATGCACGCTGGAAGCTTCGGCGGACATGGTTGCCATTGGCTAACGGGCAGAGCACGCGGCTGCGGCTGCTGAAAATAACCCGTTTTGTGCAATGCCGCAATCAAGGGCGCGCGCTGAATGCGGAGCGCAGATCAGAGCAAATCGACCAAAGGCTACGAACCGCTGACTGCGCGAACTGGGGCTGCCGAAACTTACGTCCTTCAACCGGGCGATCCGCGTGATCCCGTCAGGAATCTCCTCGGGATGCTACTGCTGCGCGCCGGGCCGGCCATCCTCGACGAAGAAGCGCGCCAGGGTCCGGCCGCGCGATGCGGCATTGTTCACATCATCCACAATGCGCAATTCGGTACGCCACTGTTCCGGCGTGATCTCGCAGTACAGATAGCCGCGCCAGCGGCTGTCGAAGAAGCGCACGTGCGGATTGTGCGGCAAGTCGCGCGCAATCGCCGCATAGTCGACATCGTTCGACGTGATCGAGGTACCGACAAACTCGGTGGCGACCGTCGCTGCGTTCGGGTCGGTGAAATCGGTCTTCAGGTCAGTGACGTAGAACGCGTGCATGTCGCCGCCGAGCGCTATGACATTGCGCACCCGCGCGGCATCGACGAAACGCAGCAGCCTCGAGCGCGCGCCGGCGTAGCCATCCCAGCCGTCGGTCCAGACATCGAAACCGCCGTCGGCGGCGCGGTACTCGAACGGCGCGATCAGGGTCTGTTGCGCGAGCACGTTCCAGCGCGCCGAGCTCGTGGCCAGTCCATCGGCGAGCCAGTCTTCCTGCGCATCACCCAGCATGGTCTGGGCCGGCGCGAAGCGTTGCGCGCAATCGCGCACCATCGCGCCGCGCTCGGCACACGGATGCGCTGAGCGGTATTGGCGATCGTCGACCAGATTGATGCGCGCCAGATCGCCGAAATCGACGCGCGATCGGATCAGCATGCCGCCGCCGGCGTCCGGCCGATGCTGCGCGCGCAGCGGCATGTGCTCGTAATAGGCGCGATATGCGGCCGCGCGGCGCATGGCGAATTGAGCCGGTGCTTCGTCATCGTTGGGAACGAGCCCGGCGTAATCGTTGGCGACGTCGTGATCGTCCCAGGTCAGCAGCCACGGATAGGCGGCGTGCGCGGCGGCGAGGTCGGCATCGCGCTTGTAGCCGGCATGGCGGTTGCGATAGTCGTCGAGCGTCACCGCGCCATGCGGCGACTCGTGACGACGCACCTGCGCGCCCCAGGAACCTTCGTAGATGTAGTCGCCGACATGCACGATGAAATCCAGATCGTCGTCGAGCATGTGCCGGTAAGCGCAAAACCAGCCCTGCTCGAAATGCTGGCACGACGCCACCGCGATGCGCAGTCGCGCCGCAGCCGAACCGGGCGCCGGCAGCGTGCGCGTGCGACCGACCGGGCTCGATACGCCGCCGATCAGGAATCGGTACCAGTACCAGCGATCGGCCTGCAGGCCGTCGACTTCGACGTGCAGCGAATGCGCCCATTCCGGCGACGCGATCGCCGTGCCGTAACGCACAACGTGGGCGAAGTGCGGGTCGGTTGCGACCAGCCAATCCACCGGCACGTCGAACTCGGCCATGCCGCCGCCGTTGAGCGGATCGGGCGCGATGCGCGTCCACAGCAAGATGCCGTCGCTCGCCGGATCGCCCGAGGCGACGCCGAGCGAGAATGGGTACTCGTGGAACTTCGACTGCGCCAGGATGCGCGCACCGCCGCCGGTAGCGGCGATGCCGGCGAGTCCGACGCCTGCCTGCAGCCAGCGCCGGCGTGATGGATCGAATTGCGCTGGCGGACGTGCTTTGGAATATGCCGAAACGCGTTGCCGACGCATGCGCTGACCGGGCGGCGCCCCAAGTGGGCGCGCGCAGCATGGCCGAGCAGGATTTCACCAGCGTGGCGCCGGGATTTCAGAGCGTTTGCGTGGTCGTCACAGTTTGGTTACGGCCGCCGGAAATGCAGCGGAGGCGTTCGCCGTGAACGCCCCCGACATTTTGCCTCTATCCGCGACGTTTGCGGATCGTTGACCCGATGGCCTTACTTCGCCGGGCTGATCGTGAACTTGCCGAACGAGATTCCCAGATCGACGCCCTCGCCGGAGCCGGCCAGCGCCAGCGAAACGGTGCCCTTGGTCAGGATCTGCGCGGTGCCCGACTTGACGATGCCTGCATTGGCTTCACCTTGCGCGTAGTCGCCGAACAGATCGGCCGTCGTGGACACGTCCGAGAACTTGCCGGTGCCGTTCTCCACCTTGTACTTGCCGACGGTCAGCCCACCACCGTGGGCAACGATCGTCACCGGATAGCTCTTGCCGTTGTCGCAACTGATCACGCCGCTGCCTTCGGCATGCTTGTAAATCGCCGACCAGCCGCTCAGGTTGAACTTCATCTTGCAATCGACCTTGCCGGCTTCGGCATGGGCGATGTTGAGCCCGCCGACCGCGAGCAGTGCACCGGTGAGCATGAATTTCATGGCGGTACGCATGGCTGCCTCCTTGTTGTGGGTATTGTTCAAAGCGGCGGACATGGTGGCAAAGCCAACCTGAACGAGCAGCAACCTGCGCCGGGCCGCAAGCACGACCGGTTCATTTTCAATTTAGCTGGGAGTAAGCGTGTGCTCGCGCAATGGAGCTGCCGGGTGCGAGGCACGCCGGATCAGCCAGATCAGGCCTGCGATCAGCAACAACGGAAAAAGCAGATGGACGAGGGCGAAGCCGAGCGCGAGCACCACGGCGCCGCCGACGAACAACGCGCCGAATCCCAGCGCGCCGGCGAACAACGCGCCGGCACCGATCAGGACACCGGCGACCAGACGCAGGCAAAGGCCCAGCAGCGAAAAAACCAGCACCAAGACGAGGATTCCAGCCCCGGCGGCGAGCGCCAGCGGCAGCAACGCCAGGAACGGCAACACGATCGCGAAGCCCAAGGCGCCGCCAATCAGCATCAATGGAAACAGGATCAACAGTTTCAGCATGACGCGCTCCACGGCAGTGAAACTGCCTTCAGCAACAGGATGCGCCAGAAGCCGGCGCATGTCATGTGCGTCAGGTCATGCCTGGCTGGCCATTGGCGCGCCGCCGCATGGCGCCGACACTGCCTAGGCGTAAGCTATCGGCCGCCAGCCCAGGGGCTCAACGTGCCATGGCCAAATTCGACATCCTCGTCCACCTGCGCAGCCACGAAGGCGAATCGCTGGCTGCGGCGGTCGCACTGACATTGGCGCGACGCATCGATGCCTACGTCTATGGCTTGTATGTCGCGCCGATGGGATCGGTCGCTTTCAGCACGCCGGAGACCGTCGTCTTCCAGGTACATGAGGCCGATCACTTGTACGACGACGCCATTGCCCAGGGCGGCTGGTGGAAGTCGCTGGTCGCGCAGGGCGAACCGGTCGAGGCGATTTGTCATGCCGCGCGCTGGTGCGATCTGGTCGTCGCCAAGCGTCCGCTGCTCAATCCCGACGCGCCGATCGGCTGGGGCACTGTGTCGCGAACCGTTTTCGGTGCCGGCGTCCCGGTCGTCGTCGTGCCGGAGACGGCGAAGATCGGCGAACTCGGTGCACGCGTGCTGATCGCATGGAACCACAGTCGCGAAGCCACGCGCGCAATCCGTGGCGCGCTGCCGTTTCTAAAGCAGGCGCAACAGGTGGTCGTGCTCGACGGCGCCGAACAGCAGGTGCTGGTCGGCGCGCGCCATCTGCCGCAACTCGACCTGCGCGCCTTCTTCGCGCGCCACGGCGTACAGGCCGAATTCCGCGAGTTCACGGTCCGCAACGACTACGGCGCGGCAATTCTCGACAACGCGCACAAGATGCAGGCCGACCTGATCGTGATGGGTGCCTGGGGCCACTCGCGCATCGCCGAACTCGTGCTCGGCGGCGCGACGCGCCACCTGTTCCAGTTCAGCGATCTGCCGTTGTTTGTGGCGCATTGACCGCGGCCTCTTTTTCTTGTCATTCCAGCGAAGGCTGGAATCCAGCATTTTCACTTTGTCTGACGAAGTGCAACGCTTTTTACTCACCCCTGCAGATGGTCTATCTTCAGAGCAGAGTTTCGACCCTTGGCAGCAATTCCGAAGCGGAGCTTCCACTCGACCTGCGGTCGAGCGGGTTACTTTCTTTGCTTGTGCAAAGAAAGATAACCAAAGAAACACACCCCCGGTGGCGCGGTCTCCAGGCATCCTGCCTTCCGACTTCGCGAGGATGCTCCGGGGTTCGCTGGATGTACGTCCTTGTACATTCAGCGAACGGCCGCGCATCGTGCGCGGCCTCCTTCGGACTGATCCTGCGCACCCTCGCCGCGCCACAGGGGGCCCCGTTTCGGCGGCATCCTGCCGCAGAAGCCACAGCACTCCATTGCCAAGCCTCGAGGTAGTGCAGGGATGCACGGATTCGTGGACCCCGGCGCCGTTCGCGGTGCCGTGTACATGGATGTACTGTCTGAGCAACCCCGCCGCGGCGAGAAGCGCAGGGGATTTTGCCGCGCACGATGCGCGGCAAAACACCGCGTCCGGCGCCTAGCGCCTTTTGCCTACTTTTGGGCAATGCCAAAAGTAGGCCGCTCGCCCGCAGGGCGAGTGGAAGCCTGCACTTCACCAGACAAAAGCGAAGCATGCGCGGCAGGTTACTGCATGTGTGGAAGTGCGTTTATGGCTTTAGAGTGGCGGCAATCCGAGCTTTTCGCGCAGCGCGGTCTCGACTTTTTCCGGCGCGTCGCCGCCGCTGCGTTGGTAGATGATCATGCCCGCGGCATCGACCAGGAACAGACCCGGTGTGCCCTTGACGCCGTACTGAGCTGCGATCGCGTCGCCGTCGCGCACCAGGGTGAAGGTATTACCGCGCTGCTTGAGCTCGGCGACCGGATC
>Ga0193727_1000817_pt1 | contig 12561 bp, 11 predicted proteins | sample H2c2metaG_FD_143051 | JGI IMG/M metagenome (GOLD analysis project Ga0193727, IMG submission 143051) | Soil microbial communities from a riparian zone of the East river system, Colorado, United States - H2c2 | ecosystem: Environmental > Terrestrial > Soil > Riparian zone | place: USA: East River...
GAAACGATCGGTCTTTTTCAGATGGAGTCCGGCGGGATGACGAGTTTGTCGAAGCAGTTCGACGTAAAGAAGCTCGATGACATTATCGCGTTGATCGCACTTTACCGTCCCGGCCCCATGGAACTCATCCCCGAGTACGTGAAAGCGAAAAAGGGGATCACGCCGATCAAATATCTGCACCCGCTGCTCGAAGGTATCTGCGCGGATACGTACGGCGTGATGATTTACCAGGAACAGGTGATGGCAGCGGCGAGCAAACTCGCCGGCTACTCACTCGCGCAAGCCGATCTTCTCCGGCGCGCCATGGGCAAGAAAGACAAGGAGAAGATGGCGAAAGAGAGAAAGAACTTCATAGAAGGCTGCGCACGCACAAACAAGATTCCGGAAAAGAAAGCGAACGCCATTTTCGATTTGCTCGAAAAATTCGCGGGCTACGGGTTCAACAAGAGCCACAGTGCAGCCTACGGCGTGATCAGTTATCAAACCGCGTATCTCAAGGCGCATTACCCGGTGGAATTCATGGCGGGTCTGCTGAGCAACGAAATCAATAACACAGATAAAATTTCCATTTTCGTTGGCGAATGCAGAAGGATGGGCGTTTCCATCCTGCCACCGGATGTCAATAAGAGCGGCTTGAAATTTATTCCGGAGACTGTAGCCACGGGCGCTGCCCGCGGCAGCGCAGCGCATTCACAATCAGCTGGGGTCAGCGACCCCGGCTACAGCAGCAGCACGGAAGAATCAAACCCAGCCACAGCCAACGGCAGCGGTTACAATGCCATTCGTTACGGCCTTGCCGCCGTCAAACACGTCGGCGAGGCCGCCATGGAAACGGCAATTCGCGAGCGCGAGAAGCGAGGGGATTTCACGTCACTGGAGGAATTCTGCGCACGACTCGACTCGCGCGTTGCCAACCGCAAAATGCTTGAGAGCCTTATCAAGGCCGGCGCATTTGATTTTCTCGGCCGCGACCGTTCCGAACTTTTTAGCTGTATTGACGACGCGGTCATGGCATCCGCTGCAGCGCAGCGCGACAGGATGGCAGGTCAGGTTTCACTCTTTGATGAAGCAACTGCTCCGACCGGATCGAGAAAGAAGCAGACCACTCCGTGGAGCGAACATGAAAAACTATCCTACGAAAAAGAGCTACTCGGTTTTTACGTCAGCGGGCATCCACTCGATGCGTATGCGGACGTTTTCGCGGTGAAAAACTATCGATCGATTGCTTCATTAGGCGGGTTGGATGATCGCGCGCCGTTCAAGATTGCCGGTGCGATTGTGGAGGTTGAGAAAAAGTTCACAAGAAAAGAGGGCAAACCATTCGCAGTAGTTTGGATCGAAGACCGGGCGGATATGCTCGAAGTAGTGGTATGGAATGAAGTTTATCTGAAAGCCTCAGCGGCCTTGGTGGCGGGGCGTGTTATCGAAATTAAAGGGACGCTGGACAAGCGCGACGAGATTCCTCGCGCCGTGGCGCAGGAAATCAGAACGCTCTCGCCTCGAAAGCCCAACGGAGCGACTGAAGGATCGACAGACAAGGAATCGGCGGTGCTCTTGCAATTCTCTCCCGCTACGACGGGGGATGAATTGCGAGAAGTGCGCAGGATTCTTGCCAGTTCGCCGGGCCGGCGACCCGTTCGATTGCTGTTCGATCGCGCAAACGGCAACGCACTGCGCCTTGACGCGGGCGCAGAGTTTAGTGTGAACCTCACACGCGATCTCGAAGAAAAACTTTCGCGCTGGTTGGTGACCGCGAAATCGTAGCAGTGTTTTGCCGAGCGAAGCGAAGCACCTCACCCAGGAAGATTGGATTACGCTCAGGCCAAGAGTTCTTCATGTTGCCTGTGCGAGGTCCCTCACTTCGTTCGGGATGACGCAAGGAAAACGCGGGACGAATTAAAAAAATACGAGGCCCGCACTCGTCACTGGCGTCTCGTCGTTCGTTTTTTTGGGCGAGGCGTTGCGACGGGGTGCGCTTCCGGTCGTGGAAGGGCTGCCAGCACTAATTTTGTTCGTTCCGGGCCAGCACCTGAGAAACACAATGGAAATTCATGGCTCACGCCGTTGGGATCTGGCATGTAAAAGGACTGTGCGATGGTGCGGTCTTTCAAACCAACGGTCCAGTTCGGTTGAAAGAGCCCTCCATAAAATTCCAACTCCGCTACAGCTGGCGCGAGAGTGAAGGGCACCGACGTCAATTCGATCTTCTCCATGCAACCGATTGGGTACTGAGTCAGATCGAATATCGGCATCGCTCCATTTACCTTGATCGTCACATTGTTCGTATCCTGGAAATCGATCTCTCCACGAAGTGAAAGATCCGCATCCTTCGTCGCAACGTTGAGAAACTCGATCGCGGCGCGATTTCCTCCAAAAGCAATGCGGCCGCTTGCTTCGGTGAGATTGATGGGACTTCCTCCGTTGCCGGACAGCTTTCCGTTCACCAGCTGGATGTCGCCATCGATGTGGGGATGTTGCAACGTTTCGGAAAGCGAAACGTTTCCGCTCAGAATGCCGTCGCGGAAAATTTGTGGGTGAAAGAGCTGAGGCGCGTTTGCGAGGAAGATTGATGGAAAGTTGAGCGTGATATTTAGCGGAGACTCTCGAAAAGCGTTCCAATCCGTCCCGATTCCCAAAGCAAAATTGGATGTGAAGCTTATCGGGCTGGAACTGGGCATGTGGATCACACCGCGTACGTCCCACTTGCTGGAATCGATGGTTGCCTGGACGTCGGCCGGGATTGGGTTTGCTTTTTCACCTGCTCCGCGAGGAATCGGCAGATAATCGAGCACGTTATTCAGCCGGGCTTCAAGCGTCCCTGAATAGTTGTGCTCGTGCGACAGATCGATTTTGCCCTGTCCGCTGAGGGAGTCGTTTTTGCGCGTCATCGCCAATTGTTCGATCTCCATGTCGGTCGCTTTCAAATTCAGTTTCGCGCTCAAGTTGTCGATGGCGGTCTTGAAGAGTGTGAGCGATGCGCCTTCCACCATGAGATGGCCGCCAAATTTTCGATCCCGGGTGTCCATCGCTCCATCAATCGTGATTTTCCCCGCAAAGTCGCCGGCGTTCGCGCCAAACAGAGACGCGAAATCGCCCAGCTGATCGATCGAGGCAGAAATGTTGCCGCGAAAATCCGGACTGAGCCAGCCGGATGCGCTCGTGGGAAACGCAGCTTCACCGCTTAAGGTGAACTGGTTTGCTTGTTGTTTTATATAGAGCTGCTGGAGTTGAATCCGCCGGTTGTATAGGGCTGCGCCGAGCATGATTTCCTCAGCCGTGCGATTCCGCCAGGTAAGCCCGGTTAGTTCGCTCCAGAGCGATGCGGTGACCCGGTCTGGTTCGGCAAGGTTTCCGCGAAAAGTGAAGTTGCCAGCGTGGAGCAAGCCGCTGACGCGATCGGCGAATCCGAATGCTTCCGAAGTTTGCTCGAGAGAAATGTCGGTAGCACCGCCGGCATTTTCCAGTTGGAATGTTGAGACCGCCATTCGTGCGAAATGTTTCCGCGAATTTTTCCGCCGAACGCGTCGGCATCGAACTGCAATCCCGCGCGCTGGTTCCCCAGACGCGACAAGTCCGCCGTAGCGGACTGCAGGTCGAGACCGTGTGTTAAAGTGAGTCCGGCGATTGTCAGACGATCAGCTTCCCAATGCGTTGCACCGTGTAATTGCGAAAACGTCTGGTGAAACCACGGTGACGCGATCATCACCTCGGCAGCAGTAAAACGGCCCGCTTCGGTCTGATTCGCCGATAGAAATCCGTTTCGCAGCAAAACAAGCGTTGGGCCGTTTTCAATACGCACCTCCGAGCCGGTGACACTGAGATTCTCTGGAAGCATTCGGTGCAATGTCGCCCAGCCACGGCGGGTGATTGCTCGCACGGTTGGATTAGTTCGGCGAAGTTCCCCATGCAATTCCCGAATCGACAGGTTGCGAATGGCACGACCTCCTCTGTGCAGGAGGATATGTTTGAAATTCAAGTCGAAGAGCGCATCTGTGATTGTAAGATCGACGCGGAGCGTGTCATCGTGCAAGTTTGTCAGGCGAAGCTGGCGGATCACAACGGGACGCAGAAACGGTGCATCGATTTTATCGACGTTAACAGTGAAGCCCTCCTGTCGCGCCCGCCACCAAATCCACCAACGGACACCATGGGACACGGCAAATGGCGTAAGCCAGACCGCCAGCAACGCTGCGAGCAGGAGAAACAGACTAACGAGGACAAATCGATTTTTTAGGGGCATCTAGGTTGCTGTAGAAATGGCAAAACCCCCGCCTTCGCCAAAGGCTTCGGCGTGCCAAGGGAATGACGAATGGCTACGCCGCGTTAAATCGTTGAACCGTAAATCCGATGTAACGATGTGAAGAATCACGCGGCCTTTGTCGTCATTCGAGCTTCGACACTCATTCGTCATTGTTTATTCATTGGGCTTCATTTGCGGTGCCACCTTTGAAAATCAAATGCAGCGGTTGCGGCGCGTGAACGCGTTGCTCGATTTGCTGCTGCAGCGCGCGCTCGGCTTCGGCGGGCAAGTCGCTTTCCGTTGCTTTTTCTCGTGCAAGCTGAGGCAGGATCGATAATTCGCTTTGCATATCGTCTCCTGAAATGCGGTTCCACAATCCATTTTCAAACGCGAGCACGTCCACCTGATCCTGCTCGATACCAAGGATCCGGGCGTGCGGCAGCTGGACGATGATTTCATTCGGGCGGATATCAATCGACAGGTTGCGCTGCAGATCGAAGCCGGCTTTGGCGATGAATGTGCCATGCAACTTTACGCGCTTCGAACTACCCACCCAGGTATGGAGGAACTCGTGTTCAACTTCGATGCGCCGTGACAAGACAACCAACTCGCTGACGGGCGTCGTTTGTTCCATGTAGACACGGTTGTTAATCGTGATGCGCGGCTGCAAATGCGCGATGTCGATAAAAGCGGCGCGCAAATCCTTACCCAGTTTCTCCAGCTGAGCGGTGCTTTGTTGCGCTGTGCGGACTGGCCAGGTTTCGATCCGCCAAAAAATGACTACGACGACAGCAGCAATGGTGAGCGCCATTAAAGTAAATGCGAGCGGCCAAGAAATGCGTCCTGATCTTGAAACAGAATGACAAAGCACGAATGACGAATGCCGAATTAATGACGAATGACAAATGGCGAATAAGTGGCCGGCCTTATTCGGTTATTGTTTGTCTGTCATCTTTTCGTCGTCATTCGGATTTCACCCCAAAAAATTACCGCCCCCCACACCCGATAGGCGTGAAGGGCGGCTGTTCCCCCCAGAACAATCTTGAAAAACTTCGAGCCTACTAAACGAGCTTCCAGCAGATCGCAACAAATTTTATCTGAAAAAATTCAACACTCCGGACGCAGCAAAATTAACCGATGAAATGAATGACGAAGCACGAATGTCGAATGACGTCACTTTCAAGATGCGTTTTGTTTCGCCGCGCCGCGACATGGTCGCCGACCCAAGCTTGCGGAAGCGCGTGTCGCAGTTTCTAGTTTTCACATGCGTGATTTTGAAGATGAGCCATCCTCGCGCAGCCTTGCTGGTTCGTTGCTGGTCGCACATCCGAATATGCTCGACCCGAATTTCCGGCGCACAGTGCTTTTCATTTCCGAGCATGACCCAGGCGAGGGCGCTCTTGGCGTCATCATCAATCGGCCGCTGGACAGACAGGTAGCGGATCTGGTGACCGAGACACCGCCAGCGGGCCTGGCTGAGGTGCCCGTCTTTCTCGGCGGACCTGTTGGGAAAAATCAACTGATGTTTGCGGCGTTCGAATGGCACCACAGCGGTGGACTCAAACTCAATCACAATGTCGATTTAAAAGAAACAAGCGACGAATTAGACCAAACGAAAATTATCACGGTTTGCGCGTTCGTGGGCTATGCGGGTTGGGGGGCGGGACAACTTGAAAGCGAGATGAAGCAGAAAGCGTGGCTTCTTCAAAAGGCTAATCCCTCGGTGCTTAAAGTTGATCGTCTTCCCAACTTGTGGTTCGAGATCATGCGCGGCCTGGGGCCGTGGTATAAAATGCTGGCTGCGGCGCCGGACGACCCGTCGCTGAACTGAGGAAGCGTGAGAAGTGAGAAGTAATTTGGCTTGATTCCTTCTTCTCGCTAATCACTAATCACTTCTCGCTTTTCACATGATCATTGGTGTTCCGAAAGAAATTAAAGAGCAGGAGCAACGCGTCGCCCTGTTGCCATCGGCTGCGAAACAGCTTACCCGGCGCGGTCATTCAGTCGTTGTACAGAGGAACGCCGGCATCGGCTCGGGTTATCCGGATGATGAGTACATCAAAGCTGGCGCTGAGATTGTCGATCAAGCGAAAGAAGTTTTCGCGCGGGGCGACATGGTCGTGAAAGTGAAAGAGCCGCTTGAGGCGGAGTTTCCATTGTTGCGCAAGGGACAAATCCTCTTCACGTATCTTCATCTTGCGGCGAGCAAATCTCTTACTGAGGCGCTGCTGAAGTCGGGCGTGACTGCAGTGGCGTATGAGACCATTCAGATCAATCATCGTTTGCCACTACTCGAGCCGATGAGCGAGATCGCGGGTCGCATGTCAGCGGTGATGGGCGCGAATTTTCTCGCCAAATACAATGGCGGCAGCGGAGTTTTGTTGGGCGGTGTGCCGGGGGTTCTGCCTGGACGCGTCGTAGTTGTGGGCGGCGGGACGTCTGGTGTGAATGCGGCGCGCATGGCAACGGGCCTGGGCGCAGAAGTGACGATTCTCGATATCGATCTGGAACGTTTGCGCTATCTCGATCTCGCAATGGAAAACACCAATACGCTTTATTCGAGCGAGGCGAACTTGTACGACTTAATGGCAGATTGCGATTTACTGATTGGCGCTGTGCTGTTGCCCGGAGCGAAGGCGCCGAAGTTAATCACTCGCCAGATGTTGGGAAAAATGAAACCGGGCAGCGTGCTGGTGGATATTTCCATTGATCAAGGCGGCTGCGCGGAAACATCGCGACCCACTACGCACCTTGATCCAGTTTATGTCGAAGAAGGCGTTACGCATTATTGCGTGGCAAACATGCCCGCGGCGTACGCACGCACGGCCGCTCAGGCACTCACAAACGTCACGTTTGGGTATGTGGAATTGCTCGCCGATCTCGGTCTCGAAGGTGCCTGTAAAAAACAACCGGCCCTTATTGGTGGCATTAACACCCGCGACGGGCGGCTTACTTGTAAGGCAGTGGCGGAGGCGCACGGCCTCAAATACGAGGCCCCGTTTTAATCGGCGTTTATCAGGCATTTGCTGTTGAAAATAGGAATCGAATGCGGTCAAAAACTGCCTTGCTCCGATTAATGTGTTACAGCAATATGCCTCTTCCAATTAACACTATGAAAAAATACATCTGCATTCTGGCCAGTGCCGCGCTCCTTGCGGCGTGCGAGCAAAAGACCGAGACAACCGAACCCGCGGCAACTCCAGCAGCCACGAGTCCTCCAACGACAACTGAAGCAACCAGCCCGGCTTCGACTACGGAACCTTCCACAGGGACGTCAACGTCTACTGGCGGAACAACTGAATCGCCCGCTGAGGCCTCGCCTACTCCGTAAACTCTGGCTTTCTTTCTTCGCGAAGTCTTCTCCCGAAATCCTTCGGGAGAAGACTTTTGCTGTACAGATGCGCGTCCGTACTTGGAGCGCAGGATTAGCGTCGCAGAGCTCCGCCCTCCAATATTTTTCGGTCTATGGTAGCGAATCGACAGCCAACATGAAGCGGGTGAGTTCGCTTTCATTTCCAAAGCAGCGCTGCCTGACGCGGGCGTCCGAATTCGAGCGCGTAAAACGAGACGGGCTAGTGCGGCGCGGCAAACTGCTGATGCTTAGCACGGCGGCTGTCGAGAATTCCGGGCTGTCTCGCGTCGGCTTTATTACCTCTCGCCGCCTCGGAAGCGCAGTCGTTCGCAATCGTGTCCGCCGTCGTTTGCGAGAGATTGTGCGCCGGCACCAGCATGATTTGCGACAAGACTTTTGGATTGTGCTTGTTGCGAGGCGCGACGCTGCAACCGTAAGTTATCGCGCCTTGGAAGATGAATGGTTGCGTCTCGCGAAACGCACTTCTATTCTGCTGTGATGCTCTGGCTGCTTCGTTCCATAATTCGCGTTTACCAATGCACGCTGTCGCCGCTCCTCAGTTTGCTATGTGGACCTGATTCGGGTTGCCGATTTACGCCGACGTGCTCGGCATATTTTCTGGAAGCGGTAGAGACACACGGCATTGGCCGCGGAAGCTGGCTGGGGTTAAGACGCCTCGCGCGATGTCATCCCTGGGGCGGATGTGGTTATGATCCGGTCCCGACGCCGACGGACGGATGTCAGGCTACCGGTCTCACCCGGACTGGCTGACCTGCCACGTTGCGTGTGATCGGGCGAAACCGAATTTGTTATGGATCGAACTGCGTGGATTGTCGTTATCCTTTGTGTAATTGGACTCGTGGCGTGGCAGATTTACGTAGCGAAACAGCTGTCGCCACGGCCCGTGCCGATCAGCGTTGCATCAGGCCAAGCGTCGCCCCCGGCAACTCCGAAAGTTTTTGAACCTTCCCCACCGCCGGCTGTCCCGGAAGCCACGCCGAAGAGCACCGAGCCGGTTTCGAGTTTTGCCGAGAAGATCGAAACACTGCGAAATTCAGATGTCGAGCTTCGCCTAACGAATCGCGGAGGTGGCATTAAGGAAGCCGTTCTCCTGAGGCAAATCGCCGAAAAAGGCCAGCGCGTTGTGTTGAATTCGGCGCAAAGCGCCCCAATTGGCGCAATCATCGATCAGCCATCAGCGCCAACGCTTCCTGAGTTTACTGCATCGACCGAATCAAATTCAGTTGTGCAATTTGAACGCACCACGGACGAGCAAGTCGTCGTTCGAAAAAAATTCTCCTTCGAAAAATCCTCGGAGAACAAAGACAACTACGTGATCGACATGGACGTCGATCTGGAGAACCGGGGGACCAAACCATATCAAAGCGGTGGTTACTTTGTGGCGCTTGGATCGGCAGCGCCTATTCATCCCAAGGATTATCCCTCGTACACGCGGCTTGTCTGGTGCATCGATGGGAGAGCAAAAGGAATCGATGTTAGCTGGTTTGGTAGTAGCGGCGGATTTCTTGGGGTGGGCCAGCGCGCCGCGCGACCTTATTATCAGGAGAATATCGCCGGCGCAGAGTGGGTTGCGGTGAGCAATCAATTTTTCACCACGCTGATGGCACCGCTTAGCGCCAAGGCCACTGGCGTGTGGGGTCGGAGCTTCGATATCGAACGATCGCCGGATCCGAAGTTACTCGGTATCGAGGGAGCCATGGGCATGCCGGGATTTCAATTACAACCCGGGCAAACGTACAGCGCGCGTTTTGAAATCTATACCGGGCCGAAACTTTACCATCGTCTCGCGCAACTTCCACACAACGAAGCCGAGGTGATGGACTTCGGGATGTTCAAGATCGTCTGCCAGTTTCTGCTCAACTTCATGAACCTGCTCAATAGCTGGCTGCACGACTATGGTCTCGCCATTCTGGCTCTCACGACGATCATCAAGCTTACACTGTGGCCAATCCAGAACAGGGCGAACCGGTCCATGCGCCAGATGGCCGCGCTTTCCCCAAAAATGCAGGAGTTGAGGGACAAGTACAAAGACGACCCCACGCGGATGAACCAGGAGTTGATGAAGCTTTACCAACAGTACGGCATCAATCCGGTCGGGGGCTGTTTGCCCATGATGATTCAAATCCCGATCTTTTTCGGACTGTTTAAAATGCTCGGCCAGGCCGTGGAATTGCGAAACGCAAGATTTCTCTGGGTAAAAGACCTTTCCCAGCCGGACACGATAGCGCACCTGCCGTTGCTCGGTTGGCCGGTCAATATCATTCCACTCTTAATGGCAGCGACGCAGATTTGGCTCATGGCGATGACGCCAAAGACGGGCGATCCCACACAGCGTCGGATCATGATGTTCATGCCGCTGATCTTCTTATTTATCTGCTACAATTTTGCCGCGGCTCTGGCATTGTATTACACCGCACAGAATCTTTTCAGTATCTTGCAGTTTTATCAGAATAAACGACAACCCATGCCAACACTGGAAAAAGTTGCGCCGCCGGGGAAACAGAAACGATGATGACGCCAAAGGATCTGCTCGATACCATTCTGGGTTATCTCGGTTTCGTTGTGCAAATCGAGGAGACCAGGAATGAGGGTGGCAACGCGACGCTGCAGATGTATACCGAGGAAAGCGGACGCCTGATTGGGCGCAACGGCGAAACGCTCGAGGCCATTCAGTTTTTGCTTAACCGCCTGTTGCAAACCAGGGACAAGGATGCTGAGAAGGTAATTGTGGATTGCGAGCATTACCGATCCATGCGAGAAGACCGCATCGTGCAACGGGTTCGGGAATTGGCCGAACGTGTGCGCGTTACCGGCCGTTCGCTTCAGCTCGAGCCGATGAATTCCTACGAACGGCGTCTCGTTCACAATGCTTTTAAAGATGATCCGGATGTAGCGACGTGGAGTCCGTCCGATTCGGCGCGCATTAAGCAAATAACGCTGGTCAAGCGCCAACCAAAAAAAGAAGCGGCGCCAAAAGCGCAGATACCATCCTGAGCGAAGCGAACGATCTCTCTTGGAGTCGCAGATAATTTCTTAGCTCCCGGTAATATCGCTGGGAGGAAGGGCCTTGGTCATTACAAATATGCGTTGAAGTCTTCGCACGTCGTGGCGAGTCGAACCGATGCTGAGTGTTGAACCGCCATTCATAAGTTGTACGCCTCCCTTGCTATTTCTGGTAACCTTAGCCCAAGTTTTGCGACAAAGATCCGTTATTTCAAGCAAAGCCTCGGCCACAAGACAGTTACTTCCGATGGCGGAAACCAGTTCGACCGGTGACGCGAAAGAAAAATTAGCAATTATCTGGTAGCGGAGTGCTGAAAATCTGGGAAGGGTAATCGCCACAATATGAAAACACTTACGCTGAAGCCATTTGCTCTTTGTCTAGTCATTTTCGGACTCTGCGGGACTGTTTCCGCGCAAAGTGATTTGAAGATGCCTGATGTCAGCCAGGCTGCGGAGGTAAAACAGCGCATCGCCCTGACGGATATCACGGTTAACTACCATCGCCCACTGGTGAACGGGCGAAAAATTTGGGGCGGCGTCGTTCCTTATGGCAAAGTCTGGCGCGCGGGCGCTAATGAAAACACGACGATTGAATTCAGCGATCCGGTTTCGGTGGAGGGCAAGCCGTTGGACAAGGGAACTTATGGGCTGCACATGATTCCGAATCCTGATTCGTGGACGATTATTTTTTCGAAAACAAACACCGGGTGGGGGAGCTACAGCTATGATCAGAAAGACGATGCGTTGCGCGTAAATGTGAAACCTCGGCCACTGGCTGAGCAAAAAGAGGCGCTCGAATTCGAGTTTGAAGATTTGAAACCAGATTCAACGGCGGTGACGCTGAAATGGGAAAAGTTAGGTGTTCCTTTCACTGTCTCCATCAACGATGCGGACCAGACGTTGCAGAATATTCGAGCTCAAATGAAAGGCGGAGGCCAGTTTGCTTGGCAAGCTCCAGACCAAGCGGCGCAATTTTGTTTGACCAAAAAGACTAATCTGGATGAAGCACTGCGTTGGGCCGATCTCTCAATTCAGAATGAGGAGAGGTTCGAAAATCTCAGCACCAAAGCGGATATCCTTAAGGCGTTGAATCGGCCGGATGATGCGAAGAAAACATGGGACCAGGCACTTCAGAAGGCCACTGCACCGCAACTATATACATATGCTCGACAGCAGCAGAATCAGAAAAAGGGAACTGAAGCAATGGAGATCTTTAAAGAAGTGGCCAAGCGGTTTCCACAAGGAGTGTTTGGGTATTTGGCTCAAGCGCGCATTAAATCTGCAGCTGGTGATTTCGCCGGCGCGCTAAAAGATGCGAAACAGGCGCAAGATGCCGCTCCTAGTGATGCGCAGAAGCAGGCTATTCAAGGGCTCATCGATCGACTCCAGGCGAAGCAGGACATCAATAAATAACGCGGCTATCTCGGACTTGGGACGATAGCCGATGGGACGCTCACGGGAAAGTGCGCTGCTACGCGTGATGCACCACAACATTAAGCGCTGTTGCCGCGCAGCGGTTGTTGTTGCGATGCTCAGGGTCGCGGGCACGGCAAATTCGGCCGATGCGCCACCGTTGTTGGCTCCTGAGCAGCTCAATGCTTCCGAGATTCAATTGGCACTGCAAAAGCTCAACGTGCTGGGTCGGGTTCTCTACGTCGCGGCTCACCCCGATGATGAAAACACCAACCTCATGGCGCTGTGGGCGAACGGCTCACTCTATGACGCCGCTTATCTTTCGATCACGCGTGGGGATGGCGGTCAGAACCTGATCGGGCCGGAACTCCGCGAGCGCCTGGGCGTTATTCGAACCGAGGAGTTACTGGCAGCGCGACGCATCGATCATGCCAACCAGTTCTTCTCGCGAGCAATCGATTTCGGGTTTTCAAAGACGGCAGAAGAGACCATGCGCATCTGGGATCACGACAAAATTCTGTCCGATGTGGTT
>Ga0193727_1000818_pt1 | contig 12547 bp, 10 predicted proteins | sample H2c2metaG_FD_143051 | JGI IMG/M metagenome (GOLD analysis project Ga0193727, IMG submission 143051) | Soil microbial communities from a riparian zone of the East river system, Colorado, United States - H2c2 | ecosystem: Environmental > Terrestrial > Soil > Riparian zone | place: USA: East River...
GGTTCGAACGCGCACGTTGTGGCCGATGGGCTCGTCCTGCGCGGCAGTCCGAGCTGGGCGCCGGACGGGAAGTCGATCGCCATCGCGGCGCTGCACGACGGAAAACCCAATCTGACCCGCGTGTTTCTCGACGGCGCTGCGCCGATTGCGTTCACGTCGGAGTATTCGATCGGTCCGGCCTGGTCGCCGAACGGGCGATTTCTCGTCTACACCGGCAGCGATGTCGGGACGACGTTTCCGCTGCGCGCCGCAAGCGCCGATGGCCATCCATATCCGCTGCCCGGCATCATGCTGACGCGCGGCGCACGACGCGTCACATTCCTGCCGAACTCCCAGTCGCTGGTGGTTCTCACCGGCGGCATCGGCCACAAGAACGTCGGCCTGGTCGATCTGGAGACCGGCGAACAACGCACATTGGCGGAACTTCCGGCCGAATTCAACATTCGCGATTTCGACATTGCGCCCGACGGATCGGAGCTCGTATTCGAGCGCGTGGAGGTGAACTCGCGGATTGCGCTGATCGAGCGCAAGCTCTGAGATCAGCTGGTCCTCCGGCGCCGCAACAGATAACGAGTCTTCAGGAAATCAATGGGATCAGATTCCATTGATTTGACTCCAGGCTGTGCACGTCTCCGCGAGCCGATCCATCCCTGGATCGGCTCATTATGGGTTTTCCAATCGGGCCTATTGGTCCAGCCGATAGTTCACCGGAACCTGCACGCTTGCGACCACGGGCTTGCCGTCCTGCAGCGCGGGTTGGAATTGCCAACTGCGGACCTCACTCGTCGCCGCGCGGTCGAGCGCAAACGATCCGCTGCGCCCGATCACGCGTGCATCGCTGACATGGCCCTGCACATCGACCTGCGCGAGCACGAGCACGGTGCCCTCCTGGTGTTCGCGTAGCGCCTGGCTGGGGTACGCGGGCCTCGGATAGCCGAGCAAGACCACGTCGCGGTTTTCCGGGGCGACGACAGGGTGCAATGGCTTGACCACACTGGCGAGGCTGCGCTTGTTCGCGGCCGGTTTCACCTTAGCGGCCGGCGACGACGGATGTACAACCATCGTATCGATGTTTACCGCATCGGTCGCGGATGGCTTGGGCACATCGCCGAGTACGGCGGGCCGCGCGGTGTCGTCCGATGTCGAGGGCATGGTCGTACGGTCGTCTGCGCCGGCCGGTTGTGCACCCGTGTTGGACAGCGGCGTCATCGCGTCGTGCGTCGCGGCCGTCACCGCTTCGGTATTGCCGACCGCGGCATCACGCTGACCCTGCTGATAGAAAAACCAGCTGCTGACGACGAATGCGGCCGCGATGAACAACATCGCGATCACCGAAGCGTTGGCGGAGCGCAGTGCGTTGCTTGCTGACGGCGGGTTCTCCGAAGTTGCCTTGTGTTCTGACTCGATCATGACTGCGCCTCCTCTCGTTAGGGGAGCGTGCAGCGGCCGCCCCCGGCCAGCCGAGCGTGGCACGCGTCGTGAGCCTTGGTGTTTGAATTTTGTTATGAGCGAGCGGTGCGTTCAGCATCCATTTCTACACTTCCAGTTGGCGCCATTGCCTTTGGCGAACAGGGTCAGAATTGGTCAGAGTGGCTTTCCCGCAGGCGCCCTTCAATAAGGCACTCTGCAACATTTCCGGTTAGTTACCTGTCACCGCGTCCCGGCGGAAGATGCCTATAGCGGTGCTATGTCGTGGATCGGGATGCCAGACAATTGTCGCACTAGGCGTCTCACGACCCGTGCATCACCTTGCATGCCATGGTAAAGAATCGACTCCCAATTGTTCGGCGTCTGCGTGTCGTTTTCAGCGTCGTCGCGTCTCCTGCGGAGTGCAGAAAGTACTTGCACGCTCGTCGCACCTACAACGAGCGACAAGGATTTCAGCGGCGCCTCAACCGTATATCGCCATCGTTTCGTCAGGAAGTTGACGACATTGTTTGGAATCAGGACCGATTCGACATGTGCAGCCACACGTGCACGCATATCCGTCGTCAAATTGTGCGTAGGCACCACAGCGATCGTGGGCGCATCGTATGGCCCGCGAAAGATCGCCGTAACGATCCGCTTCTCAAGGAGCTTGTCAAAATACGGATGGAGCGCGCTCTGCGTGTGATGTACGCGTCGAACACTATTACAACTGCAGGCCGGCACCAGGTTCAATGACAACAGCATGAGCTCCGGAAACATTGCGCGTCCGAGCATATGATCGACGGAGGAGGATGACTTGCTGCCGCACAGCGGACAGACCTCCGGCGACAATTCTCTTCGAATGAATCGAATGTACCTCAGACAGTCGCGTTTGCTCTTGAAGTAGGCCTCGAGATCGCCTTTGAGATCGGCGGGAATGGCGGGAGCAAGCAATGGCACTTTTGTAGCGTCGCATCGCAGTGCTCGCACGCGAGCGTACTGCTTAAAAATTGGTCGCAATGACGCCCGTAGCAGTGCGTTGCCCGGGCCTTGGTCGGTGCCCGCAAGCTCTCGGAGTACTCTGAAGTTCTTGACGCGAGGGGGCGAAAGATATTTCATTCGCGTCGCAATTGCGCGGTGCTTCGGGCGACAGCTCATCGCTAATCGAAGCGAGCTCACGGTTTCGCTGACCGGTGGCCTGCGACAGGCGTTTTTCGATCTTATCGATCACGACACCGTTCACCTCGTCGCCGAAGACGAAATAAGAAATGGCGCCAATATCGGCGCCGAGTGTCCGAAGTCTTGGCTGATCAATTTCCGGCTGTCCATCGGGCAACCGCCGCATGATGACCACCTGCTCGCGAGAGACCTCGCGCACGACGTATGCCGAATGCGTAGCGATAATTGCCGCGGAGCCCGTACTCACCAGCAGCTCATCTAACATATCGATCAGATGTCGAATGAACGCGGGATGCAGGTGTGTCTCGGGCTCATCGATAAGGATGAGAGTGCCGCGCTCAACATGCAGACACGATTCTGCAGCAAGCTTTACGAGCGCGGCTTGACCGCTACTAAGAGGGACCTCGCGGCCGCTCTGTGCACGCCACCAAACGTCACTGTTAGGGTCGACCAAAGCGTACATCGTCAGAGCGCTCGATTCCGTATAGGGTGTGCTCGCCAGATCGTGCAGCGAATACGAATCTGAGTTTTGCAGACTCTTGACCACGATGTCGTTCGGGTTTCCGATTGGCGAGATTAGTGAAAGGAATAGACTGATACGCCTTCGCCTAGCGATGGTCTCTCTGCTACGTGCAAGTCTGACGAGCGCGTCGCCCAACCGCGTTGTATTGCCCGCTCTGCGGTACAGCGATAAGCGTATGTAGGATATCGGGGACCGGCGCTTGGCGCGCCGTGGAAAGACCGATGACTCAACGCGCGGTGCCTCCAAAACGATCAGGCGGGAGATTTGTGGACGGTTTTCGGGTGAGCCCGGATCGGTGACGCTCGTATCGCCGCGCAGCAACGACTTCGCAATATGGGCAAGTAACTGCGTTTTCCCCACGCCGTTTTCACCGATGACCACACCGATGCGCTTCGGCGCGACTGAATTGTCATCAAAACGAAACTCGATGGCGTGGGCGGACGAAAAGTTCGGTCACTTGCAATCAATTAGCAGGTGTTGAGAAAAACCTGAACGTCCTTCCTGCTGCACACCATCAAGAATGTCGCCGGCGCTTTGAAATGCAAAAAAAGCCTCGTTCGATCGGATGAGGCCATGCGTGAAATTTTCCTCCAATCGCAGGTTCTTGTACCAGTTGGGTCTCTTACCACGACCCAATGCGACCAGATCGTTTACGGCACGGAGCAGGCGTATTGTCTCATCGCCGAAATGCTCAACGAACGATCGATAATCCTGGACTGAGAGCAGAAGCGTATAAAACGTCGGTAGGCTATTGTCCGGTAGAAACCCAGCTCGATCCCCAAATTTTTCCTCGAGCACGGCCGCGGAACTTCGATTCTCTCCCAAAAAAAGCGAGCTGCAGGTCCGTCGAATATTCCCGGCTGTCGGCCATGTGAAACACGGCATGGAAACGAAGACGACGCCCGTAATCGTTCCACTCATCCTTCGAAGGCCATAACGCGATAACGTTCTTGGGGAACGGACCGGGTGCCGGCCGTTTCGAAAACAAGACTTCCAGTCGGGTACTAGACACTTGAGATTGTCCTCAGCATCGGCCGTGGCTCGCGCCTTGCGAGGTGCGAGCAGACGACGGCGGATGCCGGTTTGTCAAGCACGAAGTTCTCAACAGCTACCGACGAAGCACGTGTTGGCATTACTGGCTTTGGTGTCTCCGGGCATGAGAAACGGTGACAGGTTCACTTACACTTGTTGCGATTTGCGCATGCAACTGGCTCGGCGTTGGCAACGCTACCCGTGGTACGATGAAAACTGCGCAGCTTTAACGGCGTGATGCGAATGTGCTCATCCAAGCTGACCTTGTGCCTCGCGGTCGTCACGATCCTCGCATTGGCAACGATGACAGGACCGTCGCTGGCCGGTGCAGCCGACGCCGACGATGTTGGCGCTCTGCCAAGCGCGCCGAAGCCGCCTCCTGAAGACATCTTCAACAACAACTTCGAGCCGGCCGCACCTGCGCCGCCCAACGATGTCTGTCAGACGGCCGATTCGATTTTAATTGGCAACCCGGTCACAGGTACGACCGTTGGCGCGGTGTCCAACTACGATAGCGGCCTTGAGACCTGCACCGGCTACGCGCAGGCGGGCGGCGATGTCGCTTACAAGATAACGCTCGCCTCGGCGAAGGCCATTACGGTAAAGCTCACCGCCGCGGGCGCGACGTTCGATCCGAGCATTTCCTTGCTCGGCCCTGGCACGGCGGCAGGCGTCTGCGACCCACAGCCGTTGACGTGCCTCGCGGGCGCCGACGCGGCGGGCTTCGGCGCCGACGAAAGTTTTCAGTTCACGACGGTGGGAGCGGGCACCTACTACATCATCGTTGACACGTTCTACAGCCCGCCCGGTGGCGGTGCGTTCACGCTCACCGTCACCTCGCCTTAGGATCGAGGGAATCGAAACGGCGACAGGTTCGTTACGCTTCCTGAAACCGGGTCACCGTTTCGCCGCCCTGTCAAATCGCGAATAGGTGCCCGCGTTGCTTCTGATTGGCAAGGTACAAGTGTATTCCGTGTTGCTCGATAGCCGACTACCGCGATGTTTCGATAAGTGCGGGCTGATCCCGCACCAGTCACCGTTCTGGACCAAGGCGCTTGCGCGCCCTTGAGCATGTCGCGTCGTGACACGGTTCGAGCTCCCTGAGAGGATTGCAGGCGGTTCCTTGGAAGGCGTCGTTGCCGCAAGACTCGATCGTTCTCGTCGAGCAAGGCCAACACGCTGTTGTTGGAATGCAGATCAATCGCTGCGTAAACTGACACGGCTGCCGCCTGTCGCGGGGCGTTCCTGAAACCTCGGAAATTTCAAGTACCGCCACGCACTGGAGGCGGCGACATGAGTCTTCAGAGTACACTTTTCCGAGTACACTTTTCCTGGCAGCGAAAACTGGAAACAGTATTCTGATTTTGTTTTTTGGGTTCCTGCCGGCAGGAGAACCACGATGGCGCTGTTTGAAAGCGTTTTGCTGTTGCTGCTGCTGGCGATCCTGTCGCTGCAGGTCTCGCGCCGCTTGCGGATTCCGTATCCGACGATGCTTGCGGTGGCCGGTCTTGGCGTCGCGATGCTGCCGTCCGCGCCGACGATCACGATCGAGCCGCATCTGGTCATGACGCTGTTCATCGCTCCGGCCATTCTCGATGCGGCGTACGATTTTCCGCTGCGCGCGATCCGCCGTTACTGGCTGCCGCTGTCCGCGCTCGCCGTGGTCGCCGTGTTGCTGACCACCGCTGCAGTAGCTTGGGTCGGCGTGACCTACGCCGGACTGCCGCTGGCCGCGGCGGTCGCGCTCGGCGCCATCGTGGCGCCGCCGGATGCAGCGGCCGCTGCGGCGATGCTCGATCGGCCCGACCTGCCGCGCTCGACCGCGACCGTATTGAAGGGCGAGAGCCTGTTGAACGATGCCGTCGCGCTGTTCGTTTTCAGCGTCGCGCTGCATGTCGGCGCGATGGACGGCGACACGCAGCGTGCCATGCCGCAACTCGCGCTGGCGATTCCCGGCGGCTTGCTGCTCGGCATCGCGATGGGCCGCCTCGCGGAGTTCGTGATGCCGTTTCTCGCCGGAACGCTGGGCGGAATCCTGTTTTCATTCGTCTTCACGTTCGGCACATGGATCATCGCCGACTGGCTCGGTCTCTCCGCGATCCTCGCCACGGTCGCTTCCGCGATGACCGTCGCGCGCCGCTACGATCGGGCCAGCGCACGCGATCGCATTCACGCTTATGCCGTTTGGGACGTTGTCGTCTTCGTGCTGAACGTGCTTGCCTTCCTGTTCGTCGGTCTGCAGGCGCGCGCGATCGTGCGCGCATTCGACGCCGCGGAGCTGCGTCACGCGCTCGCCTTCGCTGCGCTGGTGTTCGCGACTGTCGTCGTCGTGCGCATCGTCTGGCTGATGCTCTACAACCGCCTCGTGCAGCCGCTGTACCGCTGGCTAGGCTACCGCACGGGTCCGACGTTCAAGCAGGGCATCGTTGCATCGTGGTGCGGCATGCGCGGCATGGTCACGCTCGCCGCGGCGCTCGCCTTGCCCCAGGCGTTTCCGCAGCGCGGCCTGGTCGTGTTGAGTGCGCTGGCGGTCGTGCTCGGCACACTGATCGTGCAGGGCATCACGCTGGAGCCGCTGATCCGCCTGTTGCGCTTTCCGCTCGATGCTACGCAAAACGATGACCTGGAGCGCGCGCGCCTTGCACTCGCCGCTGTCGCGCAGACCGAACTCGAGCAACGCGACGACGCCGCGGCCAAACTGTTGCGCGAAGAATTGCGCCTGGAACGAATTTCCGACCAGCGGCGCGCGCAGGAACCGGACGGCGCCGTCGGCGCGCTGCGTCTCGCCACGATCCGCACGCAGCGGGCCGCGCTGTGGCGCATGCTGCGCGACGGTGCCGTCGACGACGAAAACTTCCGCATACTCGAGCGCGAGCTGGACCTGAGCGAAGTCGCCGCGTCGCGGCGCGAGGTGTTCGATCTGGTCAACAGCTAGCGAAGCCAGCCCGTATTGCAGTCGGAATTTACCCGAGTATGATTCGGCCATTCGCCGCTTCAGCCCTCCCCTTCAATGGCGGGGCTCGGTGGGGATGGTGTTCCGCGGCGCCACGAGCGGATTACGCACGACACGCATCACGAGGACGCACAAGGAACAGGGGAGTGCGATGAAAGGAATGTTGCAGGCATTGATGCTTGGTGGACTGCTGGCCGCAACGGCCGCGGGCGCGCAGACGGTTTACAAATCCACAAATCCCGATGGCAGCATCGTCTACAGCGACAAGCCGCCCGCCAGCGGCAAGATCGACAAGATCATCGAATTCCCGGACCTTCCGAGCAGCGCGGTGCCGCCGTTGCCCGCCCCGTCGCTTTCGGCGAACCCGGCACCCGGTTCGCGCGCCGTGCTGATGATGCATACGCCGCAAGGCGCGCGCGTCGTGCAGTCGTCGATGCCGCCGCCACAACCGAGTCAACTATCGACGCGCGTCGAATCCAATCCGTCGGCAACGCAGCCGGTACGTCCGCCGCCGCCGCCCGTGACGCTCTACTCGGCTGTGTGGTGCGGCTACTGCAGACGCGCGAAGGCGTACCTCGCGGACCATCACATCGGCTATCTCAATGTCGATATCGATTCGCCGGACGGGCGAGCCGAGTTTGACGGCATGGGCGGCGGCGGCGTGCCGTTGCTGATGTCGGGCAGGAAGAAGGTGAGGGGATTCAAAGTGGAGGGGTACGATGCGTTTTTTGCGCGGCGAGAGGCGGGCAACTCCTAGCGTCCTGTTCCGCAAGAAACCTTGCATCCAGACAATCCACCTCTCCCCTCGCGGGAGAGGCCGACCCCACCTACATGCGCCGCATGCGACGCAGAGCATTGCGGATGTATCCGCAGCGCGTGGGGGGCGGGAGAGGGGGACGCGCCGCAGGCGCCTGCTACGCAGGCGTCACCCTCTCCCCAACCCCGTTGCTAAGCTCAGCTGTCGCTTCGCTAAGCAACCCCCGGCCCTGGCGCATAGCGCTCGGGCGCTCAATGATGGGCGAATCAGTGATTCGCAAACGCATCATTTCGCCCCATCAAGGGGGAGAGGCTTAAGCATGGTAGCCGGATGCAGCGTAGCGAAATCCGGGAGTCATTCCCACGCCGCCCACAGACGCCTCTGTCGCCCAATCGGCGGGAGGATACCGGGGCGCACATATCGGCGGAACGTTGACCAACGCCAATCCGCAACGCGTTCCGCCAGACCGTGCGTCAGCGGATTGATGTGCACGTAATGCGCGTGCCGCGCGAGGTCGATGCCATCCCTGGATTCCGCTCGCTGCATGCGGGCTCCATTTTCTTGCCTGCCCACGGCGCTTTCTCAACCAGCCGCCTCCGAAAACTCAAACGTCCAGTCCGGCATCCACGCCGCGAGCGCGTCGCCTTGCACGTAGTGCACGCCCATGCGGACCAGAACGGCGAGGTCGCTCAGGCTCGGCGCATCGCAGGAGATCAGGATTTTTCCAAGAGTGCGCGCCTTGGCGATCGGGTTCGACCATAAGTCCCACTTTGCCTGCGCCGGCAATTCGTCTGCCGGTGGAGAGAATTTGACGAACGCGAAGTCTTCCAGGTCCAGAAGCGGCGCGATCGCGGTCGGCGTTTCGCCGCGTCCGTCAAGCGTAAGGCGGACGCCCGCCCGCTGCAGGTCCGGCAGTACCTTGCGCAGGCGCGTGAATGCAGCACTGACTTCCGCGGCAGTGAACTGCAGTGCCAGCGTTGCGCTGGAAATGCCGCGGGCGTGCAGCTCCGCCGCGAGCCACGGCGCAAACGAGCCTTCGACCGCCGTTGCGACAGCGACAGGTACGTGCAGATGCAATTCCCGATGCGCCGGATGGCGCTCGTGTACGCGGTCGAGCAGTGCGGCGAGCATCTTTCGCTCCATCTGCGCAGCAAGGCCCAGCGCGTTCGCGGCAGGCAGGTACTCGGTCCGCGGCAGGTCTGAAATTCGCGTGGATTTGGGCGGCTGAAGCAGCGCGCGCGCTTCATAGATGCCGGCGACCTGCCCGGTCACGGGCACCAGCGGCTGGAACTCGAAGCGCGTCACGCGGGCGATGTCGGGCGCCTCCAGCAGCGTGCGCAGCATGCGCTGCCGCGGATCCTCGCCTGCGTCTGCTTGCGATTTCTGAAAACCGAGCTCGCAGCGTGCGCCTCCGTTTTGCTGCGCCTTGCGGCACAATTCACGCACGCGCTCGAGCAGGGCGTCGACGCGCGGCAGTTCTGCCGGCACGAGCGCGCAGCCGACGCTGAAATGCAAGCGCAACGGCGATTCGCTGGACAGCCATGTACGCGCGTCCAGCCGCGACCTTGCCGCTTCGAGTTGCTGGCGCAAATCCGGCTCGCTGGGGGCATGCAGCAGCGTGAGAAAGTGCAATTCACCCCAGGCGCAGAGCAGCGGCGATCCGGCCAGTTCGGCGGCGATCGCAGCGGCGAGCTGCTGCGGCAGAATGCCCGCGTTGATGAAGCCGATGCGGCGCAGCACCTCCTGGGTATCGTCGACTGCGATCAGGGCAATAGCGAAGGAGCGGCCGTCCACGTCGTGCGACGCTCGCAGAATCTCGCGGGCCATGACCTCGCGACTGGCAAAGATGCCGCGACGTTCGCCGCGATTCTCGCGCCGTCCCGCACGCAGCTCGCGCGCGCGTTTGATCCGGTTCTCGACGGACGCCAGCAGATGGCCGGGCTTCACCGGTTTGGTGATGTAGTCGTCCGCGCCCGCGCGAATCGCTTCGAAACGCATGTCGACATTGAGCTCGGCGGACAGAAAGACAATCGGCAGGAAGGCATTGGCCGCATGCTCGCGGATCCGCCGCGTAAGTTCGATGCCGCTCGTGCCGGGAAGGTGCAGATCCATCAGGACCATATCCGGATTGAATTCCGCGACGTGCTCAAGAACCTGCGCCGGATCGTCACAGATCAGCGTTGCGATGCCGCGCAGGCGCAAAATCGCTTCGAACCACTTCGCCTGGGAGCGATCGTCTTCGACGATCAACACGCGACATTCCAGCGATCGTCGCTGCGCCAACAGTGTCTCGAGTTGACCGGCCAGCGCGATCGGGTCGCGTTCCGTGAGTACCGAATCCGCGCCGGCGCGCAGCGCGAATTGCGTGCGCTCGCTGTCCGTTTCCACGGCCACGATCACGCACAAGGTCGGGTCACTGTGCGGGTGACGCCCACGCTGGATGGCGGCGACCAGCGAATGGGTTCTATCGGCGAATGCTTCGTCGACGACCAGCAGATCCGGACTGACTCTCGTCAGGGCGACAAGCAACGGACCCGTTTCGCGGAACGGCCGGACGAGCCACCCGCGCTGGCCCAATTGCTCGGCGAATCCGACGCCCCGTCCCTCGGGGCAAAGAACAAAGGCCTGCCGGTGCTGTGCGTGGTCCGCGCCGGCCTTTTGCCCTGCGGGGTTTTCACCGACGGCAGCGCCGAGGCGGCCGACCAGGCGGTCCAGGCTTTCGCGCTGTCCGACGTTGGGCGCGGTGTCCGTATCGGTGAACGAGCTCAGGTACACCGCAAGCTCCAATGCGGCCTGCGAAATGGAAGCCGAGCCCTGCGACTCCGCACGTGCCGCAAGCCGCTCGAGCTCTTCGGAAAGCTCGACGGCGCGTTCGGCATGCCAATGACGCAGGCCTGCACGCCACGACTTGAGAAAAGCCCGGGCGCGGCGCGGCAGATCTTCCTCGTCGCTGGAATCGAATGGACTCGTTGTCGACACAAAAACCGTGGTCAGAATTGGTCAGAGTGCACCTATGCGTCCGCAAAGTGTACTCCGGACCCGAGGTCTCCATGGTTACTTGGCTCCGTGAACGATCGGTTGGGCGTAAAGCCCGCAGTACGACGCAGTCGGTCTCGAGCAGGGACTTGAAAGTTGGCGATGAACTTCGGCTGGCCGCCGGAGATCGCTTCGATGAAGTTCGACGGCTCGCTCTCGATGGGCAAGCGCCAGCTCGTTGATGGTCACGGCGCGTACCTCGTCGTCGCATTCAAGGGCAAGGTAACCGGCCGGCATTTAATCAAGCACTGGTCAACGCAATTGCCTCGCCCGAGAGCGGCCCCTCACCCCAACCCTTTCCGCATCGATGGGAGCCGATGGGGAGAGGCTGCGAGAGTGGCTCGCTCTGAAGCCCTGCCCTTCAGGAAGGTAAAGCGGCGCGCCAGATTCCGCGAATCGAACGACATCGTCTCCGGTCAATCGTAGGTCTCGAAGTCGTCGCGGAACAGCATGTCGCCGACGATCTCTGTCACGCCGGCACCGATTTCGGAAGTGTCGCCGGCGTTGCTGCCGGTCGTCGTGTGCGCGGCCGTCGCGGTCGCGCCCATGATCTGCGCCGGCAGCGTGGCGCCGCCTGGCGGGGCGAACGTGCGCAGCCAGAAGTGCGTGTGTCCGGCGATGTCAGTGGTCGGACTGGTGTGCATGCCGAGATACGTCTCCATCTGCGCGCGGCCGATGTTGCCCGGCGTCGACGAACTGTAGACGTCGATGCGGAACGCTTCGCCGGCGATCGAGTCGAGGTCGAACTCGAGCCATTCGTACGCGCCGGCGCGGAAGGCGCTGTGGATCACCGGATAGTGCTGGTCATGGTTCGATGCGTCGGCACTGGTCGGACCGTTGGCGGTTGCGCCGAGCGTGTCGAGGTCGAGCGCGAGCTGGCCCGATGCGACGATCGAATTGCCGAGCACGCGGTTGCCGACGCCGGCGCTGTCGTCGATCCACGCGCCGACGGTATCTGAGCGGACGTAGTTGCCGCCTGTGGTCGCACTCAACGGTGCGCCGATCGTATTGCCATTCGCACCGGCGGTCACCTGGATCGCGGGAAATCCGTTGCTGGCATCGGCGGCGCCCACCTCGGGCACGCCGATCAGGTTGCCCTGCACGACGTTGGCGTAGCTGGCGTTGCCTTGCACCATGATTCCGGCGCTGGTCGAGGCGCTGATCGTGTTGTAGTCGCGGCGATCACGATGCCCTTGCCATTGCCGTCCGGGGTGGCGCCATCACCGCCGAGGCCGATCAGGTTGTGCATGACGCGATTGAAGCCGGTCGTGTTGGTCAAGACGATGCCGTAGTTGCTGTTGCCGCTGATCAGGTTGCGCGCGGCCACGGACACACCGCCGATGTTGACCGACCCCGAACCGATGCCGACGTAGGCGCCGCTGCCATTGAGCGAAATGAAGTTGCCTTCGACGACGCTGCCGTCAGCGCCGCCGAACAGCAGTGCTGCGCCGGTGAAGCCGAACAAGGTCAGCCCCTTGACGGTCAAGCGGCCATTGCCGGTCGTCGCGAACGCGCTGGCGAGAGTGTTGCCGCCGTAGACCGGCACGCACAGCGTCGCCTGGAATCCGCCGAGTGCGTTGTTCGGTGCCCAACCGGGATTCGTGGTGCCGTCGATGGTGAGGTCGAAGTCGATGGACGGCAGCGCCGCGCTGGTATTGAG
>Ga0193727_1000819_pt1 | contig 12547 bp, 7 predicted proteins | sample H2c2metaG_FD_143051 | JGI IMG/M metagenome (GOLD analysis project Ga0193727, IMG submission 143051) | Soil microbial communities from a riparian zone of the East river system, Colorado, United States - H2c2 | ecosystem: Environmental > Terrestrial > Soil > Riparian zone | place: USA: East River...
ACTGAGGCAATGGACATCGATGGATTGGAGGAAGTATTGCGCAGAATCGAGCACGGCGAGATCCGCTGCATCGCGCGCGATTTACCGGAGCCGTCGCCGCTCGCGGCCGAGATTCTAAATGCGCGACCGTACGCATTTCTCGACAACGCGCCGTTGGAAGAACGTCGCACACAGGCGGTGTACACGCGGCGCGCCTCGGAGAGAAACGGCAGCGACGGCCTCGGTATTCTCGACGCCGCCGCAATCGAAAAGGTTAAAACGGAAGCGTGGCCCGAAGCAACGAATCCGGACGAATTGCATGACGCGCTGATGTTGGTAGGAGCCATGCCGCCGGAGGAAATTCAGCGGAATGCGCGCAACGGCAATGCGGAGGACTTCATCTCGACGCTCGTAGCTGAGAACCGGGCGACCCGTATTCTCGTGTCTTTGGAGCGCGGCGATCCCGCGACTAAGACTTTTCACATCGCGGCGGAACGGCTTCCGATGCTTCGGGCGATCTATCCGAACGCTGTCTGTGAGCCGGAACTGGTTTTGCCTGATTCTATGCACGGTAAAACTTGGGAACGCGCCGATGCGATTCGGGAATTAGTTCGCGGTCGCATGGAAGTTTGCGGACCAATCACGGCTGGAGAGCTCGCAGGTACGCTGGTTTTGCAACAGTCGGAAATCGACGCGGCGCTGCTCGCACTTGAAGCGGAAGGTTTTGTGTTGCGTGGGAAATTTCATCCCGATGCCGCCGAGCAAGAATGGTGTGATCGCAGATTGTTGGCGCGAATTCATCGGCTGACGATCGATCGATTGCGTGCGGAAATTCAGCCGGTCTCGATTCACGATTTCTATCGTTTTCTTTTTGTATGGCATCGAGCCGACCAAGACCATCGGACCGAAGGGCTGGAAGGCCTGCAATCCGTTCTGGAACAGCTCGACGGTTGCGAGTTGCCATTGGCTGCGTGGGAATCGGCGGTGCTTCCGGCGCGTGTGGCCGATTACGATCCCGAATGGCTCGACCGGCTCTGTTTTTCTGGTCGGGTTGGCTGGGGACGTTTGAGCACGCCGCAAAATTCAAGCGCCCGAGCATCGGCGCCGTTGCGGACGAGTCCAATGGCGCTTTATCTGCGCGAAAATCTCGCCGATTGGCTCGCGTTGACTCTGCCGAAATCGGCAACTGAACTTTCGGTTAACAGTCAAGCTGTGTTTGAGGCACTGCAAAGCGGGGGTGCACTTTTCTTCAGCGAATTGGTCAACCGCAGCGGCTTGTTGCCTTCCCAGGTTGAAGAGGCTTTGTCGCAGCTCGCGGCGCTCGGTCTGGTAACTTCTGACAGTTTCGACGGTTTACGCGCGCTTCTTGTTCCTTCAAATAAACGTCCGACCTTTGGCCGAAATACTTCAAAACGCCGGGGCAGAACAAATCTTGCTAGCATCGAATTTGCAGGTCGCTGGTCATTGTTGCCTAGGAGCGGTGGCTTTCCAGCAGCGATGGAGGGGGAAAACGGCGCCGGCTCGCGTGAAGCGGCGATTGAAAAATTCGCACGGGTATTGCTGCGCCGTTACGGAATTGTTTTTCGGCGAATGCTCGAACGAGAGAGTTTCCCCGTTACGTGGTACGAGCTGGGCCGCATTTATCGGCGATGGGAGGCACGCGGAGAAATTCGCGGCGGTTATTTCGTTGGCGGAGTAAGCGGCGAACAATTCGCGTTGCCGGAGGCAATCGGTCTGTTGCGGTCGATCCGCAAGAGCTCGTCAAACGGCGAACTAATCACGCTGAGTGCTGCCGATCCCTTGAATTTGCAAGGTGTTCTCACACCGGGAGCGCGAATTTCTGCGTTCACTGCGAACCGCATTCTGTTTCGCGATGGACTGCCTATTGCTGCGCTCGAATCACGCGAGATTCGAAAGCTGTCCGACGAGGATATCCCTGGCTTGGAAATCGAAAACGCTCTTCGAATCGGCAAGCTGCGGCCGTCGCTACGGCCGTACTACAAGTGACCAACTGTCATCCTGAGCGGAGCGCAGCGGAGTCGAAGGATCCCGCGAAGTTACCGCAGCGCAATGCCACGGGGTTCCTCGACTTCGCTCGGAATGACTGGCGTGCGTGAGCGGTTTATTTCTTCACGATCTCGGCGTTCTCGATCATGGCGATGCCGCCGCGCTCGGCCATTTTGCCTTTCAATGTGACCGTTTTGCCGCAGTACTCGGCCAATTGATCGTTCATCGGCTTGTGTTCGCCGACGACCAGATACGCTTTGCCGTCGCTGACGATCCCGGCCGGACCGCCGCTCTTGATGCATTTCGCGCCGCAGGATTGACCATGCTTTTCGCCGACAGCGTTGTGATCGACGTAACACATCATATCGACGATTTCGCCGGTCACTTCTTTCGGAGCGGCTGTGTCACTGCCGTGTTCGTGTTCCTGCGCGATCGCCAGCGGCGACACCGCCAATGCTGCGCTAAACGTCGCTACAACAGCGATTTTCATCAGTGCAGGTTTGTCGTTGCTTGAATTAAACATGGGATAAATCTGGCCCGCTCGGCACACCGGTCAATCATTCGTTATCCGGGCTTCGTCACTATTTCTGTTTTTCGATCAGTTCAGCGAACTGGTCGAAAAAGTAGGTGGCATCATGCGGCCCGGGCGCCGCTTCAGGATGATATTGCACGCTGAAGATCGGCAATTCCTTGTGACGCATTCCCTCGACAGTGCCGTCGTTTAAGTTGATGTGTGTCACTTCAATCTCGGAGGGAAGCGACTCCGGATCGATGGCGAAGCCGTGATTTTGGGCGGTGATCGCCACTTTGCCAGTGCGCAAATCTTTGACCGGCTGATTCGCGCCGCGATGGCCAAATTTCAATTTGAACGTCGATCCGCCAAAAGCGAACCCGAGAACTTGATGACCAAGACAAATCCCGAAGATTGGTTTCTTGCCCATCAAATCGTGTACGGTTTTGTGTGCATAATCGAGTGCCGCGGGATCACCTGGACCGTTGGACAAAAAAATTCCGTCCGGATCGAGGGCCAGCACTTCTTCAGCCGATGTGCCGGCCGGTACGACGGTCACCTCGAAGCCCTTCTGCCGAAGCAGGCGCAGAATATTTTCCTTTATGCCGTAGTCGTATGCGGCAATGCGGAAGCGGGTTGGTGGCAGGGTTCGTCTTCCCTGTCCGTCCGGCGATTTTTGGATCGACCATGGCGCGCTGAGTTTGTCCTCGGGGTCCCAGCGATAAATTTCTTTCGTTGAGACTTCGCGGACGTAATCCATCCCGACCACGCCCTCGCCTTTGATGGCTGTCTGCGTCGCTTCTTCCGGCGAAATCTCTTGGGTCGTCAGGCACGCTTTCATGGCGCCGCGCGTGCGCAGATGTCGCGTGAGCGCACGCGTGTCGATTCCTTTCGCGCCGGGGATGTTCCATTTCCGCAGATATTCATCGAGTGACATTTCGGAGCGCCAGTTGCTCGGGACCTCCGTCAATTCTTCTATGACGAACCCGCGCACATGCGGCGAAGGGCTTTCCTGGTCGAGCGAGTTGGTCCCGTAGTTTCCGATCAACGGATACGTCATCGCCACGATCTGCCCGCGATACGACGGATCGGTCAGCACTTCCTGGTAACCGGTCATCGCGGTGTTGAAGCAAATCTCACCGACGCATGTGCCGGTCGCGCCAAAAGATTCGCCCTCGAAATATCGACCGTCCTCGAGAGCTATGAGTGTTCGCACGTCACCGCGCAGTATCAATGGTGCGCATGAATTTTCAAATCCATTGGTGACGTTGATCGCATTGTCATTCCGAGCGAAGTCGAGGAATCCCGGAGATAAACCGAACGATCGCGAGATCCTTCGACTTCGCTGCGCTTTGCTCAGGATGACTGGAAGCGGCAAACAAAAACCCGGATCGAAAATTCGATCCGGGTTTTTGAAATGTTACCCCGCCGATGCCGTTCAGGCGGATCACCCGTTCCCTTCAGTCACGGGTGGATGACCGTCGCCGTAGCGTCTGACTTCCAATGAAGGCCTGCCATGTTCTGCCGGCGACCAAGCCTCCTTGCATGTATCAATAGCGGTTCGGGAATCTCACCTCGTAATCTCGAACATCGCAGGGTAAATGTTCGATCCCGAAAATCAGAACCAATTGAGAGAAAAGCACTGGTTTTCTTCCCAACCCTCAACGAACGGCTCTGTTTTCAAAGAACTATTCCCGCAGCGTCACTCCCAACTCGCGCTTTAGTCGCTCGCGAATCCTCGCGTGCGCCTCGGTCACTTCCTCGTTTGTGAGTGTGCGATTTTTTGCGCGGTATGTCAATCTATATGCGAGTGATTTTCCGGAACCAGTCGGATCTGCCCCTTCTTTTGTAGTAAACAGGTCGAACAACTGCGCACTTTCAAGCAGCGGCTCCGCAGGCTCTTCGATCTCACGCAGAATTTCAGCGTGCGTCAATTTCTCCGGAACAATCATCGCGATGTCGCGCGTGATCGCTGGATAGCGACCGAGCTCTCGGAATTTCTTTGCTGATGCGCCTCGGTCCAAAAGAAGATCGGCATTCAGCTCGGCAACGAGCACCGGCCCCGGCGCGCTCGATTTGCTTGCCACGAGTTGCCCACCGAAGCCAATCCGCTCATCGGCTGAGCAAATGTCGAGCGCAAGCGCGAAATCAGGGAATTGTCCTGGCCGAAACGGCAGATTTGGAACAACGCATTTGAGGGCGCCCTTCAGATCAAACAAGTCGAGGCTGCGCCTTGCCTGCGATCGCCAATTCGGTGCGCTCTCCACATTTCCCCACAACAAAATTCCAAGATGCCGTTCTTCTTTTCCAGATGGCGGAATGAATGCACGACCGATCTCGAAGATGGAAACGCTCTCGGCTCCGGCACGAATGTTTCGTTCGAGTACGTCGAGCAAACCGCTGATCAAATTTGGCCGCAGCGCGACGTGATCTTCGCTTAGCGGATTGCGTAACTCGACCGCTTTGTCGGAAGCCATGGCGCTTCTCGAAATCAATTTTGATGTCCGCACCTCGGACAATCCCGACGCAGTCAATCGGTCTCGGAGAAAAAGGGTTTCGACATCGTGTGAACTGTCAGCCGCGCTCGTTGGCATGAAGCGGCCGCGGGTCCTTCCCGGAATCTTGTCTATTCCGTACCCGCGAAGGACTTCTTCGATCAGATCGACGTCACGCTGCAAATCGCGGCGGTAACTCGGAATTTTCCAGGTTGCGGACTCGCTCGTATCCGCGGTTTTCCGCAGCCCGAAACGCGTTAGAATTTCGTCGATAGTTTTTTGGTCAATTGCAACGCCGATTACGCGAGAACATTTTTCGTAGCTCAACGAGACGTCACCTGGATCGGCTGGGAGTTCACCGGCAACGTGAATTTCTTTCGCTGGCGTTCCACCAGCGAACTCGCCCATCAATTCGGCTGCGCGCTGCGACGCTCGCACAATCGTGTCTGGGTCCACGCCGCGCTCGAATCGGTAGCTTGCATCGCTTTGTAGATTCAAATCGCGCGCCGTCCGTCGAATACTTGCCGGCAGAAAATAAGCGGCTTCGAGCAAAACATTTTTGGTCGAATCGGTCACACCCGTTTCTTCGCCACCCATCACGCCGCCGATTCCAACCGCACGTTCCTGATCAGCGATGACGCAATTGTCCGGCTTGAGCGAGTAAGTCTTTCCATCGAGCGCGAGAAATTTCTCGCCGTCGCGCGCAAGCCGCACATTGATGCCGCCCTTCAATTTATCGGCATCGAAAGCATGTGTAGGTTGACCAAGCTCCAGCATCACAAAATTCGAGATGTCGACGATATTGTTGATCGAGCGAACGCCGACGCTCTCAATTTTCGCGCGCAACCATTGCGGGCTGGGACCCACTTTTACGTTGTCGATTTTGCGTAGCGAGAAGAATGGACATTCGCGGGTTGCCGCGATGTCGATGGAGCCGGCGCGCCCCCGCGCCGGTTCTGCCCAGCGCGGCGAGGGCGCCGCAGCTCCAGTTAACGCCGCGATTTCACGGGCCAGACCGAAATGGCTCAGCAAATCGCCGCGGTTTGGCGTGATCTCGACGTCCAGAATCGTATCCGCCGGGAAAAGATCGGCGATGGGTGCGCCAACTTTCGCATCGGGTGACAAAATCAACAGACCGGACGCATCTTCGCCGAGACCGAGCTCGATCGGGCTGCACAGCATTCCTTCCGACTCGACGCCGCGCAGTTTGCTCTTTCGAATCTCCGTGCCGTTCGGCAGCTTCGCGCCTGGAAGGGCGAGGGGGACTTTGTCGCCGACTTTGTAATTTGTTGCGCCGCAAACGATCTGGCGTTTTGTGCCACTCCCGTCGTACACTTCACAAACAGTGAGCCGATCGGCATTCGGATGGCGAGAGGACGCGGTGATTTGCGAAACGACCACCTTGTCGATGTTTGCGCCGCGCGTCTTGATGTTTTTGGTTTCGATGCCGGCGCGAGTCAGCAATTCCGCGATCTCTTCCGGATTCTTTGGAAGATCGACAAATTCGCGTAGCCAATTAACGGAGAATTTCATGGAGACGTCATGTCATGTCGAGAGGGTAGGGGCGATTGACCTCAATCGCCCGCGGGCGGTTCGGTGAATCGCCCCTACCTCGACATGACGAAACTGTGCTCACGCGAACTGTTTCAAAAACCGCAGGTCATTCTGCGAGAAGAACCGGATATCAGGAATTTCGAATAGAATCATCGCCAGCCGATCCATGCCGAGCCCGAATGCATAGCCGCTCCACTTTTCAGGATCGTAAGCATTATCGCCACGCGCTTTGTTGACCGCTTCAAAAACGGCTGGGTGCACCATGCCGCAGCCGGCTACTTCGATCCACTGCTCGCCGCCTTTCAGAGCTTTTGATCGGACATAAACCTCCAAACTTGGTTCGGTGAAGGGGAAGAAATGCGGCCGAAATTGCACTTCGGAGTCGGCACCGAAAAGTTCCCGCATGAAAAATTCGAGCTCGCCTTTTAAATCGGCGACGCTGACGTTTTCATCGACATACAATCCTTCGATCTGATGAAACTGTGGGCTGTGCGTTGCGTCGAGTTCGTCGCGCCGATACGCCGCACCTGAGGCAATCACGCGGATCGGCGGCGGCGCCGATTCCATCGCGCGGATTTGCACAGTGGAAGTGTGGGTTCGCAGAAGTCGCCCATCGGGCAAATAAAACGTGTCCTGTTCATTGCGGGCAGGATGGTCCGGCGGCGTATTAAGAGCATCGAAGCAGTACCACTCGGTTTCGATATCGGGACCTTCGGCGAGCGCAAAGCCCATTCGTCTGAAAATCTGAATTCCGCGCTCGTGCATTTGATGAAGCGGATGCAGCGAACCAATCTCATGTGGCGTTCCCGGAAGCGAGATGTCGAGGCTCGCCAGCGCGTCGGATTCTTTTTCAGTACGAACTTTTTCTCCGCGTTGATCAAGCGCAGCAGTAACGGCATTTCGCGCCTGGTTAAGCAGCTTTCCGACGACCGGGCGTTCCTCTTTGCCGAGCGTTTTCATCCGCTCGCCCCATTCGGAGATGCTGCCGTTTTTTCCGAGATATTTTACGCGAAGGCCTTCGAGCGATTTCTCGTCGCGCGCAGCTTCAATCTCGAGCAACGCGTCATCGCGCAGTTGTTCCAGCGGGTGAATCATGGCCGTTGAAGCGTTAAAGGTTAAACTGGGCTAGTCTATCCTTGTCATGTTGAGCGAAGCGAAACATCTCGGGTTGTCGCCTTGTTTACCGGAAGAAACTAATCAGAGATTCTTCTCCCGCGACTACGGGATCAGAATGACAACTTTCCGCTGCAACGCTTCAACGGTTCATCGCTTCAACGACAAGGTCACGCCGCTTTCTTTTTCGATTTCGCTTTGTCTTCCAGCGCGCTCTTCGCTTGATCAATAATCGATTTGAATGCGGCTTCGTCGGTGACCGCGAGATCGGCGAGAATTTTGCGGTCCAGTCCGATACCGGCAGCTTTCAGTCCTTCGGCTAGGCGGCTGTAAGTCATGCCGTTCGCGCGTGCGGCGGCGTTGAGACGCTGGATCCAAAGATAACGAAATGTGCGCTTGCGAGTTTTGCGATCGCGATAGGCCCAATACTGCGCCTTCATCACCGCGTCTTTAGCGTAACGAAAAAGTTTTGAGCGGCGGCCGCGATAGCCTTTCGCCTTTTTCACCATTCGTTTCCGGCGCGCACGGCTTGCCGGGGCATTTGTAGCTCTTGGCATTGTTGTTTTGCCCCGGGAATGTTTTCGGGGCTCCTCGTTCAGTGAGCTGTTGTTCCGTTATCGATCTTTCCAGCCTCGCTCACTGATTTATCCCACAGACGCAGGATAGGCGGAGAGATCGCGGGCCGGAAACTAAATGCTGAACACAAAATGACAAACGCTTTTCATTCGGATCTCGTCATTCCAGCATTCGAGATTCCTCGTTGGTTTTTCGCCAAACGAGCCACGCGAGGACGCCGACTGCCGCGCCCCCTAAATGCGCGGCCGATGAGACGGAACTCATTCCTGCTTTCTGCTCGAGAGTGCCGATGATTTGGAACAAAAACCAGAGAACGAAAACGAACCAGGCGGGCAATCGAATCCAGCGAAACCAGACGAATCCCCAGCGCATCAGAAAAGCGAGTCGCATCCGCGGAAAATTCAGCGCGTAAAACGTAATGACGCCGGCAATGCTGCCGCTGGCGCCGATGCACGGTGTCTGCGAGCGAGGATCAAGAGCGATATGCGCCAGGTCACCGATGAATGCTGCCAGCGCGATTAGTGCGAGATAGCGCAGCGGCCGCAGAAAATTTTCCACTGCATGGCCAAACGACAGCAGGAAATACATGTTTCCAGCAAGATGAATGATGCCTGCATGAAGGAAAAACGACGTGATGAACGTGAGCCCGTCGAGCCGCGTCGCTTGCGCCGGAATCAATCCGAAACGCTGAGCAACCTCGCGCAGATTTGAAAATGCAACGAGACTTGCGCAAATGATAGCAGCTGAAAGCAGCCATGTTGCCCACGGTCTTCGCTGCTCTTCTGGTGCATCGAACTCGACCGGCATTCCAAGGAACGCTGCGATCTGTTTCCACGATTCCTCGGGCGCGGCGCTGTCAAGATCCGGGCCCTCGGCCTGTTTGGACAAACGCTCGACTTCGGCGATCGCGAGCATCTCGCGCGCTTTTTGCGGGAGCTCGGGAGCGACCGGGTCTGGTTGACGCGGAACAAGCGTGTCAACTTCGTGAGCGTCGAACCAGATGAAATGGCAGTGCTGGCAAACATCGACGTTGATTTCCGCTTGGTCGGATAGGGCGACGCCGATCATTGGCTGCAGGCACGATGGACAAGGCAGGCCGCCGCGTCCTTCGCCTCGCATCGCATGCAGCCACAGTGGATTGATGGATTCCGGCGTGAAACGCTTGCGCAGTAACTCGATCGTCACGGCGCGACCGCCGCAGACATCGCAGCCGTAGAAAACACCGCCGGAAGTCCGCGCTTCTTTCAGCGGCACCTTGCACCGCGGGCATAGGAACTCGGAGCCATCGGGCATGTTGATCTAAGTAATGAGAAGTGATTAGTGGAAAGTGAGAAGCAAATTCTGCAACTTCTCACGTCTCACTTCGCAGTTTCACTAATCACCTGCGATTCGGCATTGTTTTGGTATAATGCGCGCGTGCATTGGCTTGGTCGCTATCGGCTTTTGGTCCTCGCATCGATCTGTGTTTTTTGGACCGGTCTGATTTTTCTCGGTTATTTCTTCCCGACGACGCCGTTTCTTTCGACGCCGTGGCGGGGCGAACAGAGTTTCGAGGATTTGCTTCGACGCGAGGGCCGAAAAACTGCAACGCGTAACGACTTTGTTTTTCTGGCACTCGATCAAAGCACATTGCAAATGGCGCCATTGGCGCCGGACGAAGTCGCGAATAACCGCGCGTTTCAGCTGATGACCGAGCGGCCTTTCCCATGGTCGCGCGAAGTCTGGGCGCTTTTGCTTGATCGACTGTTTGGGGCGGGCGCGCGACTGGTGATATTCGACCTGATGTTCGATAATCCAGGGGATGGCGATGCAGCATTTCACGCCGCGCTGGATCGTTATCGCGACAAAGTAGTGCTCGGCGCTAATTTCGACATGGAACATGGCGTGCAGGGCGTGACCCCAAACAATGCGCTGATTCCGCCGCCGCAACAGCTGGACGATCGTGTGGGGTACGTGAATTTTTTCCCGGATGCGATTGACGGAAAAGTCCGCGTTGCAATTTATCGCGTGACAAGTCGCCAACTCGCTGGTCTGCCCCCGTTTCCGGGCGACGAAGTCTATGAATCGCTCTCTGCCCGCGCTCTGACCAAAATCGGCCACGCAGATGATGTGCCGCGGGATTTTGATGGCCATATGATTCGCTTTAGTGGGGGCGACGCGTACGAAACACGTCCACTCTACGAAGTGTTCGATCCAAAACTTTGGCATGCCAATTATTCTGATGGCACCTTTTTCAAGGACAAGATCGTAGTGGTGGGGGCGTCCGCACAGATATCCCACGACGTGGTCGATACACCGATGAGCCCGGCCATGTTGGGCCCGGGGCTTCATTTACAGGCAATGGCCGCAGCGCTTGACCACGAGTTTTTGCGGCCCACGCAGCCGAAAGTTGGTCTGGCCCTCGTCGGCGCGGCAGGGCTTGTCGCGTGGTCGCTTGTTGCCTTCTTGCGCAGGCCGTTGCTTTGCGTTGGGGCACTCGTTGTACTTACGGCCTCATATCTTGGAACGGCCCGATTGTTTTACGATAGAACAGGGCTGCTGCTACTTACTGTTCCGGTATTGTTGGCGCTGGTGCTCAGTGGATCATTTTCCCTCGGGTTCGAATACTTCCTCGAGCGGCTGGAGAAATTGCGCACCCGGCGGACGCTCGAACGCTACGTTTCGAGAAATCTGGTCAAGGAAATCCTGGACAACCCGGACGGCTACTACAGCTCGCTTCGTGGTGTGCGCGTGCCGGTGACGATCCTTTTCTCGGATTTGATTGGTTTCACCACGCTCACGGAGAAAGCCGACCCCGAAGCGCTGGTCACACAGCTCAATGAATATCTCTCAAGGATGACTTCTGTGATTTTCAATAATGGCGGAACGCTCGACAAATTTATCGGCGACGCGATCATGGCTGTGTGGGGTAACGTGCGCAGTCTTGGCACGGCGCAGGACGCGAAATGTTGCGCGCGCGCGGCGTTGGGAATGCGCCGGCAGTTGAGCCAACTCAATCAAAGCTGGCGCGAACAAGGCCGGATGGGGTTGGGCATGGGCATCGGCGTCAACCACGGCGAGGTAATCGTTGGTAATATTGGTTCGCAGGAGCGAATGGATCCCACGGTGATAGGTGATGCCGTGAATCTTGCATCCAGACTGGAAGGGCTTACCCGAATTTATGGCGTGGATATGCTGGTGGGCGCGTCGGTTGCCGAGCTGGTCCGGGACGAAGTTTATTTGCGCTCCGTGGCGCGGGTGCAGGTGAAGGGCAAAACCAAACCGGTAGACGTTTTTACTTTCGTCGCTGCCAGAGGGGAAGAGACGGATCCGGAGTTTTTGAAATGGCTGGAAACGTATGAGGAGGCGTTGGAGAAATTTCGGGCACGCGATTTTATCGACGCGAAAATCCTTTTTTCACGTTTCCTGGAATTCTATCCCGACGATCTGCTGGCCAAGATGTATCTGCAGCGCGCGCTCGAATACGAACAAGCTCCACCCGACGAAGCGTGGGAAGCGATCGAAGTCTTCAAAAAGAAATGACGGTTGCGCAGCGATCGTCATCCCGAGCCAGTGTCGAGGGATCCCTCGGCGAAAACGAAGAGTAATATCAACGGGATCCCTCAACTTCGCTTTGCTCCGCTTGGGATGACAGATGTGGCTAGCCAAACTCGCTGACGCGGCGTAGAAAACCCGCGTGAAAGAAGCGCCCAAGAGTTTTCACTTCCTCGGAATTTGCGGGACAGCGATGGGCGCAGTTGCCGTCGCGCTGCAAGAGCGCGGCTTTAAGGTCACTGGGTCGGACGAAAATGTTTATCCGCCGATGTCGAGCTTCCTCGAGAACAAGGGAATCGCGCCCATGGAAGGTTATCGCGCGGAGAACATCCCGGCGGATGCGGACGTGGTGGTGATCGGGAACGCAATGACGCGTGGCAACCCGGAAGTGGAGGCCGTGCTAAACCGGAAACTACTGTATCTGTCGTTGCCAGAGGTGCTGAGGAATTTTTTTTTGCGCGGCCGGCATAATCTCGTGGTCACCGGAACGCACGGTAAAACAACGACTACGGCTTTGCTCGCGTGGATAATGGAAGAAGCTGGACGCAAACCGGGGTATCTCATCGGCGGAATTCCGAAAAATTTTGGCGAAGGGGCGCGACTCAACGATTCAAAATATTTCGTGCTCGAGGGTGACGAGTACGACACCGCATTTTTCGACAAGCGCTCAAAGTTCGTTCATTACCTGCCGGAGCTCGTCATCGTGAATAACGTCGAGTTCGATCACGCGGATATCTTTAACAATCTCGATGAGATCAAGCTCAGCTTTCGGCGGTTG
>Ga0193727_1000820_pt1 | contig 12542 bp, 14 predicted proteins | sample H2c2metaG_FD_143051 | JGI IMG/M metagenome (GOLD analysis project Ga0193727, IMG submission 143051) | Soil microbial communities from a riparian zone of the East river system, Colorado, United States - H2c2 | ecosystem: Environmental > Terrestrial > Soil > Riparian zone | place: USA: East River...
TAACTGGTCAAGCTGCTGCCGGATCTGAAGATGTCGAAGATCGTGGTGTCGGAAGCCGGCGCTTCGGTCTATTCGGCCTCGGCCTTTGCATCCGAGGAATTGCCGGAACTCGACGTGACCTTGCGCGGTGCGGTGTCGATCGCGCGGCGTCTGCAGGATCCGCTGGCCGAACTGGTGAAGATCGATCCGAAGGCGATCGGCGTCGGGCAATATCAACATGACCTTGGCGAAAGCAGACTGGCGCGCTCGCTCGATGCCGTGGTCGAAGACTGCGTCAACGCCGTCGGCGTCGACGCCAACACCGCCTCCGCGCCGCTGCTGGCGCGGGTGTCGGGCATCGGCGCGGGCCTCGCGCAAAGCATCGTGCAGCATCGTGACGCCAACGGCCCGTTCAAATCACGCAAGGCGCTGAAAGAGGTGCCGCGACTGGGACCGAAAGCCTTCGAGCAATGCGCGGGCTTCCTGCGCATCCATGACGGCGAGGATCCGCTCGATGCCTCCGGCGTGCATCCGGAAGCCTATCCGGTGATCCGGCGGATTCTCATCGCCACCAGGAGCGACATCAAGGCGCTGATCGGCAATGCCGAAATCGTGCGTCAATTGAAGCCGCAGACTTTCGTCGACGACACCTTCGGCCTGCCCACGGTGACCGACATCTTGCGCGAGCTGGAAAAGCCCGGCCGCGATCCGCGCCCGGCCTTCAAGGCCGCGGTGTTCAAGGAGGGTGTCGAGACGCTGAAGGATCTCAAGCGCGGCATGATCCTGGAAGGCACGGTCACCAACGTCGCGGCGTTCGGCGCTTTCGTCGATATCGGCGTGCATCAGGATGGGCTGGTGCACATCTCGGCGATGTCGAAGACCTTCATCAAGGATCCGCGCGACGTAGTGAAGTCGGGCGACATCGTCAAGGTGAAGGTGCTGGAGGTCGAGGTCGCCCGCAAGCGCATCGCGCTGACGCTGCGTCTCGACGACGAAGTCGGCGGCAAGAGCGAGCGTTCGGCGCAAGGCAAGCCGCGCGACATTTCCCGCGCGTCGATGACATCGTCAGCGCCGCGCAAGCCGCAGGAGGCGGCGGGCGGCGGGGCACTCGCCGAAGCCCTGCGCCGCGCCGCCGGGAAAAACGGGAACGGCAAAACCAGGACTTAGGCGGAGAGCAGCCGGACAGCTCGGGCGTTACAGCCGGAACGCTCCGATTACCACCGCCGTATTTCAAGGCGACCGCACCATTACACAGGTGCGGTCGCAACGAAATTGAGCGTATCCAGCCGGTTACTTCAGGAGATCGGCGACCGGGATGGCATTGGATATGGTCCACTCGTCAACGACGCCGGGCTTGCCCGCCTCGGTGTCGACGATCAGATAACGTCCCCGGTTCTGATGGTGGATCTCGCTGGTGAAGGTGCGAGGACCAAACAGCGTCGGCTCATCCTTCATCTTCTCAAGTTGCGCGGTCACCGCGGCGGTATCCGTCGAGCCCGCGGCCTGAACGGCCTTTGCCCAGACCTCGATCAGAACATAGCCGGGGTAAACATACTGACTTGACGGCGGCGCGCCGGTAACCTCGGCGTACCTCTTGTTGAACTCGGTCACCTTCGGATTCGGATCGTCGCCGTAGATCGAGCTCTGCACCGGCACGAAGAAGTTCGAAAGGTCCGGCACCGCTTTTAGCCAATAGCTGCCATCGACTCCCGAGCCGTTCAGAATCATCGACTTGATGCCGGCCGCACGGATCTGCTTGATGGCACTGACGACGCCCGGCATCATCGAGCAGAGCATGATCGCGTCAGGCTCCTTGGGCAGATTCTTGATGCGGGTGATCTGCGAGGCGATCGAGGTATCGTCGTTCTTGAAGGTGTCGCTGCCCACCAGTTTGGCTTGCTTCAGTTTCGGCAGCATCCAGTCGAAACCGTCGCAGATGCCCTTGTTGTATTCCGTCCAGTTGTCGAGCAGGCGATAATAGTCGCGGGTGTTCTTCTTGGTGTAAGACCATTCCGCCATCGTGGCGCCCTGCACGGCAGCCAGCACCGACGCCGAAAATGAATTCGGGCCGACGCCCTGGATGCCGGCCTTGATCGACTCGGCACAGAGGAAGAATGAGATCTTTCCGGCCGCCTGCGCGGTAAGGGCGGCCGGCGCGCCGAAGTCATAATCACAAGAGACGACCACGAGGTCCGCGCCCTTGTCGATGACTTCGAGGCCGGCCTTGGCGCCTTCGGCGCGGTCGGTCTTGGTGTCTACCGCCACCGCCTTGATCTGGCGCCCCAGCAGGCCGCCGGCCTTGTTGATCTCGTCGATCCGCATCATCGCGGCGTCTTGCGCGGGCTTGTCATAGGCCTGCATGAAGCCGGAACTCGCGGTCGCAAAACCGACAACGATGTCGGCGGCATGAGCTGTTATCGTCGAGCCCAGAAAAGCGCTCGCGATCGAAAGCAATTTCAATCCTGTCCCTATTCGCACGGTACCCTCCAACGTTTGAAACTCAGTTCCCACTTATCCACGAACGCGCCGCCGGAGACCGATCCGTCATGCGCCTTCGGAATTCCGTCTCTGCGGTCGTTTCCGCCAGCTGATCTCTTCGTTGCGCATCAGGCCCGAGGGCCGAAAGATGAGGATCGCCACCGTGACGACGCCGATCGCGATTTCCTGGGTGCCATTGGGAAGCGCCAGCGTGACACTTCCGAGATCGACGCCTTTTTCGAACCAGCGCAATATCTGGATGATCGACGAGATCACGACGACGCCGATCACCGCGCCCGACAGGCTGTTCATGCCGCCGACGACCAGCATCGAAAGCGCCACGAATGTCAGGCCGAGGTAGAAGGCATCCGGGTTCACCACGCCGAGGAAATGAGCGTAGAGCGAGCCGCAAAGGCCGATCACCGCCGCACTGACGACAAAGGCGATAAGCCGCTCCCGCTCGATGTTCACGCCCGACGCGCTCGCCGCAATCGCCTCGTCGCGCGCGGCGCGGAGCGCGAGGCCGGACGACGACACCGCGTAGAGCCAGGCCACGATGATCGCGATCACCGTTCCGGCAAAACTGAGCCAGACACCGGCATACATCGGGATGCCGACGATCGAACTCGTCCCCCCGGTCACCGTATCCCAATTCGAGTAGACCGTATTGATGACGGCCAGCATGGCGAAAGTCGCGATGCTGGCCGCGATCCCAGACAGCCGCATCAGAATCCGTCCCACGATCAGGGCGAACACCGCCGCCAGCAGCGATGACAGCAGCGCCGATGCAAGGAACGGAAGCTGATGGTCCTTGATGAAGTAAGGCAGACCCCGCAGCGAGTATCTCTTCATCATCGGCGGTATCGTGAACCATGCCGTGGCATAGGCCCCGATGCACATGAACCCGATATGCCCGAAACTGATGATGCCGGAATTGCCGATGAAGATGTAGAGTCCGATCACCAGCATCACGCGAATGAACATCTCGACGATGGTGCGGCTGAACGGGCCGGATCCAACGAATTGCGCGGTTATCGCGATGGCCAGCAGCATCGCGACCAAGAGGAGGGGGGTCGATACGGTCCTGTAAAGAATGGAATTCCGCATCGATCCTCAAATCCTTTGCTTGTTTGAACTCGGCGCGAACAAGCCTTGCGGACGCCAGATCAGCGAGACGATGACAGCGCCATAGACGAAGGCGTCGCGGAACGGGCGCGCCTCGAGCGGCAGCCCGACCTGCATCACGACGCTCGCGGCGCCGATCAGGTAGCCGGCCAGAACCGCACCGGTGAGGCTGCCGAGCCCGCCGATCACCGTGGCGATAAAGGCCACCAGCATGACCGATGCGCCCATCTGAATGTCGGCCGTTCCGGTCTGGGTGACGCGGATGAGCCCGACGGCGGCGGCCAGCGCGCCGCTGACCGCGAAAGCCAGCATGATCACCCCATTGGCGCGCACGCCGAGCATGCGCGCCATGGTGAAATTTTCGGCGGCGGCCCGCATTTCAAGGCCGTAGCGGGTGCGGCGAAGAAAGGCGGTCAGCGCGATCAGAATTGCGACGGTGATGATGATGGTGATCAATTGCAGCAGCGGAATCCGCGCGCCCAGTATTTCGACCGGCAGGCCCAGCGCCGGCCAAAGATCGATCGACTTCGGCCGGCTCGAGAACAGCAGCAGCAGGACATGCTGAATGACGAACCCGACAGCGAAAGACGCAATCATCATGGTGGCCGGATTGGCATTGCGGAACCGGCGAAACACCAGAATTTCGGAGGCCACTGAAATTCCCGCGCCGAACATCAGCACAACGGGGACCAGCACGAACCAGGGCAGATTGCCTAGGAAAACGATGGCGGTGGCGTCGATCGACGGCCATAGCAGCGCGAAAACGCAGAATGCGATATAGTCGCCCTGGGCAAAGTTCACGAGCCGCATGACCCCGAAGATCAGCGCGATGCCGAGCGCGCAGATCGCATAGAGACTGCCAAGGCTGAGGGCGTCGAAAGCGATCTGGAGCAGCGCTGTCATCTCCTCAGGTCTCCTCATAGCCAAAATAGGCTTTGGTCAGGGAATGACCGCTGGCGAGGATGCGCGCATCGCCCTGCAGGATGATTTCGCCTGACCGCATCAGGATCATCCGTCCGCCGCTGAGCAGGGCGCGGGTCGAACTCTGTTCGACGATCAGAAGCGTCAGCCCGCGCTGGTCGCGCAGCTTCAGAAGAGTCTCGTAAACCTGATCGATGATCTTCGGCGCGAGGCCAAGCGATGGCTCGTCGATGGCAAGCACGCGCGGGCGGGTCATCAGGGCGCGGGCGATGGCGAGCATTTGCTGCTGGCCGCCCGACAGCACGCCCGCGGAGGAATTGCGGCGCTCTTTCAGCATCGGGAAGACGGCATAGACGTCGGCGAGATCCTCCGCGATCGCCGCTCTGTCCGAGCGGATGCCGGTGCCGAGCCTTAAGTTCTCCTCGATCGTCAGCGAACCGAAGATTTCGCGCCCTTCGGGAACCAGGGAAATGCCCAAGCGTGCGATGTCCTCGGGTGCGCAGGAGGTAATGACCTTGCCGTCGAGACCGATCGTGCCGGAGGCGACGGCGACAACGCCGGCGATGGCCTTGAGAAGCGTCGATTTGCCGGCGCCGTTAGGCCCGGTCACGAACAGGGTCTCGCCTTTCCCCAGATCGAACGACACCTCGCGAAGCGCGCGCAATTGTCCGTAGCGCACAGAGACCTTGTCGAGGGTCAGAAGCGTCAAAGGATCGCCTCCTCTACGTCCGCGACCTCGACGTCGACCTGCGTGCCCATATAGGCGTGGCGAACCGCTTCGCTGGATCGAATCAGGGACGGGGCGCCGGCCTCGATGATCTCGCCGGAATCCAGCACCTCGATGTGATCGCAGACATCGAGCACCAGCCCGATATTGTGCTCGATCAGCAGCACGCCGCAGTCGAATTCGGTGACGATGCGGCGAATGAGGGATGCGAGATCGGCCGCTTCCCCGCGTGACATGCCGGCGGCGGGTTCATCGAGCAGGAGATAGGCGGGCTTTTGCATCAAGGCGCGACCGATCGCGACCCGGCGCTCGTCGGTGTAGGGCAATGCGCCGGCGCCGTGCTCGGCGAGCGCGCCGATGCCGATCCATTCCAGCATCGCGGCGGCCTTCGCCGCCGCCTCACGCCGCCCGAGTCCCAGCCCAACCGCGGTCACCGCAAGATTGTCGAGAACAGAGAGATCGCGAAACAATCGCCCGGACTGGAAAGTCCGGGCGACCCCGCGCCGTCGAACCTGATGGGCGCTCATCGCGCTGGTCGCGACACCATCGAGCATCACGCGGCCGCTGGTCGGCGGCTGAAAGCCGGTCAGCACGTTGACAAGCGTGGTCTTGCCGGCGCCGTTCGGGCCAATCAGACCCGTGACCCGCGCCGGCGGAATGTCGAGCGTCACGTTCGACAGCGCCCTCAGGCCATCGAAGGCGACAGACACCTGCTCCGCTCGCAAGGATCGGCTCATGATACGATCTCATCTCGGGGCGCGGCCCCGTTACGAAGCCAGTCGGGCTCAGCCAAGCGCTGCCCGCACTTTGTTGAGCAGGTTCTCGCGATCATGCCGCGCGGCGAGCGCAGCCGGCATGTCGACCTCAACGAAACGCGTCGCGGTATGGGGTTGCAATTGTCCGATCAGATCCATGTCGGCGGAAATGACGGTCCCGACCATCATGTAGCCACCGCCGGAAACCGCATCCCGATGCAGCACGATCGGCTCGGTGCCGCCGGGCACCTGGATCGAGCCGTAGGGGTAGCAGGCATCGACAATGTTGGAGGGATCCGATCCCGCGCCGAACGGCGGCGTTCGCGGCACGAAATCGAGCGGCCGGCCGTCACGGAAGCGGTAGCCGATACGGTCGGCTTCGGGCGCCACCTTCCAGCTATCCTCGAAGAAGTGCCGGCCCGATGGCTCGGTGACGCGGTGCCAGTAGAGACCGGGAATGGCGCGCAATTCGGCCTGCGCACCGGGGCCGCGGCGACAATCTTCGGCAACGGCGCGGCCGGCCTTGGCGCCGCGTGCCTCGCTGACGGGCAGGACATCGCCGGCTTCGAGCTTGCGCCCCTGATGGCCGCCAAGCGCGCCAAGTGTGTAGGTCGAGCGCGAACCGAGCAACAGCGGCACCGCTACGCCGCCGGAGACGGCGATATAGGCGCGCGCGCCCTTCTTGAGGAAATCGAAGGCGAGCACATCCCCCTTTTTGACGCCGAACGATGTCCAGCCGGGCTGCAGCGTCCCGTTCAATCTGGCCGGAAGCTCCGCGCCGGTCACGGCAACCGTCGCATCCCCAGTGAATTCAAGCTCCGGACCCATGAACGTGCATTCGAGCGCCGCCGCACCTTCTTCGTTGCCGACAAGAAGATTGGCGCAGGAAAGCGCGAAACGATCCATCGCGCCCGACAGCGGAATGCCGAGGTGGTAGTACCCGGGACGACCGAGATCCTGAACGGTGGTGGAGAGACCGGGTTTGAGAACTTTAATGGCCATGGAGCACCCCATCGAGCTTTCGGTTGTAACCGTCGATGTCTTGCTGGAATTCATCGAGTGAAAAGGTGACGTCGCGCATCAGCGGCGCGAACTTTCCGGCTTCGACATCGGCGAGCGCCTGGTCGTACGCTTCGCGCGTGATCGGCTTCCATTTGACGATGTCGCCTGGATTGAACAGGCACATCGCGTCGCGAAGATAGGAGATGTTCTGGCTGGGGTCGTAGATCGGCATCGGCGTGATGCCGAACATCTGGTAGCCGCCCGCACCGCGCACCGAATAGATGCAGCCGAAGCAGCCGCCGTGACCGACGGTCAGTTTGGGTGTGTCGGTGCGCGGCCTCAAATATTTCGGCGCCTCGATCTGCCGCTTACGCTCCACCATCTGATAGAGAAACGGCAAGCCTGCGACAAAACCAACCATCGACACGAACCAGGGCGCGCCCGAATGCGCCTTCACGAAATTGTCGACGGTACCGAGATTGTTGACGCGGGCGGCGTATTCGAGATCGGTCGCGGCCGGATCCTGATGACGCTCGCGAAAGCGCATCAGCGTCTCGTGAGTCCAGGGATCGTTATAGAGAACCGGAATTTCGATGATCCGGGTCTTGATCACGGAGGCGCCCTTGTCGGCCGCGCTCTCAAGCCGCGTCAGCTCGGCGAGCATGTCGGCGGGGCTGATCTTGTCCGGGTCGAACTTGATCTGGAACGAGGCGTTGGCGGGGCAAATCTCGGTGACGCCAGCGATGCGACTTTCCCTGACCGCACTTGTGATCGATAGAGACTTGAAGAAAGCCTGCAGCGACATCGTCTCGTCGATTTCCGCGAAGATGTGCTCGTCGCCGCCGAAGGAATAGCGTGTCTTCATGGGCGCACCCTCCTTGTCAGGTTAGTCGAAATGCATTTTGTTCGAGCCGGCGCTCGAGCCAACGGGTGTCGTAAGTTGCCGCGCGAACTTCGGGATCGTCCGCCAGAGCTAGATGCAGCGACTTGGTCGTCTTGCAGCCGCCGATCTCCAGCTCGCGCAGCGCCCGCGTCAGGCGCGCCAGCGCACGGCCGCGGGTCTCGTCCCAGACGATCAGCTTGCCCAGCAGCGAGTCGTAGAACGGGGAGACCTGGTAGCCTGCAAACAGCATGGTATCGAACCGCACCCCATGGCCGCCGGGCGTCATCAGCGTTTCGATTGTGCCGGGGAACGGCAGAAAATTATTGGCGGGATCCTCGGCGTTGATGCGCACTTCGATCGAGTGGCCCCGGACGCGAATTTCATCCTGGCGCAGGCTGAGGCGCTCGCCACCGGCGATCTGGATCATCAAGCGCACCAGATCGAGACCTGTAATCATCTCGGTTACCGGATGCTCGACCTGAATCCGGGTGTTCATTTCGATGAAATAGAAGGCTTGCGTCGCGTCGTCGTAGAGATATTCAAGGGTGCCCGCGCCACGATAGCGGACGGCCTTCGCCAGTGCGACGGCGGAGATGCAGAGCGCGTCGCGCACCTGCGCGGGCAGGGCGACCGCGGGCGCTTCCTCCCACACTTTCTGCCGGCGCCGTTGCAGCGAGCAATCGCGCTCGAAGCAGTGAATGACGTCGTCGCCGTCGCCGAGTACCTGGACCTCGATATGGCGGGCGCGTTCAATGAGTTTTTCGATGAACAAGCCGCCGTCGCCGAACGCGGCCAGTGCCTCGGCGCGCGCCTGCGGCATCTGCCGTTCGAACGCCTCCATATCGGCAACGACGCGAATGCCGCGTCCACCGCCGCCCGCCGCCGCCTTGATCATCACGGGAAAACCGAGGCGGGCAACGACGTCGCGCGCCGTTACAAGATCGTCCACTCGCCCATCGCTGCCCGGAACCACCGGTACGCCGGCGGCAACCGCAGCGCTCCGCGCCGCGACCTTGTCACCCATCAGGCGAATGGCGCGCACCGTCGGCCCAACGAAAATGAGGCCAGCTTCCTCCACAGCATCGGCGAAGTCGGCATTCTCTGCGAGAAAACCGTAGCCAGGGTGCACCGCGTCGGCGCCGCTGCGGGTGGCCGCGGCAATGATCGCGGGAATGTTGAGGTACGACTTGGCCGCCTGCGCGGGCCCGATATCGATCGCCTCATCGGCAAGCCTGACGGCAAGGCTATCCCTGTCGGCGGTGCTGTAGGCCTGCACGGTACGGATACCAAGCTCCTGCGCAGCCCTGATGATCCGGACCGCGATCTCTCCTCGATTGGCGATGAACAGGGTCCTGATCTTCACAATGTGGCGTGACCTTTACTGATCAGCTTTCGATCGCGATAATCGGCTGCCCGGCCATGACGGGGTCTTCGTTCTCGATCAGGAACGCCACGATTTTACCACCCAGCTCGGACTTCACTTCGATGAAGGATTTCATTACCTCGATCAGGCCGACGACTTCGCCGACGGCGACCTGATCGCCGACGTCCTTGTAGGCAGGCTGGTCCGGCGCCGGCCGGCGGTAATAGGTGCCGGGAAGCGGAGAAAGAATATTGGTCTGGGCCATGTGGTTGGTCCCTGCTGCTGATCGGCGACTAATGGTTGCGGAGCGACATCAATGCGTCGCGCACGGCGCGGGCGACCTCCACGGCATTTGGTGTGTCTGAATGGACGCAAATCGAATCGGCGCGCACGGCGACATCACGCCCGTTGACGCTCTCGGCCTTGCCTTCCCGGATGGCGCGCAGGCAGCGGGCCGCGGCTCGGGCCGGATCGACGGCTATATGTTCACGGGTAACAATCAGTGCGCCGTCATCATTGTATTCGAGGTCGGCGTAATATTCGGCGATCAGCGTATGGCCGCGGGCCGGGTAAATGGTCTCATGCAGCGTTCCGATCATTCCCATCAGCGGGGCCTTGAAGACATCAACCGCATCGCAGATCGCGTGGGCGACATCTTCCATCCGCGCCGCCATGTTATAGAGCGAGCCGTGAGGCTTGATGTGGTTGAGCGGCACGTCCTCGGCCTCGAGGAAGCCCTTGAGCGCGCCGACCTGGTAGATGATGCAATTGGCCAGTTCGTCGCGCGACATTTTCATGTCGCGGCGGCCGAAGCCCTGAAGATCGGGGAGCGAAGGATGCGCCCCGACCCCGACCTTGTGCTGCTTGGCGAGCTGCACCGTCTTGCGCATGTGGTTGAAGTCTGAAGCATGGAATCCGCAGGCGACGTTGGCGACCGAAATCAGCGGCATCAGCGCTTCATCGTCGCCCATCCGGTAAAGACCGAACGCCTCGCCCATGTCACAATTGATCGCTGTCACAACGCTGTCTCCGGCGCGGCTTTCTGAGGCCTGCCTAGTGTGTGACGGCAAAGTTGCGTTGGCCCCGGTCTATTGTAAAATAGTAATTCACGGTACCCATTATCAGTAAATCAGATGCGCCTCAGCTTTAAGCAGGTTCGACATTTCCTAGCCACCGTGGATGCCGGGCAGGTGTCGCTGGCGGCAATTGCACTCAATGTATCCCAGTCGGCGGTGACGACGGCGTTGCAGCAGCTGGAGGCCGAACTTGGCGTCTCTCTGTTCGATCGGGGTCCATCGGGTATGCATCTGACGTTGGAAGGCGCACGCTTTGTGCAGCATGCCCGCAACATCATGGCGGCCGTGAACGAGGCCGTCAGTTCGCCGCTGACGGAGGATACCAGCCATACCGGGCGCGTACGGGTTGGCGTTACCTATACGGTTGCCGGTTATTTCCTGCCGCGGCATCTGGCGCGGTTTTCACGCACCTATCCGGGAATCAAGGTTGATCTGGTCGAATTGCCGCGCGAAGCGATCGAAAGGGGCATCGTCGACAGGACGCTCGATATCGCGGTGATGCTGGTCTCCAACCTGCAGAACCGGCGCGACACCACTTACGAAACGCTGGTTTATTCGCGGCGTCGATTGTGGCTGTCAGTCGAGCATCCGTTGCTTCGCGCCAGTACGCTGACGCTGGAAGACATTGCGAAAGAGCCCTATATCATGCTTACCGTCGATGAGGCGGGCAAGACCGCGGAGCGTTACTGGAAGCCCACCGGTCTTCGCCCGCGAACGATCATCCGCACCTCCTCGGTCGAGGCCGTGCGCGGCATGGTCGCTGCCGGGATGGGCGTCACGATCCTCTCCGACATGGTCTACCGGCCATGGTCTCTCGACGGCCAGCGCATCGAGTTGCGTCCCGTGGCTGCCAACATCCCCAGCATGGACATTGGTCTTGTCTGGAACAAGAAACGAGAGCCTTCTCCCGCGACCAAGCTGTTTCGTGAATTTTTCAGCCTCAACTTCAGCGGGGCTAGGCATTGACGGCTGTCGGAATGACGGCTTCGCGCTGTTTGAGCGGTCTCACGCCTTTAGTTTTGCCCGCCAGCACGCAGACATCCAGAATCTGCGGGGGCGTGGTTTCTCACGACAAGGCGGACACCGAGGCGATATTGCGCAGGCTGGCGAGCCGCATGATGGATTGAGCGGCAAGTTTTTGCGCGAGCTCCATGCTGCTCTGGTTGTCGGCACTGTCGGCCTCGTCCAGATGGATGTTCGACAGTTGTTCGGCGCGGCGTAGCGCGCGCTGCTTGATCTGTTCGATCTCTCCGGAGTTGGGATCGAGGCCGCCCTGGTCGGTGGCGCCAGGAAATGCGGCGGCAGGCGGGAAGGATCCAAGGTCATCACATATTTGCGTTGGGGCGGCGGTCGACCGCTTTCAGCTTGATGCCGCTGTCGCGGATCGAGGGCATCGTGGCGATCCGGCCGAACCTGCAGGCTCGCATCGTCGAAGCTGACGGAACTTTGATCGTGCGTGGTGCTTGAAAGGTGCCGTCTGCCGGCTGTCCGAAAGTCGGATCGACCGATTTCCCCCGACAAGACAATGATTTCCCGCTCCCGAAAAGGGGCCCAACCAAACAGGAGAACAGGATGCGAGCAGTCGTTTTCGTTGCGCTATTCGCGGGCGCCGGCGCCGGTGAAGTCAGAGCCCAGGATGCCGCGGCCGGCGAGAAGGTTTTTGGCGTGTGCAAGGCTTGCCACCAGATCGGCGAGACCGCGAAGAACGGCGTCGGGCCGGTTCTCAATGGCCTCATCGGCCGCAAGGCGGGCAGCATTGCCGGCTACTCATATTCGGCCGCCAACAAGGACTCCGGAATCACCTGGGATGAGGCGACCTTCCGCGAGTACATCAAGGACCCGAAAGCGAAAGTCCCGGGCACCAAGATGATCTATGCCGGATTGAAGGACGAGCAAAAAACCAACGATCTGGTCGCCTTTCTCAAGCAGTTCGATGCCGACGGCAAAACGAAATAGGCGCTTCGGACCGGCGGCGCCGGCCCAGACCGCGCGCAGGTTGCGGTCGATATGATGCAGTCGCGACGACTGATCCGACGCCCAGCTATTTCAGCTCAACGATCGAGCCGCAAGATTGCAACCTGAAGTATAGGTCGCAGACCGGGGCGTGAGGACTGGGCGCCGGCGGCGGTGGGGAGGCGGATCGAAACGGTCCTATTTTGCGGCGTTTCCTGCTTTCCGCGGACGATGCATCCCGCCAGGCGGGCAGTTTCCGTGTTTACCGCTTTTCGCATTA
>Ga0193727_1000821_pt1 | contig 12536 bp, 17 predicted proteins | sample H2c2metaG_FD_143051 | JGI IMG/M metagenome (GOLD analysis project Ga0193727, IMG submission 143051) | Soil microbial communities from a riparian zone of the East river system, Colorado, United States - H2c2 | ecosystem: Environmental > Terrestrial > Soil > Riparian zone | place: USA: East River...
AGCGTGGATATTGAGTCACTCGCAACATGGTCTGCAAAGGATCAGCAATGGCACATGGATATCCCGGATCTCCAGTTGCACTGCGCGAGCAAGTACTGTCAGGGCGTTCGATTTTTCGAATCCAGAGATACGCTTTCCCTTGCTGGGGGAATGCTTAAGGAGACGTTTCTGACCTATATGTGCCGCAACTGCGAATGGGCCTTTAAGACCTTCGCTCTACGTATCACGCGTGCAAAGGAAGGTGGCAAGGGAACCATTTTCAAGTTTGGCGAGGAGCCTTTATTCGGGCCGCCGACGCCACCGCGCGTCATTACCCTTATCGGTGACGAAAAGGACTACTTTCTAAAGGGACGACGAGCTGAACTTCAAGGATTGGGGGTGGCTGCATTCGCGTACTATCGACGTGTAGTTGAGAATCGGAAAAATCAGATAATCGACGAGATCCTTCGGGTGGCGAAGAAAGGCGGCGCATCAATAGATACCCTTGATGAACTAGCTAGGGCGCGGGCCGAAACCCAATTCTCTACTGCCGTAGACGCAATCAGGCATGGGGTGCCTCAATCGCTCCTAATTGATGGACACAATCCACTAAGCCTTCTTCATGCGGCTTTAAGCGAAGGCCTGCACGCCAATACTGACGAGGAGTGCTTACAACTAGCGACCAATATTCGTGTGGTGCTTTTTGATCTAGTTGACCGCATGGCGGTGGCTCTAAAAGACGACGCAGAGCTCAGTAGGGCTGTTAGTAAGCTTCTCGAAGTGAAGAATCCGCAGGCGAGGATTGGTCGCCAAGCTAGAGTTTCCGGCGTGCCAACCGACGAAGAAGGTGGCGCATCTTAGACCGTTGCCCCATCTGCCGGCGCTTTCTTTCGGCTTCCCTTGCGGGCGCATGTGGCAAGGCATAAGGGGCGCGGAGAAGTCTGCCCGATCCGCGCTCGAGCGCTGGTACGGGAGAACTTCCGCGCGGTTTGTAGGAGATTTCCTACTCAGACTTGCTTCGGCAGCGGCCATCCGCCCGCTACGTTTCCGCGCGGCCCCTCGGCGGGCTCGGAGACAATTCTGACCTCCTTGTCGCTTCCGTAGTACACGAAGGTTTCGCCAGAGCGGACGATTTGGCGATGATCATCGGTTTCGATCGAACGCCACGCAAGCACCTCGCCGTCGTCATAGTAGGTCCAGATTGTATTGATTCGGTTGCCGTCGGAATCGATCATCGGGACACTGCTTGTTTTCAACGCCATTTTGCGCACCCGTTTTGGCCTTATTCAAAGGATTGAAGCTGGCGCCCTACCGGCATAATTCAAGGCTCAGCGTTAGGCCCGTAGCACCACTGCGCGACGGCGCGCTTGGCTTCCTCAAGCTCGGCGAAGTCCCTAGCATGACTTCGAGGTGCCGCCGGCGGCAACAGAAGAGAAGGCGAGCAGGCGGTCGGGGCAACTGACATTTGTCGCACGATTGCCGCGCGCGGTCTCACAGCGCGAGAGACTTCTGCGGGACATTGCTGTCTCCGCTTAACTTTTCCGCAGCATCATTCGCAAGTTTTCTCGCTAATCTCCGTCCTCTCACGCCGGCCGTCGATTTTACGCAACCTCATCACATGGTCGCGGGCGGCGTTTGGAGTATCGTCAGGTCCGGAATGATGAAAAAGAAGGGAGCTTTCATCGGCCCTGAATCAGTTCTTGATCTTTTCTGCGGCAGCGGCGGTAGTGGTGGTAGTGGCGTCGTCTCTGGAATGAGGCACCAAGCGGTGCAATTCTTGCGCACTTAAGAAATCAACGGAAATAGCTGATGCAAACTGCTGAATTCGAACGCCAAAAAAAGGCTTTGACAACCACTTTGCAGCGGCGTAGTTTCGACCCCCGATATCTTGGGGTTTTCAACAAGTTATACCCCTAGATATGGTGAGGCCCACATCGCTGGTAACGATGCGGGCCTCGGATTCCCAACCTAGTGCTCAGCGGCACTCCCAAGCGCGACGGGAACTGATCGTGCAAAGGACTTCGGATAATGGTTAGCCACCACGCCAACTCAATAGCGGGGTAAGTCCATTGTCCCGGCATCAACCTTTTGTTGATGCCGGGGCTACGGTCGCACAGAAGCGAAATCGTTTCAAGACGATTTTCCGCAAATTTAGAATTTGGAGCATCAAAATGACTACCGGCAAAAAAGCCGCGTCGGATGCCTCGGCTATTCTGCGCAACGCGAACTCTTCGAAGAAGGCAAAAGAGATCGCAGCGTCGGATTTGGCTCAGGCTGCCAGGCATAAAAAGTCTGCACCGAAGCGCAAGTGAGGCAAGAAGGGCGCCGCGAGGCGCCCTTCCCTTATGTCGACCGCCCCACGGCAGCGCTACACGGGCTTCAAGTGGTTCCTCATCTTCGAACCTGACGTTCCATTCGGGCCGCCGACAACTGGTGTCATCAGGAAATTCATGAGCGCAGAAGCGGCAGAGTGGGTGCTGTGCTGTTTCGTTATCTGGGCGGGGTAGAACAGCAGCTCTTGCGCGCCCGCTTGTTTCGTCCTTGGGTCGTCGAGCCCCCCGGCTATCAGGCGCAGAACGTCAGTTAGGGCATAGATTGCATGACCGGCACTTGGCTGCGGTGCCGGGAGATTGATCGTTGTCTCTTCCATATTGCTGATCCCTCAGATTGAGTTGTTGCGACCTGCGGCGAGTGCGCCACGAAAGCCATCGCGTCTGTCATTTGCCCTGGCGTCGCATACAACTTCAGCAGGGCTGATGGCGCTCGTATGGTAGTTCGGGTCTTCTGCTTCGCGAATGTCGAAGAGTACAAGAGGCCTTCCGTTGCTCGATGCGATAGGAGCAATATTGCGCAACATCTCAGTCGTTCGGTCAAACTGGACAATACCGCGATACGTCACACGAGTAACGCCTCGTGCCACCGTGATTTGGATGTCCGTCTCCATACGACCCCCTAGCCGCAGAGTTTACCTCGCCTCGCTGGCGGATTCTCTGCGGCCGATTCTGTTCTTTGTTGACGCCCGTTTTACCGGCGCCTAGCGCCGTGGCTTGATCGGTGCGAGCGCGAGCAGAATGGCGAAACCGAGGGGTATCCATCGAGCAAGTGTGAGCCCGCCGTTTCGAAGCAAGCACGGAAGTATGCGCACAGACATGGGCTGCCGGCACAAAGGGTCAAAGGAGTAGGGCACCAGGAAAGCAATAGCGCTTACCGTTACCAAAGCGCCAATGATGAGAAGCTTGCGCCCAATCATGAGCCGATCTTGCTATCGGAGATTGGCGGGTCGTCTTGTAAGAAATCTCTTACGATGTTCAGGAAGCCGTTCACGCGGGCGCACAGTTCGACACCCGGCTTGAAGTGTGGCAAGTACCTTCCGCGCAGTGCGATCGGCTCTCGGGTCTTCGGGTTGTGCCCGAAGTGTGGCGGACGATAGTGAAGTTCGAACGAGCCAAAGCCGCGCACCTCAATGCGTCTGCCTTGCGACAGCGCATCGCTCATTTGGTCGAGCAAGTGACGGGTAGCCGTCGCCACGTCTTCGGCGGATAGGTGCGGCTGGCGTTGCGCCAGGCGCACGATCAGTTCCGACCTTGTCATAGCTGCCCCTATTCAGCTGCTGACACTAGTCAAACAATAGCCTGAGCATCGTTGAGCAAACAAGCCTCAGCGATGGGCGCTTACATCTTTTCACATATCATCAGTTGGCTCTGGCGGATTCCCCTCGGTTGACGATTTGCTTTTGCTTTTGCAAGCTACGGCATGGAAGACAGTCCGTTCGAGAACGTAAGCGTCAAGACCGATACTGCTGCAGTAGCGACAGCCCGCGGTTTCTGCACCGTGTGCCTGGAGGAACGTGTGCTGACCGTCACCCAATACTCGGGGGCGATCGGGCTTGCGTGTCCCGTGTGTGGCGCGCGGAAGACCTTTGGCATAAACGCGCTGCGGCCGGCCTCGTAGGCATCCGCCGCACGGTCGACGCGAAAATTGCATTGGGAAACAAAAAGAGAGCGCCCGACCGGGGAGGGGTCTGACGCTCTCGCAGTTCTACTGCCCCGCGGTCGTCCTGACCAGTCTTGCCGTCCTCACTACGCGGCGCTCACGCGCGGCAGCCTTTTAAGGCTCGCGGAACCTGAAAAGTCCGCGGAGCATTGATACCACGCGCTGGCCAGTGGCTCTGTACGGTGGCGAACACTATGCGACGATGCCCCACAAGCGCCACAAGCGCCGTCTCGCTTCGGCCCGCGTGCTGGGCGCGAGGAATTGTCAACCCTGCTGCATTGAGCGCAAGAGCGCAACGACGCTGTTGCCTTTGCTCGTGATCGAAAGAAGGTCGGCCTCCCAGCACACAAGCCGCCTGGCGATCAGTTGGTCGAGAACCTCGACGGGCACGCTACGTTCGGCAGCTGCTCTCTTGACCGGCCCTCTGCTGATCGCGAGAAGCCATTGTCGTTCGCCTTTCGTAAGGTCGCTCGAGCTGCTCATTCTTGTTTCACGGATAGTCGAGGCGCGGCACTTCTAGTGCCTGGCTCTTCGGCAGGCTGCAATGTCGTCGTCGGTCATAACTGGCTTCACAACGCACTCTGGCGTTGATGTATTCGGCGCCGGCGATTCGACGCGACGCGGCGATGTCTTCGGCAGCGGCGAAGTGTCGTCCGATCGCTTCTTTGGGACCGCAGTAGGCCGGCATTCTGAGATCGGCCGCGAAAACTTTGCCAGCACCCAGTACGACTGGGTTTCTCCAGGTCGTCGTACTTGGCGACGGTCTGAAGATATTTCCTGGTCGATCAGGTTGACCGGTTCGATGTCGCGTTCGCCGTGCGAGATCACGTCATCAAGTTGCCTCTCCGTGCGACACCCGATAACGGATTCGCCCGCGATGCAGAGGTCGGGGTCTGCAGCCCAACTCGCGGCCGGAGCCACCAGTGCCGCGAATACGACTACGGACGGAAGTCGGAAAGGTCCGAAGGTGCTCTTAAATCTAGTCATGGAAGATTGTGACTCAGAGACGCCTCCGTCGCCGTGCGACTTCCTTTATGCCATCCAAGGTAATCTCCAGCGCATTCCTTTTCCACTGGATTAGCCCCTTTTCTGCGAGTACCTCGTGGACGACATCGGGAATGACGAACTTGTCTCGTTCCCCGCGCTCGCGTCCTGATTGGAGAAGGTTGCTCAACCAGCGCGCTTGCTCATCGGTCAGGTCATGGCCTGCCATTGTTCTTGCCCCCGATTCACAACCTCGGAAAATGCTCTCCAAGAGGGGATGAATGTGCCAACTTCGTCACATTCGGATGAAAAGATTCGTTAGTTCCTTGGCTGTCATTGGGCAGCGCGTGGCCCGTAGTACCATTCGGTCGCTTGGCGTCGTCGAGCTCGCCGGGGACAACACCCCAGTCGGTCCCCGACGTGGCGCAGTCAAGCACGCGTGACTGAGGAAGTGGTGTGATACGCGAGCCCATGGCATTGCTCTCACTCGCAATTTCGCGGGGAGTGTCGAATTACGCATGAAGCTCGTTGGGAAAACGCCGCTATCGCGATTTACAATAATTTTCGCCGCTTATTGAATCTTCGATATGGAAAATTCTTCAGCGACTGGTACGGTGATGTATGGAGTGCAGACATACGACAAGGAAGGGAACATGGATTTTCTCGTAGAAGTTGTGGCCAGGATCATTGTCGGCGCGCTGACCTTGTACATCGCCATGCGCATTGCTCGCGAGCCTTTACCGTTTCACGACGCGGTCTGGCTCGCCGCTCTGCCCATTGCGTTGCTTATCCCAATGGCTCTTGCGCTGGCTTCGGTCCTTCCGTACTGGGCGGTTAAACTGGTGCTTGCCGTATCCCTCACGCTATGGTTCGAATCATTCCTGCTGCGAGTAAACGCGCGCAAGCACGACATGACTCTCCCAATGGGAAAGGCCTACGCCGTCTCTTTCGCATACGCAATTGGGTCAATGGTCGTCGCTCCATTTGCCTTGTCGCTTGTCTTGGACCGCGCTTAGTTATTGCGAAGAGCATTCCGGTGCGAGTTTTCGCCCGCTGAGAGAATGCGAGCAGGCGATCGGAGGTGCGGACATGCACCGATCATCGGCGAAGGCATCTCAGAGAACACGACAGGACAGTCGGTTAAGCTGCCGGCCGCGGTCCGCCCTGAGCGAATGGTCAGGCGCCAGCACCGTGATACGCGGCGATTTGCCACGTGTTACCCCACGCATCTTGGACCATTCCCCGGCGATCCCCGTAAGGCATAAGGGATGGCGCTTCAAGCGAACGCGCCCCAGCGTGGAGCGCACGGCTGTAGGTGGCGTCCACATCCTGCACGTAGACGTAAAGGAACGCCGTAGCTTCCTCGCGGGCACCAGCCTCGCTGATTAGAACTACCGAGCTGCCGAACCAGACCTCAGACGGCCGATCTTTTTCCCACGCTCCGGTTGCTCCGAACACATCTCGAAGGAAGCCGACAAGGCGTTCAGAGTCAGCAACAACAATTCGCGGGATCAAATTGGGCCAATCAGGCCGAGCCAAGGGATCCGACATCTTTCACCTCCACTCCACGACACTGGGATTTTGTACCGACACGTCGCGTTGAACGAATTGTCATGCCGCGACACGACGTTTGCGCCACAGCAGAAAGAGCGCGCTCGAGCCATAGACCAGGCCAAAATTTAGCGCGAGGCAGACTGCGAGAGACACCATGGTGCAGCAGCCGTTGCGAATGAATACGACATTGACGAGAGCGTTAGGCCACGGGGTCAGACTGGAGCCAGCGCAAATGACAGTGCCAGGAAGAAACCAAACAGTAAACCAGGCCTTGCCAAGGTTGTGACCGGCGTACCGAAGCACGAGGAACAGAACGCCAACGCCAGCGACTAGCCAGATAGCAGCGTACTGAGGCGCCTCCAGTGCGGCCGCACAGACAATTACCGGGTACGCAAGGATGAAGAAGAAGTAGGTGAGAAGTATGTCGAGCACGGATTTGCCAACCTAGGTGCTGCGCAGCATGCTCAGCTTCGCCAGGCAATGCGTCAAGGAATGGGTCTCACGCCACGCGCGGCGAGGACGGGACAAGCATCGTATTGGCGCGCGTGCCACGGTGCCTGCCCGATGATGCCAGGTATCACGCGGCGGGTTTTGGAGGACTTGGTTACGGGCCTCCTGCGCGCGTTTCTGGCCAGACGGACTGCTATCGGCAGCACGTAGCAAAAACCCCGCATGGGAAGCGGGGCTTCTGAGGTGCTCGTCGGACTTCTGCGGAGTGCTACGGATAGTCCCTTGGTGCCCAGGAGAGGACTCGAACCTCCACGGTTTTACCCGCTAGTACCTGAAACTAGTGCGTCTACCAATTCCGCCACCTGGGCAGGCGTGGGAATACTGCGAATTGCGCAGGGCCGCGAACGATAACGGCCCGGCGCCGGACTGTCAACGGCGGCTTGCATTGTGCGGCTTGCTGGGCGACCCTGCACGCTGGAATCAAAGGAATTTGCAGTGACCAGACGCCGTTCCAAGACCGCACCGAAAGGCAAGCCGAAGACCAAGTTGCCGGGCTGGATGCCCGACTTGCCAGCGGCCTCACCGCCACGGGGAAAAGTGGCGCGGGGTCCGCAGGCGGCCGCGCCGGGAAAGAGGCCGCCGCAGCCGACCGCCGGCGGCCGGACCGGCACAGGCAAACCGCCGCGTGGCGGGCAGGCGGGCCACGGCGCGCGGTCGCATTCCGATCCGCATGCGCAACGCGAAGCCGAGCGCTACGAAAACCCGATACCGAGCCGCGAAGCGATCCTGCATTTTCTTTCCGACAGCTCGACCTTGATGCCCGCCGAGACGCTGGCCCAAGGCCTGGGCTTGACGGATCCGCGCGACATCGACGCGCTCGGCAAGCGCCTGGCAGCGATGCAGCGCGACGGCCAGCTGCTGCAGAACCGCCGCAGCGGCTACGGCGTGGCGCAGAAGCTCGACCTGATTCCCGGCACGATCATCGCCAACGCCGAAGGTTTCGGATTTCTGCGCGCCGACGCCGGCGGCGACGATGTCTACATTTCTCCAGCCGAGATGCGCAAGGTGCTGCACGGCGACCGCGTGCTGCTCAGCGTGGTCGGGCTGGATCGGCGCGGGCGCAAGCAGGGCGCGATTGCCGAAGTGCTCGAGCGGCGCGCATCGCGCCTGGTCGGCCGTGTCGTCATCGACAACGGTGTCGTGCTGGTCGTGCCGGACGATCGCCGGCTGCACCAGGACGTGCTGATCCCGCCGGGCAAGGATGCCGGCGCACGTTCCGGCCAGATCGTCGTCGCCGAAATCACGCAGCCGCCGAATGCGCAGCGCGGGCCGATCGGCGAGGTCGTCAGCGTGCTCGGCGATCGCCTGTCGCCGTCGCTGGTCGTGGAGATGGCCATTGCGAGCCATGGCCTGCCGCAGGAATGGCCGCCCGAAACGTTGCTCGAAGCCGAACAGGTCGAGCCGCGCGTGACGAAGGAAGAGGCTGGCGGTCGTGTCGACCTGCGCAAGACCCCGCTGGTCACGATCGACGGCGCCGATGCGCGCGATTTCGACGATGCGGTGTTCGCCGAAACCGTGCCGGGAGGCTTCCGGCTGATCGTGGCGATTGCCGATGTGTCGCACTATGTGCGGCCCGGCACCGCGCTCGACGACGAGGCGCAGAAGCGGTCGACCTCGGTATACTTTCCCGGATTTGTCGTGCCGATGCTGCCGGAGACACTCTCGAACGGCATCTGTTCACTGAATCCGAAAGTCGAGCGCCTGTGCATGGTCTGCGAGATGCACGTCGGCTACGACGGCGAGGTGTCACGCGCGAAGTTCTATGCGGCGGTGATGCGCTCGCATGCGCGCCTGACCTACAACCGCGTCTGGCAGGCGATTGGCGAGAACAATGCCGATGCGCGCGCCGAGCTCGCCGACGTGTTGCCGCAGCTCGAGCAACTGCACCAGCTCTACAAGATCCTGGCCAAGGCGCGCCAGCGGCGCGGGGCGATCGATTTCGAAAGCCACGAGGTGAACTTCAAGCTGTCGAACACCGGCGAGGTCGAACAACTCGACGCAGAACACCGCAACGATGCGCACAAGTTGATCGAGGAATGCATGATCGCCGCGAATGTCGAGGCGGCGAAGTTTCTCGACAAGAAAAAGATTCCCGCGCTGTATCGCGTGCACGCGCCGCCGCCGGCATCGAAGTACGAAGACCTGCTCGAGTTCCTGCGCGAATTCCAGCTGCGCATGCCGCCGGTCGACTCGGTCACGCCGGCTGATTTCTCGGCGCTGCTGAAGAAGATCCGCGATCGGCCCGACGCCGGGCTGATCCAGTCGGTGTTGCTGCGCTCGCAGTCACTCGCGGTGTACAGCCCGCAGAACTCCGGGCACTTCGGCCTTGCACTGGAGGCCTACGCACATTTCACCTCGCCGATCCGGCGCTATCCGGACCTGCTCGTGCATCGCGCGATCCGCTATGCGCTGACCAAGGGCAAGCCGTCGGACTACACCTACAGCCCGGCCGAGATGGCGTCGCTGGCGACGCACTGCTCGCACAACGAGCGGCGTGCCGACGAGGCCGAGCGCGAGGTCGACGATCGCTACAAGTGTGCCTGGATGGAAAAACACGTCGGCAGCGAATTCGACGGCATCGTCTCCGGCGTCACGTCATTCGGCTTGTTCGTCGAACTGATCGAATCGCAGGTCAGTGGCCTGGTCCATATCACCCAGCTGCCGAACGATTATTATCATTTCGACCCGGTGCGCCATCTGCTGAGCGGCGAGAAGCGCGGCCTGAAATTCCGCCTCGGCGATCCGGTGCGCGTGCAGGTGCTGCGCGCGAGCCTGGAGGACCGCAAGATCGACTTCCGCCTTGCGCCGTCCGTCAAATCAAAAGATGGCCACGAAGGCACGAAGGACACGAAGAAGAGCGAAGGAAGCAGGTGAAAAGAATCATCAGGGAAGGCCTGAGCAAGTCTTGCTCGTTATTCCAACTTCGCTGGGATGACGGCTTATTCAGAAGCTCCTTTAGGGCGATCGTAGAGCGAGTACGTGCCCAACGCGGCTGATCGCGGTGACCAGGTGCTTCGTTCCTGCCACGGTCGTACGACGGGAGACAAGCTGTTTCGGCTCCGATATTGTTCATTGAAGGATTGCTTTTCTTCGTGGTCTTCGTGCCCTCGTGGCTGTCTTGTGCATTTATCGTTCTGCTAGTGAGTCAGTGTCATGAGTGGTGAGTTGATTTTTGGCATCCATGCGGTCGAGGCGGCGCTGACGCACGACCCGAAGAACATCATCGAGCTGTACCTCGAGGTGGACAGCCACAACGCGCGCTTGAAAGAACTTTCCGAGCGCGCGCGCGACGCCGGCGTCAAGCCGCACGCGCGCGATCGTGCCGCGCTCGACCGCATGACCGGCGGGGCGCGGCATCAGGGCGCGGTCGCGCGCTACCGCGCGCCGCCGCCGCGTACCGAGTCCGAGCTCTACGCGCTGGTGGAAAAAGCGGAAAAAGATACATTGCTGCTGATTCTCGATGGCGTGACCGATCCGCACAACCTCGGTGCCTGCCTGCGCAGCGCGGAAGGCGCCGGCGCAACGGCCGTGGTCGTGCCGAAGGACAAGGCCGCAGGCATCACGCCGACCGTGCGTCGCTCATCGGCCGGCGCGGCCGATCGCGTCGCCTTCTTTGCGGTCACCAATCTGGCGCGAACGCTCAAGGCGTTGAAGGAGCGCGGCGTCTGGCTGGTCGGCCTGGCCGGTGACGCCACGCAGGATTTCTACGCGCTCGACCTGAAGGGCTCGACCGCCATCGTCATGGGCAGCGAAGGCGAGGGCATGCGCCGCCTGACGCGCGAAGCGTGCGATTTCGTCGCGCGCATCCCGATGCGCGGCGAGGTCGAAAGCCTCAACGTGTCGGTCGCCACCGGTGTGGCTATGTTCGAGGTGCTGCGCCAGCGCGGAGTGAAGGCATGATCTCGATGCACTGGTACGACTGGGCGGGCCTGCTGGGGGTGGCCATGACGCTCGTTGCCTTTTATATGCTGCAGGCCGGTCGCCTGCGTGGCGACGGGCTGAGCTATCAACTGATGAACGCGCTTGGCGCCTTCGCCGTGCTGCTCTCGTTGCTGTATGCGTTCAACCTTTCAGCGTTCGTACTCGAAGGTTTGTGGCTCGCCATCAGCATCTACGGCATCGCCCGCGGCCGGCGTCTGCGTCGCGCTCGATGATTGGCGAGCGCGCAGGTTGGAGTGAACCTGCGAACCGCAGCGGGACCTCGCAATACGCTGGGCATCGCTGCGCTCAGCCCAGCCTACACGCAACGGATCACTGCGATGTCTGAATCGCGCGTCTTCGGCCTGGATTTCCTGCGCGCGGCCGCCATCCTGCTGGTACTGGTCGCACACGCGAGTTTCATGTTCCTGCCGCTGACGCACCAGCTCGAAGCCTGGTGGATGCTCGGCCATCTCGGCGTCGAACTGTTCTTCGTGTTGAGCGGCTTCCTGATCGGCGCGATCCTGGCCAGGCAGGCCGAGCAGGCGCGCTTTGCCGTCGGCCGCTTCTGGCTGCGCCGCTGGTTGCGCACGCTGCCTAACTACTATCTGTTCCTTGCCGTCAACATCGTGCTGGCGCGCTGGACCGAAGGTTCGTGGCCGCATGCGGCGCCGTACGCCGTCTTCCTGCAGAACTTCGCCTGGCCGCAACCGCTGTTCTTCATCGAGTCGTGGAGTCTGGCAGTCGAGGAAATCTTCTATCTGATCGCGCCGCTGCTGGTGCTCGTGTTTGGCAGACGCCTCGCGCCGCGCTTCGATCCGCTGCTGCTCGTGATCCTCGCGATCATTGCTGCCACGGCGCTTCGCGTGGCCTACGTGCTCCATTTCGATCCGAACTGGGACCTGTCCTTGCGCATGGTGTCGCTGGTGCGCATGGATGCGATCGCCTACGGCGTCGTCGCGATGCTTTTGTGCCGGCGCCGCGCGGCGGGTCTTTCGCCGCGCACGGTCGCCGCCCTTGCCTGGTGTGGCGCATTCGGCATGGCGCTGGCGGTCACGTTGTTTCTTTCATTGCCAAAGGACAACGATCTGTTCGCGCGCACCGGCCTGTTCAGCCTGATCTCGGCGAGCTTTGCCGCCTTCCTGCCGGCGGCATCGCTGTGGCGCACGAGCGGCCTGCCGCATCCTGTCGAGAGCGCCGTGCGTGCCGTCGCACGCTGGTCGTATGCTCTGTACCTGTGCCAGCTCGCGGTGATGCGCGCGATGAACGCGACGTTCGCCGGCAATGCGCAAACGTTTGGCGGCTGCCTGCTCCAAGCGATCATCTTCATGGCGTTGTCGATCGCCAGCGCCGCGCTCGTCTATCGCTTCTTCGAGGCACCGATCCTGCGGTTGCGCGATCGCTGGACGCGCGAACCGGCGACGATCTGACGCCTCACCTCTCTCCCATCACAGGGAAAAGGGAAGAGTATCGTAGGGTGTATATGGACTCCTCCGGTGATGCCAGCATTGCGTTTCGGTGATCGGAACGACTGCACTTGTATATCCGGCCTGTGAGTGAGCGATGGTTGCTCTGGCCATGATGGAAAATTCGCGCGC
>Ga0193727_1000822_pt1 | contig 12533 bp, 7 predicted proteins | sample H2c2metaG_FD_143051 | JGI IMG/M metagenome (GOLD analysis project Ga0193727, IMG submission 143051) | Soil microbial communities from a riparian zone of the East river system, Colorado, United States - H2c2 | ecosystem: Environmental > Terrestrial > Soil > Riparian zone | place: USA: East River...
CCGGAGGCGCACGTCGAACTTGCCGCCGGATTCACGCCGGCCGAGCTCGACAAGCGCCTGGATCCGTATCACTCCGTGGTCGGCCTGATTCCCGGTATCGTCACCGAAGCCGAAGAGAAGTCCGCGCTGGTGTATCTCGACGACGGCCAGAGCGTGCCGCTCGATCTCAACGCGGTCTCGTGGGCAAGGGCATATCAGGACGAAGCGCACCGCGGTGCGGCGGTCAAACGCGTCGACGCGCTGTTGAAGGTCGGCGACATCGTGCGCCTCGGCCGCGGCGCGGATGGCAAGTGGAAGCTCTCGCAGGTTCCGGGCGCACAGGGCGCTCTCATGGCGCTCAACCCCGAGGACGGCGCGATCGTTGCCGAGGTCGGCGGCTTCAGCTATGCGCGCAGCAAGTTCAATCGCGCCGTGCAATCGAACCGTCAACCCGGATCGAGCTTCAAGCCGTACTTCTACGCAGCAGCATTCGAGCATGGCTTCACGCCGGCATCGATGGTCAACGACGCGCCTATCGTTTTCGCCGATCCGTCCAAGGCCAACGGCCTGTGGACCCCGCAAAACGACGACGGCAAGTTCGATGGTCCGATGCGCCTGCGCGAAGCGATGGTGCAGTCGAAGAACCTCGTTTCGGTGCGCCTGCTCGACGCGATCGGTGTTCGCTACGCGCGCGAGTACGTCACACGCTTCGGCATTCCGATCGACCAGGTCCCGGACAACCTGTCGATGGCGCTCGGCACGGCATCGGTGTCGCCGCTGATCATGGCACGCGGTTTTGCCGTTTTCGCCAACGGCGGTTTCCTGGTCGACCCGTACTTCATCGATTCGATCAACGATCGCGACGGCAAAGAGGTCTACAAGGCGCATCCTGTCGTCGCCTGCCGCCACTGCCCCGAGCGCCTGGTGGAGGATGCGCGCCTGGCGGCGATGCAGGCCGCCGACAAGCTCGATGCCGTCAAGACCAGCGCGCTGTCGCCGATTGCCAGCGCGCATGCGACACCGGCACCTGCGCCAGCGGCCGGCGATGCCGGCAAGCCCCTGCTCGCGCCGCGCGTGCTCGACGCACGCATTGCCTACCTGATCGGGTCGTTGCTGCATGACGTCGTGCGTCGCGGTACCGGCCACGACGCGATGGTGCTCAAGCGCAATGACCTCGCCGGCAAGACCGGCTCGACCAACGATCATCGCGATGCCTGGTTCACCGGCTACAACGACAACGTGGTCGCCAGCACCTGGGTCGGCTTCGACGATTTCAGCTCACTCGGCCGCGCCAATGGCATCGGTGAATTCGGTGCGCAGGCCGCGCTGCCGATGTGGATCAGCTTCATGCGCGAAACGCTGAAGGCCGTTCCGGAAAAACCGTTCGAGATGCCCTCGGGCATCACGACCGCACGCATCGATCCGGACACCGGCCAGCTCGCCTCGAGCGGAGAAGGCAAGAGCATGCTGGAAGTCTTCAAGGTCGAAGACGTGGCCCGCCTGGCCGCCGGGCCGAACAACCCGACCGAGCAGGAAAAGCGCGTGCAGCAGGACGCCTACGGGATCTTCTGATGCAGCGCCGGCGCGGCTCGACGCACGACAGCGGCAGCCATGCCGGCGAACTGCGGCGGCGCATCGCCGTCGAAGCGGCACGCCTGATCAGCGAACAGGGCATCCGCGATTATCATCTGGCCAAGCGCAAGGCGGCCGAGCGCTTCGGCATCGCAGCCGAAACCGCGCTGCCGCGCAATGAAGAGATCGAGGATGCGCTGCGCGAACATCAACGCCTGTTCGAAGGCGACGATCAACCGCAGCGGCTCGCCGTTCTGCGCGATGCGGCGCGTGAAGCGCTGGTGTTCTTTGCCCGCTTCGAACCACGCCTGGTCGGCGCCGTTCTGGATGGCAGCGCTGATCGTCATTCGGCAGTGAGCCTGCACCTGTTCAGCGACGAAGCCGAAACGGTCGCGAACTTTCTCGACGAACTCGACATTCCGTATGAGCAGCAAGACCGCAACTTGCGGCTTACGCGCGATGATGCCCGGGAATTCCCGGCATTCCAGTTCAGCGCCGGCACGATACCGGTCGACATCACGGTTCTGCCTCTGGCGCACTTGCGCCAGGCACCGCTCGATCGCGGCGGCGACAAGCCGATGCGTCGCGCCAACCTCGCCGCCCTCGACGCGTTGATCGAGGCGGCGCGATCCGACGATTCGGCTCAGCGCTTGGCGAGCGGCACGTAGTCGCGCGGGCCGGCGCCGGTGTAGATCTGGCGCGGGCGGCCGATCTTGGTTTCCTTGTCCAGATGCTGTTCCAGCCAGTGCGCCACCCAACCGGCGGTGCGGCCGATCGCGAACATGACCGTGAACATCTCGGTCGGAATCTTCAGCGCCTTGTAGATGATGCCCGAGTAGAAATCGACGTTCGGATAAAGCTTGCGTTCGACGAAATAGGGATCCTTCAGCGCCGCCTGCTCGAGTTCCATGGCGACGTCGAGCAACGGATCGTTGACGTTGAGGTCGGCCAGCACCTGGTGGCACATGTCGCGGATGATCGTCGCGCGCGGATCGAAATTCTTGTAGACGCGATGGCCGAAGCCCATCAAGCGGAAACCCGAGTTCTTGTCCTTGGCGCGTTCTACCGCCTTGCCGACGTTCTTCGCATCGCCGATCTCGGCGAGCATCTTCAGCACCGCCTCGTTCGCGCCGCCATGCGCCGGCCCCCACAGCGCGGCGATGCCGGCGGCGACGCAGGCATACGGATTCGCGCCGGTCGAACCGACCAGACGCACGGTCGAGGTACTTGCGTTCTGTTCGTGATCGGCATGCAGGATGAACAGCAGGTCGAGCGCCTTCGCCGCGACCGGGCTCAACGCCAGCGGCTCGCTCGGCACTTCGAACATCATGTGCAGGAAACGCGTGACGTACTCGAGGTTGTTGCGCGGATAACGGATCGGCCAGCCGATCGAATAGCGGTACGCGGCGGCGGCGATGGTCGGCATCTTCGCGATCAGGCGGATTGCCGCAAGCCGGCGCTGGTCCGGATCGTTCATGTCGAGCGAATCGTGGTAGAACGCCGCGAGCGAGCCGACCGACGCACACAGCATCGCCATTGGATGCGCGTCGTAATGGAAACCGTTGAGGAAGTTCTTCAGCGTTTCGCGCATCATCGTGTGATGCGTGATTTCGTCGTCGAACAGGCCGAACTGGGCCGGCGTCGGCAGTTCGCCGTTGATCAGCAGATACGCAACTTCGAGGAAACTCGAATTCTTCGCCAGTTGCTCGATCGGATAGCCGCGATAGAGCAGCACGCCCTTGTCGCCGTCGATGAAGGTGACCGAGCTGCGGCACGATGCAGTCGACATGAAGCCGGGATCGAAGGTGAAGAAGCCGGTGTCCTTGTTCAACTTCTGGATATCGACGGCGGGGTCGCCGAGACTACCCTTGACCACGGGCAACGTGACCGTCGTATTGGTCGAGGCATCGGTCAGTACAACATTCGGGTCGGACACGGCGATCTCCTTCTGTCGGGATCCGGCGGCACACATCGGCGGCGAACCATGCCGCGCGCCCATTCCGCGGGAGTCGAAGAATAATTATCGCACAAGCGTTTGAACGATCGTTACCGCAGCGCCGTCGTGAAAGCACGCCGAGCGCTACACGCGCAACAATGTTTCGCGTGCTGCGACGTGAATCCATCGATTGGGGCGCTTTCCTGCCCGAACATCCCTGCTCGGTCGCTCGTCGGCGCGAGATGCGCCAACGCATCTAGCGTCAAATCCCGACTCGCCCTGCACGGGGTAAGCAACTGGATCCCAGCTCAATAGTACATCCCTGTACGGCCGGGATAAGCGCATTTCAATCTGGAGCTGGATCCCGTGTCATCGGCCATCCATGGCCTGCACGGGATAAGCGCAGATCAAACTGGATCCCGGCTCAATAGTACATCCCTGTACGGCCGGGATAACTTCTTCCTGAAGTTACTTTGCTGTGGCGCCGGCGTAGCGGCGACGGAACTTGTCGACGCGACCGCCCGCATCAAGCACCTTGTGCTTGCCGGTGTAGAACGGATGGGACTGGCTGGAAATTTCCACCTTGATGACCGGATATTCCTTGCCGTCTTCCCACTTGATCGTGTCCTTGCTGGTCATGGTCGACCGGGTCAGGAACGAAAAATTCGAGGAGACATCCTGGAACACCACGTTGTTGTACTTGGGATGGATGTCGGCTTTCATGGCGCAACTCCGCAAAGCGTCGGGAAAAGAGGCTAATATTAGCCTTTTACAGCCTTACCCTGCAAGTCACATGCCTCAGCGATGCCGGCGGATGGTTCCATTCAAGCGCCTGACGGCAGAATACGCTGCGTGAGACGGATTTTCTCCCTGCTGGCCCTGCTCCTGCTCGCCGAAACCGGCGCACAGGCACAGAATCCTGAGCTGAGTCCGGCACTGCGACAATGGGCCGCTGCCCACCACATCGTGCGTGTGGCGCCGGATCCTGACTTCGCCCCGATCGATAGTATCGATGGCGGCGGCCACGAACGCGGCCTCACGGCCGACTACCTGAAGCTGATCGCTGCCAGAACCGGCCTGGAATTCCGTGTCGTGCGCGTCGCGACCCGTGGCGATGCCGTGCGCGCACTGCGCGAACGCCGTGCCGATCTGGTGACTGCTGCCGCCGCAGCGGACAACGACCCCGCCGCGCTGTACACGAAACCCTACCTGCATCTGACTGCCGCGATCTATGCGCGCGCCGCCGAGCCTGGTTTCGCGGCACTCGGACAGCTCGGCGGCCACGTCGTCTCGGTCGTTGATCGATCGCCATGGCCGGCCCTGATTGCGGCGCAGGCTGCCAGCTTGAAATTGCAGAAGAACGCCGACATTGCTGCGGCACTCAAACGCCTGCACGAGAAAGGCGCCGACGCTTATGTCGGCGATCCGTTCACCGCAGCGGACGCCAGCGCGCGTCTCAGGCTCGAAAGCGACATCGTGCTGTCCGGCCAATCGGGTTTGGAAGCCGGACTCAGTCTCGCCGTGCGCAGCGACTGGCCGCAGCTGCGCGAGATCCTCGATGCCGCGTTGACGAGCTTCAGCAGCGAAGACGACAAGAGCGTGCGCGACCGCTGGCTGCAGAACGCCGCTGCCCCGGCGGTCGCCGCGAAGCAGGCGCCGATACTGCCGCCCGCGAACGCCGCCGCGATCGATGCGGCGTTGCAGGCATCGGCCAAGACGCGTGAGACGAGCGCCGAAGTCCGTCGGCAGATCGACGAACTGCTGCATCAGGCACAAGCCGACGAAGCCGATGCTGATCAACTGGCGGCGCAGTGGCAGAGCATCAACCAGACCTCCGCCGGCGCCGACGCGGCGGCGCAGAAACTCGAAGAGTCGCTCGCAGTCAGCAACGCCGGCGCGTTGCTCGCCTGGCGTGCATCGTTGCCCGACCGCGCCAGCGCCGCACAGCTCGCGCCGCTGCTCGCCACGGCACGCGACAATCTGTCCGCAGCGCGCGCGACGAGCGCGGCGCTGCAGACTGAAATCGACCGGCAGTCATTGCGACCGGCGCAGCTGCGCGCAGAACTTGCGGCGGCGCAACTCGCGCTCGACGCCAGCAGTGCCACGGCCGGCGCCGGGGCCGACGCAGCGCTGGCGCGGGCCCAGGCACTGCGCAACCTTTCCGCGGCGCGGCTGGCGACGACGCGCATCGCCGTGCTGCAGCTCGAGAACCGCACATACGACGCGCGCATGCGCCTGCTGACGGCGCAATTGCGCGATCGCCAGCGTGCCACAGCCGAACTCAAGCAGCGCGAAACCATCCTCGAAAATCTGGTCCTCGACCGTGCCGGCGCCGCCGTGGCCGAAATGCAGGCGCGCGTCGCGCACGAACGCGACGAGGCCATCGCGCAATTCCGCTCGCTTGGCGAAGCGGCCAACGCCAACGTGCTGCTGGTCGGCCGGTTGGGCGAAAGCATGCGCGACGTCAACGCCTTGCGCACGCAAAAACAGGATTGGGACGGCTGGCTGCGCGACACGACCCAGGCTCTGAAGAACACCGAAGAGCGCATCCGCATCGGTGGTGTCAGCGAAGCGGTCGGTCTGATCCTGTTGGCGGAAAAGAGCCGGCTCAAGCCGCTGCCCTTGCTGCACCGTGCACTGGCCAACCTGCAGACCGATCTCGCGCAGACACGTATCGGCCTGATCGACGTGCGCGAACAAACCGACAGCCTTGGCGATCTGGGTGAGGCGGTCGACCAGGCGCTCAACCGTCTGCCGGAGCCTGCGCCGGACCGCCTCAACGACCTGCGCACCGGCATGTTTCGGTTGCTCAGCACGCGTGCCGAAATCCTGCCGGCGCTGATGCTGCAGCAGACGCAGCTGGCCGCAGCCGACGCCGATGCCGAGCAGGTATTGCGCGAACTGGTTGCGGCAACGGAAAAGCTCCAGGGCATTCTCGACTCGCGCCTGGTCTGGACACCGAGCCACAGGGCGATCGACGCGGCGTGGTTCGGGCGCATTGCCGACGACGCCGGAAAATTCTTCAACCCGCGGCGCTGGTCGCATGTCGCCGCAAACCTGGCCGATTCGCTGGCCGCCGAGCCGCTGCTCGCGATCGCCGGCTTGTGCGCGCTTGTCCTGCTGCTGTTGGCACGGCGCCGCGCGCCGGCACAGCTCGAACGCATCGCAGCGCCGATGCGGCGCATCCGCAGCGATCGCTATCGTCTGACCGGCGCGGCGCTGGGGTGGACGCTGCTCGCCGCTCTGCCGCTGCCTGCGCTGCTGTGCCTGGTCGGCTATTTCTGCCGGCAGATTCCGGCCGGCAACGGCAATCTCAGCGAAGAGGTCGGCTATGCGCTGGTCGCGACCGTGCCGCCGACGCTGGCGCTGACCTTCGTGCGCGCGCTGATGTTCGAAAACGGCCTGGCGCAGTTTCATTTTCGCTGGCCGCGGCCGCGCCGCGAAGCGCTGCGCAAGGCCATGCCCTGGCTCGGCCTGTGCGTCCTGCCGGTGCAGTTCCTGCTCGCGCTGATCATGATGCGCGGCGATACGGCGCCGATCGATACGCTCGGTCGGCTGCTGCTCGTTCTCGCGCTGCTCGGTACCGCCGCGATTGCCTGGTGGCTGTTCGCACCGGGTCGCCTCTGGACGCTGCGCGGCGTGGCGCTGCCGGAACCGCTGCGGCTGCGCCAGATCGTCCGCGTCGCGGTCGCGGGCTTCGGCGCGATCCTCGCCGCGCTGGTACTGCGCGGTTACTTCGTCACCGGCGTCACCCTTGGCGGACGCGCGCTTGCGTCGCTGTGTGCCGCGCTGGTGGTCGCCACCGCGCATGGCCTTGCCGTGCGCTGGCTCGTGCTCGGCGAGCGTCGGCTTGCGCTCAAGCGCATGCAGAAGAAGCACGAGGCCGAAGCCGAGCAACGCGAGAATGCCGATGGCGAAGACCTTCCGGAGCCGGAGCCTGAGGAAATCACGCTGGCCAGCGTCAGCACGCAGACGCGCAACTTCCTGCGCACGCTGACTCTTCTCACGCTGATCGCAATCCTGCTCTGGATCTGGTCCGACGTCACGCCCGCCGTGACCCTGCTCGACACGATCCCGGTCTGGAAAGACCAGAACGTCACCCTGCTGGGCCTGCTCGAGGCACTCGTCGTGCTGGGCCTGACCTGGGTCGCAACGCGCAATCTGCCCGGCCTGCTCGAGATCGGCCTGCTGCGCCGCATCCACATCGATGCGGCGACACGCTACGCGATCACCAGTGTCACCCGCTACCTGATCGTCTTCGCCGGCATGATCGCCGGGCTGTCGCTGCTCGGCTTGCACTGGAGCAGCCTGCAGTGGCTGGCAGCCGGGTTTTCCGTCGGCCTCGGCTTCGGCATGCAGGAGATCTTTGCGAATTTCATTTCCGGACTGATGGTGCTGTTCGAACGGCCGGTCCGCGTCGGCGACACGATCACGATCGGCAATGTCGAGGGCACGGTCACGCGCATTCGCACGCGCGCGACGACCATCGTCGACGGCGACAACCGCGAAGTCATCGTGCCGAACAAGAGCTTGATCACCGACCGGCTGATCAACTGGACCCTGAGCGATTCGATCACACGCGTCGCGATCAAGGTCGGCGTGGCCTATCGCAACGATCCGCGCGCGGCGCAGGGGCTGCTGTTGGAAGTCGCCGCAGCGCATCCGCTGGTGCTCACCGATCCGGCACCGGCCTGCTGGCTGAGCGGCTTCGGCAACAGTTCGCAGGATTTCGAGCTGCGCGTGAGTGTTGCCGAGATCGCGCAGCGCAATCCGGTCCGCACCGACCTGCAGATGCGCATCGCCGAGGTGTTCCGCGAACACGACATCGAGATCGCATTTCCGCAGATGGACCTGTGGCTGCGCAACGAAGTCCAATTGAAAGGCGCGCCGCCGCCCGCCGACGCGGACGCTTCGCCGCCGGCACCACGCACCGCACCGAAGTAAACCAACGTGCGCCTAAGGCGCGGCGCCGAGCGCAGCCGCCACCAGCGCTTCGAAACGCGCGTGGTCGACGTCGAGCACGATACGGGCATTGGCCCCTTTGCCGCATCGATCTTCCCAGTCGACCACGGTGGCGCCGCGCGTCAGCGCGCCATCCAGTTCGATCGCGACGTGATGTGCCTCGGCGCGCTGCACGATGTCCGGCTGCAGCGCGACCGCCATCGCCAGTGCATCGGCAAGCAGCAGGCGCGGCCTGCCGCGGTGGCGCGTCCAGTCGCGCGTCTTGCGCGAAATCGAGGCGTAGAAATGCGCACGCCCGTCGTCCGCGTCGAGCCAGCGTTGCATCTGCGCGAACTCGACGCCGTGGCGCAGTGTCGCTTCCCAGTCGACCAGCGTGAATTGCGGCCAGGACGAGAACACGATGTGCGCGGCTTCCGGATCGAAGCCGATATTGAACTCGGCCGGTATGCGCGCGGTATTGCCGCGGCCGGTCACTGCGCCACCCATGATGATCAGCTTCGCTACGCGCCGCGGCAACGTCGGATCAAGCTGCAGCGCCAGCGCGAGGTTGGTCAGCGGCGCGATCGCAACCAGCACCAGTTCGCCGGCGTGCTCGTGCGACAGGCGCAGCAGAGCGTGCGCGGCATGCTCGGCTTCGGCGACGCGCGGGCCCGGCAGGTATCCCGTATCACCAAACCCGTCGAGCCCGTGCACGGACGAAGCATCCTCGGCCGGCCGCACCAGCGGCGCCGCACAACCGGCAAACACCGGCGTGGCGGCGCCGAGGGTCTCGACCAGCTTGAGCGCATTGGCGAGCGTACGCGCGAGGCCGACATTGCCGGCGGCGATGGTCAACGCCACTACGTCGGCGTGCTCGTGCGCCATCAGGATTGCCAGCGCATCGTCGACGCCCGGGTCGGTATCGATCAGCAGCTTCATCGTTGGCCTTTGTCCACTTGTTTCCTCGATGTCGTGCGGCGCTCAGGCTCGTGCGCAGATGACCGGCCTGGCGAAGCCCCACGGCGCCGCCGCGTCAGCCGGTTCGATCCATGCTTGCGCAAATGCGGCATCGCGCAGGCGGGCAACGATGTCGCCACCGTAGTCGCGGTACGCCAGCACCGGCTCGCCGCCGCGCGCCGGATCGCCATGGTACACGGGCGGCAGCAGATGCTCGATCACGCCGTTGCGCAAGCGTGCACGCTCGGCCGTGATCGCGCCATACAACGGAACCGTGAACAGCATCCAACCCCCGGGACGCAGCACGCGCCGCAGTTCGCGTAAAGCACGTGCGTCGTCGGCCACATGCTCGAGTACCTCGGTATGCGTGACCAGGTCGAAGCTCGCATCGGCATAGGTCAGCCGCTCGGCGTCCTCGCAGCGCACGCCGCCACGCAATGCGCCGGGCGGCACATCGACCAGGTATTCCGACAGCGCCGCGCTGCGCGCATGCGCGCGAAGATATCGCGCCAGCGGACCACGGGCCGACAGTTCGCAGGCGTCGCGGCTACCGACGTTGCCGACGCAGCGCCGCAGCACCGCGCCGAGCGAACGATGCACCGGGCTGGCTCCGCAACGCAGGCAACGCACGCCGCTTTCCTCGTTGGCCAGGCGCACGATGAAGCCTGACCGGCACAATGGGCAGGCGTGACGAGCCACGGCAAGGTCGCGCGGACGCAGCAGCGCGAGTGCACGTGCCAGTCGCGACAATTCAGGCACCGGCGTAGCGCTCGGCGCCGGCAATCCAGCGCACGATCAGCCGCTCGACGCGCTCCGGATGGTCGCTCAGCATGAGCTCTCCGGCGCGCTGCACGGCCGGCAGCAGCGCGGCGTCACGTGCCAGGTCGGCGATGCGCAGCGCGAGTTGGCCGGTCTGGCGCGTACCGAGCACCTCGCCAGGACCGCGCAGCGCCAGATCCTTCTCGGCGATGCGGAAGCCGTCGTTGGTCTCGCGCATCACGTCGAGACGCTCGCGTGCCGCAGCCGACAACGGCGGCTGGTAGATCAGCACGCAGCTCGATTTTTCGCTGCCGCGGCCGACGCGGCCGCGCAACTGGTGCAACTGCGCCAGGCCCAGGCGCTCGGCGTTCTCGATCACCATCAGGCTGGCATTGGGCACGTCGACGCCGACTTCGATGACTGTCGTGGCGACCAGCAGCGCAACGTCGCCACTCTTGAATGCCTGCATCGCTGCCTGTTTCTCCGCCGCCTTCATGCGCCCGTGCACCATGCCGACGCGCACGCCGGGCAGCGCCTTGCCGAGTTCGGCGAACGTGACTTCGGCGGCCTGCGCCTGGAGTTTTTGCGCGCGGATGCCTGCACCAGCGTCCGCACGTCCGTGCGCGGACTCTTCGATGGAGCCTTCCTCGATCAGCGTGCAGACCCAATAGGCCTGGCGGCCTTCGGCACAGGCGACGCGGATGCGCTCGACCACTTCGGCACGGCGCGTGTTGGCCAGCGCGGCGGTCGCCACCGGCGTTCGCCCGGGCGGCAGCTCGTCGATTACCGACACGTCGAGATCGGCATACGCCGTCATCGCCAGCGTGCGCGGGATCGGCGTCGCCGTCAGTACCAGTTGATGCGGCACCCGGCTGAGAGCGGAAGCGTCCGTAGTACCCCGCTCTTCGACATCCATGTCTTGCCCTCGCAGCTCCACTTGCGGCGCTCGACCCTTGTCGCGCAACGCAAGGCGCTGGTGCACGCCGAAGCGGTGCTGTTCGTCGATGATGACCAGCGCCAGGTCGCGGAACGCGACACCCTCCTGCATCAGCGCATGCGTGCCGACCACGACCTGCGCCGGCCCGGCGAGTGCGGCGAGCGCGGCATTGCGCGCGCGGCCCTTGAGCTTGCCGGCCAGCCATACGACATGAATGCCGAGCGGCGTCAGCCAATTGTGGAAATTGATAAAATGCTGCTCCGCGAGCAATTCGGTCGGCGCCATCAGCGCCGCCTGGAACCCGCACTCGACCGCAATCAGCGCGGCCTGCACGGCCACCATCGTCTTGCCGGAGCCGACGTCGCCCTGGACCAGGCGCAGCATCGGCACGGCCCTGGCCAGGTCGCGCGCGACTTCGGCGGCGACGCGCTGCTGCGCGCCGGTCGGCGTGAACCCGAGCGACTCGAGAAAGCGGCGACGTGGCGCGCCGTCGCCGCGCAACTCAATCGCGCCATGGCGGCGCAGCTGTTCGCGCAGGCGCTTGAGGCTCAAATGGTGAGTCAGCAGTTCCTCGAACGCGAGCCTGCGCTGCGCCGGATGGGTCGCGCCGGCCAGCGCCGCCAGGTCGGCATCCGGCGGCGGCATGTGCACGTAAATCAGCGCGTCGCGCAGCGAGGACAACTTGTGCGCCGCGCGCAGCGACGGCGGAATCAGTTCCAGTTCCGCGTCCTGCGGCAGCAGCTCGAGCGCACGCCGGATCACGCCGCCGAGGCGCTTCACGCCGAGGCCTTCGGTGGTCGGATAAACCGGCGTCAGGCGTTCCTCGACTCCGGCCGCGGCATCGTCGGCGATACGCTGGTATTGCGGGTGGACCATCTCGAGTCCGTGCTTGCCGTGACGCACTTCGCCATAGCAGCGCAGGCGCGATCCGATCGCCAGCTGGTTGACCTGCGCATTGTTGAAATGGAAGAAGCGCAGGACCAGCGTACTGTGCGATTCATCGCCGATCGCGATGCGCAGCTGCGGCCGGTAGCGGAAGCCTTTTTCGATCGCCTCGATGCGGCCTTCGACCTGGGCCGAGTCGCCGGCACGCAAATCGCGGATCGCGGTCAGGCGCGTGCGGTCTTCGTAGCGCAGCGGCAGGTGAAACCACAGGTCCTGCAATGTGCGCAGGCCGAGTCGTTCGAGCGCCGCCGCAAGCGCCGGCCCGACGCCGGGCAAGGTTGCGACCGGACGCGTCGCGGCCGCCTGCACCGGGCCCGGGCTGCTCATGCGGACAGCAATCGCGCGCGCTTTTAGTCGAACACCAGGATCATGTCGACTTCGACCTGCGCATTGAGCGGCAACGCCGCGACACCGATCGTCGAGCGCGCCGGGAAGGGTTCCCGGAAATATTCCTTCATCACGGCGTTGACCGCGGCGAAGTTGGCCAGATCGGTCAGATAGATGCCG
>Ga0193727_1000823_pt1 | contig 12532 bp, 13 predicted proteins | sample H2c2metaG_FD_143051 | JGI IMG/M metagenome (GOLD analysis project Ga0193727, IMG submission 143051) | Soil microbial communities from a riparian zone of the East river system, Colorado, United States - H2c2 | ecosystem: Environmental > Terrestrial > Soil > Riparian zone | place: USA: East River...
CAACGTAATCGTCGAACGTTTTTGGATCGGGCTTTCCGGGTTGAGTAGCAGCAGGCGGCGCTGCTTGCTTGTCCTCGGTCTTAGGAACCTCGACTGGCTTCTTGTCTTGTACGCCGGCTTTGTATTCCGCCAGCCACTCGACGTCCACGGCTTCAGCGCCGCGCCGTTCCTTTTCGGCGATGAGCCATTTGCCGCGATCGTTCCAGGGCGGACCGCCTTCGGGTTCGACGTGGCAAAAGGTGCAGTCCTTAGCGCCAAACTTTCGCGACTTGGCGACGAAAGGCGGGAAAGCGAGCGACTCGCTCGCGAGCGCGGCGATGATCGCTATTGCGAAACCGAACGCTACGGTGATCTTCAGGCTCTTCACCTTGGTGCTCCTTTGTAGATCGTTGTTGGTTTAAGAACGATAGTACACGCGTCGCGGCTGCGGCAAGGAGTGGTGAGCCATTCACGGCTACACACAGTTCAGCCAGCGAGCGATCTCGTCTTGCACGGTAGCGTAAACCTCGTCCTGCGATCCTGCCTTCTTCGGGACCTTTAGCGAATGATCGCCGCCTTCGACTTCGTAAAGCTTGCAGGGCGTCCTGAGCTTCTTGAGGATCGGCCGCAGCTCTTCTGGCGTCCCGAACGAATCCCGCGAGCCTTGAACGAATAACATCGGCGCTTTGATGTTTGGCAGGTGCGTCGAGCGAAGCTGTTCGGGCTTGCCCGGCGGGTGAAGCGGGTAACCCAGAAACACAAGGCCTGCCAGATCATCCAGGCCCCTGGCGGCCACCTGCGAAGCTATTCGCCCTCCCATCGACTTGCCGCCGATCGCCAGCTTGTTCCCCTTGAGCTTCTTGTGCGCCTGGGCTGCGTCGATGACTGCGCGATAGCAGGATTCGAGTTTGTCGCCGGGGTCGGGCACGTGGCGGCCGCGCTCGATGTAAGAGAAGTTGAAGGTGACGACGTCGATGCCGCGCGCCGCAAGCGCGTTCGCAAACGCCACCATAAACCCGCTCGTCTGGCCCGAGCCTGCTCCGTGGCCGAGGATCAACGTGATGCGCGCGCGGCCTTTCGCGCTCGCCGTATAAGCGGTTGCCGTCACGCTTTGAAGATCGTCGATCTCTACTTTGAATTGTTCAGGCATGCACGCAACAAATCACTTCGGGAACGCCGGGTTGCTGATGATCTCGGCGATCTGTTTGTTATGCCTGAGATTGTGCGCCGGTATGTAGAGCAGCCACTGATAAGCGTTCAACGTGCCGAACACCGGGAACGGATGGTCCAGCGTGTGCGCCTTCAAGGGCAGGTCCGTCCCTTCCGTAAAAGTCAGGGTCTTAGCACGGCCGTCTTTCAACAACGTCATGATCTCGACGCGAGTCATTTTCTTCTTGAGCGGCTGGATCGGTTCGGGCGCGTTCGCCTTACCCTTTCGTCCCGCCAGCAAGTTGTCGAGTATCGCTTCCTTGTTCGCGGTCTTTGTTTCCCAATCCGGGTTGATTGGCGACGCAAGCGCTCGCTCCATCGCGCCAAACAACAGACCCTCCGATAGCGCTATGTGCTCGGCTGTTTCTCCGACTGTCCACTTGAACGGAGTCGGTCTGGCGTTCCACTGCTGGTCAGTCAGTTTTTCAATGTACGACATGAGTTCATTCTGCGAGTCGTGCAAAGCCTTTACGGCTTTCGCTCTTTCTTCCGGCGTCAGTTTACCGTCACCGGCCAGCGGCGTCACTGCTCCAGCTACACTTGCAAGCAGCATCACACAAACAACAATCAACAGTATCGTCTTCATTTAGACCTCCGCTTAGATGCTCTATTGAAATCGGCGCGTGTCATCATAACTGGACTTGCCGGACGAGGCAATGTAGGCTCACCGCTGTAAACAAAAACGCGTCGTTTCGGCGCGCTCTCGGTTCAACCAGACGTGGAGATACCATTGCCGCCAGAAGCAGGCGAGGCAGAATTCCAGCAGAGTTTGAGACGGAACGTGCCGCTTGCGCCGATGACGACGCTCGGCATCGGCGGACCGGCGCACTACTTCGCCGACGCTTTCAGTGTGGATGCACTGATCGCGAGCGTCTGGTGGGCGCGTTCACGAGCTCTTCCATTGTTTGTGCTTGGCGGCGGCAGCAACATAGTTGTAGCCGACAACGGATTTCGCGGGCTGGTTCTTCGCGTCGCGTTGCGAGGAATAACGACCCGCGTTGAAGCAGATCGTGCTTTCGTCACTGCCGCAGCGGGACAGGACTGGGACCATCTGGTTGCGACCTGCGTCGGGCGCAACTGGGCGGGATTCGAATGTTTGTCGGGGATTCCAGGCTGCGTTGGGGCTACGCCGATTCAAAACGTCGGCGCCTATGGCCAGGAGACGAGTGAGACGCTGGTCTCACTTGAGGCGCTGGACCTTGCGACGGGCAAGCTTGAAGAATTGAGCGCCGCCGAATGCGACTTCGGCTATCGCACGAGTCGCTTCAAGACTCGCGACCGCGAGCGCTTCATCATCACCAACGTGACCTATCAACTAGCGGTAAACGGTAAGCCTGCGGTCCGGTACCGCGAGCTTCAGCAGTACATCGAAGCACAAGGGGCAGCCGGCCCGACGCTCGAACAGGTTCGCGAGTCGGTGCTGAGCTTGCGGAGACAAAAGGCTATGGTCATCGATCCTCAAGATCCGGACTCGCGCAGCGTCGGATCTTTCTTTGTGAACCCTGCGGTGCCGCACGAAGAGCTCGAGCAGATCAAACAGCGAGCACGCAAGTTGATCGCGGCCGGCGAAGAGATGCGCACGTTCCCCGCTCCGAATGGTCGAGTGAAGATACCGGCGGCGTGGCTCATCGAGCATGCGGGAATCAATCGAGGCTACGTGCATGGGAATGTCGGGACTTCGACGAAGCACGCGCTTGCGATCGTCAACCGCGGCGGCGGAACAGCGCGCGAGATCATCGAGTTGAAGGAACTGATTCAGTCGCGCGTGCAGGACGCGTTCGGCGTCGCGCTCACGCCCGAGCCGGTGTTCGTGGGGTTCTAGTTGCTTGTAACATGCGTTTCGCTAGCGGTCGGATGGGCAAGAATCCGCGTGAATCCGTCAGATCAGTGTCATCGGTGGTCTATTGAGTTAGGAAGAATCCCGCTTGTAGTGACGCATAGACCGCGGATGACGCTGATTCGACGGATTTGCACGGATTTCAATGCCGTCAACTAGCGATATGCCTGTTACAGGCCCACGAGGATGGTCGCACTTATCGGGAACGTCGCGATACGACCTCACGATACAGCGCTTCGTATTGCGGAATGATCTTATCGTTAGCGAATCTCGATATGGCTATTTCGCGGCCCCGTCTTCCGAGGCGCTCTCGCTCGCCATCATCCGAAAGCACTCGAATCGCTGCGTCCGCCATCCCGTTGACGTCGCCGACTTCGAACAAGTAGCCGCAGCCGCCTTCCTCAACGACTTCGGGCACGCCGCCAACACGAGTCGCAATCACCGGCACTTCACAAGCCATCGCCTCGAGCGCAGACAAGCCGAACGATTCGGATTGACTCGGCAGCAAGAACAAATCGGCAACCGACAGGTAACCGAGGATGTCTGACTGCGGCTTCTTGCCGACGAAGTTAACGCAATCGGCGACGCCTAATCGCTCCGCAAGCGTCTGAGCATCAGCGCGTTCGGGGCCGTCGCCGCACATCACGAGCTTCAACCGAGGACCGCCAAGCTCGCGTATTCGGGCGACTACTTCGATGCAATCGGTGATTCGCTTGATCGGCCGAAACGTCGAGATGTGCAGAATGATCCTTTCGCCGTTTGGAGCGAGGCTTCGGCGCAAGGCTTCGTCCGGCGTGCGCCGATAGTAGTCCGAGTCGATGAAGTTGTAGATGACATCAATCTCACAATCAGTGCAGAACGTCGAATGCGTGGCGTCTCGCAGGTAAGTCGAGATCGCGGTGACGGCATCCGACTGCTCGATCCCAAACTGAGTTATCGGCAGGAACGAGGCATCGCGACCAACCAGCGTTATGTCCGTTCCGTGCAGCGTAGTCACAACCGGCAGATAGCGCTTCGGCTTGAGCATCTCGCGCGCAAGGTACGCGCTGACCGCGTGAGGTATCGCGTAGTGCACGTGGATCAAGTCCAACCCGTCCTGATCAGCAACCTCGAATATCTTTGAAGCAAGAGCATCCGTGTAAGGAGGGTACTCGAACAGCGGGTAACTCAGCATGTCAACCGCGTGAAACTTGATTCGCTCGCGAGGAGTCTGGCCGTCACCCAGTCGCATGGGCGGCGCATAGCTGATGAAGTGGACTTCGTGGCCCCGGCGGGCAAGCTCAAGCCCGAGCTCGGCGCCCACTATGCCGCTCCCGCCGTACGATGGATAACATGTGATTCCAATCTTCATAACTTAGGGGTCAGAAGTCAGAGGGTCCTGTAGGGGCGTCCCTCCGTGGGCGCCCCTTTCTGCGCGACGCCCGCCGGGAACGAGGAGGGGCGCCCACGGAGGGACGCCCCTACAGGACCGCTGACTTCTTTCAAGAGTACATGTTCATCCTTCGTGAGAGCAGCTCGATTGGGTCGTGGACGTTCAGGGCTTCGCGGACTACGAAGGCTTCGGCGCTTTCAACCCCGATCAGCGAGCCGAAGAATCGTTGCCGTGCTTCAAGACGACGAAGAAACGCTTCCGAGCTGAGAGCGGTCTCCGGCTCCTGGCTGTGCGGGTCATAGAGTTGCGAGCGGTAAGAAGCAACCGCCTTCTGCTTCTGCTCGACAAACTGGCTGATGTCTACAACGAAGGTAGGCGGCACGGTGCGCGGGAACATGAAGTGCCCGACTGTCTGCGGCCGAAATCGCTGCTGGCCGCCCTCGGCGTCGTACTTCGCAAGCCCGGCGACGTGCGCGGCTTCACGGACTATCTGACAAGTGTGAACGTGATCGGGATGCGGGTCTTCCCAGTAGTGGGTGAAGATGACCGTCGGGCGGTAGAAGCGAATCTTGCGGACCATCTTGACGCGCGATTCTTCGGTCAGCCAGATGTGGCCGTCGGGCAATTCGAGATTGTCCCGAATCGCAAGCTCCATAGCCTGGGCGGCGGATTGCGCTTCCTGAGCCCGAATCTCTCCGGTTCCGCGCGTGCCAAGCTCGCCGCGCGCCATGTCCAGCACGCCTACTCGATAGCCGAGCGAGGCGAGCTTTACCAGCGTCCCGCCGCACGAGAACTCCACGTCATCAGGATGCGCGCCGACCGCAAGCGCGTCGAGCTTCAGCACTTCGCTCATCGTTTCAAGCCTCTTGCTGAGGTTACGAGCGCACGCGCGAGCAAGTCAAGCAAGGCCCTCTTCGGATAGTATCCATTTCTGTGTTGCTCGACAGGAGAACCGCCAAGCCGGCAAGAACGCCAAGATCACCAAGGAACACCGAGACCCTGGCGTTCTTGGCGGCTTGGCGGTTAGTCATTTCGCGGTTAAAACGGATCAACACGAATTTAGGACAGTACCGTAATCTGCACCTACTTGACGACCCTCAAAGTCGCAAGGTATAAGCGTTCTTACGACTCGAAGAAGGAAATTAAATGAAAACACTCTTACTAAATCCGCCCTCGTTCCCTAATTTTGACGGCGGAGCTGGCTCGCGTTGGCCCGCTGCTCGCGAGATCGCTTCGTACTGGTATCCGGTGTGGCTTGCTTACCCGGCGGGGTTGATCAAAGACAGCCGTCTGCTCGACGCGTCACCCCACGAAGTCACTCCCGAAGAGACCATCGAGATCGCAAAGGACTACGACTTCGTGGCATTGTACACAAGCACTCCGGGATTCAAGAACGACGTCAAGCTTGCGGAGATGATGAAAGCCGCAAAGCCGGATTTGAAGCTCGCTTTCGTCGGGCCTCCGGTCACATCGCAACCGGATCAAGCGCTTAACGCGTCGCCCGCGATTGACTTCATCGTCCGCAAAGAGATCGACTACCCGCTGGCCGAGTACGCCGAGGGGCGTCCGCTTGAAAGCATTCAGAACGTCAGCTTTCGTAAGGACGGAAAAAACGTACACAACGCTGAGCGTCCGCCGCTTCACGAGCTGGATTCGCTGCCGTGGGCTTCGGAGGTCTACAAACGCGATCTGGACATCACCAAATACAATGTTCCGTTTCTGCTCAACCCGTACATCGCGTTTTACAGCTCGCGAGGCTGTCCGGCGCTGTGCACGTTCTGCTTGTGGCCTCAGACGATCAGCGGCCACGCATGGCGCACTCGCTCGAACGACGACGTCGCCGCCGAAGTGAAGCGCGCGTGGGAGCTGTTCCCGAACCTCGAAGAGATCTTCTTCGACGACGACACCTTCGCCTGGGCAAAGACCAGGACGATCGAGCTATGTGAAAAACTGAAGCCGCTCAAAACAACCTGGTCGTGCACGTCGCGCGTTCACACCGACTACGAGACGCTGAAGGCGATGAAGGAAGCAGGATGCCGGTTGCTGATAGTCGGCTTTGAATCGGGGGATCCGCAAATCCTGAAGAACATCAAGAAAGGAGCGACCGTCGAGCAGGCTCGCGAGTTTATGAAGAACTGCAAGAAGCTGGGCCTGGTCGTGCACGGGGACTTCATCATTGGGCTTCCCGGCGAGACTCCGGAGACGATCAAGACGACGGTGAAGTTTGCCGAGGAGCTGGACCCGGAGACGATTCAGGTTTCGATCGCGCACTCGTATCCGGGCACCGAGTTTGACGATTTCCTGAAGAAGAACAACTTCTTCACGCAGCTCGAACACATGACCGACGAGATGGGGCATCAGCTTCCGACGATTCAATATCCGGGTTTGACGCGTGAAGAAATCGTTCAAGCGGTCGAGCACTTCTATGACCGATACTACTTCCGTCCAAGGATCATCTTCAGGATTGTTCGTCGCGCGGCGTTCAACGGGCACGAACGGAAGCGGCTGTATAAAGAAGCGAAGGAGTTCTTGCAGCTTCGTGCGAAGCGGAAGGACTTTGTGAGCGCGCAAGCGAGTCGATAGACAACTCACTGAGAGTTGTGTAGTCCATAAACCGGCGCTGTCCTTGATGAGTCAGGGCAGCGCCGGTTCGTTAGAAAGGGAATGGCGCTCGAGCCTCCTTGTTCGAGTCAACTCCGTAGGAGTTGGATGTTTATAGTAGGGAGGCGACCGTGGCATCTCACCCCGTCAGGGGTGATTTGGTCTTGCGCCGTTTCAGACATAGCACTCCTCTGGAGTGCGGAGCCGTATGGCCCGCGGTTCTATAAACATTGCACTCCTCTGGCGTGCCGCGCCGGCTCTTGACTGCCGATTCATTCAACCGTGACCGAGCTGAGATTGATAATCAACGCCGATGACTTCGGCATGTCCGAAGCAGTCAACGAGGCTGTGATTCGCGCCTACCGGGAAGGCGTGCTCACGACCACAAGCCTGATGGTCACCGGCGAGGCCTTCGACCAGGCAGTCAAGCTAGCGAAAGAGAATCCGGGTCTCGGAGTCGGTCTTCATCTCGTCACCGTCGTAGGCCGAAGCGTGCTGCCGATGCCGGAAATCCCTTCGCTCGTCGATCAGGAGCACAACTTCTCGAACAACCCGACTGCCGCCGGCTTAAAGTATTTTTTCTCTCCACAAGCGCGAGCCGAGCTGCGGAAGGAACTGGCAGCGCAGTTCGCGAAGTTTCACTCTACGGGGCTGCCGCTTTCCCACATCGACGGTCATCTTCATCTGCACGTTCACCCTGTGATCTTCAACGCGGCGCTTGAGCTAGGCGAGAAGTACGGTTGCCGCCGAATGCGCGTGCCTCAAGAAGAATTGCGGCTGGCGATTGGGTTCGATCCGGCGAACCAGGCGCAGAAGCGAGTCCACGCAGCGCTCTTTGGCGGGCTAGCTCGTTGGATGAAGCCCAAACTCAGAGCTCGCGGGTTCACTTTCGCGGAGCAAGTCTACGGAAACCTTCAGAGCGGACGAATGGACGAGCGATACTTTCTTTACGCGCTGGATCATCTGACCGCCGAGACGAATGAGATATACTTTCACCCGGCGCTCTATCGCGACGACAAGCTCACCGATGACCAGCGCCAGGGCATGATCGAACTTGAGGCTCTTACCAGCGCAACCGTCAAACGCCGAATCAGCGAACTTGAAATCAAGCTGGTCAACTACGGGGAGATCGAGGCGGACTGATGAAAACAGCCACAGTGTTGATCATAGCCATCGTCGCGCAAGCCGCCGGAGACGTGTTCCTGACTAAAGGAATGAAAACGTTAACCTCGCTGGAGACAACCGGTGGCGGTCCGTCCGAATCGCTCTCGCAAGTCTTGCACCTCGCGCTTCAAGCGATGCAGAACCCGATGGTGTGGGTCGGGACGCTGCTGCTGATAGTCTTCTTCGTGTTGTTCTCGGCGGCGCTGTCGTGGGCGGACTTGAGCTTCGTCTTGCCGGCAACCGCATTCGGCTACGTGTTGAACGTCGCAGCGGGTTACTACTTCTTGAACGAAGCAGTTTCCCCCAGAAGATGGGCCGGGGCGGTGATAATTACGCTTGGGGTCCTGTTCGTCTCGCGTTCGGGTCATCGCACTATTGAAACGCCTGGCGACGAGTTGCTCGCCGCGAGAGGTGTCGAATGATCACTGCGTTGTTGATAATGTTGGTGGTGCTTGGCGGCTCGGCGGGCGACGTGTTCATAACAAAGGGCATGAAGCAACTCGGCGAGATATCGACGCTACACATGGGCCGGCTGTTTGGCATAGCCGGACGGGCGATCACGAATCGATACTTTCTGATCGGCGTGCTGTTCATGGCGGTCAGCTACTTCTCATTCCTCGGAGCGCTCAGGCTTGCCGATCTGAGCCTGGTTCTCCCCGCGACTTCGATCAGCTTTGTTATCACGACCATCGGCGCGCGACTCTTCTTGAAAGAAAAGATCAGCCCGGCTCGACTGGCGGGTATCGTGCTGGTCTGCGTCGGAGTCGCGTTGATCTCGATGCCCTCTCAGCCTTGATACACATTTTGTTTCTAGCGATCAAAGTGGTGCTGGTCGGCTGCACGCTTGCGGCTGATGCGTTTTACATCTTGTCGATGATTGCCGGCCTTAGATTCTTCTCGAAGCGGGAGACCGCCGGCGAGTATCTTCCGCCGGTGTCGATAATGGTCCCGCTGTACGGCGCGGACTTCAAAGCTCATCAAAACTACCAGCGGCTGTGCCGGCAGGACTATCCCGAGTACCAGATTGTCTTTGGTGTTCGCGAATCAGCCGACTCTTCGATACCGATCATTCAGAAGCTGAAGGCGGAGTTTCCCGAACGGGACATCGAGCTGGTCGTAAGCGCCGAGGTGATCGGTCAAAACTCGAAAGTCAGCAACCTCCAGAATATGTACCAGCACGTGAAGCACGAGCACATCGTGATCCTCGACAGCGATATTCGAGTGACTGCCGGCTATCTGCGCAAGGTCATCGCTCCGCTTTCTGATCCTCGGGTTGGACTAGTGACGTGTCTCTATCGCGCGGCAGAGACTCCGGATTTCGCCGCCAGGCTCGAAGCCGTCGGCATCACGGCGGAGTTCGCGCCCGGCGTGTTGATGGCCTGGATGCTCGAAGGAGTTAAGTTCGCGCTAGGTTCGACGATGGCGACGACGCGCGCAAGACTGGAGGCGATCGGCGGGTTTCGGGCGCTTGCGGATTATCTGGCCGACGATTTCATGCTGGGTAACTTGATCGCGGCGGACGGGTATGAAGTCCGATTGTCGCAGCACGTCGTCGAAACGGCGATGGCGCCAATCGGCTTTGCCGGGATGCTGCGACATCAGATGCGATGGGCTCGTTCGACTCGAATCTCACGGCCGCTGGGCTACCTTGGGTTGATTCTCACCTACGGGACGGCGCTGGCGATATTGACGGTTCTGGCGGACGCCCTATCGACGCTAAGCCTCGGGTTGCTTGCTTTCACTCTGACTCTTCGAATGACAATGGGTTGGCTGATCGGAGTCCACTGGCTTGACGATCGAATCTTGAAGCGGAATTTCTGGCTGTTGCCGCTGCGCGATCTGCTAAGCTTCGTGATCTGGTGTTTAAGCTGGGTCGGAAAGCGAGTCGAGTGGCGGGGCCGTGTGTTCGAAGTAGCCCGAGATGGAAGGATGATTCAAGTTAGAGGGCCGGACGGGCTTGCTGAGTCAGGAGAGCGTGGAACCGAGCAGTCGCGAGTTTGAGGGTCGCCAGCCGCATTGATATACTCGCTTTCTGGGACTGATGCAACAAACTGAAGGGAAGCGACTAGAAGGCTGAAAAATGAGAGATCGCCACCAAGAGACAAAGACACGAAGCCGCACCAAGTCAGTGAATGCATCAATTGTGGGCTTTGTGTTTCTTTGTGTCATCGTGTCTTGGTGGCGATGACTTAGGTTTGAGCAGCCTGGTAGAAGGACTTATTGGAATGTCGATCAAGAAAGTAGTGCTTGCCAAGCCGCGTGGATTCTGTGCCGGCGTTGTGCGGGCAATTGATATAGTCGAGCGCGCGCTGGATTTCTGCCAACCGCCGATCTATGTCTTCCACGAGATAGTTCACAACCGCTACGTGGTGGACAACCTCAGCAAGCGCGACGTGGTGTTCGTAGACTCGATCGAAGATGTGCCGGACGGCGCGGTCTGCGTTTTCAGCGCTCACGGCGTCTCGCCTCAGATAGTGGAGCTGGCTGAACGCAAGCGCCTTCGAGTGATCGACGCGACTTGTCCGCTTGTGACAAAGGTCCATCTCGAGGCGGTTCGCTTCAATCGAGACGGCTATTCGCTGATCTTGATCGGGCATCCCGGCCACGAGGAAGTCGAAGGCACGATGGGCGAAGCACCCATGCAACTGGTCAGCTCCGTAGAAGACGTCGAGCGCCTCGAAGTGCCGAACCCCGACCGCGTGATGTATTTGACCCAGACCACCCTCTCTCTGGACGACGTATCGGAGATCATCAAGGCGCTGCAGAAAAAGTTTCCCAAACTCCAGTCCCCCACCAAAGACGATATCTGTTACGCCACGCAGAACCGTCAGAATGCGGTGAAGGAGATGGCGAACCAGGTTGATGTGATGCTCGTTGTCGGCTCGCAGAACAGCTCTAACTCGCTTCGCTTATGCGAGGTCTCTCGGGCGGCCGGCACACCGGCTTATCTTGTCAACGACGAAGCGGAGATCAAGCCCGAGTGGCTCGTCGGGGCCGAAGTGATCGGGGTGACCGCTGGTGCTTCGGCACCCGAGGAGTTGGTGATCCGAGTGCTCGATCATCTGCGTTCGATGGGTGCAAGCGAGTTCGAAGAACAACCCGGCGAAGACGAGAACGTCCACTTTGCCTTGCCTCACGAGTTGATGCACCCTGAGAAGATGATGGTCTAGCGACCTTGCAAATACGCCGAATGGTTCTCGGGCTTGCAAATACGCCGAATGGTTCTCGGGATCGGTTGGACTAAACTAAACTAGTGCGGAGGAATGATGCCAAACAGAGCCTACCATGTTGTTTCTAACCCTGATGGCGGTTGGGCGGTAAGGAGAGAGGGTGCCGTGCGGGCGTCGAAACGTTTCGACACTAAGGGAGACGCAGTAAGATATGCGCGATCCGTATGCCGGGGTGAGCGATTGGATTTAGTAGTGCATGGAAGCGACGGAACGATCAGAGAAAAGAGTTCGTACGGCAACGGTCGCTATCCAGCCCGCGGATAGAAAAACCAGTACTAAACCCTTATCCAGGAAATCATGCCGCGTCGAGTTGGTTCCAGGTTCGAGAAGAGTGTATTCATCAACTGTCCGTTCGATGAGGAATACTATCCGTTGCTTCGCCCCTTGCTGTTTACGATACTTAGCTTCGGTTTTGACCCAAGAATAGCTTTGGAGCGTTCTGATTCGGGCGAACAACGCATAAGCAAGATTTGCCAACTGATAAGTTCCTCACGATATGCCATTCACGACCTTTCACGGTTACAGTCCAAAAAGAAGAACGAGTTCTATCGTCTGAACATGGCATTTGAGCTGGGGATAGAGTATGGAATCCGGCATTTGTCATCGACGACTCGTTTTCGAACGAAGAGATGTCTAATACTCGGAAGTGAACGATACAGCTTTATGAAGGCTCTCTCGGATTTGGCGGGAGTAGATATTAAGAACCATCAGGACAATCCGTTGGTCCTGATACGGGAGCTAAGAAACTGGTTCATGGAAACCATCGGCTTGAGGCATGCCGATAGTCCGACAGCAATCTGGTACAACTTTAATGATTTCATGCATCATTGTTACGATGAGATGAAGAGCAAGGGCTTTAGTGATGAAGACATAAGGATGATGCCGGTGCCGGAATTTACCAGTTCGATTAAGGATTGGCTTTGGAAGCGTCATTGATCGTCGGTTCAGAAGCAGCACGCCTAATCCGAGGACTGTGATCGAGACACTCGGTGGCAGGAACGAAGGCAAATATAGTATTCTTTGTACGTTCGAACGATTCTCTCCCCTGGCCATGAATCGTTCCAGACCATGTGACTCGAAAGGGAGTCGGCCCCTATGTGGAATCAGAATCAATCCGGCCAGGTCATGACTGGAGTGGAG
>Ga0193727_1000824_pt1 | contig 12524 bp, 8 predicted proteins | sample H2c2metaG_FD_143051 | JGI IMG/M metagenome (GOLD analysis project Ga0193727, IMG submission 143051) | Soil microbial communities from a riparian zone of the East river system, Colorado, United States - H2c2 | ecosystem: Environmental > Terrestrial > Soil > Riparian zone | place: USA: East River...
GAAAGAGGCGAGGTCCGAGCAAAGAAAAAGAACCATGCCGGCCATTTCCTCGGGTTGAGCGGCGCGACCGAGCGGCGTGCTCGCCAAAAGCCTGTAGCACGTGGCTGGGTCGTCGAACCAATGCTTTGTCATCCCCGTCTGGGTCACGCCCGGCGCGAGCGCGTTGATGCGGACACCGCGACTGGCGTACTCAATCGCAGCCGCCTTCGACAATCCGATCACCGCGTGTTTGGCTGCGACGTACGCTGCCATGCCGGGTGCGGCAATTAATCCCGCGACCGATGCATTATTGACGATGGCGCCACCGCCCGATCGCAACATGTGCTCAAGTTCGTATTTCATGGAGAGGAACACACCTTTGAGATCGACTGCGATGGCCTCGTCGAAGGCCGATTCCTCGATGTCGGCGAGCAGCGCCTCTGCGGGCAGGAGGCCCGCGTTGTTAAAGGCACAGTGCAGTCCGTCATAAGTCTTTACCGTAGTCGCGACAAGATTCCTCACCTCTTCCGCATTCCTCACATCCATCTCGACAAAAAGAGCGTCGCCTCCTCCCTTCTTGATCAGCTCGACTGTCTCTGAGCCCGCTGGGTTCACATCGCCAATGACAACCTTGGCGCCATGGCGAGCGAAGAGAAGAGATGTCGCCCGCCCAATACCAGTGCTTCCCCCGGTGATGAGCGCTACCTTACCCGCAAAGTTCAATTGATTATCGTTCACTTGAGTCCGGCCACCTTGAGGTTCTTCGGGAATTAGGTCGAGATCGTTCCGCCGCGTCCATTTAGCGGATTGACACTTACCCCTCAAACAATCCACAACTGCAGCACCATGAAAACTGTAGCCAAACTCATTACCATCGCCTGCCTCACGGCGGCAATTTCGATTCCAATCACGGCATCGGCGCGCGCCAAGAAGGAGGCATCGCCCTCGCCCGCAGCGAGCGCATCGGCTTCTGCTAACGCCACCGCGTCGTCGGGGAAGAAAATGGTCCGGGTCACCCCGTTTCACGGCATGATCTCAGCGGTCGATTCGAAAGCGAAAACGTTCACGATCGCGGGCAAAGACAAGTCCCGCGTTTTTAAAGTCACAGACCAGACCGCGATTACGACATCCGGTGGCGCCGGTACCATGAAAGATTTGAAGGAAAAGGAAGAAGTCCGTGGTTCCTACTGGAAAGAGGCGGATGGCAGCCTCCAGGCAAAAACGGTTAAACTGGGCCCACCCACGGAGGAGGAAAAAGCAGCTGACGCAGCGCGCAAAGCAAAACGCGCTGAGAAAAAGGCAGCCAAAGCTTCCGCGGCAGCATCTGCAACTGGTTCGCCGGCCGCAACCGCATCGCCGTCAGCTTCTCCGTAGCCGTAATCCATCGATTGTTAAATTTGCGGCGGGAACTTTATCCCGGCCGCAGCTTTTTACTTTTTGCCCGCGGCTTTTGCCGCGATCCGAAGATCCGACACAAAAAGTCGATATTCGCGCTCCCGCGATTCTTCATCGGGTTGGCGCAGGAGGGAAGAGGGATGCACGGTGGCCACAACCTTGGAGGCAAACGGTGAAGGCAGGACTTTCCCGCGCTCGCGCGTCACCCGGAATGCCGGACCGAAGATCGTCTGCGCCGCGGTAGCTCCAAGGCAAACGATCAGGTGCGGTTCCACGAGCCGCAGTTCTGCCTCCAACCAGGGCCGGCAAGCGGCGATTTCCCGCGAATTTGGCTTCTGATGAATCCGGCGTTTTCCGCGCGGTTCCCATTTGAAATGCTTGACACTATTCGTGACGTAAACCTGCTTGCGATCGATTCCGGCGTCCTCGAGTGCGCGGTCCAGTAATTTTCCAGCGGGTCCCACGAACGGCCTTCCGGCGATGTCTTCATAGTCGCCCGGTTGTTCGCCGATCAACATGATGAGCGCGCCTTTCGATCCTTCTCCGAAGACGGTCTGGGTGGCGTTCTTATAAAGAGGGCAAGCCGTGCAAGAGCGCGCCGCTTCAGCCACTTTCTTTAAACTGGAAGTTTCCGGAACCGGCGCAGGTCTCCATTTCTCTTTTCCGCCTGCGTATGTGTCAGCGCTTCGTTTCATGTTCGCGTCTACCCTACCCGGAGTCTCGCGCAGGAATGCAGGGACGCTTCAATCTCGGGTTACTTCTTCGGCATCTCTGCTTTCATTGCGTGCACTTTTACGCGTGCCGAGTTGAAAATATATTCCGATAAGCAGGTCACCCAACGTTTCTCCATGTCGTCATTCGTCCACTAAAGGCTTAAAGGTTCACAGGAGCATGAACGAAAATCCCGGGAATGGTTTAGTTCTGGAAACGCCTCGCCTCATCCTGCGTGCGTTCCGCGAGGAGGACATCGATCCCCTCGCCGCCTTGATGGCCAACCCGGACTTCATGCGCTTTTCCCTCGGGATTTTTTCTCGCAGCCAGACAAGTGCGTTTCTCGACAAGGTTCTCAATTGGAATCGCGCGGGATTACCGTCGCAATTCGCCGTCATCTTGCGCGAGACCCACGAGCTAATCGGTTTCTGCGGATTTTTGCATCAGGTGGTCGACGACACAAACGAGATTGAAATCTCGTATCGTCTTCACCCGAGCCGCTGGAACCGCGGTTTGGCTACTGAAGCCGCGAAGGCGGTTCGAGATCATGGATTCCGGGATCTGCACCTGCCGCGCCTTATCTCGCTCATTCATCCAGAGAACACGCCTTCGCGTCGCGTCACGGAAAAGAATGGAATGATCCTGGAGAAAGAAACCGTCTTTCGGGGATTTCCGACCTTTGTTTTTACAATCAGTCGCGAAGAGTGGGCGGCGGCTGGTGCCGCCTGAGGAATTCCTGGGCCAGCGCACGGTAGGCGCGGGCGCCGCTGCCATTTGCATCGTATTCCAGGATGGTCTTGCCGAAACTCGGTGCTTCGCTCAAGCGCACGGTCCGAGGGATGACCGTTTGATAGACGCGCTCGCCAAAGTGCTGACGAACCTCGGCCACGACTTGCGAACTAAGTTTTGTCCGGCCGTCGAACATGGTCATGATAATGCCAGCGATCTCCACGTGAGGATTCGCGCCCGAGTCGCGCACTTGCTCGACCACTCGCACAATCTTTACCAAACCCTCCAGCGCGAAATATTCGCACTGGATGGGAGTCAAAATTTCATCGGCCGCGGCCAGGGCATTGGTCATCAGGATTCCCAGCGAGGGTGGACAATCGATCAGGATAAAATCGAAGGTTTGATCGGAACGCAAGACCGCCAGAGTCGCGGCCAACCGCGTGAGGTGATCGTTCATCCGGGCAATTTCGATTTCGGCGCCGGCCAGATCGAGATCCGCAGGAACCAGAAAAAGTCCAGGCAAACGCGTGGGAAAGATCTGCCCGACGATTGATTCATTGGCGACGAGCGAATCGTAAAGGCTCTCCCCCTCCAACTCCTGCATGCCGACGGCGCTGGTGGCGTTGCCCTGAGGGTCCAGGTCAATCAGTAAAATACGCTGGCCTTGTTCGACGAGGGCGGCTCCCATGTTCACCGCGGTGGTGGTTTTGCCAACGCCACCTTTTTGATTTGCGATCGCAACGATCTTCATGGGCCCGGAACAATAAGCGTTCTCAATTCGAAGGTCCGGCGCCCGTCCGGCTCGCGCCAGAGTAATTGATCCGGGGCGGGCAACATCTCCGTCACTTCAAGTTCTCCCGATTTCGTGAGCCAACGGTGAAAAATCTCGAGAAACAAATAGCTCTCCAGATCGATGAAGACCGGCTTGGTGTCTTTGTCGCGGCCTTCGGCGCCGCTGCGGCGCAATGCTTGTTCGGTGGGACGAACGTAGATATAACGCGGCCAGCCTCGTTGTGTCCGCAGTTGTTCGACCGCCACGACAAGATCGCGCGAGATTCCATGGTAATTGCCAACCGGCATTTCTGCAGCGCTCACGGTCCAGGTGCGCCGTTGCACGATCACCCGCCCACAACGCAAACGTGGTGTATGCGGTGCGAGCGAGAATTGAAAGGGATGAAACCCCAGCGGGATGACCCACGCCCGGGCAAAGGATCCAAGATCTCGCTGCGAACCCACCTGGCGCACTCTTATATCGCCAGTTTCGCTATCGACATAGACTTCCGCATCGGCCGGACGAACTGTCCGCCAGCTTGGGTTGCCGCGGTGAGGCGCGACGAAGTTCGAAAGCTCCGGCAAAGCGTCGAAGACGCGAACCGTAGTGTGAGCCGTGAAGTCGGCCGGGAAAAAACCAAAATGAAAATTAGGCTTAGCGAAGACCCCGCGGGCAAAGGCGTCGTTCAGGATAGCTTTATCGGGGCAGCTCCAATACATGCAGTGGTGCAGAAGTGCCACCGGCGGATGTAACTCAGCAAGAATCCACTGATATTCGTTCTGCGCCACGGCCTCGCTGGAAGCGGCGGCTAATTGCAGATCGGCCGAAGGGTAAGTGTATTCGTCGAACTTTGGATACTCGAATGTGTTTCGCACCACATGGCAGTCAGCCTCGGTAAGCTCGTACTCCTCATCGCCAGCATGCGGACGCAATCGTTCCCGAAAAGCGGCTTTCACCTCCTGGAAGGCGATGACGGAAAGCGCGACCAAACCCGGGCCCTGCAGCGGCAGCTTCGCCTGTTCACAATAGCGCAAGAAGGCCGGCAACGGCAGCGTCCCATTTTGCCCCGCCGGCGCTTGATCAAAAATCCGGCGCAGACCAGCAGCCACGCGGCTGGCCACGAAAGCGTATGAATCGCGCCACAAGTCAATCCACAATGCCGCCTCCGCGGGAACTTCATCGATCAACGCTTCACTGACGCGAAATTCACCGGCCCGCGAGCACTCTTCCGCCAGGACGTTACTGGCGGAGTACAAAGATCGACCGCCGGCCTTAAGAGTGGCACCGATGGTTTGAAGGCGCGCGCGCGCTTCGTGCAGGATTTGTTGCCGATTCATCGGCTCGGTACTGGCGCAGAATTTGGCGGGCGCCTGACCGAGACCATCCAGGACCGACAACCACCTGGTTCGTGCCTCACCGTCACGCCACTTCTCGATATCTTTCCACAAGACATCAAACACATGCGGTTCCAGCGCCGGAATCTCTACTTCGCATCGAAGAACTTTCTGGGCGACGAGCGCCCGGATCCGTTCCAGCGAGTCCGCAAACGTATGCACCGGTCTGTTCCCATCGCACTGGCTGATAACCTCGAAATCTTCCGGCGTGAGTGCCGCGGTCTCACCATTCTCGGTCAGGACTGTAGCATGATTGATTCGCACATTTGGATGCAAACGGGGCGAGAGTTCGGCGAAAACTTCCGGATCAGCATTCATGGCTGCGGCGATTGCCTGGGCCGTCCAGCGTTCGAGAAATGCTTCGCGCATCGCAATCCCCGGACTTGGCCGCAAGGCAAAGGGTGCACCTTCGTTGTCGATCTTGCCCCAGGCGGTAGGTCCGAACCTGCTGAAGGTGTCGTTCTTCGTGCAGATACGCTGCAAATACAAAAGCAAGCGCTGCTCGCGCCCACGCACGCGACTATTACGCGGCGGAAGCGATTGCTCCTCCGCCGAAGACAAGGCGGGCAATAAATTTTCTCCCCCGGTCGAAGCAAACAAGAGGTAATCCGGCAGAATCGTCCGGGCCGCCTCCAACAAAGCCTTCCGGGCGGCGGCAAGTTCGTGGTCGAGCGAAGCCGCCAGCTTCATCTCCTGCGAAGAAAGTGATTGGGAGCCTCTAACGCGCACTGAAACGTCCCGATTGTTGAACAAGGCGCGAGCGGCCCGGGATGTCTCGCGCGTCGCGAGACCATCCAAAGCGTCAAAGGGCGCACCCGCGATTCGAATTAAAAAAATCGGGGCGACTCGATAAGGGGTCGACACGCGCTGAGCAAACCCAAAGGCGCGATAGCTGACAAGTTAAACCGAGGAGATTTCCGCGGTCAGTTATTTAGAAGCGGCAACCGGAGCGTGAAAGTCGTTCCGACATTAGGAGTGCTGTCGACTTTGATCGAACCGTTGTGATCTTCGACGACTTTCTTAGTGATATATAGACCGAGGCCGGTTCCGCTTTTCCCCTGCTTGGTCGTGAAATAGGGATCGAAGATCTTACTCATCTGCGAGGGATCGATTCCGGAGCCAGTGTCGGCCACGCGAATGTCGACGTAGAACTCCTTCTGTTTGCAATCAACCGTGACCGAACCTTTTTTCTCGGCCGACGCTTGCACGGCATTGAGGATGACATTCTGAACGGCGCGATTGATTTGAACAGCATCGCCAATCAGCGTGCAGTCGTCATCGGAGACTGTGGCCTTTAGATCCACCCCACTCTGGGCGGCCATCCCGTCCACACTCTTGATGACTTCGCGAAGGATGGCGGACACCGAAATCGGTTTGTGCGGAGATCCTTCGACGCTGCCGTAACTCTGCCACATGTTGAGCAGGTCGCGGCACATGCGCACGTTTTGTTCGATGATATTCAGCTCTCGGATGGAGGCCGCGTTTTCCGCTTCACCTCCGTTTTCCGCCTTCTCCAGTTTTTTTGCCAGCAGTTGCACATAACCCCAGACAATCGTGAGTGGATTGCCCAAGTCGTGCACAAATTCGGCGGAGGCCTGGCCTAACGAAGCGAGTCGTTCCTTCTGGGCCAGCTCTTTGAGCAGGCGGTTGTTTAGTTCTTTGATTTCAGAGGAGGCGCTATCGCTCGCTCGCTGGAGGCGCGTCCGCTCCACATTGCGACCGATGACCTCCCGCATTTCGCAGGCGTCAAACGGCTTGCTGATATAATCGTTGGCCCCGAGGCGGAGCGCTTCCTGGGCCGTCTCAAGCGCCCCAAACCCAGTCAGCATAATGACGGAGAGATGCGGATCGATCTCGCGAATCTTGCGCAAGCCGTCGATGCCAGTCATGCCCGGCATTCGAATATCCATGACAATGGTGTCGGGCTGCTTCTCTTTCAGTAACTTGATGCCGGCTTCCACGCAATCCGCTGTCTGCACGTTGTATTCGGGCTTCAGCAGCATGCGGAGGCTCTCACGCGGCCCCATTTCATCGTCAATAACGAGAATCTGCGGAAGGTCAGGCGAAGAGGTCATGTGGGTATTCGTCGCGATAACAGCTAACTGCGTGCCGCAGAGGGGCGCAGATGACGAAACGCTTGAAACCTAAGACGCATTCGAAGGCGACTCTGAAACCATTTTAGTTGGCGCGCAAGCTGCAACTTGTGAATAAGTAGCAGGAAACGGTGAACAAGTCCGGTAAAAATGAGCCGAGAAATATAATGACTGGGTTTAATGTAGTGCTTAGAATGCGGCGTGATCGACTAGTGGCTGCCCAGCTCCGCCAGCATTTCGCCTTAACAAGCCTCCGAACAGTTCCGCCCAACCATCAGCGCCATGGTTGCGACGCATCTTTGTTCATGGAAACGGAGATAAGATGATCCTCAAACGCAACCGCGTTGTTATTACTGGCATCGGCGTGCTCGCCCCCAATGGCACCGGAATACGGGCATTTTGGGAATCGCTCCTCGCGGGACGCAGCGGGATCGGCCCGATTACTCTCTTCGATGCGACTGATCTCAAGAGTCGCATTGCCGGTGAAGTAAAAAACTTCGACCCTTTTGATTACATTGAGCCTGAGCTGAAACCGAAACGAATGGCGCGTCATACGCAGCTCGCCTATGCCGCAGCCCTTCTGGCCGTGCGAGATGCAGGACTGGAATTTACGGAGTCAGATCTACCCAGCCCGACCCCTGTCGTCATCGGGGTGAGCACGAGTGCCATGGACATCATTGAGCGTTCGATCGCCGATTTCCAACGCCATGGCTCCGACGCCATGTCGCCGGCAGCAGTGGGCGCTTTGACGCCTCAGGCTGCCGCGAACGTGATTGCAAATCGCATCGGCGCTCGCGCCAATGCGGCCACTGTATCGTCGGCCTGCCCTTCGGGTCTGGATGCAGTTGCGCTCGCGGCGGACATGATTCGATGCGGCGAGGCAGAGCTGGCCATTGCGGGAGGAGCGGATGCTCCAATTACGAAACACACCTTCGCCGCCTTTACGGCCACGGGACTGAGTTCCTGCCGTAATGCCGAACCGACGAGAGCCAGCCGGCCATTCGATCTGGGACGCGATTCGGGCGTTATTTCGGAAGGCGCCGGCATCTTCGTGCTCGAGGATCTGGAGCGTGCCCGAGCGCGTGGCGCACGTATCTACTTGGAGGTAAGTGGTTATGCCAGACGCCGGGACCACGCCAGCAACGAGCCCGGATCCGGGTTGGTCGATGCGATGAAGCTCGCTCTGGCAAATGCCGCGCGAACGATCACCGATATCGACTACATTTCAGCATACGGCCCCGGCCACCCGATTCTGGATGCAGCCGAAGTCCGCTACATTAAAGAAGTTTTCGGTTCCCGAGCTTATTCGATCCCGATCAGCTCGATTAAAGGTGTGACAGGAAACCCCCTGGCTGCCGGCGGCCCACTGCAAATTGCAGCGTGTGCCCTTAGTTTTCGCGACCAGATCATAGCGCCGACGGCTAACTATGAGGTAGCCGATCCGGATTGCGACTTGGATTTCGTTCCCCAACGCGCGCGTAAAGCGAAGCTCGATTGTATTCTCGTGAATGTGCGTGGCCTGGGGGGAAGTGCCAGTTCACTGGTGGTGGATCGCCTCCCGCTTGAATGAACAGTGCCGCGATTCCGATTCTGGTCGCGCTGGTTCTTCAGCTCGCGCTTGGACTGATTGTTTTTCTCGCAAACTGGCATCGTAAGCCAAACCAATGTTTTCTCCTGCTCTCCTTCGTAGCCGCCGGCTACCTGGCTTGCTTATACCAGATACTTAGCCGGGCCGATCCCGGGGCAGCTGAATTTTTTATCCGCGAAGTGTCCGTGGCGGGCGTGCTCATTCTTTTGGTTCTTAATCTATTGCGCGTCTCCTTACGCTGGGATCAGGAGAGCTGGGGCGCCATCCTTCGTCGCTCTCGATTCTGGCTGGTGGCGACGGTCGCTATCATTTGTCTTTGCCATACAAGATTTTTTCTCCATGGCGCGCGCATAGACCTCTCCGGGGTGAGCACAGCACCCATCCCAATCTATGGCCCCGGGATTTTTCTGTATGCGACGTATTATTGCGGAGCCATGCTCCTGATCATCGCCGGCACCTGGCGGGACCTGCGGCAAACGGTGGGGGGCAACCGCGCCGAACTCGGATTTCTTCTTATCGGCGGACTGATCGCGGTCATCTCCTCGCTGCCGCTAGCGCTTCTTCTTGGCGTATTTTTTGCGCCGGCTCAGATCTCCCGACTCGCTCCGTTTCGCGTCGTTCTGTTCAGCGTCGTGGTCGCTTACGGGATAGCTACCCGAAAGATCATGGAGGTCGGCTTATTCATCCGCCGCGTCATCTCCTACACGTTGCTGACCCTGTATTTGCTGGCCCTTTATGTCTTCGTCTGGTGGCTGGTCGATTCGGTGCTTCAATCGAGTCAGGTCCAACACGCCGGCTCCATTGCCCACGGCATCGCGGGGCTTGTCATTGCCTTCGCCATGGCCCCGGCGCGTGGGGTCTCGCGACGGTTGGCGGAGCGTCTTTTCATTACCACCCAAGGGCTCGATTTTCGCGCCACCGTCAGTAAGGCAGCCGAAATCCTTTCCTCGATCACTACCCTGCGAGACCTCTTGCAACGTTTCGCCAGTACCATTCTCGAAGCCGTCGGGGCGGAACGCGTCGTGATTCTGCTGGTCGAGCGCGACCAATACGTCACCGCCTGTGCTGTCTCTCACGCCGGCGGATCCGGCACGGATTGTTCCTTGCCCCTGGACGGTCCGATCACCACCTACTTGAAGGCGCATCGGGAATCAGTCGTGCTCGATGAGCTCCATCGCGTTAGGCCGACAGCGGAGGTGCTGCAGCTTTCGCAAAGAATGCGCGAGTTGAATGTCGCGGTGGCCATGGGAATTTTTTCACGCGAACATCTTGCCGGGGTGATGCTGCTCGGTCCGAGAATGTCGGGGCGGATCTATGGCAGCGTGGAGCAAAACGCGCTGCAAGTGCTGTGCGGCCAGCTCGCGGTCGCAATCGATAACGCGCAACTGTTCACGGAAGTGCAGAACGCGAAGATTTATAACGAGACGCTTCTGCAGAATCTTACGACCGGCGTGATTGCGGCCGGGAAAGATCAGCGCGTCACGGTCTTCAATAAGGAGGCGGGGCAGATCACCCAATTAAACGCCATGGAGATTCTGGACCAGACGCTCGACAGACTGCCAGCGCCTTTGCGCGAGGCGTTGCGCGCGACGCTGCGCACCGGCCAGGGCCAGGAAAATACCGAGCTGATCTTGCAATCGGGCGCGGAGGGGATGGTGGTGCGGGCCAGTACTTCAATTTTCCACGGTCAGGATCGACAGGTCCTGGGTGCATTAATGGTGGTGACCGATATCACGGCGCTCAAACGGCTGGAATTACAAATCCGACGGAGCGATCGCCTGGCCAGTCTTGGAACGCTCTCGGCGGGTATGGCGCACGAGATCAAGAACCCGCTCGTCTCGATCAAGACGTTCGCGCAGTTATTGCCGGAGCGTTACAACGACTCGGACTTCCGGGAAACCTTCTCCAATCTCATCGGTCACGAAATCGACCGCATCGATTCGCTGGTAAATCAGCTACTTCGCTTCGCCCGACCGGCCAAACCGCACCTGCAGCCCATGCACGTCCACGAGATCCTGGAAAAGTCGCTTCTGCTTCTAGGACACCGCCTCTATCAAAAAGACATCAAATTAACTCGTTCTTGGCAGGCAAGTGTTGATACAATCCGCGCCGATGCGGATCAGCTCGAACAGGTTTTCCTGAACTTCTTTATCAACGCCATGGACGCGATGAAAAACGGGGGAGAGCTGAGTATCAGCACCCAGCTAAGGACGGATGAAGAGTGGCTTTCGCCCCTCGCGCAAACGAACGGCGAAAATCATGAAGTCCTTCGGATCACGATTCGCGACAGCGGAGAGGGTATTCGGGGGGAGGATCTCGCTCACGTTTTTGACCCGTTTTTCACGACAAAAGACTATGGCACAGGGTTGGGTCTCTCTGTTGTTCACGGGATCATTCAGGAACATGGCGGGCAGATTGAAGTTGAGAGCGAACTGAAGAAGGGCACGGCATTTCACATCCTGCTTCCGCTCGTCCGCTTTGACCGCGAGGTGGCCGCCGCATGATGGCTCCGCCCGTCTGTATTTTATACACGCAAGATCCTGATCTCGTTCGGCGCGTGAAAGCCTTTGTGCGCTCAATCGCCGAAGCGCGCCACGTGCAGGACCCGAGCCGCCTCGAAGTGGTTTTACAACAATCGGGCACCGCCTTGCTTATGCTGGATTTACGCGCTCGGGAAGGCCGGGACCTGCTCGACAAAGTTCAAAAAGACTGGCCTGATGTTTTGACTATTGCTCTCGGAACGGTCCGCTCCGAGCCGCTGCGTGACGCGGAACAAGCCGGCATTTACGCGGCGGAAGATTTACAACTCGATCGCCGTCGCTTTCAAGCCCTGGTTCTGCGTGCTTTCGATCATCTTCGTGTTCTGGAGGAGAACCGCGATTTACGCGAAGAATCCGCCCTCCTGCCGGCGGCAGAGCCGGTGCGCCGGGTCGAATCGGCGCCGGATCAACACCATTCCCCATCGCTGCCATTGATGCGCTTCCCGCGGGTCTTCCGTCGCTTCGAAAACGTCGATGCCCTCCTGGCCAGCATCGTCGAAAGCGTGGCGGATGCCGCCGGCGTGACGCGCCTCGGTATTTTCTCGAAGATGCGGCAGGGCGATCGTTACCGACTGCGCGCCGGGATGCGCTGCCTGCCAGAGACAAGCGAAGTCGAATTCACCGAACGTGACCCGCTCGTGCGTTGGTTTGAATTACACGCCCATTTGATCAGCCGCGCCAATCTTGCGCAAACTCCCGACCGATCGCAGCGCTCCATTCTGCGACGCGCTCTCGACAACTTCGGCGCGGAAGTGATTGTGCCTCTTTATGCTCGCGGCCGCATCATCGGCTGGCTGTTTTTCGGTCATCGTGTAACCGGCGCACGTTTTGATAATCGCGATCTGGAAGGCCTCATGATTTTGGCCGAGCACGTCTCTACCGTGCTCGAAAATGCGTTGCTCTCCGAAGAAGTCAGCGTGAAGAAGACGCTGGCCGAGACGCTTTTGAAATCCATTCCACCCGGGATCATCGCGACGGATGAGGAGGGAATTGTTCGCTGGTTCAATCCAATGGCGGAACAAATACTCGGGTTGTCCGCGGATAAAGTCTTGAATCGCGGCGTAGAGGCACTCGGACCGACCCTCGCGGGTTTTCTGCGCGAGACGCTCGACACCAAAGCCAGCTCTCCCCCGCGCCAATGGATCGATCAGGCCACCCAGCGCTCCCTTTCGGTGGAAGCGCGCCGACTAATCGATGATCAAACGCAGCTCGGAGCTGTCGCCGTCATCCAGGACCTGACCGCCGAAGAAAGCGTGCGCGAGAAACAGGACCTGCTGGATCGCGCCGCTTTTTGGACTGATCTGGCGGCCAGCATGTCCCACG
>Ga0193727_1000825_pt1 | contig 12521 bp, 10 predicted proteins | sample H2c2metaG_FD_143051 | JGI IMG/M metagenome (GOLD analysis project Ga0193727, IMG submission 143051) | Soil microbial communities from a riparian zone of the East river system, Colorado, United States - H2c2 | ecosystem: Environmental > Terrestrial > Soil > Riparian zone | place: USA: East River...
CCGCTCCCGCCGATCGGACCGGCGCGCTACGCGGTGGCCCCCCGTTCCCGCCACGCCGCCCTGCTGCAGGAAGCGCTCGACCTGCTTGACCCGAGGCAGCCGCTGGTGTGGGAAGGAGGCGCGTGCGATGCCGGTGACCCCGCCGACGCTGTATTCTGCCTGCGGCTGCCGACCCGCGAGCAATTCGCCGCTTTGTCGAAGCGGGGGGAGCCGATCATCTTCGTGAACGCCACCCAGCTGCCATACCTGCGCTCGATCGCGGCGCCGCTCGCGCCGGCGCGGCTACCGTCGGCATCGGACCGCGCCCAGGGTCGCGCGCAAACGGTGCGCGCCCAGGTCACGCACCTGCTCGAAACCCGCCAACCCGATGGCGAGCTCGCTATCCTCAGTCCGCTGTTCGAGCGTTTCGATCCGGCCGAGGTAGCGGCGGCGTTGCTCGCCATTCTCGGGGACGAGGGACGGGGGACGGGGGACGGGGCGGCGGCCACTGCCGCGCCAACCACCGGCGCGTCCGTGCGGGTGTTCGTGAACGTTGGGACAAAGGACCGCGCCAGCGCGAAGGACCTGGTCGGGGCACTCATTAAGGAAGTGAAGATCGCCAAGGGCGACATCGGCCGGATTGACGTGCGGGAGACGTTCAGCGTGGTAGAGGTGGCGGCCGGAGTGGCGGACCGCGTGGTGCGGGAGCTGAATGGCGTGACGATCCGCGGCCGGCGGGCGATGGCGCGGCTCGATCGCTATAACTGAGCCGTAGTGGCAAGCTCGTCCCGCGAGCAATACTTTGTCTTGACGGGCTTCTCGGGGGAGCCGACCCGCGGCAGTTGTACGGTGTTGAGCTTCGATCGCGCGGGACGGTGGCAGAGGGCCCTGCGGACGGTGGGAAAGTGGTGGGGGCTGGCCTTCCTCTGTGTCTTTATCCCCGTCGCACACTTCGTTCTGGTACCCACGTTTCTGGCCCTCGGCCTGTACCAATTCACGCAGCGACTGGGTACGTCAGAGCTGACCCTCAAGGCGCGTGGGACCTGCCCCGACTGCGGGGTCGAGCAGGCGCTCGAGGTGGCGCCCCATTGGCGCGTGCCACAGCAGGTCGCGTGTACCGAGTGCCACCGCGGGCTCAAACTTTCGCTCTGAAAACGCTGACGGGCCGCCCAGCGGGGCAGCCCGTAGTTAGCGTCCAAGTACCTGACACCGGCACCTGACACCTGACACCTGCTTTACCTACTTCTTATTATTCACCGCCATCTTCAACTGTTTGCCGGCACGGAACGCCGGGGCGATCGACGCCTTGATCTGGATTGTCGCGCCGGTCTTGGGATTGCGGCCCACGCGCGCCGACCGCTTGCGGGCCTCGAAGTTGCCGAAGCCGGTGATCTGCACCTTCGCGCCCTTCTTCAACTCGCCCGCGATGATGCCCTTGTCGTCGAACAGGGCGTCGACCGTACGGCCCGCGTCAGCCTTCGACATCTTGGTCCGCATCGCGAGGGCGGACGTCAGCTCGGCTTTATTCACTCGAGGTCTCCTTTAGTGAGGGTGGGGCGAGAAACCGCAGTCCCCACGGCCTCTATCTGATGGGTACATCGGAAAAGCCTCATAACTTGGGCACAATATGGGGATATCCCTCGGGAAACCGCAAGATACGGGCACTTTCAGGTGTCAGGTGTCGGGTGTCAGGACCTAAGGGCTAACCCCCGGCCCTGACACCTGGCACCTGACACCTGACACCTAGCAGTTTGTCCCCATGCTCAACGTCGCTTTGACCGGCAACATCGCCGCAGGCAAGTCCACCGTCGTCGGGTTCTTCCGCCGCTGGGGGGCGACCATCATCGATGCCGACGAGCTGGCGCGGGAGGCGCAGGCTCCCGGGAGCGAGGCATTGGCCGCGATCGTCGCCCGTTTCACCCGAAACGTCCTCGCGAGCGACGGGACCCTCGACCGGTCGGCCCTGCGCTCCAAAGTGATGGGGGATGAGGCGGCCCTCACCGCGCTGAACGCGATCGTGCACCCGGCCGTACAGCGACGGCGGGAGGAGCTGCAGCAGGTTGCCGCGCGGCGTGGCGACCTGTTGGTCGTGAACGACATTCCCCTGCTGTTCGAGGTGCTCGACCCCGCCCAATTCGACGTCGTCATTCTGGTGGACGCACCCGAGGCATTGCGTCGCACGCGGTTGCGCGCCATGCGGGGACTGACGAACCAAGAGGCCGACTGGATGATCGCGGCGCAGATGCCGGCCGCCCGCAAACGGCCGCGCAGCCAGTTCGTGATCGAGGATGCGGGAACGCTCCCCGAGCTCGAGGCGCAGGCCCGGACCGTGCTGCGGGAGCTGCGGCGGCGCGCCGCCACGCAGGCGCTCGGCCAGCCAGCGCGGAGCTTGCTTCTGGTCACCACGGACGCGAAGGACAAGCCGCCCGCGTTCGCCGAGATCGCGGCGCGCTACACGGAAGCGGGAGTCACGGTGGCACAGGTGAGCGGCAAGGACGTGATGGCGCGGGCGGCGACGCTCCGCCCCGACGCCGTTGTCGCCAGCGCGCGCGCGGCGGCCGCGGCGCGCGAGGCGTGGGACGCCGCGGGACGTCCCGGCGTGCTCCTCTCCCTCAGCGACGACCCCGACCCAGTGGCGGTGCGGCTGGACCTCCGCCTGTGGGGCGGCGAGTACGTGGCGCTCATCGAAGAAGGCGCGGCAGGATTGGCGCCGCGCGCCGACGTGTTTCCCACCGTCACCGCGTCGGCTTGACACTCCTTCCTGGTCCCGGTAACCTTCCGCGCCACCGTACCCCTGAACCGAGCCCGCGGCGACCCTGAATGTCCAAGATTCCCGACGACCTGCGCTACACCGAAGACCACGAGTACGTCAAGAAATCCGCCGACCCGGCCATCGTGCAGATCGGTATCACCGACCACGCGCAAAGCGAGCTGGGCGACGTGGTGTTTGTCGAGCTCCCCAAGCCCGGAGCCACCCTCGGCCAGGGCGAGGCGTTCGGCACCATCGAGGCCGTGAAGGCCGTGTCCGACCTGCTCACGCCGGTCGCTGGAACCGTGACTGAGGTCAACGGCACGCTCGCGACCGATCCGGCGCTGGTGAACCGTGATCCGTACGGCGGCGGTTGGATGATCAAACTGCGGGTCAAGAGCCCCGCGGACGTCGATACCTTGCTCGGCAGTGCGGCGTACAAGAAGCACGTCGGAGAGTAGGTCGGACCAATCGATGCCGACCGCACCTGCATCACTCCTGGCCGCTGATTCGTTCGTATTACGCCACATCGGTCCACGTCCCGGCGACATCGACGAGATGGTCCGCACGCTCGGCCATCGTTCGCTCGATGACTTCATCGCCGCCGTCGTACCCGACGACATTCGCCTGAAGCAACCGCTCGCCCTGCCTCCGGGCCGGGGCGAGGGCGAGGTGCTGCGGACGCTGCGCGGGATGGCGGGCCAGAACAAGGTGTTCCGCTCGTTCATCGGAATGGGCTACTACCCCTGCTTCACGCCCCAGGTGATCCAGCGCAACGTGATGGAGAACGCCGGCTGGTACACCGCCTACACGCCGTACCAGGCGGAGATCGCGCAGGGCCGGCTGGAAGCGCTGCTCAACTACCAGACGGTCGTGTCGGACTTGACGGGTCTCGAAGTCGCCAACGCCTCGTTGCTCGACGAATCGACCGCGGCGGCTGAGGCGATGCACCTGACCGAGGCCGCGACCAAGCACAGCGAGAATCCGGTCTACCTCGTGTCGTCGGGATGCCATCCCCAGACGATCGCCGTGGTGCAGACCCGCGCCGCAGCCCGCGGGATCAAGGTCGTGGTGGCGGACCCCGCGAGCTTCACGTTCGGCCCCGGGGTGATCGGCGCGTTGCTGCAGTATCCCGCGACCGACGGCAAGATCGAGGACTACCGCGCCCTGTGCGACGCGGCGCACGCGGCGGGCGCCCTGGTCACCGTCGCCACCGACCTGCTCGCCCTCACCCTGCTCGTGCCACCCGGCGAATGGGGCGCCGACATCGCCGTTGGTTCCAGCCAGCGCTTCGGCGTACAGATGGAGTACGGCGGTCCCCACGCGGCCTTTTTCGCCACCCGCGATGCCTTCAAGCGGCACCTCCCCGGCCGCATCATCGGCGTGTCACGCGACGCCGCCGGGCGGCCGGCGCTCCGCATGGCGCTGCAGACCCGGGAGCAGCACATCCGCCGCGAGAAGGCGACGAGCAATGTCTGCACCGCGCAGGTACTCCTCGCAGTGATGGCGAGCATGTACGCGGTGTACCACGGCCCGGAAGGCCTGCACCGCATCGCGGAGCGCATCCACACGCTGACCGTGCTGCTCGCCAGCGCGCTGCGGCGTCTGGGTTACCGCATCGTGCACGGCGCCTTCTTCGACACACTGTGCGTGGAGGTCGAGAAATGGGCGCTGCCGCGCCTGCTTGACGCGGCGCGCGCGCGGGGGATCAACCTGCGCACCATCGACTCCACTCACATCGGCATCTCGCTCGACGAGCCCACGACCCTGGGGAACCTGGCGGATCTGGTCACCGTCTTCTCCCTGAACGAGGTGCTGCCGTTCATGGTCGAGGATCTCGGCGCAAAGGCCGATTCAGCGATCCCGCAGCCGTTGCGCCGCACGTCGCCGTACCTCACCCACCCGGTGTTCCACAAATACCGCTCAGAAACGCAGATGCTGCGCTACATCGAGCAGCTCGAGGCCCGGGACCTGTCGCTCACGGTGGCGATGATCCCGCTCGGCTCGTGCACGATGAAGCTCAATGCCACGTTCGAGATGGTGCCCGTCTCGCTGCGCGAGTGGAACCGGCTGCACCCGTTCGCGCCCGTCGAGCAGGCGCAGGGATATCAGATGTTGTTCCGGCAACTCGAGGAACAGCTCTCCGAAATCACGGGCTTCCCGAAGGTGTCGCTGCAACCCAACTCCGGCGCCCAGGGCGAATTTGCGGGCCTGCTGGTGCTGCGCGCCTATCATGCAGCGCGCGGCGAAGCCCATCGCAACACGTGTCTGATCCCCGTGTCGGCGCACGGCACCAATCCCGCGAGCGCGGTGATGGCGGGGCTCAAGGTGGTGCCGGTGCAATCAGACGAGCACGGCAACATCGACGTGGCCGACCTGCGCGCCAAGGCGGCGGCGCATCGCGACACGCTCGCCGCGCTCATGGTGACGTATCCGTCCACCCACGGCGTGTTCGAGTCTTCGATCCGGGAGATTTGCGCCATCGTGCACTCGCACGGCGGCCAGGTGTACATGGACGGCGCCAACATGAACGCCCAGGTCGGCCTGTGCCGCCCCGCGGATTTCGGGGCCGACGTCTGCCATCTGAACCTCCACAAGACGTTCTGCATCCCGCACGGCGGCGGTGGTCCCGGCATGGGCCCCATCTGTGTGGCCGAGCATCTCGGGCCGTTTCTGCCCGACCACCCGGTCGTGCCGCTGGGCCACGCCCAATCGTGCGGCACGGTGTCCGCCGCTCCCTGGGGAAGCGCCGCGATCCTCCCGATTTCGTGGGCGTACATCGCCGCGATGGGACGGGGCGGCCTGGCGCAGGCGACCAAGGTCGCGATCCTCAACGCCAACTACATCGCGCGGCGCCTGAGCGGTCACTACGCCCTGCTCTACTCCGGCCAGAACGGGTTTGTGGCGCACGAGTGCATCATCGACACGCGCCCCTTCAAACAGTCGGCGGGCGTGGACGTGGAGGACATCGCGAAGCGCATCATCGACTACGGCTTCCACCCGCCCACGGTGTCGTTCCCGGAGGCCGGGACCCTGATGATCGAGCCGACCGAGAGCGAATCGAAGGAAGAGCTCGACCGGTTCTGCGATTGCCTGATCGCGATTCGCGAGGAGATTCGTGAAATCGAGGAAGGGCGCATGCCGCGCGACAACAACCTCCTCACCCACGCGCCGCACACGCTGGAGGACCTGATCAGCGACCAGTGGGATCGGCCGTACCCGCGGGAGCGCGCCGCTTTCCCGGCCCCGGCCAATCGGCGGCATAAGGTGTGGCCGGCCGTGGGCCGTGTGGACGCGGCCGCGGGGGATCGAAACCTGGTGTGCGTGTGCCCGCCCGTGGAGGCGTATACGGAAGAGGCGGCGGTCGGGTGAATGAAACGGCGGTCGCCTCGTGGCGGCTGCTGCTCGATCCGGTCGGCCGCTCCGGACCCGAGAACATGGCCGCGGACCAAGCCCTGCTTAACGACGCCGCCCGCTCGGGTACCGCGACGCTGCGCCTGTACCGTTGGGACCCGCCCTGCCTTTCGCTTGGCCGCAACGAGCTGGAATCGCACTACAACCCCGCGCGCATTGAACAACTCGGCATTGATGTCGTCCGGCGCCCCACAGGTGGCCGCGCAGTGTGGCACGAGGACGAGGTCACCTACGCGGTGGCGGCCCCGATCGCGACGTTCGGCTCGCTGCGCGAGGCGTACTGCGGCATTCACGAGCGGATTGCCGCGGCACTGCGCGCGCTGGGCGCCGATGTCACCCTCGCACCCGACCGCCGCCTTACCCGGCCGCCGCCTTACCCGACCGCCGCTTCACCCGACCGCCCAGGGCCCTGCTTCGAAACCGCAGTCGGCGGCGAGATCCTCGTCCAAGGCCGCAAGCTCGTCGGCTCGGCTCAGGTGCGACGGGGTGATGCGTTCCTGCAACATGGATCGGTTCTGCTGGGCGGATCGCAGGAGATGCTTGGGGCCGTCAGTGGTGCCACGAACCTTTCCACGGCGCTGGGCAGGCCCGTGACGTTCCAGGAGGTCGCCGACGCAATCGTCCGGGCCTGGGGCGAGCCCCTAACCTCGACCGCCCTCGATTGGACCTGGCGCCGCTAGAGCGGGAATACAATCTTAGGCGCCATGCCACATTGGGTACGCGCCGCATTGGCCGGCTTTCTGGCCGTCACCCTTACCGCCTGCGCCCGCAAAGGCGGCTGCACCGGTGACTATTGCGGCACCCTCGTGTTTGCCTCGGTCGGCGAACCCGAGACGCTGCTCCCCCCGGTCGTGCAGTCGAGCTCGGCGCGAGACGTCAGCGACCAGCTGTTCCTCAAGCTCGCCGACCTGGGCATGCTCACGAATACGATCGGCGACGAGGACTTTACCCCGCTGCTCGCCGACCGCTGGGACTGGGACGATCCGCTGACCCTGGCGTTTCACATCGATCCGCGGGCGCGCTGGCATGACGGCGAGCCGGTCACCGCAGCCGACGTGGTATTCACGTATGACGCCTACATGGATCAGCGCGTGGGGTCGCCGTACCGCACGTCCCTGAAATGGATCAGCGCCGTCACGCTGAGGGATTCGCTCACGGCGATTTTCCGGTTTCGCCGGCGCTACCCGGAGATGTTCTACGACGCCGTGTACCACATGCGCGTCCTCCCGGGGCATTTGCTCCGCAACGTTCCGCGGGACCAGTGGCAGACGGCGGCGTTCGGGCGAGCGCCGATCGGGGACGGCCCCTACCGGTTCAAGTCCTGGAAGGCAGGAGAGAGTCTGGAGCTGACGGCCGACTCGAGCTTCTTTCTCGGCCGGCCGCACATCCCGCGCCTGATCTGGCGGTTCACGCCCGATCTCCAGGTGGCGGTCACCCAGCTCGTCGCCGGGGAGGCGGACGCCCTTGAAGTCCTCGTGTCGCCCGACAACATCCAGCGGGTCAAGGGCGCGCCCCAGCTCGCGACCTACCCGTACAAGGGCTCGGGCTACGGCTACCTCGGCTTCAACCTCGCGGCGAACGGCGACTCCACCAAACCCCACCCGCTGTTCGGAGACCGGAGCATCCGGAGAGCGCTCGCGATGGCTACCGATCGCCCGCGGCTGCTCAAGAGCGTGTTCGGGGACAACGCCAAAGTGCCCCCAGGCTCCATGTCGCAGCTCTTGTGGATCTGGGATCCCGAGATCCGCGAGCTGCCCTACGACACCGCGCAGGCGGGTCGGCTGCTCAGCGCTCGCGGCTGGATCGATTCCGATGGGGACGGCGTGCGCGACCACGACGGAGCGAAGCTGACGTTCCGCCTGCTGGTCCCCACGAGCAGCGCGGTGCGGCGCGGGTATGCGCGCCTGGTGCAGGAGGAGCTCCGCAAGATCGGGGTCGAGGTGCAGATCGACGAGGTGGAATTCAGCGTGTTTCTCCAGCGCGCGCAGGCGGGGCAATTCGACGCCCTGATCCAGGTCTGGAACACCGACCCGACACCCTCGTCCGGGATCACCCAGACCTGGACCCAGGGGGGAATCGGTCAGTCCAACTACCTGCGCTACGCCAGCCCTTCATTTGACCACCTGGTCGAACAGGCGAGCACGACGTTCGACCGCAAGGCGGCGCAACGCGACTGGCGGGCGGCGATGGAGTTGATCAACCAGGATGCGCCGGCGATTTTCCTCTTCGCGGTCCAGAACGTGGCCGCGGTGCACCGGCGCGTCGAGAACGTGACAATCCGCCCCGACTCCTGGTGGGCGCTGGTGCGAACGTGGCGGATTCCCCCTGACAAGCTGATCGACCGCGACCGCGTGGAGCGCTAGGTGACCGCGTGGCTGGTTCGGCGCGTCGCCGCGTCGGTAGCCATCGTGTTCGCCGTGGTCACCCTCACCTTCGTACTGGTCCACCTGGCACCGGGCCAGCCCTTCGTGCCCGGCGCCGAGACCCCAATCGACCCCGGCGTCGTCGCCGAGCTGCGCCGCCAATTCGGGTTGGACCAGCCCCTTCCCGTGCAGTATGCCAGGTACCTCGCCGCACTCGCGCGCGGCCACCTGGGCCAATCGTTCGCGCTGCACCGGCCTGTCGCCGACGCGCTGGCCGACGCCATCCCCAACACCCTCGTCCTGACGGGCGCCGCGCTGGCGATCGATCTGCTGCTCGGGCTGGCGCTCGGCGTGTACCAGGCGGTACACGCTCGTCGCCTCCCCGACGTGGGGCTCGGGTACGCAACGCTGTTCATGACCTCGGTGCCGACGTTTTGGCTGGGACTGCTGGTGCTGCTGGTGTTCGGGGATTGGCTGCGCTGGTTTCCGGTCGGGGGGGTGGTGAATCCGGTATTGCACGACTCGCTGCCGTGGGTGGGCCGCGTGGCCGACCGCCTGTGGCACCTCGCGCTCCCGGCCCTCACGCTCGGGTGCGTCGGCGCGGCGGGCACCGCGCGCTATCAGCGCGCCGCCATGCTCGAGGTGATCGGCCAGGACTTCGTGCGCACGGCGCGCGCCAAGGGGCTGCGTGAGCGCCGCGTGGTGCTGGTGCACGCGCTCCGCAACGCGCTCCTGCCCCTGGTCACGATTTTCGGGCTGTCATTTCCTTTCTTGTTGACGGGCGCGGTGCTGATCGAGACGGTGTTCGCCTGGCCGGGGATGGGCAAGCTGGCCGCGGACGCCATCTTCCGCCGCGACTATCCCGTCGTCATCGCCGCGGCGATCTGCGCCAGCGGGTTGGTCGTCCTGGGCAATCTCCTCGCGGATGTGCTGTACGCCGTGGCGGACCCCCGCATCCGGGTCCAGGACGGGTGAGCACCCGCGCCACGCTGGCGCTGCTCGGCGCGCTGGCGCTCGCACTGTTCGTGGTAGGCGTGATCCGGCGCCGTACCGCTTCAAGCCCTGCGGGGCGGCGCTTCTTCAACCACCCGCCGGCCGCGTGGGGGCTGTTCACGCTGGCCTTCTTCGTCACCGTCGCGCTCGCCGCGCCGTGGGTAGCGCCCTATGACCCCTCGGTCCAGCTGGAGATCGTCGCGCTCAAGAACCAGGCGCCGTCGCTGCTGCATCCGCTCGGCACCGATCTCTACAGCCGCGATGTGTGGAGCCGGATCGCCTACGGCGCGCGCGTGTCGCTCAGCATCGCCGCGCTCGCCATGCTCGTGGCCGTAACGCTGGGCGCGCTCGTCGGCGCGGTCGCCGGGTATAAGCGCCGCTGGGTGGACACGGTGCTGATGCGGGCGGTGGACGTCGGGCTCGCGATCCCGCGCATCTTCCTCCTGTTGATGGCGATCGCGTTGTGGGAGCATCTGCCCCTCTGGCTGCTCGTGCTCGTGATCGGTGTCACCGGCTGGTTCCCCACGAGCCGCCTGGTGCGGGCCGAAGTGCTCACGCTGCGCGAGCGTGATTTCGTTGCCGCCGCGCGCGCGCTGGGCGCGGGGCCAATGCGAATCATCGTGCGCCACGTGCTCCCCAATGTCGCCGCGCCGATCATCGTCTCGGCGGCGCTCGGCATCGGCAACGTCATGCTGCTCGAGGCCGGGCTGTCGTTTCTTGGCATCGGCGTGCAACCCCCGCTGCCGAGCTGGGGGAACATGATCGCCGACGGCGCCTCCCAGCTTTCCACTGCCCCGTGGACCACCGTGTTCCCGGGTCTCACGATCGCGCTGGTCGTGATGGCACTTCACGCGGTGGGTGACGCGCTGCGCGACGCGCTCGACCCGCGCCGGACGGCGGCATGACGTCCGCGAGTGAACTCGCGGCTCGGCACCTGTCGGTAAACCGACGGGCGCAGTTCCCGCTTCAGCGGGAGTCGCCGAGTCGCGGCTTCAGCCGCGAACAACGTCGCGTGGGCGCACGTCTCCTGCACCGGGCGCTCACGTGACCGAACCGCTTCTCCGCGTCCGCGACCTGAAGACGTATTTCGTCACCGAGCGCGGCGGCGGTACGGCGCGCGCCGTGGACGGCGTGTCGTTCGAGCTCTATCCCGGCGAGACGCTCGGCATCGTGGGGGAATCGGGGTGCGGAAAGACCGTCACGTCGCTCTCCCTGCTGCGGCTCATCCCGGAGCCCCCGGGCCACATCCGCCCGGGCAGCCTGATCGAGCTGGAGGGCCGCAACCTCCTGGCGCTCGCGCCCAAGGATCTGCGGGCCATCCGCGGCAACGAGATCGCAATGGTGTTCCAGGAGCCGATGACGTCTCTCAACCCGGTGTTCACCATCGGCGACCAGATTGCCGAGGTGGCGCTCGTGCATCAGCGCCTGTCCCGCAAGGCCGCGCGCGCGCGCGCGATCGAGATGCTGAAGCTCGTCGGCATGCCGGACCCCGAGACGCGGGTGGACTACTACCCGCACCAGCTGTCGGGTGGGATGCGGCAGCGCGCCGTGATCGCGATGGCCCTGGTGTGCCATCCCAAGGTGTTGGTCGCGGACGAGCCGACCACGGCGCTCGACGTGACCATTCAGGCCCAGATCCTCGATCTGATCGACCGGCTGCAGGCCGAGCTCGGCATGGCGGTGCTGTTGATCGCGCACGACCTCGGCGTTGTGGCGGGCACGGCCGACCGGGTGCTCGTGATGTACGCCGGGCAGGTGGTCGAGACGGCGCCGACCCCCGAGCTGTTCGCGCATCCCAGGCATCCCTACACCGAGGGGTTGCTCGCCTCCATCCCGCGGCTCGACACGCCGCGCGGCCGGCTCAAGAGCATTCCCGGGCAGGTGCCCGCGGCCACCGACTGGCCGGGCGGGTGCCGGTTTCATCCCCGCTGTCCCTACGCGTGGGACCGCTGCGCGGCGGAGCAGCCGCCCCTGCTCGACGCCGGCACCGGAGAGCCGGCGAGTCATCTGGTGCGCTGCTGGCTGTTGGCCGAGCCGCAGCGGCGCAACGTGAGCGCGCGCCTGTGAGCGATCCGGCGCCGCTCGTCGTCGTTGAGGATCTGGTCAAGCAATTCCCGGCGACGCGCGGCTTGTGGGGCTTCGGGCGCCCCCGCGGCATGGTTCGAGCCGTGGACCGCGTGTCGTTCCAGATCGCGCAGGGTCAGACACTCGGTCTGGTGGGCGAATCGGGGTGCGGCAAGACCACGCTCGCCCGCACGGTGCTTCGGCTACTCGAGCCCGACGGGGGCCGCGTGGTGGTGGACGGCGCCGACGTGTTCGCGCTGCGACCGGCCGAGCTGCGCGCGTTGCGGCGCCGGATGCAGATCGTGTTCCAGGACCCGTACGGCTCCCTCAACCCGCGGATGACGGTGCGTCAGACGCTCGCCGAGCCGCTCACGATCCACCGGCTCGGGGCCGGTTCGGCGCGCGAGTCCCGCATCGTGGCGCTGCTCGAGGAGGTGGGGTTGGACCGGCAGTTCGCCGCCAGTTACCCGCACGAGCTGTCGGGGGGGCAGCGCCAGCGCGTCGGCATCGCGCGGGCGCTGTCGGTCGAGCCCAAGTTTCTCGTGCTGGACGAGCCGGTGAGCGCGCTCGACGTCTCCGTGCAGGCGCAGGTGTTGAACCTGTTGTCGGACCTGCAACAGCGCCGCCGCCTCACCTACCTGTTCATCGCACACGATCTCGCGGTGGTGAAGTACAGCGCCGACTATGTCGCGGTGATGTATCTCGGGAAGATCGTCGAACAGGCGCCGGCGCCGGTGCTGTATCAGTCCCCGCGCCATCCGTACACCAAGGCCCTGCTTTCGGCGGTCCCGGTGCCCGACCCCCGGGTTGAGCGTCAGCGCATCGTGCTCACCGGCGACGTCCCGTCGCCCACGAATCCGCCGTATGGATGTCCGTTCCATCCCCGTTGTCCCCATCCGAAGAAAGACGGGCGCTGCCGCGCCGAGCCACCGGTGTTGCGCCAGGTCGCGCCGGGACAG
>Ga0193727_1000827_pt1 | contig 12517 bp, 10 predicted proteins | sample H2c2metaG_FD_143051 | JGI IMG/M metagenome (GOLD analysis project Ga0193727, IMG submission 143051) | Soil microbial communities from a riparian zone of the East river system, Colorado, United States - H2c2 | ecosystem: Environmental > Terrestrial > Soil > Riparian zone | place: USA: East River...
TGCGCCGTGAGACCATCAGGCGCGAGACCGACGCGGCGGTTCGCGATTCGGGCCTCCATTTGAATCCGCAGGAACGCGCTCAGTTTGAATCGCGGTACATCCAGGAACGCCAAAAAGTGGAACGAACCTTGCGGCAACAAATCGAAGCCGAACGACAGCAGCAACTGCCGGAACTGATCCGGCAACTGAAAAAAGAGTTCCAGATTGATCAACCAACCAAGGGTCCGGCCACAAAATCGGTAGAGTCACCCAAACCAAAGAAATAGCGACCGGTCCTCTATTTTTTATTCGAGCGGCTCCTCTAAAGAAACTGGCTCGACATTGCTCTCGAGCCAGCTCGATCTGGATTTCTAGATACTACGTCAGCCTTCTACCGACGATAGTTATGGTGATATCGGTGGTGACGATGATAATTCCCGCGCCCGCCGTACCAATAGTAAGGTCGGTAATACCCGTAATTCCGATACGGTCGGTAGTAGGAATAGCGGTACGGATAGTAGTATCCATATGGATAGTATCCGTAGTAACCCGGGCCTCCGAACCCAACTGAGAAGTAAACTTGAGCGTCAGAACGCTGCGCCGGAACGAAAGCCAGTACCCCTGTCACCAATCCAATTAAGAGAAGTTTTTTCATTGTTTTTCCTCCTAATGATTAAACAGGAGAGCGAGGGCAAAGTTTTCCGATTTATTTCGGTCCAGAAATCTCTGGATATGCCGTGACGCAAACGCTTTGGCCGATCTGTTGGTACGAAACACGCCGAAGGCGAAGTGAATTTGCGGCAGTTTCAGCCCCGCGTCCTGGGAATGCGATTACAGGCCCTCCGGTTAAAATCGGACCCAGATAGAGCTGCAACTTATCAATGAGGCGCGCGTCGCCCGCTTGGCCCAGCACGTCTCCGCCGCCCTCGATCAGCACGCTGGTGACGCCTCGCTTGCCGAGACTTCTAAGCACGGCAGCCAGAGACTCGCGTTGATAAATTAGTGTCTGTGAGCTGAACCGGTCAGAAAATAACTGTGCGCGACGCGGCAGCTTTCCGGAGCGAGTCAGCACGACGCGCCGGGGTTGTCGCGCGCCACGAACGCCGCGCACCGTCAACCGCGGATTGTCCGCTCGGACTGTTTCCGCGCCAATCAAAATAGCGTCCACTTGGACGCGAAGTTGATGTGCGTGACGACGGGCGGAACGTCCTGTGATCCAACGAGACTCACCGGCAGGCCGCGTCAATCGACCGTCGAGCGACATTCCGCACTTTGCGATAACAAAAGGACGCCCCGTGACAATCCACTTGTTGAAAGCCTCGTTAATTTGCGCGCAGTCATCGGCCAAAACGCCCTCTCGAACGCTGACGCCCGCATTTCGCAATTGCACAATGCCTTTGCCTGAGTGACGCGGATTTACGTCAATCGTGCCGACAACGACGTTTCTGATTCCCGCTTGAAGTATCGCATCTGTGCATGGAAGAGTGCGTCCTTCTGTGGAGCACGGTTCCAGTGTAACGTAAAGCGTCGCTCGGACGGGTAGTGGCGCACCGAAATTGCGAAGGCATTCAACCTCAGCGTGCTCGCGGCCGGCTCCCCGATGATGTCCTCTCGAGACGATTCGATCGCCGACAACGAGAACCGCGCCAACCGCGGGATTAGGGCTGGTCTGACCGAGCGCTTTCTTTGCCTCGTTGAGTGCCGCGTGCATGAACTTTTCGTCTCGTGCTCTATTCATCGCCTCGGGAAATCAATAGTTGTTCTCGCTCGTCGAGGCAACGCGGCTTCCCTGGGACCTGGCACTCGCCGCCTTGTCAGAACATTAATTCGGCGTGAATACCGCAGTACGGCCCGACTAATTCGTGCCTGGAGGGATTCGAACCCCCAACCTTCTGATCCGAAGTTTTAAGCTCTATCCAGTTGAGCTACAGGCACCGCTGACCACGTGACGTGGCACCAATGCAAGTCACTGGTCACGACTCACTATTCACATCGTCGCGAGTGCCGTCAAAATGCTAGCGACAGACCGGCATATCCGGACATACGTGGCGCGGGTTCGATGCCGTTGGCGAACACGCGATCGTAGTACTTCTCGTCTGTGAGATTGGTGATGCCAGCAATTATCCGCAGATTTCTGGTAAGATAGAAATCCCCTGTAAGATTAAACACCTTGTAAGGTGCAATTTCCGCTTTCGGGATCTGGGCGTTCCCAACGTCCGTGTCCTGCCAGAATTGTTGTGAGACATAGATAGCTGAGAACGTGATGTCGAAACAATTATCCTTTCTGAGTTGGAGTCCGCCTTTCATGACAAAGTTCGGCGCGAACGCTGGCGTATTGCCGACGATTGTTTTGTTGGTGCCCGGTATGAGGAGAGCGCTTTCCGTAAATTCGGCGTCGAGGTACTGAACATTGCTGAAAGCGATTAATTTGAGCGGGTGATAATCCTTGGGCGACACTCCCGGCACAGATATGGCTTTGCTCGCATCGACGACCCCTTTGCCAGGCTCGGCTTGCAGCTCAGGCAACGGCGGACGTTGGAAGGGGGCGAGAAAATCGTAGGAAAGCTCGCCTTCCAGACCGCGGTTACGAGAGCTGCCTGTATTCAGAATGATGAAATCAGTGTTTCCGATATTTTGTGTCTCAGTTCTGTTGTCGAACAACATCCAAAACGCGCCGATGTCATACCAGAATCCCTTATAAGGCGTACCGTGCACGCCTAATTCGAAGTCCAGCGAATGGAATGGGTCCGGTATCGATTCACCGAATGCGATGGTGCGGCTGGTTCCAGCAATATCGAAAAACCGTGTCGGCTGCCAGCCCGAAGAGGCACTGAAATAAGTTTCGTTGCGGTTACCGAAGTCGTTACCCATTCCAAAACCCCACAGGGGCACCCAGTGGTCGGCGCTAATACTTGCCGGCCCGGTGGGAGGAACGGTGGCTAGCCACGGGGCGGCCGCTGAATCGACTTCGACGTCTTCATGGTCAAGGCGGAACGAGCCAACCATGTGAAATTTCCCGATGCGGATAAGATCTTCGAAAAATATCGACTGATAATTGGAGGTCCTGGATTGATCGAGTGGGACGATGTCCGAGGTCGTACCACGTGACGCGGTTAGAAAATCCGGGCCACTAGTTTTATCAGTTAGCGTGTATCGCTGAAACGGCGCATCGCCATGATAAACAACCCCGCCAAACGTGAGAGCATGGCGCGCGAGATTACAAATGTGAAATGTTGCGTCAACAAAAAATGACGATTTTGTAATGTCTTTGCCGGAAATGGTGCCGGTACGGTCGTTGCGCCGCTTCGTTTTAAACGTGCTCGCTCTCGACGCCGTTGTCGTTTGCCAAAAGCAAGCGGCTTACTTGGAGTTTTCTCCTGGGTGAACCAGACTCCCAATCCAAGAATCACTCGCGTTGAAACTTGCGATTTTGGCTTTGCAGAGCCGGGTGGCCGACGGGACTCGAACCCGCAACAACCAGAACCACAATCTGGGGCTCTACCATTGAGCTACGGCCACCATCGCTGACGCGGAAGTAAGACCTTAAAATTTCAATCCTTTTTTGCAAACAAAGGTCTCGACTTTTCCCGGTCACTCCACTAATTGTCGGCGCCGGTGGAACAAAAATCTGCCTGCAGCTTGATTGTGATCTCGGCTTGTCGTGGCGTGAGGCGAGCTGGCTCGGCTTTTCTCGCCGGCTTGTTTTTCCTTCTTCTGATAGTTCCGCTCTTGGCGCAGCAGGACGATCCGAGCGATATTTTTCTTAAAGCTTATCTGTCCGCGCAGCAGGGTGAAAAGCTGGAACACGAAAACCGATTTAAAGCTGCCCTGGCCAAATTTCGGTTCGCTGGAAGCCTGATCGAAGAGTTGAGGAGGTCGCATTCCGATTGGCAGTCCGCGATCGTCGAATATCGCGGCCGTAAGATCGGCGAGGGAATCCTGCGAGTTCAGGAGCGCATATCCAGACACAATGATCTAAACGCAGCTGCGAGTCCTTTGCCGGAGATTGTTCCTTCGCTTCCCGAGAATGACGCCTGGACAGAGCCCGGTCCCGAGGTCGTAGCTCCGCAAGGATTCAACACGATCTCCCAAGGGTCCGGCGATGGAGCGATTGAAGAAGCAACCCGGAGACTGCGCCGAAAGGTCGATCAACTACAGGCGGCGCTTGAAAAATCACACGGCGATCTCGAAATCGCGCGAAAAGAAAAGGAAGCTGTCAATGCGCGGCTGGAGGAAACAAGATCCAAGGTTGAGAACGCACAAAGGGAAATTGAGGCGTCGAAGGAGTCGGAACGTCAGGTCCGCAATCAGCTCGCGCAAACGCAGGCATCGCAGGAAAATAGCACTACCGAGCAGTTGCGCGCGCAGATTGCCGATTTGAGAAATGAAGTTGCCGTTGCTGAAGAGGCGCGTGCAACCGCAGAAAGACAAAGGGACGAAACCAACGCGAAACTTGCCGAGGCAAACAAGCGAATCGCTGCCGTAGCGCAACAGCGCGATCAAGCGTTCACCCAGCTAAAAGGAGGGAGCGAAACGGAACAACCCGCGCAGGCGCGCCTTGCCGAGAGTCTCGATCTCAAGCTGACGCCGGCAAATTTAGAGAAAAACGTGCCTGGTGACGACATTTCAACAAATGCCCAGGAATTAGCGGGAGTGAAGCAACAGGTTACGCAGCTGCAGCAGCGACTGGCCGAGAGTCAGAAACAGAATCAGTACCTCGTAGCCAGAATTTCGGAGCTTTGGGTGCAGTTGGATACGACTGGCGCGCAGCTTCAGAGCGCGAAACTGACCGGGAAAAACAGCGAGGAGACGGACCGGCTGATGAGAGAAAACGAGCTCCTGCGAAACATCGTTGTGCGCGAACGTCAGGAGGAAGCCCGTCGGGAAGAAGCAAGAAGATTGATGCTGGCGGAGCTGGACCGGTTAAAAATCAAATCCGATGCGTTGAATAGAGAGATCGAATTTCTTGCCCAGCCAGTCACAAAATTAAGTAGCCAAGAGCTCAGTCTGCTGCGACAGCCTGTGGTTTCAGTTTCGGATCAAAGCCGCGCCGCATTGACCGCGAGTTTTATTTTTGCGAAAAAATCCGCGGGAGATTCAGTCGATGGCGAAGCGTCAGCGAACAACTCCAGCGGGTTGAAAGCAGATGTACACGACGACACGCAGAGTGTTGCGCACGCTGCGAAGGAAAACCTTAACAGGGCGAGTACTGGACAAGAGAAAGCTATGTCGGGAAATCCTGACCAAGGATCCGAATAACGTTTTGCGGTGGTTTCACCGCAAAATCTAACGGCGAATTGTTCGACAAACTCAAAGCAAGCTAGCCGCAAAAATCTTCATGCGCGTTCTCCGTGCTTCGTTCATCGCGCTTTTCACGGCGTTCGTCGGCTGCCTTTTTGCCTTTTTTGTCGGCGATTACTTAAGCAGGCTGGGGCACATGTCCAACATGGAAGGCGGTCGGGGCATGTTCGTCGTGTTTGTGTGCGCGCCGCTTGGAATTTTGGTGGGCTTGGTAATTGGAATCGTTTCGTCCATTCTGGTCCGGCGCGAAGGACCTGCTGGATTTTTCATTGCACAAGGTTGGTCGCTTCTGATCGTTTCCGGCCTCGCCGGTCTGCTGGCCGGCGTTCCCTATCTGTTATCGGACAAACCTCCAACCATCGATGGCAAGCGCCTCGAACTGCAATTCGAGCTTCGCGCCCCGGCAACATTTAAAATTCCAGACCAGCCCGACGGTTACGGCATCCGAGTCAGTCTTTACACTGACAATCGGCAAACTCAGTACGCTTTCATTGATTGGAACGGAATCACAAAAAATTCCGAACATGCTACGGTTCCGGGACATGTCCCGCTGTTGACGCATAGCAAAACCAGATCGGTGCTGGCCTCAATCGGCAACGAACCGGTCGCGTCGCAATTTATTGAATTGAAAATTCCACCTGCGCCTCGGAAGGAGGACGAAACATGGTCCAATTGGATATTCGCCGCGCAACGAGCCGACCTCACCCCGATTCCTGAGACTGAAAGAATGGCCCTTCGCTATCGTGTCCGCCAGGTTAACGATTGATTCTTGGGATTCGAACGCGTCGTGCAACCATTTCTAACTGCTAATTGGCGTTATCTGGCGATGCTGAACTATGTCGTCGATCCCGCTCTGATTGAACGGCTAGTTCCGGCGGGCACCGAGATCGATTACGAAAACGGCGAGACGTTCATCAGCATTGTCGGATTTCTGTTTCTCGATACTCGTCTTCTCGGTCTTCCGATTCCGCTGTATCGCGATTTCGAAGAAGTGAACCTGCGTTTTTACGTGAGGAGAAAATCGGCCGACACCTGGCGACGCGGCGTAGTTTTCGTTCGCGAGCTTGTGCCTCGTCGCGCGATTGCGCTGCTCGCTCGTGCATTTTACGGAGAACGTTACGTGGCCCTCCCAATGAAACACAACATAGAGCACCTCGATGGCAGCTTGAGTGTCGAATATTCCTGGCACCGCGGGAAGAGATGGGAATTTCTCAAGATGAGCGCATCCGGCGAACCGCAATCAATTTCTGCTGGGTCACACGCTGAGTTTATTACGGAACATTACTGGGGATACACATGGGTGCGGAATGGTTGCAGCGAATACCGCGTGGAACACCCGCGCTGGAAGCTCTGGAACGCTGTCAGCTTCGAATTTAACGCTGATGTCGGGGCTCTTTACGGCGAACAATTCGCTGAGACGCTGAGTCAGCAGCCGCGCTCCGCATTTATCGCCGATGGTTCCCCGATTACGATCCAAAAGCGCGAGGTATTGTAGGCCTCCCTGTGAGACAACTTTCAAAGGAGATAGCATCTCGCGGAGACGCCCGACAATCGTTATCTCGATAGCAATTGTCTTAGGACAAACGGCAAAATCCCGCCGTGCCGATAGTAATCGATTTCAATTGGCGTATCGATGCGAACCTTCACGGGCACGGAGCGTTTCTGGCGATCTTTGCCTTCGATCTCGAGTGTTACGGTTTGGCCAGGTTTGATTGTTTCAGACAAACCAACGATCGAAAAAACCTCAGAACCGTCCAGCCCAAGTGATTGCGCAGTTGTTCCATCGGGAAATTGCAGAGGCAACGTTCCCATGCCGACGAGGTTGGAACGATGGATCCGTTCAAAGCTTGCAGCGACAACCGCTTTCACGCCTAACAAACGCGTCCCCTTCGCGGCCCAGTCTCGGGATGAACCGGTGCCGTACTCGTGCCCGGCAAGAATCACCAGCGGAGTATTTGTCTCCGCATATTTCATCGCTGCATCGAAGATCGACATCTCTTCACCTTCACCATTCGCAAAATATTTGGTCACGCCGCCTTCAGTTCCTGGCACCATCAAATTCTTGATCCGCACGTTGGCGAATGTTCCGCGTGTCATCACCAGATCGTTGCCGCGCCGGCTGCCGTAACTATTGAAATCGCGCGGCTGAATTCCGCGCGACATCAAATACTTTCCGGCCGGCGAACTTTCCTTGATTGCTCCCGCAGGAGAAATGTGATCGGTCGTAACTGTGTCGCCAAAAATGCCGAGCGCGCGAGCGCCTCGAATCTCCTCAATGTGGCCGGGCTCCATTGAGAACTTTTCGAAGAACGGCGGCTCGTGAATGTAGTCGCTTTTCTCGTCCCATTGGTAAATGTCGCCGGTGCTCGACGGAATGTCGTTCCATTTCGGATTTTGATCGGCAAAATCGCGATAAAGTTTGCGGTACGTTTCTGGTGCGAGCGCCATTTGCATGGCCTCCCGGATTTCACTCAGACTGGGCCACAAATCTCGCAGAAAGATTTTCTTTCCGTTTCTATCTTTTCCCAACGGTTCGCGCGTAAGGTTAATGTGCACGCGGCCAGCGAGCGCGAACGCGACGACCAGCGGCGGCGACATCAGGAAATTTGCCTTGATATGCTGATGCACACGCGCTTCGAAGTTGCGGTTTCCCGAAAGAACGGATGCGGCAACAAGATCGTATTTGTGGATCGCCTTCTCAATATTCGGATGCAGCGGTCCCGAGTTGCCGATGCAGGTGGTACAACCGTAACCGACCAGGTTGAATCCGAGCTGGTCGAGGTATTTCTGGAGACCTGTCTTGTGAAGATAATCGGAAACAACACGCGAGCCGGGCGCGAGCGATGTTTTAACTCCAGGATCAACACGCAGACCCCGTTCGACTGCTTTCTTCGCGAGCAATCCGGCCGCGATCATCACGCTCGGATTGCTGGTGTTCGTGCAACTGGTGATCGCCGCGATCAGGACGCTGCCGTGTCCGACATGCGTGCGCCCTTGGGTAAAAACGTCGCTGGACTCGGCTTCAATTTCTTTGCCAGGATCGGGCGTTGGCCGGTTTGAAGTCATTTCAATCTTGTTGAGTTCGTCGCCTGGATTAATTCCCTGGTCTTCCTTCTTATCACTCGAAGCCATCTCCCCATTGCGAGGCGCGCTGCCATTTAATTCCACGAGATGCTTTTGCCGAAGATCGACATTTTGTTTCCCATATCCGCCATCGCGGACCGGTTTTTCAAGCAACTCGCGAAAGGTTTTTTCAAGATCAGGCAAATTGATTCGGTCCTGCGGTCTTTTGGGTCCGGCGACGCTCGGCTGCACGTCAGCCAGATCCAGATCGATACCGACGCTGTAATCGATTTCGCCTTTGAGCGGCATGCCGAACATTTTCTGTGCACGAAAATAATTTTCGAACGCAAGACATTGCTCTTCAGTGCGGCCCGTGGCCCTCAGGTAATCAACCGATTCTTGATCGATCGGGAAATATCCCATCGTCGCGCCGTATTCCGGCGACATGTTTCCGATGGTTGCCCGATCAGGAACGGGCAGCGATGCGGCGCCTTCGCCGTAAAACTCAACAAATTTGCCGACGACTTTTTGTGCGCGCAGCAATTGTGTGATGTGCAAGACGAGATCGGTCGCGGTGACGCCTTCACGCAGCTGCCCGCTCATGTGCACTCCCACGACTTCCGGCGTCAGAAAGTAAACCGGCTGGCCGAGCATGCCTGCTTCCGCTTCGATTCCACCCACGCCCCACCCAACGACGCCGAGACCGTTGATCATCGTCGTGTGGGAATCAGTCCCGACGAGAGTGTCGGGGAAGAAAAGTTGAGAGTTGAGAGTTGAGAGGTGAGAGGAAAGAACGCCTTTGGCCAGGTATTCGAGATTGACCTGATGCACGATGCCGATGCCCGGCGGAATGAGCTGGAATGTTTTGAACGCCTGTTGTCCCCATTTTAAAAACTGATAGCGCTCCCGGTTGCGTTTGAATTCCATGTCCAGGTTCAGTTCAAGTGCTCGCACGGAACCAAAGAAATCCACCTGCACCGAGTGATCGACCACCAGTTCAACCGGGACGAGCGGCTCAATGATTTTCGGGTCGTGACCGAGACGTTTTACCGCGCTGCGCATCGCTGCGAGGTCGACCACCAATGGCACGCCGGTGAAATCCTGCAGAACGATGCGCGCAACGACGAATGGAATTTCTTCGTTGGCAGGAGCTTTTGCGTTCCAGTTCGCCAGCGCCTCGACATCTTTGCGCCGGACTTTTTGGCCGTCGCAATTGCGCAGAACCGATTCGAGAACAATGCGGATACTCACCGGCAATCGCGAGATTTTCCCGATTCCCTGTTCCTCCAGAGCCGGGAGCGAATGGAAAAAGGCTTCGTGCCGTTTGCCGGCATCGAATTTTCTCAACGTTTTAAATTCGTCGTTCATTCTCGCTGTCATTCCGAGCGAAGTCGAGGAACCCCGTTGCTAAGTCTCAAGGTATCGCTGAGGGACCCTTCGACTTCGCTGCGCTTCGCTCAGGATGACAATGTTCCATTGTCATTTCAGTTCCGCCAGTTTCGCCTTGATCTTGTCGAAGTTTGGCAACTGTCTTGCGTCATCATTGCTCTCGGCATACTGAATCACTCCATTCTTATCGATGATGAACGCGGAGCGTTTCGGCACGCCTCCCATTCCGAGATTCATTTGCGGCAGGAACGAGTCGTACATCACGCCGTAAGCCTTCGCGACCTGGTGTTCGTAATCGCTCAACAACGGCACGGTGATTTTCTCTTTTTGCGCCCACGCTTCCTGCGCAAACGGATTGTCGCCACTGATTCCGTAAACGGCAGCGTTCGAATCGGTGTAAGCGTTCATACCCGCGCTGACTTCACACATTTCGGTCGTGCATGTGCCCGTGAACGCCATTGGAAAGAAGAGCAGCAGTGTGTTTTTCTTTCCGAAATTGTCGCTGAGCTTGAGTTGTTTTGGCCCCTCGGCCGTCTTGGTCGATAAGGTGAAATCCGGCGCTTTAGTTCCAACAGTAAGTGGCATGATTGATCCTCCGAAAGTTGAGCTAATCCTTAGGACAAGAATTCAGTATAGAATCGAGGTTTAACGGGTCAAAGGCTTCGTTGAAGCGTTGAAGCGAAACGATAAGACTCGACGATGGTTGGGCCCGTTCTGGACTGCGGACGAGCGATCAGATCGAGAAGCCGGGATGCGTGGCAAAGGCGTTGTCGATGACCACGTTCCCTCTCTGGCGGGCCCGTTCCCGGAGTGCCGAGGTCGTCCGAGCTCCAGCAGCGTAATACCACCACAGGTACAGGGCTCCGTACATCCAGGCCCCCTCGTAGTCCCAGGATGAGTCGGCACCCGATTTTCCTGCACCAAAGGTAGATCCCGCCGGGAAGTTTGCGTCGTGGGGTTTTCCTCCCTGATGTCGGGACTCGTGAATTAGCGTTTCCGCCCGACCTGGCACGTCCTTCGTGTAAAAGAACCCAAGGTAGACCTCGACCAAGCCGCCGCTCTTTGACCGCGCGATGGCCGTCCCATCACCGCAGAAACAGCGCAGGTTGTCGATGTTCTCGCGCACGTACCGGCGTCCCCAATTCAGGATCGGCGAGCTGTAGCTGTCGTTAGGATAGTCCTGCGCAGAGTAGGTCAGGGCGTAGCAGCCGTTGAAGGCACGGGCCAGTGGCTTATTGGTGTTGCAGCAGTCGTCCCATCCCCATCCGTCGTCCCAATAGGCCTTGTTTCCATGAAACCCGTAGGTGTTCCAGAAGTAGTCAATGTAGGCCTCGTTGCAAATGACAGCCCCATAGAAGTTATCGCCGGTGGCGTTCTTATCAGGCACCGTATATGTGCACGTGGCCATGTGTCAGCGCTCCTCCCGGCCAAGATTGTGGGGCGGCACTTCTTCCTTCACATCCGGGTGGACCACAAAGCGGCCGCCGGTGGCTTGAGGAACCTGCCGAACGTCCACCCGGCGAATTTTCAGGAGCCGCTCCTCGCCTTTTGCTTTCAGCTTGGCCCGCAGTTCTTTCTTGTCTTCATCGGCCCCCGTCTCCATCAGGCCCTGGACGGATGCCCGTCTGATGGAAAACACGCGATTGCCGCTGTGGCGAAGGAGCGCGCGTCTGGCTTCCTCAACGCCGTCGGCGCTCAGCTTGGCCAAGCCATCGACTGCGGTAGTTCTGATGATCACCTCTTCGGTGACGCTTGAGAAGTCGTGCGACTCCTTGAACTTCTCCGGTGGAATCTTGCTTGCGACGATGCCGTTCAAGACCTTGACAGCTTTGGGGTCGCGAAGGTCGGAGAGGAGCTGGACCAGCGACCACCGGTCCAGATATCGTTCCTCGGGAAGGGCCTCGTATTCAGCCGCAAGGATTTCAACGGCTTCATCGGCCCGACCCTTGAGACCCGCGAGCGCGCGTCGGTATTGCTCTTCCGCGTCGTCGCCGACGCCTCCCATTCGATTGACGGCCTCGACGATGAGGGCGTTGACTTCCTTGTTCCGGCTGCCTCGAAATAAAAACGGATGCTCGGCGACCTTGATCTGCACTGTATCTGGAGTCCGCAGAACAGGCGCGTCAGAGCTTTTTCCTGTGGCCATCGCAACGTCCTTTCTCTCCGACTTTCGTTCTACCGTGGGTCTTCCTGACCCGAGCGTCAAGCAAAAGCATCGAAGCGTTAGAGCGCTCGCTCCGGGAAGCTTTCAGATTTTGAGCGCAAGCCATTGACTCCATAGATCGTCAAATGAGTAGATGACTTCATGGAACTCTTCTGGTGGTTCTTCGTGATCGGGCTTTTCGCAGTCGGCCTGATCGGCACAGTGTTGCCTGTGTTTCCGGGGACAATTATCATCCTTGCTGGGGCGCTCCTTCACCGGGCGATGCTCGGGCCGGAGAAAAGTATCGGGTGGGGAACGATCACCGTCCTGGTGCTGTTGACTGTGGCATCGTACGCGCTGGATTTTTTTAGCGGCTACTTCGGCGCCCGATATTTTGGAGCCACAAAGTGGGGAATGTTCGGCGCTCTACTTGGAGCTCTCGTCGGTATCTTCTTCGGGATCGCCGGATTGTTTGTTGGACCGGTGGTTGGCGCGGTCGCCGGCGAATTCATCTCCGGTAAACGAATGATCGACGCCGGCCGGGCCGGCTGGGGCAGTTTGCTGGGGAATCTCGGTGCAATGATGGGCAAACTATTTATCGCGCTCGTAATGATCACGATTTTCTTTATTACGGTGCCATCT
>Ga0193727_1000828_pt1 | contig 12493 bp, 11 predicted proteins | sample H2c2metaG_FD_143051 | JGI IMG/M metagenome (GOLD analysis project Ga0193727, IMG submission 143051) | Soil microbial communities from a riparian zone of the East river system, Colorado, United States - H2c2 | ecosystem: Environmental > Terrestrial > Soil > Riparian zone | place: USA: East River...
CGGAATTGATCTCTGCGGAGACTCGTCGGCGGTCGCGGGTGTAGTAGTTCCCGTGAACCCCGGTTACACCGGTAAGACGGTGGCAGTAGGCGACCCGCCAGTCGATTCCGTTGCTCCGGATTCAGTCGCCATCGACTGGGCCGGCATTCTGGCCGGCTCGATTGCGCCAACGCTCACCATTCCCCCCGCGTCGTGGCCCACGGCCGCGATGCAGGCGTCCTTCGCTGACACGAATTCGACGTATTATCCGATTATCCGCATCAACGGCGACTTCTCTCTTCCGTCCTCAGGAACGGGAATGCTCATCGTTACGGGTTCGTTGACGCTCAACGGATCTGTGGGTTGGAGAGGTGTGCTGCTGGTGGGCAATGACATCACGTCAAACGGAAACAACGGAATTGCGGGCGCCACCGTAAGCGGACTAAACGTGAAGCTCGGGACCTACGTGCCCGGCTCAACGGCCAACGGTACCAAGCAGTACAACTACGATTCATGCGAAGTTGCCAAGACTACGACCACCATGGGTGCGCTGGTAACTCTGCGCAACACCTGGGTCGACAACTGGGTGGAATACTAGTGCCTGCCGACGGCAGCCCGGCACAACGGGCCCGTCGCGGTTTCGTGATCGGCGAGCTGCTGATCGCACTGTTACTGCTCGCAGTTGCTGTTTCTTCGTTAGCTGCTCTCATGTACTCGGTCTCCCGTCGCCCAACGGCGCACGCGGAGACCGATTGCGCGGCCAGTGCCGCGGCGACCGGGAAATGCGTTCCGGCGGCGCCGGCTGTTGGTGGACCGTCCAAGCTCCTTCGGTCCGGCTGCGCAACGCGATCGGTTTTTGACCAGCGTGAGTGCAAGGATACTGTCGTGACCAGGGACACTTCGGAAGGCGCGGTGCTCAAGCCGCGGACCGACTCGGTATCGCTGGCGCTGCTGGCGAAAAGGCAGAAGGCGCAGCGCTCGGTCGTGAGGCCCGATAGGGGATTCATTCGCTGACCGGGATCGCCATCGTCGGTCGTTGAACCACAGATGACGCAGAAGTAAGTTAGGCGGAAAGGCGGAAACGCAGTTCCGCCTTTTGCTTTCAACACAAGATGTCCATCCCGCCCCGATGAAAATCCTCGTAATCGAAGACGATCCCACAGTTGGACAGTTCGTCAAGCGGGGCTTTGAGGAGCAGCGCTGGGGCGTAGATCTCGTCGCCAACGGGGACGACGGCGAGGCCCGCGCAATATCCGAGGAGTACGACGTCGTCATCCTCGACATGCGGCTGCCGGGCAAGTCAGGCGCGCAGGTGTTGCACGACCTTCGGGCACGCGGCTTCGAGCGCCCGGTGCTCATACTAACGGCGCAGGACGCCATCGACTCGAAGGTGGAGACCCTTCGCGCCGGTGCTGACGACTATGTCACCAAGCCGTTCGCATTCGAGGAGCTGCTGGCGCGCGTAGAAGCGCTGTCGCGCCGGCCGAGGGCGCGCATGACGCCGGTGCTCAAAGTCGCGGACCTGAGCATCAACCTCGATACGAGAGAAGTCACACGTGCCGGGCACGCCATCGAGCTAACGCCCAAGGAATACACTGTGATCGAGTATCTCATGCGCCACGCCGGGCGCGTCATGAGCAGAACTCTGATTACCGAGTATGCGTGGGGATATCACTTCGATCCGGGAACGAACATCGTCGACGTCGTGATAAACCATCTGCGCAAAAAGATAGACGCCAACAGCACGAAAAAGCTCATACACACCATCCGGGGGGTGGGGTACGTGATCCGCGAAGAAGTCAGTGCCGGCAAGGGCGGCTAGGCGCAATGATCTCGACGCGCGTGACCCTCACCGCGGCGTTCGTGGCCGGCCTCGTTGCGGTTACCGTCACTCTGTTCCTCGCCGTGCTCGCAGCCCGCAACGACGCCGTCTATCACGACATAGCGCTCTACGCAGCGGCCCAAGGCGACCTGGCGGCGCGCGTCATCACCGACGCGGAGAAGGCTGAGGGGAACGTGATGGCTACCAGCGACACCGCCCTGATCGCCCTGCTATCGCCGAATGTCGTGAACCGGCTTCAGGCACTGCCTGGATACATAGTAGTGGTCGATACTATGGGCCGGGCAGTCTATCGCTCGACGGACGTGATGCGACTGCAAGGGAGCGACATGGCGACGCTCCAGACTCAGCTCAAGAGTCTGCCGTCATCGGGCGAGGCACTCATCTTCACCCTCGACTCACTCCAGGAGAAGGTCTTGTTCGTCTCGCACTCGCTGGCTGGGAACGCCTCCGGCCTCAGCCGGATTGCGTCCGGGGCGGTTGCGACCCGAGCCAGCACGATCCCACGCGAGTACCTGCTCGATGCGCTCGTCATCGTGCCACTTATAATCGGGGCGGCGGGAATCGGCGCTTTCCTGATTCTCGGAAGAACGCAGCGGCAGCTGAGCGAGATAACGACAGAGGTCGCCGCCATCACTGACGGACGCAGCCTGCACCGCCGCCTCGCGCTGAGCGATGAATCCACGGACTTCGCAGATCTCGTGACGACGCTCAACGCGATGATCTCGCGGCTCGAGACATCTTTCGCCGGACTGCGTCGATTCACGGCGGACGCCAGCCACGAGCTGAAGACGCCACTGACTGTGCTGCGCGCCGACGTCGAGAGAGCGATGATGGAGTCGGGGCAGCAGACGGAGCGCATGATCGCGCTCGAGGAGGCGCTGCAGGAAGTGAGAAGAATGACCGACCTGGTCGAGAGTCTGCTCACGCTCGCTCGTGCCGACGAGGGTCGCTTCGATCTGCATCGGGAACCGGTGGAGCTTGGGCCGCTCGTCCAGGAAGTCTACGAGACCGCACTCATATTGGGTGAAGCGCAGGGGGTCACCGTTAATCTTCCATTCACGGCGGATGTCATCGTCATGGGTGACAGGACGCGCCTGAGACAGCTCTTCCTCAATCTCGTGACGAACGCGATCAAGTACACGCCGGCCGGCGGCAAAGTGGAGCTGGGAGTGGGGCGTCACCCCGACAACGTGACGTTCGCCGTCCGCGATACCGGAATCGGAATCTCGGCGGCCGATTTCCCGCACATCTTCGAGAGATTCTGGCGCGCGGACAGGGTGCGCTCGCGAATGTCCGAGCGGGGAGGATTCGGGCTCGGTCTCGCGATCAGCCAGTGGATTGCCCAGGCGCACGGCGGAACGCTCACGGCATCGTCGCGCCTCGGGCGCGGGAGTCTTTTTACGGTGACGCTGCCGCTCGCGAGTACTGAACGCATGGAGATTCACTCGGGCGTTTAACGCAGCGTTAATCCACGGATTAGACGCACTTCATTCATACCTAACGCGGGCGTTATTTCATTGCGGGTATGACTCCGAGATGTTGAGGGCGACATCAATCGGAGAGGAAATGCTCGAAACGCTGCTGGAGTCCAAGCCGAAGGGATCCCGCGCCACCGCTGGTGCGATTGCGAGCGTCACGACTCACACCGCGTTGATTGCGGCCGCCGTCTTTGCGACGGCGCAAGCGCGCGTGCAGCCGAGAGCTCCCGCGGAGATCATGCGTCCGGTCTACTTTCCGCCGAGCACGCCTCAGGTTCACACGCCGCGATCGACGCCGGCAGCACCGACGCGCCCCGTGGACGGGCAGCGCATGATTTTCGTCGGGACGCACATAGATATCGCGATCCCACCAATCGACATCGCTACTGTAGTATCGAAGCCGGAGGATTTCGGTTCGGCCTCGACCGGCGCACTTCGTCCTGACGGCGTTGAAACTCAGACACGCGATTACGGAAGTCCTTTTCGCGCGGATCAGGTCGACAGGCAAGTCGGACTCATTCCCGGCGCCCGGCCGCCGGCGTATCCCGAGGCGCTTCGCAGCGGCGGAATCGAGGGGAAGGTGATGGTGGAATTCATCGTCGATGAGCTCGGTCGGCCGGTGCAGGGAAGCATTCGGGTCGTGCAATCCGATAATGATCTCTTCGCGGATGCCGTGAGGGTTGCGCTCGGTCGACTGCGGTTCACACCGGCCGAAGTTGGAGGAAAAAGGGTCAGGCAACTCGTTCAGATGCCGTTCGTATTCACGCTCAACCGATAGTTAGTCGTTACAAACCTCTTAGTACTATTTCATTGATTCTTAATCTTGCGGCTATTCCGCCGAATCGCTGTTGAGAACAGCTTTCGTCCACGAACCTCTCACTGGGTGAGGAATGTTTAACCAACTTCTCGAGTCAAAAGCCAAGAAGCAGAAGATGGCTGGCGGCACCGTGTTCAGCATCGTGTTCCACACTGTTCTCATTGGAGCAGCGGTGTACGCGACCGCCCGGGCCGGCGTCAAAGACGAAAAGGCAAAGTCTGAAAAGATTCAGTTCGTCGAGATGAAGAAGGAGCCCCCGAAGGTGCCGGACAAGCCGCCGCCGCCGAAGGAGGTAGTCGTCAAGCCGCCCCCGCCGAAGGGATTCCAGGTACTTCGCGCGCCGGTGAAGATCGACATCAAGATCCCGGAGATCGATCTCTCCAAGGCGATCACCAACGAAAACGATTTCAGCGGAAAGGGTGTGAAGGGCGGTACCGGCAACGGTGTCGTCGGTGGAATCGCCAACACCAACCAGACCTATTTCGAGTTCCAGGTCGAGAAGCCGGCTGAGTCCATGCCCGACAATCCGAAGCCCAAGTACCCCTCCGTGCTGGAGAGCTCGGGCATCGCCGGTGAGGTTCAGGCGCAGTTCGTGGTTAGAAGTGATGGCAAGGCTGACATGGATACGTTCAAGGTTCTGAAGTCGACGAACGAGCTGTTCACGCAGGCGGTGAAGAACGTGCTGCCGCGGATGAGGTTCAGTCCAGCGCAGATCGGCGGGAAGCCGGTCAACCAGCTGGTGCAGCAAGCATTTCAGTTCGCTGTTCCCCGCTAACTAAAACCACCGGAGTAAACAATGCAGCTGTCACTACTCGACATTTACAACCAGATGGGCAACTTCGCGAAGGGCATTGTGTATGTCCTCGCCATCATGTCGATCTGGTCTCTCTCGGTCGCGATCAAGAAGTGGTGGGATCTTCGCCAGGCGCAAGGTGAGACGCGGAAGTTCGCCCCCGAGTTCTCCCAGTTCCTCGAGGAAGACAATCTGGCTGAAGCCGTTACGCTCGCGGACAAGTACAAAAAGTCTCACGTCGCCCGCGTGCTGGGTGGGGCACTGACCGAGATTCGCCCCCTGATTCAGGATGGCTCTGTTACCGTCGCCGACATCAACTCTGCCGAGCGAGCGATCGAACGCGAGATGTTGATGACGATTACCGATCTCAAGCGCGGGCTCGGCGTTCTCGCCACAGTCGGCGCAACCGCTCCGTTCGTCGGACTACTCGGTACGACGATGGGAATCGTGAACTCCTTCGCCGCAATGGCCGCGTCCGGCTCTGGCGGTCTCGCCTCGATCTCCTCCGGTGTGTCCGAGGCGCTCATCACGACCGCCTTCGGTCTTGTCGTCGCGATTCCGGCGGTGTGGTTGTTCAACTACTTCCAGATCAAGATCGACAACCTTACGGCAGAAATGACGTATACGTCGAAGGAAATGATCGATTACATGATCAAGAACGTCTCGGGGACGGGCGAGTTCGGAAGATCGCGCTTCACCCGCGAGTTCAACACGACGGCGACAGCGGGCAACTCACCGATCTCGCAGTAAACCCGGGGAGGGTTGAGTTATGGCAATGTCTGCTGGTACCGCTGGGGGCGTAAAGGCGTCACCGAACGTGACGCCGATGATCGACGTGATGCTCGTGCTGTTGATCATCTTCATGCTCGTCATACCAGCGATCACCGCCGGCTTCCAGGCGATTCCGCCGACCGGCGTCAATCTGAAGCCGCATCCCGAAGAGGATCAGGATCAGGTCCTCGGAATCGATGCGAACGGGCAATACTACCTGAACAAGAAAGCAATCCCGAATGCGGAGCTTGGCGCGAGGCTGAAGCAAATCTTCGAGAACCGCACGGAAGACAAGCTTCTCTACGTCAAGGCGCACAAGGATCTGCAGTACGGAAAGGTTCTGGACGCGCTGGACATCGCGGCCCATAACGAGGTTCGCGTGACGGGCATGATCACCGATCAGCGACCGGGAACTGTATCGGCCGTTCAGACCGATAACCTGTTCAACGCGCCAGCTGCACCGGCGGGGGGGAAGAAATAATGGCCATGTCCGGAGGAAATCCAGGCAGCGGCCTGTCGAACGAGATCAACGTCACGCCGATGATCGACGTGCTGCTGGTGCTGTTGATCATCTTCATGATGGTGATTCCGATGTCGCGGAAGGCGCTCGACCTGCAGCTGCCCGATCCGACTCCGCAGCCGGATCAGTCTGGTCCGCCGCCGTCGCAGATCGTGCTCGAAGTGCTGCCGGGAAATGTGTTCAAGATCAACACACAACCGGTGTCGAAAGCCGACCTGGGCAAGAAGCTGAAAGAGATTTACGAAGTACGTCCGGACAAGATCATTTTCGTGAAGGGTGATCCGGCCGTGAAGTACTCGGACGTTATCATGGCTATGGACGTGGCGCGCGGTGCCGGCGTCAAGGTAATTGCCGCTACGCCGAAGGATGTGAAATAGCTACGCGTTATCCCACTTTCGGGCAGCGGCAGAAGAAAGAAGGAGATTGGAAAGGGGTCATTGCGTCGTTGCTCATACACGCAATGATCCTTTTTCTTATTCTCGCCCCTATCGTCGGGTCATCGAATTTCACGCATGATCCGGTGCTCGGAGGCGGCGGCCCGGGGCCGGCAGGCGGAGGCGGCGGGGGGATGAACGGCGCCGGATCCATGGGAGAGCACCTCGAATTCGTGCGCGTCAGATCGGACCCGACCGTGATGCCGAAGCCGAAGCCGCTGACAGTGCCGCCAGTCAAGACGCCCGAGCCGAAGCCGCAGGTGGAGTCGCCCGTCGTTCCAACTCCTCCGACAACCACAGCGGTGACGACGAACACCGGAGAGGGCAGTGGCAACACGGGCACTACTGGCGCAGGCCCTGGCACCGGAGGCGGTGTGGGGTCAGGAGTCGGTACCGGGCGCGGCAGCAGTGTTGGACCGGGCACGGGCGGTGGACCGGGCAAGGACTATCCGCCGACGCTGAGAGATCTGTTCATTCCTCCGCTCCCGGCGCCGGATCGGATCAAGCCCTATCATCTCATCGCCTGGTTCGATGTGGACGAAAGGGGGAATGCCGCGCTCATCTCGTTCAATCCTTCGAAGGACGGTGGGTACAACAAGCGACTCACGGAAGTCCTGCGATCACTGAGATTCCGTCCGGGGGTGCACGCCGATGGCACGCCGATGAGGGATACCGTCGACGTTCACTTCATCTTCTAGGGCTGCGGACTGCGGACTGACGACTGAGGACTGCGGGCCAACTGCTATTACGGACCGCAGACTAACTGCGGATTGGGGGACTAACTGCGAACTGCGAACTCACAGCTGGTGGCGCATATGCTCCGCGAGCGCAAAGCTCCCACACCGCAATACTTCTTCACCCCTAATAAGTCCTCTCCGTAATTCGTCCTCAGTCCGTAATTCGTCCTCAGTCCGTAATTAGTTTCCCAATCCGTAATTAGTCTGCGGTCCGTAATAGCAGTTGGCTCGGACCCCTCAATCCGCAGCACCGCTCGACTAGCAAAATGGGCTCTCTGACGGTAACTTCTGCCCGCTGGACGGAGGGAAACACAGGCTAGAAACCGAGCAATGAGGGAGCGCGTTGACAGGCACGAAACCCACGGCCGACACTTCATCGTCGCGCGAGTTCGTCAAGGCGCTGACGCTCACGGACGCCACAATGCTGGTCGCCGGCTCGATGATCGGCTCGGGAATCTTCATCGTCTCCGCCGATATCTCGCGGACGGTCGTCTCGCCCTTCTGGTTGCTGATGGCATGGGTCGTTTCCGGCGTCGTCACGATCTTGGGCGCGCTCGCATACGGCGAGCTCGCGGCGATGTACCCGCGCGCCGGCGGCCAGTACGTTTTTCTCCGAGAGTCCATGGGTCACCTCATGGGCTTTCTTTATGGCTGGACCCTCTTCGTCGTCATCCAGACCGGAACCATTGCCGCCGTCGCCGTCGCCTTCGGGAAATTCCTCGGCGTGCTATGGCCGAGCATTACGCCTGACCGTTACGCCTGGTTCCCGCAAATGGACTTCACGCTGTCGGGCGCTCCGGTGCAGCTCGGATTGTCGCCCCAGCGTCTGATCGCGGTCATCAGCATCTGGGTCCTCACCTGGATCAATCTCCGCGGCGTGAAGGAAGCGAAGATCGTCCAGACGACGTTGACCATCGTGAAGACCGGCGCTCTTGCCGCGCTCATTCTCCTCGGACTCACGATCGGCCGTCACCCCGAGGCAATCACCGCGAACTTCGCGAGCGGGAACTTCAATCCATCTGCTTTCACCGCCGCGTTCGTGATCGCATTCGGATCCGCGCTGGTGGGGTCACTGTTCTCGAGCGACGCCTGGAACAACGTGACATTCGCCGCGGCAGAGGTGCACTCGCCGCAGAGGAATCTCCCGCGCGCGCTCATCTACGGGACGGGGCTCGTCTGTCTGCTCTATTTGCTCGCAAACGTCTCCTACTTGAATGTCTTGCCACTTCATGGCGTGCAGAACGGTGCAACGGCGATGGAACGCGGGATTCAGTATGCGACCCAGGATCGAGTGGCGAGCGCGGTCGTCGAGACGATTTTCGGGGCGGTTGGCGCATCGATCATGGCGGCAGCGATTCTTATCTCGACGTTCGGCTGCAATAACGGACTGATTCTGTCAGGCGCCCGCGTTTACTATGCGATGGCGCGGGACAAATTGTTCTTCACAAAGGCCGGCACGTTGAATCGGCATAACGTCCCCGCCGCAGCATTGATTGCGCAGTCCGTCTGGACGAGTCTGCTCTGCCTCAGCGGGACGTACGGCCAGCTCCTCAATTACGTCATCTTTGCCGCGTTGATCTTTTACGCGCTGACGACGATCGGACTGTTCAGGCTGCGCAAGCTGCGTCCTGACGCCGAACGCCCGTACAGGGTCATTGGCTACCCTGTTTTGCCCGCTCTGTACATCATTCTCGCGTCGGCGATCGCTGTGATCCTGCTGATCGCGGACCAAACGCGAACCCAGGCTCTTTTTGGGCTCGCGATCGTACTGTTCGGCGTTCCCGTTTACTTCATCTGGCGCAAAGTGGAGTCCGTGCCAGCACGCTGAGCATCAAAGCCGGCTCTGCCCGAGGCGGCCGCTATCCACCCTTGGAGAATTCAGAATGAATCGGAAGTTTGCAGGAGTTGTCGGTACTCTGGTTTTTGTGTTGTCGCTGTTAGTTGTCCTCGTGGGGAATGGTTCGGCGCAGGGCGTCGCCGACAATCGCACAGATAGCGCGATCGCCGCGGCCGCGACGGGAACAGCGCAAGCGATTCCGGTAGAGCACAAGGCCGGTGGGGAAGCGAATCTCGTTATTCCGGATCTCTCGCAGGTCAGCTTCCTGGGTGGAATCCACGGGCGGTCGCTTCTCATGGGCGGACTGGTGATCTGCGCGCTCGGACTTCTGTTCGGCCTCGTGTTCTACGGGCAGCTCAAACGGATGGCAGTGCACGAGTCCATGCGCGAGGTCTCCGAGCTGATCTACGAGACGTGCAAGACGTACTTGATCACACAGGGGAAGTTCATCTTGATCCTCGAGCTGTTCATCGGCTTCGTGATTATCTTGTACTTTGGATTCCTGCTGAAATTCGCGCCGATGAAGGTTGCGATCATTCTGCTCTTCAGCCTCGTTGGCATCGCGGGCAGCTACGGGGTGGCATGGTTCGGCATCAGGATCAACACGTTCGCGAATTCGCGCACTGCGTTCGCGAGCCTTCGCGGGAAACCATATCCCTGCTACTCCATTCCGCTCAAGGCGGGAATGAGCATCGGTATGCTCCTCATCAGCGTCGAGCTGGTGATCATGCTGTTCATCCTGCTCTTCATTCCCGGCGACTATGCAGGTCCATGTTTCATTGGTTTCGCGATCGGTGAATCTCTAGGAGCAGCGGCGCTGCGCATCGCGGGCGGAATCTTCACCAAGATCGCGGACATCGGTGCCGACCTCATGAAGATCGTCTTCAACGTCAAGGAAGACGATCCGCGTAATCCGGGCGTGATCGCGGATTGCACCGGTGACAACGCCGGAGATTCGGTCGGCCCAAGCGCCGACGGATTCGAGACGTACGGCGTGACTGGCGTTGCGCTCATCTCCTTCATCGTGCTCGCCGTGAAGGAGCCGTCGGTTCAGGTGCAGCTGCTGGTGTGGATCTTCGTAATGCGCATCATGATGGTGGTGGCGAGCGGACTCTCCTATCTGATCAACGAAGCGGTCGCGAGGGCGAGGTACGTCAACGCTGACGAGATGAACTACGAGGCGCCGCTGACCTCACTGGTCTGGCTGACTTCGCTCGTCTCCGTAGCGCTCACGTATCTCGTCTCCTACATGTTGCTGCCTGACCTTGGAGATGGGTCGCTCTGGTGGAAGCTCTCGACGGTGATCACCTGTGGCACGCTGGCGGGAGCAATCATCCCGGAGCTGGTGAAGGTATTCACCTCGACGGAGTCACGGCACGTCAGGGAAATCGTGACGTCGTCGCGTGAAGGTGGAGCATCGCTCAACATTCTGTCCGGACTCGTGGCCGGAGATTTCAGTGCGTACTGGATCGGCATGGCGATCATGTCGCTGATGGCGATCGGCTATCTCGTGAGCACCACCGGCTTCGGCACGTTGATGATCGCCCCAGCGGTGTTCGCGTTTGGTCTCGTTGCCTTTGGATTCTTGGGAATGGGCCCGGTGACCATCGCGGTCGATTCGTACGGTCCGGTCACTGACAATGCCCAGTCCATTTTCGAGCTGTCACAGATCGAGCAGGTGCCCGGCATCACGCAACAACTGAAAACCGAGTACGGCATCGACCCACAGTTCGAGAGAGCGAAGGATCTGCTCGAGGCGAACGACGGAGCGGGCAATACGTTTAAGGCGACCGCCAAGCCGGTTCTCATCGGTACCGCTGTCGTTGGCGCCACAACGATGATCTTCTCGATCATTCTCGGGCTCACTCATGGCTTACAGCCTGAATTCATCGCTAATCTTTCGATTCTGCACCCGCCGTTCCTGCTCGGCCTGATTGCCGGCGGAGCGATGATTTACTGGTTCACCGGAGCATCAACGCAGGCTGTGACCACGGGTGCATACAGAGCGGTCGAATTCATCAAGGCCAACATCAATCTCGCGAGCTCCGCGAAAGCGTCAGTCGCGGACAGCAAAAAAGTCGTCGAGATCTGCACCAAGTACGCGCAGCAGGGAATGTTCAACATCTTCCTGACGGTTTTCTTCGCGACGCTCGCGTTCGCGTTCATCGAGCCCTACTTCTTCATCGGCTACCTGATCTCGATCGCGCTGTTCGGATTGTTCCAGGCGATCTTCATGGCCAATGCCGGCGGCGCCTGGGACAACGCCAAGAAGATCGTAGAGGTGGAACTGAAGCAGAAAGGCACGCCTCTCCACGCCGCGACGGTAGTGGGCGATACGGTCGGCGATCCATTCAAGGACACGTCGTCGGTCGCGCTCAACCCGATCATCAAGTTCACCACGTTGTTCGGATTGTTGGCGGTGGAATTGGCGGTGTCGCTGACGGCGGACAAGGGAGCAACGCTGACGCGCATCCTGGCGGCGGTGTTCTTCCTCATCTCGGTGACCTTCGTATGGCGTTCATTCTATGCGATGCGCGTGAAGAGCAGTGATGCCTGAGTTTGCCGACTGACTAGCTACCCTGGCGGGCTGGATGGCCCGCCAGGGTTTTCCTTTTTCAAACCCGATATGATCCGATCGCTGTTCGCGCGAAAGCCGATCGAGGCGCTTCTCGCAGAAGGTGAGAATCCAAATGGCCTGAGGCGGGTTCTGGGCAGCGGCGATCTGATCATGCTCGCAATCGGAGCAGTGATCGGCGCCGGAATTTTCGGCTCGATCGGGTCGGCGGCGGCGGGTCAGGTCGACGCCGCGGGAAACGTAATCCGGGTCGGAGCTGGTCCCGCACTGGTGATCTCGTTTCTGCTCCTCGGCGCTTGCTGCGGGCTCGCCGGTTTGTGTTACGCAGAGCTGGCATCGATGATTCCGCAAGCGGGTAGTGCATATGCCTACTCGTATGCGACGCTCGGCGAACTTGTCGCCTGGATCATCGGGTGGGACCTGATTCTGGAGTACGCGGTCGGGAATGTGGCTGTCGCGATCTCTTGGGGAGACTACTTCAAGTCGTTAGTCGGCGACTGGGTGTCCATACCAGTGTGGCTGACTACGGGCTACCGAACCGCTCTTCTGAGCTCCAATTCCGAAGTTCACGGACTGATCGCCACTGCGCCGCACGTAGCGGGGATTCCGATTCTCATCAATGTGCCGGCGTTCTCGATCGTGGCGCTGATCACGTGGCTGTTGATGTTGGGGGTGAGAGAGAGCGCCCGGGCGAACAACATCATGGTTG
>Ga0193727_1000829_pt1 | contig 12484 bp, 7 predicted proteins | sample H2c2metaG_FD_143051 | JGI IMG/M metagenome (GOLD analysis project Ga0193727, IMG submission 143051) | Soil microbial communities from a riparian zone of the East river system, Colorado, United States - H2c2 | ecosystem: Environmental > Terrestrial > Soil > Riparian zone | place: USA: East River...
CGCAAGTACGTCCACGAGTTTGCGCTCGTATTCCTGGCCCCAGAGTTGGGAGCCCGTCACGGCATCAACCAAATCCACTTGAACATTGAGTCTGTCCCCCAGCTGCCGAACGACTCCCATCAAGACAGTCTGCACCTTCAGATCCCGTCCGACGCTCTGCGGATCGATCTGTTTTCCTTTGTATCGAAAAGCGGTGCTGCGGGCGACGATCTTCAACTGCGGCAATTCGCTCAGGCTATTGATCAGCGCCTCGGATATGCCGTCGGACAAATATTCCGTGTCCGCATTGCGGGTCGCATTATCAAACGGCAAGACCGCTATCGATTTGGCGGGCGATTCGGTGCGAGCCGCACCGGTGTTATTCTGCGCCGTGTAGCGTCCGATAAAAAACAGTCCGACCGAAAGCAGCGCGCCAACAATCACGACGTAAATCCAAGCGTGAGGTTTGGTGCGTGTTTGCGCCGCAAGATCGACATCTTCCGTGCGCTTCAATCCTTCCGGGGTCAATTCGAACGCCCAGGCGATAACGAGCGAGATTGGAAATCCAATGATAATCGCAAGCACGATCAATCGCATCGCCCAATTCGGAATTTCAAAGATTGGGAACACCTGTGTCGTGATTTGGACTAGCAGCCAGCCAACGACCGCATACGCGACTGCAACTTTGTAAACATTGCGCCGCTTCAGCTCGGCGAAGAAATTGTCGATCTTCATTGGACGCGGTTAGGAGCCCAGGGTGTAGAAAACAAAAAACCAGATGTTCTGGACGAACATCCCGCCGACGCCGACCCATTGCAGCCAGCGCGGCTTTGCCCAACCAGCCAGCACCGCGCAAACGGCGAGCAATAATCCGAGCAGCTCTGCTCCGATCCAGTCGTTAGGCTTCCATCCCTCAAAGTTATTGCGGTCGAGGTAGTTGGCCAGCCCTCCCATCACGGATAAGGCAAGGGTGGCAGAGAAAATAACCCGACGCTTTTGTTCAAAGAAGGCTGGCATGTCGAGTAATCCGCCTTCGCTATAGGGCATCGCTACAAGTGAACAGCTAAAGTAATTCGGGACCACCCAGCCAAGCTGAAGCAGCACTTCAGCAGGTGACCAATGCTGCATATTCTGCAGCTCCCAAAGGCCGAGCCAGTTGATGATCACACCGAGCGCAGCGTTGACCATCGACACCGTAAGCAAAGCGGAAAAGCGCACGCGGTCTTGTGCGAGGAGCAATTGCGACGCGCTCGAGAAAACATGCGTCAGCGCGATGGCGAAGATAAACGAAACAAGAACTGTGACGTGTTGAAACATAGGCCAGTGCTACGGCGGCTCGGAGTTCATGGGCCCACATGTTCTTGCGTCGTGAGCAGTTGTTGGAAGCCGGGATCGTGGCGGATCGGGTCCCAGACCGGATCGATTTTGAGGCGCGCGATGGAAACGCTTTCTCCGGCTGGTAACGAAAGGAGCCGGCGCAGAATAGCTACCGCATCTGCGGTTGCACCGGTGTGCGCTTCGATTTGGGCCAAGCCGGCGAGGTTTGCAGCGCCGAGCAATGCATCTTTTTCCGGTGGTAAAAGTTCGACAAGCTGGCGCGCGCTCTTAAGAGCGTCGCGATTGCGTTTTAGCGCAAGATAACTCCAGCTCAATTGTCTGATCGAAACCAATTCGTTAGGTTGTTGTCGTAACCTGTCCTCCAAAAGTCTGACCGCCTTTTCCGCATCCGCTTTGGCACCGGCAAAATCACCGGCAATAACTCGAATCGCTGATCGAGCGGCAGCCTGCCGGCGATCGTCAGCAGGAGCGTTTCCAACGTTGTCCCAAACTTTCAGTGCGGATTCGAAATTCCGCACCATCACAAAAGAGTAGGCGCGTTCGCCGGTCACACTTCCGACGTCGCCGGCAATGGACATGATAATGATTTTGTTATCGGGGGGGAAAGTTGCCACGACGCTCTGGGCCTCGTTGATGTCGCCTTTTCCATTCAGAATCGCCAGGAGCAGAGCGCGCATGCCGATGACATCGTACGGATCAAGACTGACTGCATGACGACTCACGCGCTCAGCATCTTTCCACATCCGCAGCAATCCGTAGGTCTGCCCGAGGTTTCCGGCCACATCGGCGCTCCGCGGATCGATTTGAAGGGCTTTGCTGAGTTCCTCTAAACAACGCTGCCACTGGCCCTGACGTCGGTGCACGTAACCCGAATATTCAATCGCCGGGGCGTTATTCGGTTGCAATTGAATGGCTCGATTGAACTCGTCCAGAGCTTTTCCGTAGTCCCGGTATCCATAGTAATAGAAGATGCCAAGTGAGACATGCCCTTCAGCTAGATCGGGCGCGAGCTTCAGGGCGTGCTCGGCGATTCCCTTCACTTCGGCGAGTTCAGCGTCGGTAAGTGTTTGAACGAACCAATGCCGGTTCAGCCTGCATTCGACAAGCTTAGCATAGGCAAGGGCGAAATTTGGGTCGCGCGCTGTCGCCTGCTGATACCAGGCTGCGGCTTGATCGAATGCCTCGGCTTTTAATGACGTGTTCGCAACACGCAACTCAAACTCGCCTTTGAGGAAGAGATCGTAGGCCGCCGTATCGGCCGTGGGCGCTTTCATCAGCGTACTGGCTTCCGCCGGGGAAAGTCTTGCTTGAAGAGAGTCGGCGATTTCCTGTGCTACTTCGCTTTCGACCGCGAAAACATCTTTGATGTCGCGGTCATACGACTTGGCCCACAAATGCGAATCTGCGCGAGCATCGATGAGCTGGACATTGACGCGGACTTTGTCGGTGGCCTTCTGCACACTGCCTTCGAGAACGGTCGCGACTCCGAGCTGTTGCGAAACTGTCTTTAGATCTTCCGGTTTGCTTTTGTACTTCGCGGTGGAAGTGCGCGAGATCACTTTCAAATCCGCGATGCTTGCGAGCTTGGTCAGGATTTCGTCCTGAATGCCGTCGGCGAAATAAGCGGCATTCTTGTCGTCGCTCAGGTTTTCGAACGGCAACACCGCGATCGATTTTTGCGGGATGGATGAACCTGTCGCCGCCTCGCTCTGCGAGACGCTGCGTAGTTCCCAGTGCTATAGCGACCGAGAAAGAACAGGCCGATGGAGAGAACTGCGCCGACCGCAACGACGTAGATCCAGGCGTAAGGTTTCCCCCGTTTTTCCGTCGCACGATCGGCATCTTCGGTGCGCTTAATCCCTTCCGGTGTTAGTTCAAAAGCCCACGCAATGACCAGCGCGATTGGAAACCCGATCACGATCGCGAGCACGATCAATCGCACCGCCCAATTCGGAATTTCAAAAAACGGAAAGACCTGCGTCGCGACTTGCACGAGCAGCCACCCAACAATCGCATACGCAACCGCGACCTTGTAAACGTTGCGCCGCTTCAACTCAGCGAAGAAGTTGCGCTGGTTCATTTCGGATTTGGCGGAAACATTTTCGCGATCAGCTGCTGGAAACGCGGTTCACTTCGCAGCGGATCAAATATTGGATCGACCTTTAACCAGGTCGTGTCCGGAGTATCGCCGTCTTCGTTCGCTTTTTCGAGGTAATCTATCGCGGTCGCTTTGTCGCCGAGTCCTGTATAAACCACGGTGTAGAGGTACTTGCGGACGTAATGTTGTTGGCCTTTCTCGTTCAGCTTTTGGAGAATCTCGAGAGCCTGTTCTCTTTTGCCCGTGTCGGCGTAAGCGCGCCCCAATAACGCGAGGATTTGCGGATCGTCATCAAGGGCTGCAGCCTTCTCATATTCCGAAATTGCAGCCGGGATGTCTCCTTTTAGATAAAGCGCTTCGCCCAGGTTCCAATGGGCGTAGCCAAAATTTCCGTCAAGTGCCAATGTCCGGCGCAATTGCGCGATCGCTTCGTCGTATCGGCGAGCAATCATCAAGGTGCTGCCAAGGTCCGCATTAATGATCAGCGAAAGCGGATCCAATTCGACGGCGCGTTCACCTTCTTTGATCGCTTCGTCAAACCGGCCAAGCGTCACAAGTAGACTGTTTCCAAACCAATGGTGAGCGGTTGCGTAGTTTGGATTAAGTTCAATCGCGCGCCTGAACTCTTCTTCTGATTCTTTGAATTTGAAGTCAAAGAGAACCAACATGGCGAGCGCGCTGTGCCCCTCGGCGGAAGTCTCGTCCAACTTGATCGCTCGATGCGCCGCGACCATTGCCTTGGGAAAGAAATCTCGCGGCGCGCCGGCGCCAAAAACGGGAATCAACAAATAAGACTGGGCCAGGCCGGCATAGGCGCTCCCGTAGCTCGGGTCGGCGGTAACGGCGCGTTCGAAGTACTGAGCCGCGGTCTTGAGATCGGCGCCGGTCCGTTTATTCCAAAAAAACCTGGCCTTGAGATAAAGCTCATAAGCTTCCGGATTCGCAGTCGGCTTTTTCGAGATGGCGGTCTTTTCCGAGCCGCTGAGCTTGGCCTGCAACGTGTCGGCGATTGTTTTCGCGATGTCGCTTTCAACCGAGAAGATGTCGAGCAATTTCCGATCGTAGGTGTCGGCCCAAAGATGCGCGTCAGTGAGTGCATTAATGAGCTGCACATTCACCCGCACTTGATCGTTGGCTTTCTGAACGCTTCCCTCAACAATGTGGGCGACGCCAAGTTGCTGCGCGATCTCGCGCAAATTGGCCGGTGCGCTTTTGTATTTTTCGGTCGAGGTCCGCGAGATCACTTTCAAATCTCCGATCTTCGCCAGTCGAGTGAGGATTTCGTCCTGCACACCCTCCGCAAAATACGCGTTGTCAGGATCGCGGCTGAGGTTGTCGAACGGCAAGACCGCAATCGATTTATCCGGAACTGTAGCCGCCTCGGTGCGAGCCGCACTGGCGCTGCTTCGAGACGCTCCGTTGACGGCGCTGTAGCGACCGAGAAGAAACAACCCGATCGACAGGAGCACGCCGATAACGACTACATAAATCCAGACGTGCTTCTTTTTTCGTGTCGCCGCCGGCATCGCGTCGGCGGTTTCGGTACGCTTAATTCCCTGCGGCGTCAGCTCGAACATCCAGGCGAGAACAAGCGAGATCGGCAAACCGATGATGATGAGCACCACAATTAATCGGATCACCCAGTTCGGAATATCGAAGACCGGAAACACCTGTGCGATTCCCTGAGACAAAGCCCAGCCGGCAACAATGTAAGCGACCGCGACCTTGTAAACATTGCGCCGCTTCAGCTCGGCGAAGAAGTTGTCGATCTTCATCGCGGCTCTCCAGAGAAGATACGCGTGATGAGCTTCTTGAATCGCGACTCGCTGCGAAGGGGGTCGAGCCGGTGGTCGATGAGTATCCAGCCCAAATCAGCCGAGTCGAAAGGCGCATGATCTTCATAGCTCTTCTCTAGCAAGCGGATGGCTTCGTCTTTGTTGCCGAACGTTAATTGAACCACAGCCATCGAGTAAGCCGGAACATATTGTCGTTCTGACAAGGATTTTAGCTTATTCCAAAGCTGTTGCGCCTCCCCTTTTCTACCGTCGAGAAAATAAGCGCGCGCGAGCTGGGCAAAGTCAATGGGGTCTACGCTTAGCGAAATACTTTTTTCATATTCGACGATCGCTTCCCTCAGCTGCCCCCTGTGCTCCAGCACATTGCCTAGTAACCCATGGGCATTGCCAAAGTTCGGATCGATCTCGATCGTTTTGCGCAGGTGCGCGATTGCCTCATCGCTCTTCCCGACCGTATCGAGAGCAAATCCCACCAGCGCGTTGTTCACGAGCGACAAGGGATCAAGCTCTTGGGCGCGCTTCAGCTCCGTCAGCCCCTCTTCCAGACGCCCCTGACTTTGCAGGCATTCTCCGAACCACTGATGGGCCGTGGCATAGCTGGGATTGAGTTCAATAGCACGATTGAACTCCGACATCGCGGCGGGGAGTTGCAGATCTGAAGCGAGCGCGCGGGCGAGAGACGTGTGCGCCTCGGCCAGGCTGTCATCGAGCTCGACTGCTTTGTGTGCTGCGGCCAATGCTTTCGGCATTTCATCGCGCGGGTAGGTGCCGAGCTCTGGATAAACCGGCAAGAGCACGTGGCAGTCGGCCAGTCCCGAGTAGGCCAGGGCATATTTTGGATCCTTGGCGATCGCCTGCCCAAAATATTCGGCCGCCTTTTGCAGGTTTGCGCCGGTCCGGCGGTTCCAAAAGTAGCGGCCTTTTAAGTAAAGCTCATGCGCCTCGGGATTTTCGGTTGGACGCGAGGCAAGCACATGCTCCGCAGCGCGGCTCAACTTCGCCTGCAACGCATCAGCAATGCTTTTCGCGATCTCGCTTTCGACCGCGAAAATGTCGGTCAGCTTGCGATCGTAGGTGTCGGCCCAAAGATGCGCGTCGGTCATGGCGTTGATCAGCTGCACATTCACCCGGACCTGATCGCTCGCTTTCTGCACGCTGCCTTCCAGGATGTTGGTGACTCCGAGCTCTTTCGCGATTTGCGGGAGGTTATCAGGCGAACTCTTGAAGTGTTGGGTTGAGGTGCGTGAGATCACTTTCAAGTCGGCCACTTTCGCCAGGCGCGTCAGGATTTCGTCCTGCACCCCTTCGGCGAAATAGGCATTACTCTTGTCTTCACTCAGATTATCAAAGGGCAGAACCGCGATCGATTTCTCTGGGATTCTGCCCGGGATGGGTGGCGTATTCGCACTGGGCAGAGCCGCGGAGGCCGTCGCTTTCGTTGATAGGTCGGCAAACCGCCAGAGGAATCCGCCGCCGATTGCCAGCAACAATGCCAGAATCAACAACTCAGTGCCGGTCACGCGTTGCGCCCCGCGTTCCCCGTGATACCAGGCCAGGACCAGCGTCACAAAAAAGCCGCCGCTCAGCGCGATGATGACGAGGCGCATCGTCTGTTCGGGCCAGCCAAATCGCTGCGCCACAATATCGATGCCCTGGAGGAGCGCGAACGCGGCCGCGACATACGCCAGCGTCCATTGCACCAACTTTCGTTGTTTCAGGCGTTGCAGGAACTCACTCATGCGGACGCGACCGCGACTTTGTAAACGTTCCGGCGTTTTAGTTCGGCCAGGAAATTGCGCGAGTTCACAACTTTATTTCTTCGATCCTCTCACTTTCCGCACGAGCGCTTGGAATCGAGGCTCTGCGCGCAAAGAATCAAGCATCGGATCGACCTTGATCAGGCCGATCTCGTAGCCCTCATTATTGGCGTAGCTTTGCTCGAGGAATTGCAGCGCCCGGTCTTTGTCCCCAAGACCCAGATAGAGAAGAGCCCGCCAGAAAAAATCGACGTATCGGTGCTTCTCCAATTCGTCCAAAGCCATGAGCGCTTGGCGTGCTTCTTCCGGTCGACCCATTATCGCAGCGAGCTGTCCGCTCAGCGCGATAGGTTCCGGAGCGTTATTTGCGGCGCGCGACTTGGCATACTCCACGGCGGCGCCTTTCAGATCTCCGCTTACCTGCAACATCTCGCCATAGTGCCAGTGCGCGTAGGAAAACGCCGGGTCGATCGCGAGCGCTTTCTCGAAGACCCCCTTCGCTTCCGTGAAACGCCGTGCCGAGCCGTAGATCCTGCCTTGATCAACCAGATTCACGGCCGAGAAGGGGTCGAGTTCAGTTCCCAGTTTACTTTCGGCGATGGCTTCAGCGAACTGCCCCTGTGACTCGAGCGTGCCGCTGAACCAGTGGTGGGCGCCCGCATAATTCGGATTCAACTCGATGGCACGCTTGAACTCCCGCGTCGCTTCGGCAAAGTCGACGTCGTAATCCATCGCGATCTTGGCTAGCGCATTGTGCGCTTCGGCAAGGTTAGGATTTAGCTCCAAGGCTTTCAGCGCGGCGACCCTGGATTGCGGACGCGTTTGGCTGGGGTAGGCGCCGGTATAACGGGGAAGCAGAATCAGGGCTTCGCTCAGCCCTGCGTAGGCGGCCGCGTAATTTGGATCGCGCGCGATAGCCTGATGGAAGAATTCGATCGCGCGCGGCAGGTTATCGTCGCGACGCAAGGCGAGGAAGTGGCGTCCCTGCACAAACAAGTCGTGCGCCGCTGGATCTTCCGTGGGCCTGCTCGAAATCGCCCTTATTTCCGAGCCGGTGAGCTTGGCCTGCAGAGTGTCCGCGATCGTCTTGGCCACCTCGCTTTCGACCGTAAAGAGATCCGTCAGCTTCCGATCATAAATTTCAGCCCATAGATGGGCGTCAGTAACCGCATTGATCAGCTGCACATTGATCCGAACTTGGTCGTTAGATTTTTGCACGCTGCCTTCCAGGATGTTCATCACCCCGAGTTGCTTCGCGATGTCGCGCAGATCAGAAGGCGCCGCTTTGAACCGCTGGGTCGAGGTGCGTGAGATCACCTTCAGATCGGCGACCTTGGCCAGTCGCGTCAGAATTTCATCCTGAATGCCCTCCGCGAAAAAGGCGTTGCCCTTTTCCTCGCTCAGATTGTCGAACGGGAGAACCGCGATGCTTTTTTCAGGAATGGCAACTCCGTCGACCGTCGGTGTCGCTCCGGCCTTGGAAGTTGAACGCAGCGATTTCAAAATCGCGGGAGTAAAGATAAGGATGGGAACGCCGAGGCAAATTAAGACGATCAGGGAGGTGAGTACGATTTGACGAGCAGTTACTCGTTTTTCCGAGGAACGAGACGCTTTCTTTGCCGCGGCCAACCGCGCTGGAAACGCATGGTTGCCGACCTCATTTGTGAAAAGGTTAACGACGGAGACGCGCGCTCCGTGTTTGACTTCAAATTCGCCCAGTTCCTGCAAACGCGACCGCCATTGTGGATATTGTTCGAGATCATCCGCGACCCGCTTGGAGAGGAGAATGTGACCGGCATCGCCGCAATCCATCACCCGTTGCGCCATATTAATGCCGGCGCCGGCAATGTTGGACTGTTCGTTCAGGTCGGTGACCTCGTTGACCGGACCGCTGTGAACACCCATGCGCACGCGAATTTCGGGATGACTCTTCAGCGCTTTTGCGATTTCCAGCGCGCACAAGACCGGCGCTTCGAGATTATTGCGAAAGACGAGCGCGCCACCATCACCGGTGGGGAGCCGCAGGAGCTTGCCTTCCGCTTCCGCCAGCCGGACCTGCTCGGTCCCGCGCACGATCTCTTTCAGCGTTTGAATCTGATTGCTCTGCTCAGTGATAAGCAATTTGGAGTAACCGACGATGTCGATGAACAGGACATGCCCGATCTCGAATTTTACATCTGAAAATTGAGACGGCACGGGATCCATTACCGCTTCGCGTATTCCGCTTTCGCCTGTTTCAGAATTGGAATGTCGGGGTCGGCGTCTTTCCAAAGAGTGAAGAAATCCTCGTAGGCAGATCTGGCCTTGGCTGAATCGCCCGTAGCCGTGTAAGCGCGTCCAAGTCCTAAATGGGCCAGCGCCCCAATTGGTTCATTCCCCACTATGCCGGCATGATCGAGAATCTTTTGAAATTCGCCCGCGGCGGCGGCGCCGTTCTTCGCTTCGAGATAAGCGCGGCCCCGTAGATAAATGGGATAAAGCGCAAAGGTGAAGTCCTCGTTTGTGTGTCCCAGTTCATAAGGTGCCGCCGCGGTCAGAGCATCCAGTGCGGCCTGCGCATTTCCGCTATTGAGGGCGAGTGCTGACCGAGCCATCGGCAGATATCGAGTTTGAACAACCGTGTTTCGCGGGAATCGCTTTGTTAGGTCCTCAATCGCCCGATTAGCGTCGTCGGTGTTGCCTGCGAGGGCGAAAGCGATGGCGGAAAATCCTTCCCCATGCTTTCCTTTTACTGCTGACAGAGCGGATTGCGCATCTGCTTTAGCAAAGTCGGCTAATCCGACTAGTGCTTCGCGAAGGGCATTGTGTCCCTCGTACTCTGCCGCAGTTTCATTTTCCTGCGCTCGTCGCGCCGAGTCGGCCGCGCGGCGCGTGAGTTCGCGAGCTTGGCCAAACTGGCCGTGATCCGCTGCGGTCTCGGATTCGACGAAAAACATTTGATCCTCCACGCCAGGAATTCCCTGAGTCGCGGTCGCTTGTTGCGCCATACCGGCAGGATTGTTCTGGAGAAAATCGACGACGTAGAGAATGAGCGGATACCAGGGAGAATTGAGCTTCTTCGCCCGCGATTGCTCAGCCGCGGCTTTCGCTTGATCGAGCCGGCCCAAGTACTGGTCGCAATACATCAAACTGACGTAATTGTTTGAACTGTCGGGATTGATCTCAAATGCTCGCTTCGCCGCCACGTCGGCCCTGGCGTAATCTCCGCATATGAGATGGATGTACCAAAGCATGATTTGCACACCCTCGTCGCGCGGATAGGTCTGCGCCGTTAACTCGTAGGCGCGACGGGCAGCCTCAAGGTTTCCGGTCACGACGATTTCGTAGAATGCTGCGATGTTGAGTTTTTCGTGGTCGCTTGTGCGTTCGCGGAGGTCGTAGGCCTTGCGCGTATACTGGGCGGAGAGGGTCAACTCGCCTTGAGGTTGATAGCAACCGCCTAACATCAAGTAGGCCATGGCGAAATTTGGATCGAGGGCGACCGCGCGCTGAAAGAACGTGATTGCGGCCAGATAATCATTATCGACATCGGTCGCCTTGTTGCCCATCGCGTAGGCTTGGAGCGCCTCCAGCGACGAAGTCGTGATATCTTCCGGCAATGCGTCGTACTTCCGAACCGATGCCAGCGACTCGCCCAGCCCTTTCCGCATTTTGGTTGCGGCCCGCCCGAGCGCATTCAGGACCTGCTCCTTTCCCGGTGCGGTCTCCTGTTGTTGCGAAAGCAAATTTCCATCCCGGCAATTCACTGCCTTCAGGGAGAGGACATACTCCGAACCGAGGAGGGAAATGGAGCCTTCGATCGTGGCAGCCGCGCCGACGCGTTGGCCAACCTGGCGCGCGAGCTCAGGCGTGAGCCGTCCGTCCTTCGGCTGTGACATCAACGCGAGAGTCTGCGCGATGCGCTGGTCCGAAATGAGACTTAGAAACGGCGATTGCTCCAGTTGCGAACCGAGCCCTTGCCGCAAGGTGCCGTCGAACACGGGATCACCGGTGGTGTTGGTGAAGTCCGCCAGGACGATCGTGTCCTTATCGGTCAACGCCTTGCTTTGACGCGAATAGTAATAAAGTCCACCTGCTCCTATTAAGATCACGAGCAGGGCAGCCACCGCGATCGTCCAGAACTTGGTTGCTCGAGCCGCTTTCGCCTGGCGGAGTTTCTGCGGAATCTGTCGATTTCCAGTTTCATCGTCGTGGAAGTTAACCAGAGAGACTTTGTGACCGTGTTTTACTTCGCATTCTCCCAGCTCGTGCAGGTAAGGCTTCCAATGCGGATAGTGCTCCAAGTCTTCGGCCACGTGCCGCGAAAGAAGAATGTGACCGGCGTCGCCACAATCCATCACGCGCTGCGCAATGTTAATGCCGGCACCGGCGATGTTGGCTTGCGCGTTCAGATCGGTGATTTCATTCACCGGACCGCTGTGGATTCCCATTCGGACCCGAAGTTCGGGATGATTCTTTAGCGCCTTGGCAATTTCCATGGCGCAAAGAACCGGCGCTTCCGAGGTGTTGTGAAAAACCAGTGCGACGCCATCGCCGGTCGGCAGACGCAGCAATTTGCCTTCGGCTTCGGCGAGACGGAATTGCTCAGTCCCACGCACGATCTCTTTCAGCGTTTGAATCTGATTGCTCTGCTCGGTGATGAGCAACTTCGAGTAACCGACGATGTCGATGAACAAGACGTGCCCGATCTCGAACTTCAATTCTGAAGGAGAGTCGGCTGACATGGCTACTCGTGAGGCCCAACCAGTTCTTTGCCTGCTAGCAGCTGTTGAAAACCGGGATCGTTGCGGATCGGGTCCCAGACCGGATCGATCCTCAGTCGCTGAATCGAAACGAAAAGGCCCGCCGGAATCGAGAGCAACTGGCGCAGATTTCCGATCGCTTCGTTTGTCTCGCCTGTCTGTGCCTCGATCTCGGCCAGTCCGGACAAGAAATACGGGCCGCCGATGGCATCTTTTCCGATGGGTAACGATTCACTCGCTTGATGGGCGAGATGGAGTGCTTCCGCCTTATGCCCGAGTGCGAGGTTCACCCAGGCCAATTGCATCATAGCGGAGCCATCCTGCGGTCGTTCATGCAATCTGGCCTCGAGTAAGGCGCGCCCCTTCTCAATCTCCGGTTGAGCACCGGCGGCGTCGCCCGCCAGAAAATGAATCGCTGCGCGCGCAGCGGGTCGCATGCGGCTTTCATCAGGATCGGCTGTCTCATTTTCCCAATCCCTCAGTGCGCCAGCAAAGTCATGTTCGAGGACATGAAGGTAAGTCCCTTCCCCGATAACGGCGGATGCGTTCCCGATCACCACTTTGTTGACTAACCGCAGATCCGGGGGAAAGGTGCCCAGCGCCCGTTTTGCATCGGCGATGTCGCCTGTTCCATTGACGTCACTAGTAACCACCTGCCGCATGCCCAAGATATTGTGTGGATCCAGCGCCAGTGCTCGCAAACCAAGGCGTTTCCCCTCCGACCACATTCGCAAGTTCGTGTAGACCGCGCCTGTGTTGGCCACGAGCGAAGCA
>Ga0193727_1000830_pt1 | contig 12476 bp, 13 predicted proteins | sample H2c2metaG_FD_143051 | JGI IMG/M metagenome (GOLD analysis project Ga0193727, IMG submission 143051) | Soil microbial communities from a riparian zone of the East river system, Colorado, United States - H2c2 | ecosystem: Environmental > Terrestrial > Soil > Riparian zone | place: USA: East River...
GTCTCATACGCAATCGCGGTGCAGCCTGAAGCCATCAGGCCTTTGGCCTGCTCAAGGTCCGGCGCCAGATGCAGATAAGTGAAGATAATCTGGCCCTCTCGCAGCCGGGACCATTCGGAAGCCTGGGGCTCCTTGACCTTCACGATCATGTCCGCAGTGCCGAAAATCTCGGCCGCGGTGTTGGCGATGACGGCTCCCGCCTTGCGGTAGGTCTCATCGGTCGCGCCGATGCCTGCACCTGCGCTGGTCTCGACGACCACGCTATGCCCTGCGGCGACATACTCACGAACCGCGCCGGGTGTGAGGCCGACACGATACTCTTGAATCTTGATCTCCTTTGGCACTCCGACACGCATGGTGGATGCTCCTCTTTTGAAAGCGTATTTCTAGGCCAGATATAGGTTTGAATCCTTGCGATCTTGATGCATGAATCCAAAATCTTGCCGGAAGCTGGCATGAGCCGGACGATTCGCGCAGGAAACAAAACCAATGAAGCTTGATAACATAGATGCGACGATTCTCTCCGAACTCACAATCAATGCCTGCGCCAGCCAGGTCGAACTCGCCGAGCGGGTTGGGCTCTCGAGCACGGCGATCGCCCGACGGCAGAAGGTGCTGGAGGAAGAAGGTTTCATCCGTGGCTATCAGGCCGTTCTGGATTTGGCGCGCTTCGGTCTCTCCACCACCGTTCTGGTCAGGGTCACCCTGGAAAGTCAAAACGAGGAGGCGTTGAAATCGTTCGAAGCGGCGGTCATCGACTGTCCGTCGGTGGTTCGATGCTTCCTGATGTCGGGAAGCGACGACTACATCGTCATTGTGCTGGCGCGCGATATCGAGGACTTCGAACGCATTCACAGAACCGAACTCTCGCGATTGCCGCGGGTGGCGCGGATTCAATCGAGCTTCGCCATGCGCGAGGTCGTGAACCGGGCGGTCCCGCCGGTGATTTTTGGTGAATCGCGACTGCTTCGATCGGGTCACCCGGCGCGATAGCCGAGCGGGGCCGCGACGCCCAGCCCGGTGCGCGTCGGCTCCGATGGCCCGGTTGATCACACCAGCACTGGCACGCACCATCTTTGGACATGGCAGCCCCGATCTTTCAGCGTCGTCCCTGCCGCGGTCTTCCCCAATACCCCGACCCGCGCTAGGGATGATCATAAGAAAATCAAAAGACGAATGGGGAGCGAAAACGATGTCCGGGGCAGCAAGCGGAACTATGTTACGCGCGGCGATTGCTGCGTTTGCGCTGGCACTGCTGTCGGCGTCGGCCGGGCCGGTGGTGGCCACCGAAAAATGGGATCTCTACGTCTACAATCCGGTATCGACGGTCGCAGCCGTCAAAGGCCTGAGTACTGCTATCGCGCAGATCGAAAAGGAGACCGGCGGCGAGCTGTCGATCCGGTTGCATCTCGGAGGTTCGCTCCCGATCAACACCACGACCATCACCCAGGCCGTCAGCGACGATGTCGTCCAGATGGGAGACGATGGATATTTTCTTGGCAACGTGCCGATCGGCGGCGTGTTGAGATTGCCGTTGCTGTTGCGGACGCTTGAGGATTACGAAAAAGCCGCAGCCATCATGAACCCTTATCTGGAAAAGGCATTCGAGAAGAAGGGACTGCTGGTTCTCGGGCAGTATCTCTACCCATTCCAGGTGGCGTTTTCGAGCAAGAAGCTCACTTCGATTGCCGATATCAAGGGCCAGAAAATCCGGGTGACATCGCCCGAGCAGAGCGAGTTCATCAAAAGACTCGGCGGTATTCCCGTGACGATCGGCGCGCCGCAAGTTCCTTCCGCACTTGATCGCGGCGTTGTCGACGGGGTCCTCACCGCCAGCACCGGTGGCGGCAATATCTGGAAGGACCTCCTCAAATTCAATTATCGCCTCGGCATCAACTACTTCAACTCGGTCCTGATCGTGAACAAGGAGCGGTTCGCAAAGCTATCGCCGGAAGTTCAGGGCAAGGTCCGCAAGATCGTCGGCGACAACATGCCCCTGATCACCAAGGCGATGGAGGGCGAGGAAGACGATCTGACCAGGAAATTCGCCGACGGCGGCATGACGGTCACGAAGGAAGACCCGCAGGACATCGAGGCGGGAACCAAACTCATTTCCCCGTACTGGGAAGAATGGGCCAAAACGCAAGGCCCCGATGCGATCGCCGCGCTTAAACAAGTTCGCGCCGCCATCGGCCGATAATCGTGACGACACCCGGCGAGCCGATGGCCGATGGGGTGGCGCCCCATCTTGTCGAAACCGTCGTTCCCGGATCGACGCTGATCGAGGATGCCTGCGAGACGATCTGCGCCCTGTTCCTGGTTGTGTCGATTGTGCTGATCGCTGCCGAAGCGATCGCGCGCAACGTGTTCGCAACGTCGTTCCAGATCACCGATGAGGTCTGCGGCTACCTGCTGGTGGCGCTGACATTCCTGAGCATGTCGGTGGCCGAGGCCCACGGCGCGTTCCATCGCGTCGAACTCGTGCAGACACGTCTGTCATTCGCGGCAAGGCTGATTTCGCAGATGGTTTTCGATTTCGTCTCGCTGGTTGCATCCGCGCTGGTCACCTGGCAGTTGTACCGGCTCGCCGCCAACTCATGGCGCGCCGAAGACGTCGCGCCGACGCCGCTGCAAACGCCGCTGTGGTTGCCGCAAAGCGCCATGGCGATCGGGATGCTGCTGCTGTGCTTTGCCCTGATACGGACCATGGTGACCAAGGCGAGGATCTTGCGCAGGGGTGATCGATCATGACCCCCGGCGTCGAACTGATCGTGGTGATGCTGGTCTTCCTCGGCCTGCTCACCGTCGGCATGACCATCCCCTTTGCGATCCTGGTCCCGTCGGTCCTCTATCTCGTCATGCATGCGGGACTGGCGGGCCTGAAGGGCGTCGGGCTTGTCAGTTGGGGCAGCATGAACAGCTTTACGCTGACTGCGATCCCGCTGTTTATCTTGATGGCCGAGATTCTTCAGGAGAGCAAACTCAGCCAGCGCGTCTATCGCGGTCTGTCGACCCTGGTCTCCTGGATGCCCGGCGGGTTGCTGCAAACCAATATCGCCGGCTGCGCCATTTTCGCCGCGATCAGCGGATCGAGCGTGGTGACCGCGGCTTCGATCGGCCGCGTCGCACTGCCGGAATTGCAGCGGCGCAACTACAGTCCGCGGCTTTCCGCCGGTTCACTGGCCGCCGGCGGGACGCTCGGGATTCTGTTTCCGCCGAGCATCGCGATGATTGTCTATGGCACGTTCACCGAAACGTCGGTGGCGAAGCTGTTCATGGCCGGCGTCATGCCCGGGTTCCTGCTAACCTTCATGTTCATGGCCTACATCGCCGTGCACGCCTGGCTGAAACCTGGCGTGGCGCCGGTCGAACGCGGCGCGCAGTCAGCCGGCGAGCTGCTGAGCGCCATTCTCGACGTTCTGCCTTTTGTGTTCCTGATCGGCGGCACGATGGGAAGCATCTATTCGGGCCTTGTCACGCCGACGGAGGCTGCGGCGGTCGGATGTCTGCTGGCCATGGCAATCGCGATGATCTGCGGCGAATTCAATTTCGGGGTGCTGAAGGCCGCGCTGAAAACCTCGGTTCGGGTCTGCGGCAACATCCTGTTCATCGTCTATGCCGCGTTCGTGTTTTCCTACGCCATCAGCTATGCCGGCGTCGGCGAGCAGATCACCCAGTTCCTGGTGGACCTCAGACTGTCCAGGCTCGAGTTCTTCCTGGCGTTGTTTGTGCTCTACACCGTGCTCGGCTGCCTGGTCGAGAGTCTCGGCATGATCGTGGTGACCGTGCCGCTGCTTTACCCGGTGCTGCTGCAATACGGCATCGACCCGATCTGGTTCGGCGTCATTCTGGTGCTCTTCATCGAGATGGGGCAGATCTCGCCCCCGATCGGCATCAATCTATTCGTCATTCAAAGCATCTGGACCGGCAAGCTGAGTGACGTCGTGATGGGAACCATTCCGTTCCATTTGCTGCTATTCGTATTGCTCGGCCTGCTCGTCGTATTCCCTGATATTGCAATGTGGCTGCCGTCTCGAACGACGGTGGTTCCGTAGAAGAAGCCCCATTCGGCTCGAAGCTGCGCCGATTGGGTAGACACAAAGTCGCGCGGCCGCAGCGGTCTGATGGAGTTAGCCAAGATGCAAAAGCTCGTTTTCGCAGCGGTGTCGCGAAACTATTTCAACATGCCGGTCTGGATTGCGGAACATCGGGGCATGTTTGCCGACGAAGGTCTCGATGTCGTGATCGAGCTCTACGAGGGTGTCGACGAAGTCACCAATCGCCTTCGTGATGGAAGGGCGCAGCTTGCCTACGGCATTACCGAACACGTCATCCTCGATAGCGAGGCGGGCGGCTTCCTCGAGATCATCGGAGGCAATGTCAACCGGCTGCCGTTTTCTTTCGTCACCGGGAAAGCAATCAAGACGTTCGCGGATTTGCGTGGCAAGACCGTGGGCGTCTCTTCGCTCGATGCGGGCAGCTCGTCTCTTGTGATGAAATTGCTGTCTGCGCGCGGACTTGAATATCCGCGCGATTACAAGATGAGGGCAGTGGGCCCCATTCTGGCGCGATGGGAGTTGCTGCAGTCCGGCGAGATCGACGCGGGTCTGCAAGGCGCGCCTTTGAATTACATGGCGGTCGACCAGGGCTTTCCCAGTTTGTGCGAGCCGCGACAAGAGGTCCCGTACTTTCAATTCACTTCGCTGAACGCCGATAGCCGCTGGGCGGCCGCGAACGACGCCATCATGCAGCCGTTCATGCGGGCGTTCGTCCGCGCGCATGGATGGTTCTTCGCCAACCGCGACGCGGTAACCCCGATCGCCATGACCGAAACCGGCATTACCGAAAACTATGCGCTGCGGGCCTGGGACGAATACACCGCGGACGAAATCTTCCCGAGGGATGGTGACGCCAATACCGCTGCGGTGCAGGCGCTGATCGAAATCAGCTCACTGATCCGGGCTGTCCCCAATCGCGTCAAATCGTCGGCCGATGATTATATCAACCGCGACTATCTCGACGCGGCCCGCAAGCAGCTCGAACCAATGCCAGCGCATAAGGGGTGAGGCCGATGTTGCAGTCCTCGATCCCGGCCGTCGACTATGGCGACCGCCTGCAGGCGGGCGTGTTGATCCCGTCAGGCAATCCGGTGGCGGAGCCCGAACTGAGGGCAATGCTGCCACCGGGGTGTTCCATGCTGGTGACGCGACTTCCGTTGCGCGGAAGTTCGAAGACCGAATTGACGCATATGATCGATCGGCTTGAAGCCGCATCGGAGCTTCTGGCCGATGTGCGCGTCGATGTCATCGTCTTCCACTGCACGGCGGTTTCGACTTTCGCGCCGGATCTGGCTCGTGGCATTCGCGAGCGAATTGAGAGGGCCTCGGGGGGCATAAGGTGCTTCACGACGGCCGACGCCATTCTTGCGGCGCTGTCGCAACTGAACGCTAAACGCATTTCATTGCTGACGCCGTATATCGACGAAGTTCATGCGCGCGAGATGGTCTGGCTCGAAGCCAACGGCATCCAGGTAGAAGGTGGAGCCAATCTTGGCATCAATACCAATACCGATATGGCCAAGCTGCAGCCTGAGGAAATTCTGGGCTGGGCCCGGGAAAATATCAGTGACGCCGCCGATGCGTGCTTCCTCAGTTGCACGGCGATCAAGTCGGCCGCCATCATCGAGCCGCTCGAACGCATCTGCGGCAGGTCGGTATTGACCAGCAATCAAAGCATGGTCTGGCACCTTCTGCGATCGAGCAATATTCTCGATTCAGTCGAGGGATTCGGACGACTCTTCAAAAGATCAGGGAGTGAAGCCGTCTCGGCTTAGGCAGCCAGTTCAGGTGTCATAAACACGCTTTCGGCAGCAGCATGTGAATTCCCTTGTTGCCGTCCACGAGCTGAGTCACGCGTAAATTGCCGGCGAGCGAACACAGCATATAGGCTTCGTTGCGTGTGAGATTGGTCCGCGCGCAAACATGTTTCACCATCTCCCGGACAGCCTGTTTGGCGGCGTCGTCGAGGTCTTCGTCGAGGCCGATCGACATCAGATGCGTTGCGCTTTCGGCAAACGGCCAGTTGAGCTCCATGTCTTTGCGGACGGTGAGACGGAAGCTGCCGGTGACCCCGGTTTCCAATGCGGTGATGCAGACTTCGCCGTCGCCCTGCACCGCGTGACCGTCGCCTGCGAAGAACAGCGCGCCTTCGTTGAAGACCGGCAGATAGAGTGTGGTCCCGGCACGCAATTCCTTGTTGTCCATGTTGCCGCCGAACGCGCGGGGCACCGGCGAGCCGCAGCGTCCCCAACTCGGCGGCGGAGCCGTTGCGACGATGCCGAAGAAGGGATCGATCGGGATTTCCGTCCCCCATGGCATCACACAAACGTTGCGTTGGCGATCAATGGCCGGGTGGATGGTTTCATAGTCGGTGAACTCGTCGGGCAGCGTACCAAGCAGCGGCAGGATGGATACGAAGCCCCAGTCTTGTCGTACCTTCACATCGAGAATGTCGATCTGCAGCGCGTCTCCGACACGCGCGCCTTTCACATAAACCGGTCCGGTAATGAAATGCGGGCCCGGTCCGGGGGCAAGTGTTTCGAGCGCCGTCATGTAATCCGCGGCAACCATGCTGAGGTCGTCGGGCAGGGTTTCCTTTCCGCCGGCAGGGAAGCTGTGCAGGGTAACGATGTCGCCCGAGCTGACTTCGAGCACGGGAGGGGTCGAACTGTCGAGGTATCCCCACACCATCACCTCGGGCGTGCTCGGGATTTCATGACGGCGTGGTGGCATGGGAAACACTCCGGAATCGGATCAAGCAAATCAGCAACCAATATCGCGGGCAAGACGAAACCGCTGGCGGCGATGATCGGATGGCGCATTGCAGGTGACACCCAAATTTCTGGGGGGCGTCGTCATTTTCGAGCTATGATTGGCAGCAAGAGAGCAGCCTCAGCGTGTGTTGCGCCGGAACGAAACGCCGGGCGAGCCGGATCGTTCGGAAGGAAAACCATCGCAGGCAAGATAACTGGAAGGGGCATCCGATGAGGCGTTCCCGATTCACCGAAAACGAAATTCTGCATCTGCTCTACGAAGCCAGCGCCGGCGTTTCCGTGACGGAAATTTGCAGCACGGCAGGGGTCTCGCTTCGAACTTTCTATCGTTGGCGTCGTCGCTTTGGCGGTCTCAACGCGCCCGCGGTGATGAAGATGAAAGAACTGGCCGCCGAGAATTTGCGGCTGCGAGGTTTGGTCAGCAATCTGTTCGAACGCTTGCGGGATCCCGGCGAAAATGGGTCGCCGCCACCGGCCGTGCCGAAGATTGCTTCATCCGGCCACGACAAAGAGCGAAAGCAAAGGCAGGCCATCCGGAGCGCCGCGGAAAAATGCGGCGGCGCTTTAACGGGACGCTTTGCGGCGCTGCGGGTAAATCCCTGACAGCATGCTCGATCCTGCGAGCAGGTTGCGCGACAAGCGCAGATGCCGGATTGCTTCCATTCCCTGCTGCGACGTTTCTTTGGGCGGCCATAATGTCAAAAACGACATAATGGCATTTGGCGTGGCGTCGGTTTGTTCATCGAGGCGGTTCCTGAAGCAATTGCTGTCACATCTTTCGACTTGCTGCTTGCTCGATTGGCGAACTAGTCTTCGCTGATCCATTGCCGCTTTTATTCGCTGGGAGTTCCGAGTCATGACCGATCGCCTCCGCTGTCGTTTCACCGAAGCCAACATTTCATTCAGCCGCCGCCGCTTCCTGGCGACGTCAGCGGCCATCGCGGGCGGTATCGGCGTCACGTCGCTGACCGGTTTGGGTGCCGCACGCGCGGCGACATTGAAGACGGTGCGTTTCAGCGAAGCGGTGCACAACCTCGGCTACATCAACCTCTATGTCGGCATGCATGCCGGCATTTTCAAGAAGAACGGGCTCGACATGCAGGTGAGCGCCGCCGGCGGCGATACCCAGACGTTTGCGGCTGTGCTGGGCGGATCGGCGGACTTCGCCATAGGTGATGCGACGATGGCGCAAATCTCGCGGGAGAACGGCGGTCCGGGTGTCGTCGTGGGAACGGTCGTGCAGCGCGCCCATTATTTTGGCGTGTCAAAGACGCTTCAGCCGATCACCGATCCCACCGGTTTCAAGGGCCTGAAGATCGTCACGTCACCCGAGCCGAACACCAATTACAGCGTTGCGAAGCGGCTGCTTGAGAAGGCTGGCCTCCAGGTCGGCGTCGATGCCACCATCGTTCCGGTGAATCCGGGTACCGAAATTGCCGCCATGCTGGCCGGTCAGGCCGATATCGCCATCGCCTATCAGCCGAGCGTGGCCGCGGCTGAAGCGCAGGGCGCCAAGGTGGTGTTCGATTTCTCCAGCTACATCGGCCCGTTCTGCAACACCGGCATCATGGTGCTGCCTTCCACGATTCAGAAGGACCCGGAGATGGTGCAGGCATTGGTGACCTCGTTCGAGGAGTCATCGCGCAAGACCTATGCCGATCCAGCCCTTTCCAAGGAGGTCGCGCGCAAGGAATTTCCGGATCTGCCGGGTGACGTCGTCGACAAGGCGATTGACGCGGAGCTCAAATTTCTGATCCCGGCGCAGTCCGTGGTGACCAAGCAGGATCAATGGAAGAACCTGATGGACATGCAGATCTATCTCGGCAACGCCAAGGGCAGCATTCCCTTCGATCAGATCATTGACAACACGTTCGCCGACAAGGCGGTCGCTAGCCTGAAATGATGGGAACCGGCGTCGGTCAAAACGCTGGGAATGCCAAGACAGTCACGGGTGGTGCTCCAGTCCCGCCGCTCGTGGTCGAGCATGTTACGAAGAGTTATGAGGTCGGCGGGCGCATCGTGCCGGTTATTGGCGACCTCAGCCTGACGCTCCGGGAGGGAGAGATCGTCAGCATTGTCGGGCCCTCCGGCTGCGGCAAGACCACGTTGCTCAACACCTTGTGCGGATTGCTGACGCCGGATTCCGGGCGTATCCGCTGGCATGGCCGCGAGGTCTCCGGTCAGCCGCAGAATGTCGGCTACATGCTGCAGAAGGATTTGCTGTTGCCATGGCGGACGGCGCTCGGCAACGCCATGCTGGGGTTGGAGATCCGCGGCGTTGCGCCGGGCGAAGCCCAGGACCGCAGCCACGCCATGCTCGACCAGCTTGGACTCCACGGCTTCGCCGATCACTATCCCTCGACACTCTCGGGTGGAATGCGTCAGCGCGTGGCGCTGGCCCGCACACTTGTTCACGAGCCCGACGTGCTGTTGCTTGACGAGCCGTTTGCCGCGCTGGACTTCCAGAGCAAGCTATTGATCGAGGGCGACACGGCGGCGCTGGTGCGGCAAAGCAAACGTTCCCTGCTGCTCATCACCCATGACATCGAAGAGGCGGTATCGCTTGCCGATCGCGTCATCGTGCTGTCGAAGCGGCCGACCCGCGTCAAGGCCGTCTACGACATCGCACTTGGCGCCGAGCGCACCGACATGATAGCCATGCGTCAGAGTCAGGACTTCAGCCAATACGTCCGGAGCATCTGGGCCGATCTCGACGTGGTCCTGCAATGACTGCCGATGCGGATACCGGAATGGTTCGTTCAACGGACAAGGCCGAGCCGGTTCTCGCGCCGGTCGCAGGGCGCCGATGGAAGAAATTTCGTTCGACCGCCGTTGTGCTTGCAACCCAGGTCGGCATCCTTGCTGCATTCCTCGGCTTTTGGGACTACATGACGTCGCAGAACCGTGCTGCGGCCTTCATGTTCGGGTCGCCGTCGGCGATTGCGGGCTTTCTGTTTCAGATGGCGCGCGATGGCAGCCTGTGGCGCGATAGCTATGTGACGGGGTTGGAAACCCTGCTCGGATTCTTTGTGGGGAATCTGGTCGGGACGGTGATCGGCCTGTCGCTCTGGTATTCGCGGTTCGTGTCCCGCGTCGTCGAGCCTTTCGTGATCGCGATCGGTTCGATCCCCATCATCGCGCTGGCTCCCATCATCATCATCTGGTTCGGCACCGGTTTGATTTCGAAGGTCGCGATGTCGACCCTTTCAGTGGTGATCGTGGCTTTGGTCACATCTTACAAAGGCGCGGTCGGAGTCGACCCGGATCAGATCAACCTGATGCGGACGCTCGGGGCGTCGAAGTTCCAGATTTTCGGCAAGCTCGTGGTACCTGCCTCGCTCACCGACATCTTTGCCGGATTGAAGCTCACGGTCGGGTTCGCGTTGATCGGTGCCATCGTCGGCGAGTTCATGTCGTCATCGGAAGGGCTCGGGCACGCCATCTTCAAGGCAGGCTCGCTCTACGTGATCCCGAAAGTATTCGCAGCACTGGTGGCCACCATCGCGCTCGCGCTGATTTTGACGTTCATCGTCGGCAAGATCGAACGGCTCCTCATGCCGTGGCGCCGTCACCTGTAAATCTTCGAACGCTCGTTCAATAGCTCCGGGAGTGGAACATGTCCAAGCGCATCAGCAAGGTTGATAATATCAAATACGCGCTGTCCGGGAACGATCGCTACATTGCCAGCGTCGATCCAGGCGAATCCTTCGTGGTGGAATGCGCCATCAATGCCAACGATGGCACGATCCGCCATCTCGGGCAGCAACTGACCGAGGCCGATGTCACCTTTCCCTTTGTCAACGGCGCGACCGGACCGATCGAGGTCCGCGGCTCCAAAGCCGACGACATGTTGAAGGTGGAGATCGTCAACATGGAACTGGACAAGCTCGGCTTCACCGCGTTGTGGCCCGGCATCGGCATGTTTCCCGATTGGGTCCGGCGCAAGGAATTCGGCATTCAGACCCGGGTCGTAGAGGTCAAGGACGATAGGGTGCACTGGAACGACCACCTCAAGCTGCCGGTGAAACCGATGATCGGTGTGCTCGGGGTGGCACCGGTTCACGGCGCGGTGCTGACCGTCGACAACGGTCCGCACGGGGGCAATCTCGACGTCCAGGAAATCACCACCGGCAACACCGTGATGTTCCGCGTCAACAAGGACGGCGCCCACCTGTTCATGGGCGATTGCCATGCCATCCAGGGCGACGGCGAATGCAACGGGATGGGCGCGATCGAGATCGCCGCGACCCTCACCGTGAAAGTGTCGCTTGAGAAAGCTCCGCCGCGCCTGAACCATCCGCGCATCGAAACCGCGACACACATCTGCACGCTCGGCTGCGCGCGGCCCCTCGAAGATGCCATGCGTATCGCATTCGAGGAAATGGTGTACTGGATGGAAGACGAGTGGAAGATTCCGGCCGCTGAAGGATACATGCTGCTGGGTCAGATTGCCGAGGCGCGATGCACCCAGGTGGTCAATCCGAAGTACACCTACATCTGCAAGGTAGATAAGGGCGTGCTCGCCAGCTACTTCGGATGAACGCTATTACTCCCACCCGGCCGGACATCCGAACCCTGAGCCCGGTGCGGCTATCAGGTCAGTGTGAAAAAGGATGATGTTTTCAGTATAAGTATCTGAATAACAACAGAAATACTTGGTTGTTGCTCTTGAAATTGTTGGCCGAAAAACTCGATCAGGCAGACACAAGTTGCGAAATTGAGTGAAGCAATATTGTCGATCGCCTTACAGATGTTTTGCGATTTCGGGCCGCAAATCTCGACAGGCTAATTCGCTTTTTCGATCAGGCTTTCAAGCAGCCGTTTCAAGTCGGCGGTGGCCTTGTCGCCGCAGTTTTCAACGATATGGGCTTCCTGTCGGAGCGCGAGCGAGTTCAGTCGCTGGGTAAGTGCCTTGCCGCGATCGGAGCTGAACATCACGACCTTGCGCCGGTCGTCGGCATCCTGCACCCGATACACAAGGGACTCGGACACCATCCGGTCAACCATCTTGGTCAAGGTCGGATGATTAAGCAGCACAGCTTCCGCAAGTTCTCCCATCGAATGACCCTTGCCATCCGACAAGATCTTCAGAATACGCCATTGCTCAACCGGCACACCCTCCTTGCGAAAGCGGGCATCCAGTTGACGATTGATTTCCCGGTTCGCCTGCGCGAGCAAATAGGCCAGGTGTTCGGTGATAGGCTTGCTGTTCGTTTCCGGTTTAGCCACGGCTTAAGACTTTGCGTTGATGCGGGGATGAATATTCAGTCGCTTTGCCCGTTCTGTATGCACGCGACTCGTTGAATGTTCAATATTTTCCATTAGAATATTTTTTTACTTGACGGGAAGGCTGCCGGATGCCGCGTCAACGGGGATAGATCGTTAGAAAGCTGAAAGGAGAGCGTCGTGCTCTCATCCAGGCAAGTTGATGGCGCGGCTGGGCTGTCGATCCCGCCGGGGGCGCTGCTGAAAACGTTCCCAGGATCAAGAGCGCCAGGTCCGCCTGACCACGCCGATGGTTGGGAGTTGTCCGGTCAGCGTCGCGATAGAAAGAAGCTCAGAGTCGTCAACTTCCTCGGGTTCTCGGGACCGGCAGGAATCTGGGGACCGGCAGGCGTCAATGGAACGCTGCTCGCGGTTGCGG
>Ga0193727_1000831_pt1 | contig 12475 bp, 11 predicted proteins | sample H2c2metaG_FD_143051 | JGI IMG/M metagenome (GOLD analysis project Ga0193727, IMG submission 143051) | Soil microbial communities from a riparian zone of the East river system, Colorado, United States - H2c2 | ecosystem: Environmental > Terrestrial > Soil > Riparian zone | place: USA: East River...
AGCGCGCGAGAAGGCGTTCGTGCTCTACGAGGGTGTGCGCGTACCACATCGCAGCTGCGGCATCGCGATCGCCGAGACCTTCGGGCTGCCGTCGCGTGCGTATCAGGCGCTGCGTCGAGGTGGCATCACGGGCAAGGGCTCGTGCGGTGCGATCCGCGCCGGCGAGCAGGTGCTCGGCGAGCTGCTCGGCGATCCGGATCCGGTCGGGCCGGTGACGCCCGAGCTGCGCTCTGCGGTCACGTGGTTTCAGGACGCGTGGCTGACCCAGATCCAACACGGCAACCCCGATATCATCTGTGACCACCTGGTTCGCCCGCATGGCGAGTTTGCGGGGCCGGCACGCAAAGCGTTCTGCACGAACATCGCAGCGTATGTTGCAGCGCTGACCGCGGAAGCGTTATGTCGGTTCGCGACGCAGCGGCCCGCGATTTTGCCGATCGAACAACTATGAAGCTGACCAAGGAACAGGTGCTCACCGTCGTGACCGAGGCGGGGCAGAAGATGTCGGACCCGAATTACTCGTCGGCGATGGTCGGCGGGTTTTTTCAAGCCCAGCAACAGGTCTCGAACTTCATCAGTGCGCACGAGCAAGAGCTCGGCGGGACCGAGGGAATCATCTCGGTGATCTTTCATTGCGCGCTGGTGGCGGAAGCGTTTCGCAGAGCCGGCGCGCGCGTGCGAACGCTCAGCTACGAAGACCTCGATGGTGCAGCGCAGGGTGACTCGCTGCCACGTCTCGAGAAGGTCCAGCTGCCGCTGCACGAGTTCATCCAGGCGAATGTCGAGAACGTCGACGCGCAAAAACTGATCGCGATGATCGCGCTCGCGATCGATTCCACCGTCGCCTGAATCGGTGATAAGCCTCCCGAATGGCGAATCCGACCGCGACTTTCGATACGACTCTCGGCTCATTCACCGCCGAGGTGTTCCTCGATCAGATGCCGATCACGGCGAACAACTTCATCAAGCTCGCGAAGTCGGGCTTCTATGATGATCTGCACTTTCACCGCGTGATCAACGGCTTCATGATCCAGTTCGGCTGCGAGTATTCGAAGGATCCGAACAGCCCGCGCTGTGGAACCGGCAACTCGCCGTTTGGCAACGTTCAGGACGAGCATCCCGCAAACGCGAAGATCTCGAACGAGCCGGGCACGCTGTCGATGGCAAACACCGGTCGCCCGAACTCGGGAGGCGCGCAGTTCTTCATCAACACCGTGAACAACGGCCGTCTCGATTGGTTCTCGCCCGGTCCGTCGCGTCATCCCGTGTTCGGCAAGATCACGTCGGGCATGGACGTCGTGAAGAAGATCGAGACCACGCCGACCTCGGCGGAAGACCGCCCGCGCACGGCGGTCAAGGTCAACAAAGTCACGATCGCCGGCATCTAGCATATAGCTGCTCGATCGAAGGTGCCTGGAGCGGCCAAACCGCCGCAGCATCCGTCGGTTCAGATCGGCCAGCGCGATCGTCGACGGGTGGTGGTGTCGTCGTCGTCTTCGGGAACCGAGAACTTGGAACCTCCAGACCGGGCGCTCACCGCGATCCAGATCCGAGCGCCTATGCCTCGGCCATGTGGCCACTTTGGCGAAGCTTCTCGAGCTGCTCGCGCAACTGGAGCTCCTCCAGATGCTCGCGCATGCCGGGATGAGCATCGAGATAAGCAGCCATCGCGCAGCGAAGGAACGCGTCGGCGTCTCCATCGTAGCGTCGGGCGGCTTGGCTCATCAGTGCTTCCCAATCGGGATTCGTCTTAGGCTCGTTGTTCACGGTGCCTCCTATGCACCCAACAGAAGCATCGATCGTGCCTACGCCAAGCCCCCTACGCGGCTAGGGTGATGCTAGAACCCGGCGATGCGAAGGACCCTGATCGCACTTCTCGTCGCCTCGGCAGCCAGCTGTGGAGGTCCGGCAAAGCCCACGACGCCACCACCCACGCTTCCTGACGACAAGAAGCCAGAGGTCGCGCCGGTGGCCGAGGCGCCGAAGCCGGCACCGCCGCCGAAGGATCCGGATCCAATCGACGTGCCGCTGACGTTCGGCAAGGCGACCTACAAGCTCGCGTCGGCGGGCAAGGGTCAGAAGGCCGTGATCAAGATCGGCACCACCGCCGGTACGAAGCAGCAGCTCGAGCTCGCGCTCGACTTCGCGGGCAAACAGGTCGCGACGAACGAGCTCGGTGGTACGCAAGAAGACGTCGCGCCGACGCTCGTGCTCGCGAGTGACCTCGAAGTCGGTGCGGTCGATACCGACAGCACGAAGTGGAAAATAACGTTCACCAACATTGACGCGCGCGATCGCGCGGGTTCGAAGGCGACCAAGGATCAATTCAAGGCCGAGCTCGGAGTGCTGGCGGGCGTGTCGCTGTCCGGTGCGGTGTCGCCGTCGGGGCAGTTGACGAACGTGTCGTTGCACGTCCCGAAGCCGACCGACAAGACGATGGCAGCGCTCGAGCTGGTCCGGATCTCGATGCTGCCGATGTGGCCGGTCGTGCCGATCGAAGCGATCGGTGTCGGCGCGAAATGGACCGTCACAACGCCGTGCACGATCGCCGATCGGATCGACGCGACGCAGACGACCGACTTCGAGCTCGTCTCGCACAAGGGCCCGACCTGGGTGGTGAAGGGCAAGACCAAGCTCGCCGGTAACGAGCAGACGATCCAAAAGACCAAGTTCGGCAAGATCGCCGGTGATGGCGCCGTCGACGTGACATTGACCGATGGCGCGTTCGTGCCGCAATCGGCGACGAAGCTGACGACCGACTTCACAGCGAGCGTCGGCGACGGCACCGATCCGAAGAACGTGGCCGATCCGAAGGGCAAGGCCAAGAAGGACGACAACTCGGTCCAGTTTCACCTCGACCAACGTCTCGGGGTGATGCCGACAGATGTCGGGGCCGCGACGACGCCGACTCCGGCTGCTACTCCTGCTCCGACCCCAGCTCCGGTGCCGACGGCTCCGACGCCGGCGAAGAAGTAGCTCGGTCGGACGTCGAGCTTACAACCCGGCGGACTTCAGCCGGCGCTGGCGGATGACCGCGTTGGCGATTCCCGATCCGATCGCGAACCCGACGAGGAACCCGCACGCGAAGAACAGATACACGATGTGATCCATGAACGGACGCGTCGCGTGCATCGACAGGATGCCGAAGAACACCATGGCGAAGAAATGGAGCGCCGCGAACATCACGGCGCGCGTCCAGATCGACGTCCGGACCCGCACGTCCTCGATCGGATACACCCACGGTTGATCCCGAAGATGCGCGCCGCGATAGCCAGACGGCGTGGTCGCATCGACGAGCACGGACACCGCCATCCCGACGTAGAGGATCAGCAGGCCGAGCACGGCGACGCGCCAACCGATCCCGCGTGGCACGAGCTTGTCGCGCTCCGACGCGATGACGGCGAGCGGCAGCGTCGGCAGGTCGACCTCGACGGCAGCCCGCGGCTCGTTCGTCATCATCGTGATCGTACGTCCCGCCTCGGCCGGCGATTCGCACCAACTTGTCAAACATCGTAACCAGCGCAACCGCGCGGGATAGCTCAGTTCGCCGCGGTGGCCGAGAGCTCGCCGCGCAAGCGCGCGACACGCTCGCGCATCGCCTGCCGCGCTTCGAACGGACCTTCGATCCAGGCATGGCGACCGAGCTGGAGGACCCAGCCGGAGACCCACTCGAAGCCTTCGCAATCGACGAGGAGCTCGGCGGAGCCGTCGTCGCGCATCGTGACTTCACCGACCGGCCAGTTGGCGCCGAGGCGGGTGACCGCGACGGAGTCGAGCTGGATGCGAACGGTGACGGCGTCGGCACTCGGGACGTAGAGGCGCTCGCGACGATAGGCCTCGAGATCGAAATCGTCGGGACGATCGAAGCGCTCGTTCATGTTGCGCAGCTCGGCGATGCGATCGATGCGGAACGTGCGGACGTCGCCGCGCTTGTGGCAATGACCGACGACGTACCACTCACCGGCGTGGTGAACGATGCCGTACGGATCGACCGGGCGGCGCTCGTATTGGTGATGCGACGCGGACACGTAGTCGATCTCGAGGCGCTCGCGTTTGCGCGCGGCGGTGACGAGCGTGCGCAAGTGCGTGGCGACCGCGGCGTCGGGCTCGGCGACGACGGTGATCGTCGCGAGTGATTCGGCCTCGCGGGCGTCGCGGCCCAGCGCGGTGAGCAACTTCTTCTCGGCGGATTGCATCGCAGCGTCGAACGGCGCGACGCCACTCTCGCGCAGTGAGCGGATCCCCAGGAGCAACGCGGCGCCTTCCGCAGCCGTGAGGCGCAACGGGCGCGTCAAGCGATGCGCGAGGTCGACGAACACACGGCCTTCCTCGACGGAAACCAGCAAGTACTCGCCCGGATCGCCATCCGGCGGCCCGACCTGCGAGAGCAGCTCGAGATCGCCCAACAGCTCTTCGCGATCGGCACCGATCTGTTTGGCGAGCGCCTCGACGGTCACACCCTCGGGGTGCTTCGCGACGTACGGCACGATGAACAACAGGCGCCGCAGGCGCTGGGCGACATCGCGACTCATGGCTGCTCCAACTCGGTCGCGTAGCGCTCGTCGATCGCCTCGAGCTCGGCGGCGATCCGCGCGCGCAGCTTCTCGCCACGGATGACTTGGATCGCGCCCTTCGCGGCGAGCACGCGACTCGCGGCGAACTCGGGATTCGTGCAATCGAACGTGACGAGCGTCCGGTCACCTTCGACGCGCTTGACCGCGGTCGACCCGAAGTCTTCGTTCAGCACTTCGGCGCCCGCGGCCAACACGGCGAGCTGAACTTCCTCCGGCGGCTCGCTCGTGAATGTCCACGGCGAGCGCGTCGCGTACGCCTTGACGTCGAAGTTGACCGGTCGCTCGAAATCGGGCGACTTCGGCTTCGGCGCCATCACGGCCTCGCGGATCCGATCGACGCGGAACGACCGAACCTCCTGACGCAGGTGACACCACCCGACGACGAGCCACGCTCCCTCGCGGTAGACCATCGCGTACGGGTCGAGATCGCGGCGCGACGTCAGCCCCGTCGTCGCGGTTTGATACGTGAGCGTGACGCGCTTGTGGAAGCGCGTCGCCCCCTCGAGCGTGGCGTAGATCTCGGCGAGCTCCGGCCGCGCGACGAGCTTCTCCGGAAAGTGCACGAGCACCGTCGGCGAGTTGTTCGCGGGCCGCGGAAACTCCGTCGGCGTATCCGGTAATTCGGGCAGATCGAATGCGAGCTTCTTGAGCGCGAGGTCGACGATCTTCGGATACGTGCCACCGGGCATCGCGTGCGCGACCGAGGCGGCGAGGACGAGTGCCGAGATTTCGTCGGCGGTGAGCCGAACCTCGGGCATCTTGAACCGCTTCATGTCGATCACGTATCCGCCGTCCTCGAGCGAGTCGTCCTCGTCGGGCGTGACGTAGCGAATCGGCACGCCGAGATCGAGCAGGTCGGCCTTGTCGCGCTCGAACGCGCGCAGCCCGGCTTCGACGTTCAGCGTCTGATAGCCGACGAACTGATCGCGAATCTCGCGGTAGGTGAGGAGGCGCTTGCTGCGATCGCCGCGCGTTGCCGCGTCCTCCCTGCCCGCCTTGACCGGCTTGGCATCGACCTTCGACGCTTTCGCAACCGCCGCCTTGGCCGTTCGGCCCGGCTTCGCAACGACCTTCCCCTTGATCGACTTAGCGGTCCGCACCGAGCCGTTCTAGCGCACGTGGTTCGCGATCGGAAGCGTCGAGACGAGCAACCGGACTCCGGACAATCCGGGGGCATACTTCGCGGATGAGCGCCGACCGAGTCGCCGACCTCGATGATCCGCAGTTGCGGGTGTTCGCACCGCTGATCTACGTCGCATGGAGCGATTTCGATCTCGATCCGGAGGAGCGAGCCCGAGCGCTCACCGGGATGGCGCAACAGCCGTGGTTGCGCCCGGCGGCGCGGTTGGTGATCGAAGCGTGGCTCGATCCGGCCCATCCGCCCGGTGCCGACGAGCTCGCACGCCTGCGCTCGTTGATCGATCACGTCGCGGCAACCTCGAGCGACCGCGCGAAGGCATCGTTCGCACGCGTCGCCCGCGGGATCGCCGGCGATGGCGATGCGCGCCGCGCCGCCGGCACGCTCGCGCGAGACCTCGGCATGTTCGCCGGCGAAGACTCGACCAAGCCGCACTCGATCCCGATCCCACTCGCCGACGACGAAACGGCACCGATCGACGTTCACGAGGCACTCCGCGATTCATCGGCTGCGCTCGAAACCGGCGGTGCCTCACCGTCCGCGCGCGATGCGGGCGGGACGACACCACGCGCAAAGACCGGCGAAGGGGCTCACGCGAACCCCTCCAATCTCGCGCAGCTCCTCGACGGCGATCACGCCGAGGTTCGCGCCCGCGCCCGGCAGTGGCTGTCGACCGCGCACCGCGTCTACGGACTCCCGATCCCCGAGCACCGCGCGATCGTCCGCGGCTGGCTGCTCGACCTCGCCTCGACGGGCCTGCCGCGCCTCGCGTTTCCCGGCGTGACGTCCGCCGACGATCTCGCCGCGTTCAGCGCCCTGTTCGAAGAGCTCGGTCACGGCGATCTCTCGCTGCTGATCAAGGTCGGCGTCCAATTCGGCCTCTACGGCGGCGCGATCTGGGCGCTCGGCACCGCACGTCATCACGCGCGCCTCGCCCGGATCGCGAGCGGCGAAGAGCTCGGCTGCTTCGCGATGAGTGAAGTCGGCCACGGCTCGAACGTCGCCGCCGTCGAGACGACGTTGCGCTACGACCCCGCGGCGCGCGAGCTCGAGCTCCACACGCCCGGCGAGTCCGCGCGCAAAGAATGGATCGGCGGTGCCGCGCACGATGCGCGGTTCGCCGTCGTGTTCGCGCAGCTCGAAGTCGCAGGTTCGCAGCACGGCGTTCACGCGGTGCTCGTGCCGATTCGCACCTCGACCGGCGAGCCGCTGCCGGGCGTGCGCACCGGCGACTCCGGTCACAAGATGGGCCTCAACGGCGTCGACAACGGCCGGCTGTGGTTCGAGCACGTGCGGATTCCCGTCGACAACTTGCTCGATCGCTTCGCCTCGATCGATCGCGACGGCACGTACGGCTCGCCGATCGCTTCGCCGGATCGTCGGTTCTTCACGATGCTCGGCACGCTGATCGCCGGTCGCGTCTCCGTCGGTGCCGGCGCGGTCTCCGCATCGCGCGCGGCCCTCGCGATCGCGGTGCGTTACGCCGAAGCGCGCCGTCAGTTCGGTGCCGAAGGCGAGCGTCGCTTGCTCGACTATCCAACGCATCAGCGTCGCCTGCTGCCGCACCTCGCCGATACCGTACTCCTGCGCGTCGCGTTCCGAGAGCTCCGCGCCCGTCACGCGAAAGCGTTCTCCGGCGAGCTCGGCGATACCCGCGAGCTCGAAGCCGAGGCCGCCGCGATGAAGGTCCTCGGCAGCCGCCACGCGATCGCCGCCGTCCAAGCCGCGCGCGAGGCCTGCGGAGGGCAGGGTTACCTCTCGGTCAATCGTATCCCGGAGCTCCGCACCGACGTCGAGATCTTCACGACCTTCGAAGGTGACAACACCGTGCTCTCGCAGGTCGTCGGCAAGGCGCTGCTCGGCATGTATCGCAGGCAACTCGCCACCGGTGGTAATCGCGCCGTGTTGCGTGCGGTCGGGCGTCGTGTCGCGTCCGTGCTCGGCGTGAATCGCGCTGCGGAATCGTCGCAGAATCGCGCGTTCCAACTCGCGGCGTTTCGGTTCCGCGAAGACCATGTCGTCGAGACCTGCGCGGCACGCATCAAGAAACGCCTCGACGACGGCATGGACGGCGAAGAAGCGATCCTCGCGGTGCAGGAGCATGTCGTCGCGATCGCGGAAGCATTCGGCGAGCGCCGCGCCGCCGAGTGGTTTGTCGCGCAAGAACCGACGCCGCGCCACGACTTGTTCGCGAAGCTAGGTGACCTCGCGCTGCTGACGCGGCTCGAAGCCCACGCCGCATGGTTCCTCGAGACCGGCTACTTCGACGCCGCCCGCTCGCGCGCGATTCGCCGCGACACCGAGGCGTTGCTGCGCGAGCTCACGCCGCATGCGCGCGAGATCGTCGATGCGTTCGGCATTCCGGATGCGTGCCTCGCCGCGCCGATCGCGTTCTTCGATCCGGCACATCCGACGTATCCTTAGAAGTAGTAGCGGATGCCGAAGCCGGCGTTGAACGCCGCGCCGAAGCCGTTGCCGGTCTTGAAGTCATATTCGCCGACGAACGCGACCTCCAAGAACGCGTCGAGCGGCGCGTTCTTGAAATCGAACAACAGACCGACCACACCGCGCAGACCGACGGCGAAGTGGCTGTTGCCAGTCGATCCGCCGCTGTAGTCGATCACGCGCAGACCGGGTCCGAGGTAGACCGGCAGCACGAACGAATCGCGATCCTGAAGGATCCACGGATGGAACACGTAGTCGCCGTGGATCTGCAGACCGTTCGAGATGAACGCCGAGCCGGCCGCGATATCGAGTGCGCGGTCTTTGGCGAGATAGATCTTCGCGCAGATGCCGGTTGGCTCGCCGACGATGATGCCGACGCCGAGCGTTCCCTTTTCGGCGGGGCGGCCCTTCTCGCCTTTGACTTCATCGTCGTCCGCGAACGCGGGTGACGCCCGGGCGAGAACAGCGAGCATGACGAGGAACCCCATCGCGAAGCGCATACGCCGAACCTAAACCCTCCGCGCTCGCCGGCGCAAATTCACGGGCCGCTCTCTCAGCCGCGCAGCAGCCGCGCGAGCTTGTTGCGGCTGATGCCAAGTGCACGCGCGGCCGCGGATTGATTGTTGTCCTCGCGCTCGAGGATCGCCCGCGCGTATCGCCGCTCCGCTTCCTCGAGCGAGAGTCCGGTCGGCAGCGTGATCCCATCGGCGACGGGCATTACGGTCGACGACTGCGCCGCTTGGATCACCGCGACCGGGATCCCGATCTGCGACGCTGTTGTTTTCTGGCGCGCTTCGAGCGCGAGGTCCTTGCCGCCGATCGACGGCCCGGATGCGAGCACGACCGCACGCTCGATCGTATTCTCGAGCTCGCGCACGTTGCCCGGCCATGGATACGTCACCAGCGCGAGCCGCGCCGAATCCGAGAGCCGCAACGAGCTCTTGCGATACCGCCGCGCGAACTGCTGCACGAAGTGCTCCGCGAGATCGGTGATGTCATCGCCGCCGCGCTCGCGCAGCGCCGGGATCACGATCTCGACGACGCGAAGCCGAAAAAACAAGTCACTGCGAAATTGCCCCTGCGCCGCCATCGCCTCGAGATCGCGATTCGTCGCCGCGACCAGCCGCACGTCCGCGGTCAACGTATCGCGGCCACCGACGCGCTCGAACTGCCGGTCCTGTACGAACCGCAGCAGCTTGCTCTGCAACAGCAACGGCAGCTCGCCGATCTCGTCGAGGAACAGCGTGCCGCCGTTCGCGGCTTCGACCTACGCGCCGCGCTCGTGACCGAACAGCTCGCTCTCGACCAGCGCCGCCGGCAGCGTCGTGCAATCGACATGAACAAACGGCGCCTCGCGCCGCGCACTGTTGACGTGGATCGCGCGGGCCAACAGCCCTTTGCCGGTACCGGTCTCGCCGTGCAGCAAGACGGTTGCATCGGTCTGCGCCGCCTTCACGATCATCTCGTACACCGCCGCCATCGCCGGCGACCGGCCGATCACGTGATTGAACCGACCGCGCACCGTCATGCCGCGCGATGCATCGTCACCGCGCAGCGTCGTGTAATCGAGCGCGCGCCCGATCTGCTCGGCGAGCGCACGCACGAACTCCTCGTCGCGCGTGTCAAACTCATTCCGGCTAGCGCCGGGTGCGCCGGTCTGTTTGTTCAACACCTGCAACACGCCGCGGATCTGCCCGCGACGCTCGATCGGCGCCGTCAACATCGACGTCGTGCGATAGCCGATCTGTTGCGCGAGCTCCTCGCCGTCCCACCGCGGATCCGACGCCGCGTCGCGAACGTTCACGAGCTCGCCGGTCGCCGCGACGTGCCCGACCAACCCGCGGCCGGCCGGCACGCGCAGCTCCGCCAACTCCGGCAACGTCGCGACGCGCGATCGAATGTCGCCGGTGGCAGCGTCGATCAACCACAACGTCGCCCGATCCGCGCCCAACGCGCGCGCGACGCGAGCGGCGAACGTCGCGAGCATGTCGTCGAGCTCGACCTCGCCCGCGATCATCGCGCCGAGGTCCGCGAGCAGCTCGAAGCGCTGATCGTTCTCCATGCCCTCCAACAGCATCGCACGCTCTCGCGCGACGTTCATGCCGCGGCCGCTTTCTCCGCGCGCCGACAAGATCATGCCCTCGCGCGCCGCCACCGTGCCCGGCATCGCACGCGCCGCGTTGGCCTCGAGCTCGGCGAGTTGGTCGTCCGTGCGACCCGGATCGTGATGGAACAGCACCAACTGCGGCACCGCCGCGGCACGCGCGAGCTCGATGCCCGCGGCCCACGTCGAGTGACCCCAGCCGACCTTCTGCGGATACTCCTCGGGCGTGTACTGCGCGTCGTAGATCAGGATATCCGCGCCCGATGCGAGCTTCTTCAACGTCGGATCGACGCACGCGAAGTGCTCGGTATCCGTCGCGAAGACGATCGACTGCCCGGCGTGCTCCAGGCGATAGCCGTAGACCGGATCGGGATGATTGAGCTTGGCCATCGTCACGGTGATGTCTCCGATCACGAACTTGTCGTTCGGCTTGAGCTCGCGGGTGGTGACCACGCCGCCGAGATCATCGAAGTCGACGGGGAAGAACGGCGCCTTGAACAACGAACGGATCGCCGCGTCGTGCGACATCACACCGTTCGGACCACTCGCGATCTCGACGCGATGACCCGGAACGTAGACCGGCGTGAAGAACTGCAAGCCGGCGACGTGATCCCAGTGCAGGTGCGAAAGCAGGATCGTCGAGTGACGCGGGCCGGTCGCCATGCGCTCGTTGCCGAGCGTGCGTAGGCCGGTGCCGGCATCGAGGATGATCCGCGTATCGCCGGCGACCACCTCGATGCAGCTGGTGTTGCCACCTGCGGCCATTCCAGGCGTCGCGATCGAGCCGCGGACTCCGAGAAAACGAACGGTGAGATCGTGGGTCATATCCATGCTCCTTGCGAGGAGGATGTAGAGCAGCTTCGGTGCCAGCCGTAAGTCCGCGTAGCGCGCCGACAACCGCTTCACTCCGACGCAGCGATGTTCCGAAACGAAGCAGGCCTGCTACAAAAAGCGACGCAGCCGGTAACTGATCCACGCCAGCGCCTTGCGATACCAGGGCAGGCGCAGCCATGCGGCTTCGTCGTAGCGCTTGCAGTTCGCGCGCGATTCTTCGAACTCGGCGACGAGCTCGGTGCCGACGACGGGATCGAGGATCTCGACGGTGACTTCGAGATTGTTCAAACGGCTCTGCACATCGAAGTTGTAGCTGCCGATCGTCGACCACACGCCGTCTACCACCGCGGTCTTCGCATGCATCATCGTGCCTTGCCAGTGCAGGATCTCGACGCCGCGCTTCGCGAGCCGGCGCAGCACGTAGTCGCCCGCGTACTCGACCATCCGCACATCCGAATGCCCGGGCACGATGATGGCGACCTTGACGCCGCGCTTGACCGCGCGCGTGAGCTGGCGCCGCACGCTGCGCTCCGGCAAGAAGTACGCGTTCTCGATCAGCACGGACTTGCTCGCGCGCTTGATCACGTAGAGATACGCGCGCCGAAATGCGCCGCGCTGTAGCCGCTTCGAGTTTTCGATCACGCGTGCGAAGCTCTCGCCGGGGCCGTCCGGTGCTTCGCCCGCACGCGCCGGCGTTGGATAGGGCGTGCCGCCCGCCGACAACCACGTCCGCCGGAACAACCGCGAGAGATCCAACACCGCCGGTCCACGCACGCGGCAGTGCATGTCGTGCCAGCCCTTCCCGCCTTCGGTGAGCGGGGCGTACTCGTTCGCGATGTTGAGTCCGCCCGTGAACGCGACGGCATCGTCGACGACGAGGATCTTGCGATGATCGCGATGCGACAAGCGCCAGCGCGCGCGCCACGGCGCGATCGGATTGAAGTCGGTCACCTCAGCGCCCGCCGCGATCAACTCTGCGAACCACGCATCGGAGATCCCGAACGAACCAACCGCGTCGTACAACAGACGCACCGCAACACCGGCTTTCGCACGCTCGAGCAGTGCCTGCTTGAACCGATCGCCGGTCGCATCCGGCGCGAGGATGTAGACCTCGAGATGGATCGTCTGCTTCGCCGCCGCGATCGCTTCGAGCATCGCGGGAAACGTCTCGGCCCCCTCGCGCAGCACCGTGATCTCGCATTTCGGTCGCCAGCGCAGCAGCGAGCGCGCATAGAACGCGAGCGGCGCCGGTAGGTTCACCGCGATCGCGCGCGACGGTGCGTCGTCCCAGATCGCGCGCGGCACTCCGTCGGACGTCGGCTTCGGCTGATACGGCGCGGCCATCAGTAGCGGATTCCAACGATCGTGTATGTGATGTTT
>Ga0193727_1000832_pt1 | contig 12471 bp, 10 predicted proteins | sample H2c2metaG_FD_143051 | JGI IMG/M metagenome (GOLD analysis project Ga0193727, IMG submission 143051) | Soil microbial communities from a riparian zone of the East river system, Colorado, United States - H2c2 | ecosystem: Environmental > Terrestrial > Soil > Riparian zone | place: USA: East River...
ACCGGTCTCCAAAACCGGGGGTTGCAGGTTCAAGTCCTGCCGGGCCTGTGGAGTAGAAAATTGGGTTGCGATTTTTCGCGCAACTCGCCGTGGTAAGTGGTCGTTGTGGTTGCGGCGCTATCGTCTAGGGGACTAGGACGGGGCCCTCTCAAGGCCCAAACACGGGTTCGAATCCCGTTAGCGCTATTGATCGATGAAATTGTTTTGGCTCCGGTCGGCCTCATCGTCTATCGGTTAGGACGGCACCCTTTCACGGTGCAGAGAGGGGTTCGATTCCCCTTGGGGCTATTTTGCGGGCCGACTGACAATCGGCTCGGTAGCAAGGAAGGTGCGTGGTGAGGAAGGGGTTTCCGACCCTGACTCCAGTAGTTGGGGCCGTAGCTCAGCTTGGTTAGAGCACTCGACTGTCACTCGAGAGGTCGCGGGTTCGAGCCCCGTCGGCCCCGTAGTTTTTTTCAGGAGTTCGGTAGATGGATGTGGCTCGCGGTGATCCTGCCGCGAGTGCAGTGATGTTGCCCTGGTGGTGAAATTGGTAGACACGCCATCTTGAGGGGGTGGTGCCGTAAGGCATAGCGGTTCGAGTCCGCTCCAGGGCACTCCAGCAGTAAAGCATTCGATGGATCGGGGCCATGTCCGCCACGAAATTCGCGGTACGGCTGCCCCTTAACTTTGCCACAGTAGCTCAGGGGTAGAGCACCCGATTCGTAATCGGGCGGTCGTGAGTTCAAATCTCACCTGTGGCTCTCTGGCAAGAAAGCAAAACGGACGGCGCCGCGAGGCGCCGTTTTTTTGTTGCCCGGCAGTTGATGCACGCAAGTTGCAGGTCTTTTTGGCTATCACACTCAGGAGATACCGATGAGCCCGATTCGTATTTCATGCGTCGCGGTAATTGCGACGATGCTGGTGGGTTGCGCGCGCAAAGACAGTACTGCCGACTCCACAGCCGCAGCTGGCGGTGGAGTCGATTCGTCCGGCGCTTCCGCACGAATGGCTCCTGACTCGGCATCTGCTGCCGCATCGGCGGTCGCTCTGGGAACGGCTACCGCTGCCGGCGTGGGCAAGTATCTAACCGACGCGAATGGACGGTCGGTCTACGCGTTCATGAAGGACAAGAAGAATGTCAGCACGTGCGCTGACGCCTGCGCGGCCGCGTGGCCGCCGCTCGGTGCAAGCTCGGCGGTGAGCACGGACTCGTCGGTCAAATCCGCGATGGTCGGCACGATCACGCGAAGCGACAACAAGAGTCAGACGACGTACAATGGAATACCGGTTTACTATTACGAGGACGATAAGCAATCCGGTGATATCAAGGGTCAGGGCAAGAACGAGTTCGGCGGCCTCTGGTACGTGGTGTCGCCGACCGGACAAAGCGTCAAGCGCGCCCTGGTGGCTGACAAACAAATCACGAAGAAGAAGTAAGCTGAAGAGCATGCATGCGTCGGCCACTTTGGCAATATTTACGATCGGAAATATTAGCGTGAGGATTTGTAATGACAGATTCGACGGAACGCGCGGTGCTCGCCGGCGGCTGCTTCTGGGGGATGCAGGATCTGATACGCAAATATCCTGGCGTTATCACGACGAGGGTCGGGTACACCGGCGGCGACGTTCCGAATGCGACTTACCGCAAGCATGGGACGCACGCCGAAGCGATCGAGATCACTTTCGACCCGAGTAAGATCAGCTATCGCAAGTTGTTGGAGTTCTTTTTTCAGATCCACGACCCGACCACGCGAAACCGCCAGGGCAACGACGTCGGCACGAGCTACCGTTCGGCGATCTTCTTCACCAACGAGGAGCAGAAGCGCGTCGCTCTGGATACGATCGCCGATGTCGACGTATCGGGACTCTGGCCGGGGAAAGTGGTCACTGAGGTGGTCCCGGCGGGTCCATTCTGGGAGGCGGAGCCGGAGCATCAGGATTATCTCGAGAACTATCCGAACGGATACACGTGCCACTTCGTCCGACCGGGCTGGGTGCTGCCCAAGAGAGAGACGAGCGGAGCGGGGAGTGCATCCGCGGGTCTGTCCGCCGAGGCACGCCCTTAAGGACCGCGATCGCTATTTGGAGGTGTGCCTTTTGGCAAACTCCTCTGCTCGGTAAGTTGTCTCGTTGTCGCGGGCGTAATTCAGTTGGTAGAATGCCAGCTTCCCAAGCTGGACGTCGCCGGTTCGAGTCCGGTCGCCCGCTCTAAGGAACAGTTCTCGTCTTTGACTCGCCAGGAATGGTGGGAAGACAACCTCGCGGATCTCGCGGGATTGTTTTACCCTCAAACGCGTGTAGATGCGCCTTCCGCCAGAGCTTTTCCTTCTACGCCAAATCGAACCGTCCCTCGGCCTTCGCGCTAAGCGCGTCGCGTTGAGCTGGTAGCAGGCGGCAGCGTAGTTGGGTTAGCAGTATCACTGGTTGCAGATGGTACCACGCCGCGCCTCGATTAATTCCGAGCCCGCAGCGTAATGAAAACGGTGCGAGGCTGTCCCGGCGACACAACCTCGCCCGCGACGAGTTCCGGATACGCCCGGTCGAAGAGATTTCGAACTCCGACATCGGCCTCGAACGTGCCGAGTGTCCAAGTCGCGCTCAGGTGCGCGAGTCCGTACCCACCCAATACGACGCCCGGTTGGTCAAACGGTGAATAACCGCCCACCCAATTCCCGCTGAGGCGAATCCTCCACGGCGCCGCAGGCATCGTGAGATCGACAGCCGCCGTACCCAGATACTTGGAAGTGTTGTAGACGCGGAGTCCGTTCAACTCCACTGGCGGCTCACCGCCTTCCCCCGGTCCGGCGACGAGGCTTCGATACCGCGCGTCGTTGAACGTCCAATCGCCGGAGAATGTGCCGATTCCGCCTATCGCGTTCGTTCGCCAATCCAGCTCGACGCCCTGACGCCGACTCGCGCCACCACTCGTGGACTCGAGCGTCACAGGGTTGAACGTCTGCTCGTTGCTGACGTCCATCCGGAAGAGCGCCGCCGACGCGCTCGATCCTCTGTAATCCATCTTGAGCCCTGTCTCATACGCCCACGCGGTGATCGGCGTGAGCGTCGGATCGCCGATCACACCGTCCGTGGAGCGAAAACCTCGTGACACGTTTCCGTAAATGCCGAGATCCGGCACGAGATGAAACAGCGCGCCAAGCTTTGGCGAGAATACTCCATGACTGGCGCTTGCCGCGGTTTCGCCATCCGGAGTCGAGCGCGTGTCGAGAAAGTCGTATCTCGCCCCGACATCCAGCCGCAAACGATCTGTCAGGTTCACGAACGATTGTAGAAACGGCGCAGCGAGAATCTGACGCCCCGTCACCAGCTCGGCCACCGAATCGCGCGCGCGTGCAGTGGTGAAATAATTCTGATAGTGTGAGCGGTCCCATCGCGTTTCGGCGCCCAGCGTGATCTCACTCGACGGCAGCGCCCACGTAGCCGCGCTCGTCGCGCCAAATCCGAGTCGCGAATCTTCCTCTTCGGTCTGGCTGCCGCTGCCCTCGAACCGGCCACCTGCGGGAGGAATCGTGAGGAAGAGCTGCCATCTGCCCTGGGTCGAATAAGCGGTCGTCCGCCAGAACATGTTTCCAGAGAGAACTCTCAGACTCAGTCGCTCCTGCGCGCGCCGCTTGTAGCCACCGTCTGTCGGGTTGGAAACGATGTCGTACTCGCCCGCGGTGAATTCGTCCTGGCTCAGAAAGCCCGGCGATTTCCAGTTGCCACCGTACACCTCGGCACCGCCGTCCAGCGTGACGCCCGGAGAGAGATCGCGCACGATCCGCGCGTGCCCTTGTCCAACGTTGAAACGCGAATTCGGTCGAAAGCCATCTTCGCGCTGGTATCGTGCTCCGAGGACGCCGCCCCTGGTTCCGTGATCGAACCCGGTGAGGCCCATGACATCGGCCCGGCCGAATGAGCCGCCGGTCGCGGTGACCTCCGATCCGCGCATCCGCTCCAGCGTCCGCACATTGACGACGCCAGCCAGCGCGAAATTCCCGAACAGCGCGCTGGTCGGACCGTGAAGGACATCGATGTCCTGAATCCCGCCAGGAAACAGCACCGCCCAGTCGTTATAACCTTCGGAATGGCCGTTCATCGGCTCATTGATCGGCACCCCATCGACCCACAAGGCAAGATCTGTCGAGTGATCCGAGCTGAACCCGCGCAGCGATGCGTTCGACGCAAAGCCGGGTCCCTGTCCCTGGAGATGCACCTCGACTCCGGATGTCTGACGCAGCAGTTCGTACGGACTGCTGGACGGTGTAGCCCGGATGACGGCAGCGTCCACGTGAGTCGCATTGAGTGGCTGAGACCGTTCAGCCGGTGTCGCGACGATCGTGACTGCTTTCAGCCGCGCCGCGGAATCGATGGAAGACGAATCGCGCCGCGGCATGGAAGCCGAATCACGCCGCGGCGTGGAAGCTGAGTCGCGCGGAGGCGCAGTGGTCGTATCCTGAGCTCGAGCCGAGCTCGCGCCGGCTGCCAATATGAAAATCGTGAGGAGAGCGAGAGTAACCCGCACGGACAACTGTCTGCGATACACAAGTCCTCCATGGACCGTGAAATGGATCGGGAATCCGCGGCGCGAGGATGCAACCCGTTTGGGTGGCGATCAGCGGCGGCCGCGAAGTGCGAACACAGTCGAGCCGCGTTCGCGACTCGACGGTCTAGCTACGTCGGATTTTGTGAGCTAGACCGCGGTGGGAGGACCGTTGGCAAACGGCTGGGAGTGCGCCGGCCGAGCACGAGCGGTGACGGCTTCGGCGTAGCGTTGGAGCACTGCGTTGGCGCGAGGATTGGCGCCAAGGGCGACGGCTCTGGCAGCGATCGCGAGCGGTCTACCGCAGCAGCACTGCTCGAGACACGCGAAGCCAGCCGACGCGTGATGCGAATCATCCTTTGACGCTACTCCGTACGCCGCGTCCGTTGCTCGAGCGTCGTGATGACCGGTTTGTCCGGCTGCGGGAACCGGTGCTTCGGGAGGCGCCGAGCCCATCTCCATGACGTGCGCGTGCCCCGCGGCATGACCATCGGCGCCATGAGACATATGGACGCCGGCCATGCCCGACATCGACGTGGTGAGCCAAATACCCCACACGCCAGCAAGAACGCGAGACCAGAGTGAGCGAGCCACGCCCGAATTATACGGTGCGTTCGATGGGCCGCCAGTCAGCGCGATCGGAAGTTTTGGCCGAATCCTGGTGGCCGGTAGTTCCGCGCAGACGTATCTAATCTCTTAACTGCGAACTGCGGACTAACGGCTGCTGACTGCGAACTAGGTGCTGAGGAGTTCGGGCCAACTGCTATTGCGGATCGCAGACTGATTGCAGATTGGGAGACTAACTTCGGACTGCGGACTCACGGCCCCCGGCGATTGGTTCTCGATCCGCAGTTAGTCCTCGACCCGCAGTGAGTCCTCGATCCGCAGTTAGTCTCCCAATCCGTACTTAGTCTGCGATCCGCAATAGCAGTTGGCCCGGACTCCTCAGCAGTTATTCCGCAGCCCGCAGAAGGCCTAGCGTAGCCCACGAATCGGAGCGACACTAATGTGACCCACCCTTCTGTCGAACGCTTCCAACTGAGGAGGGAGTCGTGATGTCCACCAAACTGTTCCTTGCCGCGTCAGCCGCTTTCGCCGTGGCCTGCGCGTCAAAGCCGACGCCGATCACCGTCACCGGCGACTCGGCCGCTCGCGCATCGCTGGCAGGGAAGTGGGTCGGCGAGTACACCAGTCCGGCGACTGGCAGAAGCGGAAGCATCGTCTTCAATTTGTCGCCCTCGGGCGATGCCGCGAGTGGAGATGTGGTGATGGTTCCGCGTGAGTATGGCAAGGCATTGACGCCGTATGCCACGACGACAACGGGTGGGGTACCGATCCAGAATCCGGGCTCTGCGTCGCAAGTGCTGACCATCAAGCTGGTGCGGGTTGCGGGAGACACCGTGAGCGGCGTGCTCGACGCATATCGGGACCCCACGTGCGATTGCGCGGTCGTGACCGCGTTCACAGGCAATGTGAACGGCGACACCATCGACGGCACGTTCACCACGCGCGGTTCACCAACCAACACACCACAGACCGGAACCTGGCGAGTAAAGCGCACGGCCAGATAGTTCGCTGGGCGATCGCGATCGCGGCATTCGGGGTGGCGGCGTGCGCCGGCTCCCCGGTGCAGAAGGCGATCGCGATAACCCACGTCTCCGTCATCGACGTCGCGAGCGGCGAGATCCATCCCGACTATACGGTGCTGGTGTCTGGCAACCGAATCGGCTACGTAGGCCCAGCGACGTCAGCGACGATTCCAGCCGGCGCCCAGATTATCGATGGTCGAGGGAAGTTTCTAATGCCCGGGCTGTGGGACATGCACGTGCATGGTTTCGTCTGGGTGTTCTCCGAGTTCGCCGGACCGCTCATGATCGCGAATGGCATCACCGGCGCGCGCGACATGGGCTGGTACATCGATACCACGCTTCGGTGGAAATCTGACATAGCGGCGGGTCGTGAGGTCGGACCGCGTCTCGTCGCTGGCGCGCGAATAGACGGTACGATCAACAAAGCCAAGTTCGTAGCACACGTCGTCACCGAACAGGATGGCGTAAGGGCGGTCGACACACTTTCACACAAGAAGGACGGATCGCGTCGCGCCGATTTCCTCAAGGTGTATTCATGGATTCCACGCGCAGCCTACTTCGGCATCGTGCGTGAGGCGAAGAAGGTGGGAGTTCCTTTTGCCGGCCACGTTCCGTACTCGGTGAGCATGGTGGAGGCGTCGGACGCCGGTCAGCGGAGCGTGGAGCACGAAGACGATCTTATGCGCGCGTGCACGTCTGAGGACAGCTTGCTGCGCACGCGATTCGCGGACACGGCCGTTGCAGAATCCGATCAGCTCGCCATGATCAAGGCGGAGGCGCGTGTGATCAAAGCATCGTACCATCCGGGGATTTGCAAGAAGGTGATTGCAACTCTCGCCCGCAACCAGACGTGGGTCACTCCGACGCTCGTCGTTTACCAGCCCTATGCGCACGGATTCGACAGCGCGAGCACCCACCCCGAGTGGGCGAAGTACGTCCCGGGAATCGTGCAGGGCGGCTGGGTGCACCGCGCTGGTCGGATCAAGCCTGCCGATTCGATGGTCGTGCGCAGCTACTTCAGCTTCGCCCGCACGCGCGAGCTGAAAGAGGCGGGCGTGAAACTGCTGGCGGGGACGGACATGCCACAGGCATTCGTCTATCCGGGATTCAGCCTTCACGAGGAGCTGGAGCTCCTTGTGCGGTCAGGTCTCACGCCACTCGAGGCGCTTCGCGCCGCCACATACAATCCTGCGGAATTCCTCGGCGCGCTCGACTCGCTCGGCACCGTGGCTCAGGGAAAGCTCGCGGATCTCCTTCTCCTCGACGCGAATCCTCTCGGCGACATTCGCAATACGCGCCGCATCGCGGTTGTGATTGCCAACGGTCGTGTGTACGACCGGGCGGCGCGCGCTCAACTACTGAAGGACGTCCAGAGCGCACTCAAGCACTGAGCCGAGGCGCTGCCGTTCAAGGATCTGAAGGACTCTTGACGCTCCCGCTGCCCGGCGGCGCATCTCGGCGGACGTACTCGTAGAGCCCTGCGCTCAAAGCCGCAACCAGGAGTCCAACTGCCCAGCCACCGACGACATCCGTGGCCCAGTGGACGTCGAGATACAAGCGGGTGAGTCCTACGACGAGAGGGACGGTCCCGCCGATTATTATCGCGGCCCGCCACGAAATCATCTGCTCGCGCGCCAGGACGTAGCACAGCGTTACCATCACCGCCGCGGACGTAGCTGCGTGTCCGCTCGGAAAGGAAAAGTTCTTCTCGTTCAGGAGTGCCGCGCCCGCAGGTCTTACGCGGCCAAAGATGACTTTTACGACCCCGGAGACGAGTCCTCCGACCGCCGGCGCGGCAACCATAATCCCCGCTTTACTCCTGCCCCGCTGTCCGTAGAACCACACACCGGCGGCGATCGCGACGAACACCATCACGATCGGGGATCCGACCCATGTTATCACATAGGCGAGCTTGTACACGATGGGATTCTGATGCGACATGAACCAGTCTCGCACCGCATTGTCGAACTGCGTCGTGGAACGCGCAGCGACGTCCTCGCCCAAATCCGCGAACACACCGATTGCGATCGCCGACACGAGGACGATGAGCGTCCAGAACGTGATCAGCTTGCCGAGCCAATCGCGGAGGCGACTGGTCGGGACAGGACGGGGAGCAGATGTCATCTTGTTCGAAATACGCTGTTATGCGGCCACGTCGATCGCAGGCCTGAGTTTCCTCTCCATCCGCTTCTTCAGCCGGGCTCGCGATTTGTTCGCGTTGCGGCGAGCGCCTCGCAGCGACAGAAAACAGAGTCCCCAGCTCCATGCCATCCATGACAAGCGATCAGCCACGTTCATCGTGCGCATCATCACTAGCGCAACCACGATGCCGCCGGTGGCCATCTCCAGCCGGTTTCGGGGAGCGGGCACAGTTCTTCGCGCGATCACTTTGACGGCACGCGTGCCCTGGCTGATAATCGTGAGGCGGATCGCGATGTCGAGCGAAGCCGGGGTCATGTCACGCCATCCGGGGATCCGCAAAACGCTCCAGGCCGGAGCCGTTCGTCCCCAACCATGATTGTCCGACGCCGATATCATCGCGAGATGCCGTGATTCGGCGAGCGCGATGATGGCATCCTGGTCTCGCGCGGATTGCGCCATGCCTCGTGGAGATCCATCAATTGCTTCGACGCCGGCAATGCGCACGGGGCCGTCGGTTTCGCTTGCTGGAATTCGGACAATGTTGCCGGGCAGTGAGAGCAGCAGTATCGGCGGCGCTGGACCGCCGTCGGCTTCTACTGCCGCGCCTTCCCAGTCGGGCGATGTGATTCGCATGCGCTTCGGGTCCACGCCGAGAAGAATCGGATGCTGGTCGCCATCCCGAAGCTCCACTCCGGGAAGAAGAACCGTTCGCTCGCCGGCTCTCTCGGGATTTCGCGCCAGTCCATCGAGGGCACCGTCGAAGGTACGGTGGTCCGTCACATACACCGCGTTGTACCCGGAGCTCGAATGCCATTCCCGGTTTCTCTCGGGGTTGAACCCAGGGCGTCCATCATGCGATGCGTCGGTGTGGCTGTGAAAGTCGACGGCGATGAGATCCGGATCAGCGAGGGCGAGAGATGCCATTGGTCTGATGGCAATCAGCATAATGCCCGCGATCGCCACTGCTCCCCCGCAGAAGCAGAGCGCGGTTCTTGGCAATCCGCACGGAACGAAACCCGCGCGGATGCGTCCGCGCGTGCGCATCCAAAGTCCGAGCGCTACGATCGCGCAAAGGGCGAAAGTCGCCAAGCCTTGCGCGGGAGTGAGGAGCGTCAGTGCATCGAGAACGTTCGAGAATGGCGCGACGAGGTCATACGCCAGTGACGTCCGGAGACTCTCGCTTGCTGCCGCCCCGCGAGCATTCACATCAACCAGTGGCGACAACGAAAAAACCGCCGTCATTACGAGTGATGCGGTAATCACGAGCGGCCATCGATACCGGGAGATTCGCCGAAGTCTCAGTGTGTGCACGACCCTCGTTGCAGAACGTTTTGAGCGTTGCAAGCTTCGTAGACTAGACGATTCACCTGTCCCTACGATGACACCATCGTCGCGGGTGGAAAGGTGAGGATTACGTTCGTTCCCTTGCCTGGTTCGGAGCTCAAAGTGATGTCGGCTCCATGCTCGCGCGCGATCCAGCTCGCGATGGAAAGCCCAAGACCGGCGCCGTCAGTTCTGCTCCGCGCCGTTTCGCCGCGAAAGAATCGCTGAAAGACCCGTGACAGCTCTTCCTGCTTGATCCCGATGCCGGTATCCTCGACCGCAAAGGTTGGAGCGCCCTCAAGCATCGACACCCGAACATGGACTTGCCCTCCGGCATCCGTGAACTTCACAGCGTTGTCCAGCACGATCATGATGAGCTGACGAATGAGAATCGGATCCCCGTCGACCGGCGCTTCCTCGAAGAGGTCGACCGTGACGTCGACGTTCTTCTGGCGCGCGACGACCTGCGCCGCCCCGGCAGCGTCGATGGCGATGTCGTCGAGAAAGATGCGCGTCTTTTCGATCTGCCGCTCGCCCGCATCTGCCCGCGCCAGCACCAGCAGGCTATCGACGATCCCTCCCAGTCGCCGTGCCTCCGCCTCGATGCCCTGAAGCGCCGCTACGTAGTTTGCCGCGTCTCGCGGCTGCTGCAGCGCGACCTCGGCGCGCGTCCGTAGAATGGTGATCGGCGTTCGCAGCTCGTGGGCTGCATCCGCCATGAACCGCCGCATGAATTCGATCGAACGCTCGATCGGCGCCGTCGATTTGCGAACCAGAATGAATCCGCCGGCGGCCAGGAGAATCAGTGCAGCGAACGCGATCACCACGAACGCTGTGATGAGATCCGAGTATTTGTCTTCCAGCTCTACCTGATCCGCAACGGCGACTGCAACCATTTCACGCCCCGACGCCAGCTTGAATCGCATTGCATGGAGCCGAAGCGTCTTGTCTTCGGGAAGGTCGTTTTGGAGGATGATCTGCCCCGACGCGCCCGCTTTTTTCGCGGCCCGGCGAATCCAGTTGTCGGCTTTGGCCGGCTTTATGGGATTCCCATCGACATCGAGCAGGTAGAGGATTCGATCGGGGATGTTGAGCTCGTCCACCGCATCGACGACGCGGCCGCGCGCTCCTGCCTCCATCTCTCTGATCCGTGCGGCGCGCACCAGCTCCAGCGTAGCGCTCCTCAGCGAATCATCGAGCTGTTGCGACAGCTGGTAGCTGATCACCGCGAACAACCCCATGCCGAGCAGAAATATTATCAGCCCGAGGGTTGCGACATACCAGATTGTGAGACGATGCCGTAGCCGAACGAGGCGTTGAAGCCCCACGCGCGACGAGGTCGCTTCAATCGCCAAATCGGTATCCGGCGCCGCGCACTGTCTGGATCAACTTGAATTGGTAATCATCGTCGATCTTGCGGCGCAGGCGCCTCACCAGCACCTCGAGCACGTTTGTGAACGGGTCATGATTCTCGTCCCACACGTGCGCGGTGATCGCTGCCCGATCCACCACCTGACCCTTGTGGAGCACGAAGAACTCGAGGAGCGAAAACTCCTTCGCCGTGAGCTCGATCGACTTTCCCGCGCGTCGCACGCGCTGCGCGTCGAGATCGACCTCGAGGTCCGAGACCTTCAACGTCTCGGGGAGGGGAGCGCCGCGACGTCTCCCCAGAGCGCGGACCCGTGCCAGCAGCTCTCGAAACGCGAACGGCTTGGTTAGATAGTCGTCGGCACCGACCTCCAGCCCGGCGACGCGATCGTCGACGGTATCGCGCGCCGTGAGCATCAGGATGGGGGTAGCGACCGCACGCGCCCTCAGCTCGCGGCAGAGATCGAAGCCATTTCCGCCCGGAAGCATGACGTCCAGAATGATGACGTCGAAGGTCCCGAGCACCGCCTTCATGCTCCCATCGCCATAGTTCGCCACTGTAACGATCTGAACGCTGTGCTCAGCAAACCCGGTCTTGATTATCGCGGCCAGGCCCGGGTCGTCCTCGACAAGAAGTACTCGCATTGGCGGCAATCTACAGTGCCGGGCCCGCACCGCATACTTCTGTAATCGGGACGACAGGTACGCCCCGGCTCGGCTGTAATCAGCGCGACAGCTAGCCCGCGTATGATTCAGCGCATTACCGCTGGCTCATTCCCACGATTCACGTGGGCTGAAGTTCAAACATTTGGAGGAGTAAGCATGTTCAAGGCAATCGCAGTGGCAGTAGCTCTGGCCGCGAGCACCGCCGTCGCCGGCGCGCAGGGCACGTCGACGTACAAGAGCGCCGTCAAGCCCGCCGCCAAACCCGCAGCGCAGAGCACCACCAAGCGTCACGCGACGGTGAAGAAGGCCGATACACAGGCGTCGCTCAAGAAGGAAGCGAAGGTCTCCGAAGCGACAGCACGCGCGACCGCCCTGAAGGAAGTTCCGAACGGCGTCGTGAAGTCGAGCGAGCTCGAGCGCGAAGGCGGCAAGCTGATCTACTCCTATGACATCACCGTCCCGGGCAAGACCGGAATCGACGAAGTGAACGTCAACGCGATCGACGGAACCGTCGTCGCCAAGCAGCATGAGACCCCAAAGGCAGAAAAGGCCGAAGCGGTCAAGGAAGCCAAGGAAAAGAAGGCGACCAAGAAGTAGCTCGCCCGGAGGCGTCCCGCCTCCATTGAGATTCGCGATAAGGACAATCGGGTGGGTGCGAGGCGTGGAATTGGCCTTGACCCACCCGACTCGTCTCACCTAGGCAGCGTAAATTTCCTGATGCGAATTCACATCCCCGCAGCTGCTCTCCTCCTTTCGCTCTCGGCTGCTGCACGCGGCCAGGATCCTCTTACGAGACAGCAAGCGGTGGAATCGGCCGTCAGCCGAGGGGCGCGTGCCGCCCTGGCTCGCGCCGACACACTC
>Ga0193727_1000833_pt1 | contig 12458 bp, 7 predicted proteins | sample H2c2metaG_FD_143051 | JGI IMG/M metagenome (GOLD analysis project Ga0193727, IMG submission 143051) | Soil microbial communities from a riparian zone of the East river system, Colorado, United States - H2c2 | ecosystem: Environmental > Terrestrial > Soil > Riparian zone | place: USA: East River...
GATGCCGTCCCTCAGCATGCGCTCAAGCTCAGCGGCTTCATCAGCGCCGGGCGCGGTCTCTGAGTATGCATACTTGATCGCGAACTTGTCGTAAGCGCCGATGCCTCGCGCGTATGCGTTCGACAGGTCGAGCTTACCGCCCTTGATCTCGACCATCGGCGCCGGGTAGTCCATCACCGAGGCGCGGCCGTAGCTGCTTGCCGCGAAGTTATGAGCGAGCCCCAGCGTGTGCCCGGTCTCGTGAGCCGACAACTGACGAATGCGAGCGATCGACATCGCCGCAGCATCCGTCGCCGAGGCCGCGAGATAGTCGGCATCGGGCATCATCCCAAACTGGCAGCCGTCTTCCCCGGCGCCGTCGCTTGCGAACGGCGGAATGAGTCCCGTACCCAGAAGATAGTCTTGCCTTACTCGCAGCGAACCGAGCGTGACGTTGCCCTTGATGATCTCGCCGGTGCGCGGATCGGTGACGCTGCCGCCGTAAGACCAGCCGCGCGTCGATCGATGCACCCAGTTGATCATGTTGTAGCGCAGGTCCATTGGGTCGGCGTCGTCGGGCAGCACCTTCACTTGAAACGCGTTCTTAAAGCCGGCGGCCTCGAACGCTTCGTTCCACCACGACGCGCCTTCCAACAGCGCGCTGCGAATCGGCTCGGGAGTCCCGTTGTCCACGTAGTAGACGATTGGCTTCACGGGTTCCGAGACGGCGGCGCCCGGGTCCTTCTTCTGAAGCCGATGACGGCTGATCCATCGCTTCTCGACCGGCTCCGTGATCGCCGAGGCGTAATCGTAGAACTCGATGCCGCTAACCCCGACGCGCGGGTCGAGACTGCGCGGCTTGTAGCCATCTCCCGGCAACTCGACAAGCGAATGATGCTCGCGAACAGTGATCGATTGAGGAGAAGGTGTCACCTGTCGCACCAGCGGCCCGGCTTCGGCTTCGGAGGCGACGGTCAATAAGGTTTCAACTTCTGTGTTCTTCTGAAAGACTTTCGTGCGCGGAAGGTAGATCGCGCTTCGTGTTTCATCAAGCCGGTACGATCCCTGCCGAGCCTGCCGCAGCCGCTCAATCACGCCGTGTGTGTCGCGAAGAAAAAATCCGCTCGCGTCGACGAGAACGCGGTCGCCGTCCGCGGCTTCGACTTTGAAGCCCCACAGCACCGAGCGGGCGAACGATTCTTCAACCGCTCGCCGCTCGGCTGCGTCTGATGAGATCGCGCGATAGCGATAGTTCGGCTGAACCAGCAACACCTTGGGGCCAATTCTCTCGAAGAACACGACGTGGGTGCCGCCGAGCTGACCGCGATCGAGCCCGATTGGATTCGAGCCGACGCCGGTCGGAAGCGACACTTGATAAAGGAACTCGGTGTTGAATCTAGAGATCTCCATCAAGAGCTTGCCGCCCGCCGCGTCCCAGTAGAGCGGTATGAAACCGTCCATCTTTTGCAGGCCGCTCGTGCGCGCGCTGATGGATTTGTCCTGAGGCTTCTCCTGCGCGGAAACGGAAACTGTGAACAGCGCGATCAAGAGTGCGGCGATGAAATGTGACATCGTATGACCTCTCGAGGTTGAAATGGTTTGGCGGTGTTGAGTTGAAGAGAACGCAAGCAGAAGCTTGGTGCACCGAGCACGCCGGAATCGTATGGGCTGATGAGATGCAAGTCAAGTTTGTGGTTAGGCGCGACAGCCCCGTTCACGCAAAGCCGCAAAGGTCCGCAAAGAGGAAAGTCATCTCGCGTCTTTGCGGATCTTTGCGGCTTTGCGTGAAACATGTTGTAGCCCGCTGCGCGGGCTACAACATTCCAAGCCAACGCGGACTTCTTTGTCGGTGTTCTGCCACAGGCGTATAATTTGCCAACGCAGTTTGAGATTCACCACCAGGAGGAACCGGCAATGTCGATCGAAACACTTATAGAAACCTGGAAAGACGTCCGCGATGGAGTGATCGCCGAAGTCTCAAAAATTCCCGCCGACAAGTTCGACTTCAAAGCCGCGCCCGACACCCGCAGCGTCGCCGAGATCGTTCAACACATCATCGCAGCCCAGGCCCTGCTAGTCGGTGAGATGTGCCGGCCGGACACCAACCTCGGGCGCGCTCCTTTCGCTGAGATGGTCAAACAGTACGCACCCGAAACAATTTCTTCGACTGACAAGGACGTTTTGCTCGGCTTGCTTGCGAACGGTCACGAAGCGGCCGCCGAGAAGATTCGCGCGTTTGGCGAAGAGGCGCTGCGCGAAGAGACCCAGCGGTTCGACGGGAAGAAGACGACCAAGCTTGGCTTTTTGCATTTCAGCTACAGCCACGAGATGTATCATCGCGGTCAACTTGCGGTCTACGAGCGGCTGATGAACATCGAGCCCGCGCTCACGACTCGGTTTAAAGAAATCTTAGCGGCGAGGTCATAGCTTATGCCGACAGCGGATCTCCCGGCAGTGAAGCACGCGATAGAGAAGCTGCGCTCGCTCATCGATGTTGTGCCCGTTCGACTGAGTGCGATCGGCGACGAACAAGCGGCGGCAAAGCAGTCGCCTGAAAGCTGGTCGCAGAAGCAGGAGCTTGGCCACCTGATCGACTCGGCTGCAAACAACCATCAGCGAATCGCGCGAGCGCAGGACGAGACTGGCCTGGTTCTGCCCGGCTACGACGGCGATCGCTGGGTTGAGCTGCATAGCTATCAAAAGCGCGAGTGGCGCGAGCTGATCGATCTGTGGCGAGCGGGGAATAAGCAACTGCTTGCCGCCGCCCGATCCGCGCCCGAAGCATCATGGTCGCACTCGGTCACGGTTGGCGGCGATGAGCAGACGGTTGGCTTCGTGATGGCTGATTACGTGCGGCACATGACGGAGCATCTTCGGCATATCGGCGTCGAAGTTGACGACCTGTTGAAACCGTCATCGACTGGAACGCCGAGCGACTATCCTGAAAAGCCGGCGCCCGCCAGTCACCCAATCAACGAAGTGATCCGACGCCGCTGGAGTCCGCGCGCATTCGAAGAAGGCCGCGCAGTCGAACGCGAGAAGATCCTCACAATGCTCGAGGCAGCGCGCTGGGCGCCGTCCTGCTTCAACGATCAACCGAGGTTCTTTCTTGTGTTCGATGGCACTGACGCGGAAGCGCTCGCGCGCGCTCGCGCGTGCCTCGTTGAAGGAAACGCCTGGGCTCTGAAAGCGCCGGTGCTTATGCTATCGGTCGCGCGCGAGACTTTCGAAAAGACCGGCAAGCCGAATCGGTGGGCGCAGCACGACACAGGGCTTGCGACTGAGAACTTGTTGCTTCAAGCGGTTGAGCTTGGATTGGCGGCGCATCCGATGGCGGGATACGACGCGGAGCGCGCCCGCAGTGAGTTTGGAATTCCCGAGGGCTACACTTCGATAGCGATGATCGCGATTGGCTATCCGTATCGAGGCAATCTCGATGACCTGGATGAGAAGCTTCGAGGGAAAGAGCTTGCGGGCCGCGAACGCAAGCCGATCGGGGCGATGGCTTTTGCGGGCAGGTGGCTCGCGCCCTACGCGTAAGAGCGTAACCGGTTACCGAACCTCCGGAGAGAGGCTCTAACGCCGCAGACGCCGGCAATACCGTCCTTCCACAAACACCCCGATCGACTTGTGCGTCTTTCTGGTTCCCTGGGAGCGCAGGCATCCCTGGCGCTGCCTCGTATCGCGCGAGAGCATGCAGGCAGGGATGCCTGCGCTCCCGGGGCGCCGAGCTCTAGTGCTTCCTTCTGGTAGTAGTCGTTTTCGTCCTGGTGGTAGTTTTGCCGCCCGCGTGAGTAGTGGCGCGAGTGGATTGCGTAGTGGTTCGCGTCGCCGAGCGGGTGACCGTCGTCCTCCTGGTAACCAGAGTAGAGGACCGGGGGGCGTAATGCACGCGGGCTGCCGTTGTGACCCTCCGGGTTGGAGTGACCACGAAAGTGTTTCGGGCGGTCAGGCCGAACGCGCGGGTGTGGTAAACACCGACGGCAACCGGATGAAACGGTCTCCACCACCGTGGATAGGAACCAAAATAGAAAGCAGACCGGTAGGGTCGATAAGCAGACGCGTAGAGCGTCGCAATCACCGGCCATCGAGTGATATGAACGCTCGGCGGAGCGACGTAGTAAGCAGGTCCGTAGATGATTTCATTTCCGGTAACCTGCATGTTGTACTGGTCGCTTCCGGCTTTCTCGACTTCGATAGTCGCAACATCCTGGAACTCATCTTTGGCGAGCGGGACTTGCAGCACGATCAGATGCGTGTCCCCTCCCCCCTCCGCAAGCACCCGTATGAAATCGACATCTCCGTCCTCGTTTAGATCGAGGTTGTTAATGCCAAGATTGGGATCGTTGAGGCGTTTTTCAAAGTCTTCCAGACCCTTCGAATCCTTGAATAACTCGGCCACGGCCCGCAGGTCCAGACCCTCGGCTTGCGACGTTGAAGCCGTTACGGTGGTGCGGTCCTGCGCTGTTGCGACGGAACAACTGACAAGTAGAGATAGGGTAATAGTCAATCCGATAGTCCGTGATTTCATTCTGTTCCTCCTGTTTTCGATACTGATTCCCGGCCGAATCTTGCCAAAGCCTCGACCGGGGGTCAATCAACAAGCGCAAAAAAAGGAAGACGCGCGACCATGCGAGACTTCCTGCGCTTCGGTCCGATGGCGCGCGCGCCATACAGCGGCTTCCGCGACTTCGCGCCACGACGCGTCATAGGACGCAGCGTGCCTGCACCGAGTTTGGAAATCTCGAATACCTGCGTGTCCGGTGTTCGAGCAACGTCCACCGCAGCCTCGAGCTGAAATTCCATGACAATTACGAACCTCAGCTTGGTAGGAACCTCTGCTGGTCTGGTGCAACATGTTGCCTGAAGGATGTAACACGCCCCGCCACTTCAGAACTTGCTGATTCTTCGGGACTTTACTGGTTTTTGATTAGAAGCAACGCCATCATACCCCTATTAACTCGCGAGCAGGATCATTCTCCTGCTATATTGCTGACTACATCTTCCGGCATAATTTACTAGTTACATCATCCAGGTCTGCCCATTCATTCTGTCCATATATTTATATTGGGTCGATAGTCATTTAAAGGTGCGCCCACATAGCGCGATGTGTTTCTGACAGTGTCGCTGTTAACCTCAGCCGTTCGACAACAAAACTAGCAGCGCTAAGGAGAAGCCGCTCATGTCAAACCAACGAAATTCGCTCGCTCGGGTAAAGGCTGTTTTTCAGGCAGGGCTACTTCTGCTGTGGGTCGTGGTTGGAGTCCAGGCGCAGACTAGCACTGTGGGTACCATCACGGGAACCGTGCGAGATTCCAGCGGCGCGGTGGTTCCCAAGGCCGAAGTAATAGTGCTGGAAGAAAGAACCGGGTTCACCCGGACCGTCAAGACTAATGAGGACGGCGTTTATTTGGCTGCCAGTCTGCCGCTTGGGCGTTATACGGTGAGCACAGTTCCGCAGGGATTCAAGAAGTCCGTCAACAGCGGCCTGCAGTTGCACGTCAATGAGAATCTCGTCGCGAATTTGACGGTTGAAGTCGGACAGATGACCGATACCGTCACCGTAACCGCTGAGTCCGTACAGGTGGAGACCCGAAGCGGGGACGTCAGTAGTCTGATTGCCGAGAAGCAGGTGACGGAGCTGCCTCTCGATGGGCGCAACTACGCTTCGCTGGTGACGATGGTGCCGGGTGTATCGCCCGCGCTTGGCGGCAACTTTCAGGTCCGAGGTACCGGGCTCGATTCTCATATCGACATGTCGGTGAACGGCAACCAGTCAAACGCCAATCTATGGACCGTTGACGGCGTCAACAATATGGACGTGGGGTCAAACGGAACGCTGCTGGTCTTCCCATCTATAGACTCCATCGCGGAATTCCGTGTCGAGCGAAATAGCTTTAGCGCAGAGTTCGGCCAGGCGCAGGGCGCGGTAATCAACCTGATCACTAAAGGCGGCACAAACCGTTTTCACGGCACTGCCTTTGAGTTCCTCAGAAACGACGCTCTGAACGCCGCGGATTTCTTTCTTAATGCTGGCGGTCAACCGAAGAGTGTACTTCGCTACAACAACTTCGGCTTCAATTTCAACGGGCCGATCATAAAGGACAGGATCTTCTTCTTCTACTCCGAGGAGTGGCGACGCGAGGGGCGCGGCACCGTGCTAGGCTCCATAGTTCCAAATGCGCAAGAGAAGATCGGCGATTTCAGCGGAGCAGTCACAGCTCGTGATGCCTTTGGCAATCCGATCCTTCCAAAAGATCCGCTCACTGGGCTCCCGTTCCCGGGCAACAAGATTCCAGCGAACCGGCTCAGCCCTGCAGGGCTTGCCATTGTTAAGATATTTCCGGATCCCAATAATCCCGATCCCAAGTCCAACTGGACTTCCTCGGTCCTGGAGCCGGTGAAGACGCGCCAGGACCTGATCCGCGGCGATGTGACGATCACCAGCAACATGAACCTGATGGTTCGTTACATCAATGAGACCTGGACTCACGGGAATGCGGCGGGCAACTTCTGGGGCGACACGTCCTTTCCGACGCTTAGTTCCGATTGGGACCAGCCCAGCAGGAGCTTCGCCGTTAAGCTGTCGAATACGCTCGGCTCAACGTCCGTGAACGAATTCCAGTTCTCACGGGCGGGCAACGACATCTTCGTCGCCACAAATGCGGGGGGCCAGGCACTGAATGAGGAGATCGCATCCAAGTTCCCGACGGTCTTCCCACGGACGGCGGGCACCGGGTTGCCCACGGTGGGCTGGGGAGGCCAGGGATATCCTACTCTTTGGCACCAGGCGCCGTGGCAGAATCACGAGGACTTGTTCATCTGGAAAGACGACTTCTCCAAAGTGTGGGGTAGCCACAGTCTCAAATTCGGCGGACTCGTCAGTCACAACATCAAAAACGAACAGCCCAACGGCGCGAGCGGGCTTTACACGGTTCAACTAGATGGCGCCGGCGGCCCGACTGGGAACTATATCGCTTCACTTCTGCTCAAAGACTTGCCGGTAACTCAGTATACCGAAATCGATCATCAAGAGACCGTATTGGGCCGTTGGCATGACTTCGAGGTTTACGCGAACGACACGTGGAAGGTGCGTCCCACGGTTACGCTAAATTTGGGTCTGCGTTGGTCCAGGTACTCACCGGCGTACTCGAACAACAACCGCGTCAGTAACTACGTCCCGTCGCTTTATGACGGCGTAAATCCCCTGAGCGGTTTGGTCCAAGCCGATCAAGCTGATAGAGCCGGGTTAGGCCGTTCTCTAGTTGAAAACTACAACGCCGGGTTTCAGCCGAGACTGGGCGTGGCGTGGGACATCTTTGGGGACGGCAAGACTGCGCTCCGGTTAGGGTTCGGCCGATATATCGGTCGTACGCAGGTTATCGGAGACCTCTTGAGCATGGCGAACAATCCGCCCTGGTCTACGACAGTCGATACCGGTTGGCAGGGCGGCCGCACTTCGCTGGCAGATTGTCCGACTTGCCGCAGCCTCGATACGATCAACCCTGGCTTGAAGGGCGCCGTCGCCGGTGTAGGTCCGGGCACCACTTTCTTCGCGGTAAGTCCGAACTTCCGACCGCCGGAGAGCTGGCAGTGGAACGTCACAATCTCTCGCGAGATAATGAAGAATACCGTGGTAGAAGCCTCTTACATTGGAAACCACGGCCTGCACATCTGGCGGAACAACATACAATACAACGATGTTGTACCCAGCGCGCGCCTTGCAATTGCTAGAGCCATTCGGAATAACGAAGATACAGCGGATCTGGCGGCCGCGAACGCCGTTTACAAGGGCGTTGGGCCCATAACTGGAGACGAATCGTCAGGCGACTCCAGATACAATGCATTCCAGGTCTGGCTCAACCGCCGCTTCTCGAATCGACTGGCGTTCCAGGCCGCTTACACGTGGGCGCATGCGATCTCGAACACTCCTCTAACTTCGTTCCAACCCGGGTCCACGAACGACCCGTTCAACTACGATCTAGACCGTGGAGACGCCGATCTCGACCGGCGGCAAATGTTTGTCGCTAACGCGGTGTACGAGTTGCCGTCGTTCCAGAAGTGGGGTCACGTGGCGGAGCAAGTCCTCGGATCGTGGCAATTCAATACCATCGCCTCTTTCATCGGCGGCACGCCGATTGACGTGTTGTCGGGTGTGAACACTGCTGGTCTGCGCACTGCCGGCAACCAGCGTCCAGACCTGGTGCCTGGTGTTCCGATTTACCTGCACACCGGTGACAAGCGCCAGTTCCTCAACCCCGCGGCATTCGGACTACCTGATGCAGGGAAGTTCGGTAACCTGGGGCGCGGTAGTATACGGGGACCCAGCACCAAGAATATTGACTTCTCGATCAATAAGAGCTGGAGATTCCGAGAGCGCTATGCCGTCCAGTTCCGCGCCGAGATCTTCAACGCCTTCAACCACGCGAATTTCAGCGCGAACATGATTGACGCTAACCTGCACCTCGACGACGATCCCACCATCCTCGTAGATGACAAGCCAAACCCAAACCCGAATTTTGGCAAGGCAAACAACGGCAGCTTTGGGACGATTGGTACGAGTCAAGGTCCGCACCCAGGGCCACGCGAGATCCAGTTCGGTTTAAAGTTCAGCTTCTAAAAACCTTCAGCGTAGTTGAATCGTGGGCGGGGAAACGGTACTCGTTACCCCGCCCTGATTTTTTGGTGTGATGATCGAAGAGTGCAAGTGACTCAGATAAAAACGCCAGCGGTCTTCCAAACCATCGCCATTTGCGATTGCGTTCGTGACCCAAATGGCGTCGTAACCCGGCTGTTATTCGGGAAGTGGGTGAACTACTTAGGACTGTTCTTCAGCTTCTCGGCACTCTTATTGATGCTGTCGCCGAGTTCAATAACGCCCTCGAGGTCGCGGCGGGCTTTGCCTAACTGCTGGATGTCAACAGTGCCCGGAGTTTTGATCACAGGGTTCGTGACAAAGCTTTCGATCTCCTTGCAAAGCGTTATGAGCGCGTCCATCAGTTGCGCGTCGTTGAGCTGTTTCAGCTTGTGCTGATTCTCCTCGCCAGCCTCGAGCTTATCAAGCGCTAAGGTCGTCTGTAATCGACCGGCTCGCTTTCTAATTTCCGCGGTCGCACTCGAGACAAAATCATGATCGAGCGCCTTGTCGGCGCTGATTGCGCGGACGATCTCATTGTGAAGAGTCAGTATGCGCTCAAAGTCTTGCTTAATCTGGGCCACGATCGCCTCAAGCTCCTTCGGATCAGTTTTCTTCGGCGTGCCGGCCATGCCTCGGAGCTGCAACTCACGTCGATTACTCTCTTCGAAGCGGGCCCGAGCTGGGTCGACTTGGGAAGGTCTGGGGCTTTGAGCCAGAATCGGCGTTGCAAGTGAAAAAGCGAGAGCTATCAAGCCAACTGTATTTGCAGCTACCCTGGCGGGATGGTCTGTCATAGCAACCTCCGCTGCGACTGGGTCTGGTTAGGTAGGACAGCAGTATAGTCCTACGCACCACCCGGTACAAGCGAGGTTTGACTCGGGTTCGATTCGTGAGAATATGGTTGAGCCCGGTTGATATCAAGCCGGGGCTCGACGCTGGTCTCGGTTCTCCGGAAGTAAACTTTTCAGAGTTTGTAACGGAAGTTCGTGTGATGGCTTCGTGTTTTTTTTGTCTCTTACTGGTTCTTGTTTTTCAATCGCCTCGCGATACGATTCGCCAGCACTACGAAGCAGCGGAAGCGCAAAGGCGCGCGGGCAATCTGGCCGCGGTGGAGAAGGAATATGCGGCCATATTGGCTGAAGGACATGCTAGGCTTGGGAAAGTCTACGCGACGCAGAAGTCGTACAAGAACGCAATCACATCTCTCGAGGCTGCCGCGTCTTACAACCCCGATTCGCAAGACGTCCTTCTAGATCTAGCGATCGCATACTTCAACGCAGAGCAATTTCAACAAGCTCTCGCACCACTCGGCAAGGCTTTGACCCGCGATCCCCGGAATGCCGGAGCGCACCACATGCTTGGGAAGACCTACTTCATGCTGGGTGACCTTCGTAGATCCGCCGACGAGCTCCTGGCAGCGCTCAAGCTCGTGCCTAACGACCATGATGTCTCCTATACGCTCGGGTTGGTTTACCTCAAGCAGCGCCAATTCGATCCGGCAAAGCGAATTTATGATCGTATGCTTGCACAACTCGGTGATCGGCCGCAGCTTCGCATCCTCTTCGGCCGGGCATACCGAGAGACCGGTTTTCTGCCGGAAGCGATAGAAGAACTCAAGCGTGCTGTTGCTCTCGATCCTCATGCTCCACGAGTTCACTACTATCTCGGTCTCACGTACCTTTTGAAGGACGGGGTTTCCAGACTCGGCGACGCGGCGGAAGAGTTCAAGATCGAGCTGGCTTCCCACCCCGATGAATTCTTCGCCAACTACTACCTCGGCATTATCTATACCATTGAGAGGAAGTGGGAACTTGCCACTCCGTTATTGGAAAAGGCCTCTCAGAGCCAGCCGAAGAACCCCGATCCTTATTTCTATCTCGGCGAAGCGTATCAGTCAGCCGGCAAGCACGACAAAGCAATCGAGGTGCTTAGAAAAGCCATCCTCTTCAATCCTTCGCTGGATCACAACGAGTACCAGGTCTCCTCTGCGCACTATAGGCTCGCGCAGTCTTTGCTGAGAACCGGTCACACGGAAGAGGGCGAGAAAGAATTGCAGCTTGCGCTAGACCTAAAGATGCAGGGCCACAAGAGGGATGAAGAAAAGACTGAAACTTATCTGAACTCAGCCAACTTACACGAGCAAAATGGCAACTTCCCGGAGATACTTTCAGTTGAAGGTACCGTAGCCGAATCGAATGGACTGGATGAGAAGACCGCCGCGGAGTTGAAGGACGGTGAAGCTTATTACGCAAAAGTAATCGCCAGCGCCCACAACAACATCGGCCTGCTGCACGCGCAGCGACAGGACTTTCGCGCGGCGGCAGAGCAGTTCGCGCTGGCCGCCAAGTGGAATCCGCAACTGGAACAGATTAACTTTAATTGGGGCCTCGCTTGTTACAAGGCTGAATTATATAAACAAGCAATTCCTCCGCTCGAGGATGAGCTGAAAACCAATCCCAGTAACGTCGCGGCCCGCCAGATATTGGGGATGAGTTATTTCATGACGGATGGTTATTCGAGAGCCTCAGAACTGCTATCCGAGGTGATCTCGGTTAAACCGAACGATGCTCCTCTCTATTACACGCTCGCGGTTTCGCTGATCAAGCAGGGCAAACAGGACTCGGCTAATCGCGTGATCCAGCAGATGGTCACGATGAGCAGTGGCAGCCCGCAACTACACATCCTTCTTGGGCAGGCATACTACGAGCAGGGTGACTCTGTTAAGTCGCTTGAAGAATTAGAAGCGGCGCTGGCGTTGGACGGCAAGACACTGCTGGCGCACTACTACGCGGGGTTGATCTATCTGAAAGCTGGGAAATTCGACAGAGCGGCGCACGAGTTCGAAAGTGAGTTGACCGTCAACCCGAGCGATGTTCAGGCCAGGTACCATTTGGGTTTTGTTTTGCTGGCAGGCCAAAAGACGGAGCGCGGTATTGCGCTGATGAGGGAAATAATCCAACTTAAGCCTGACTACGCGGAGGCGCATTACGAGTTGGGCAAGGCTCTGCTTCAGCAGGGTGACGTCAAGGGCGCCGTCCAGAGCCTCGAAGTCGCTGCAAAGCTCAAGCCCGACGAATCCTATGTTCATTATCAACTGGGTCGAGCCTATCTGCAGGCCGGGCGTAAGGCGGAAGGCGAGAGTCACATCGAGATTTCAAAGCAGCTTAAAGAGAAGGCGCGTAGCCAGACAAATCAGTAACATTTAGAGAGGTGGCCATCTTTGTCATTCACAACAGTCGGGCTAGTAACTTCTTTTGTTATTTCTCTGCTTGCTTCGTCAATGCTTGGAGATCAGCGCCCCCAGGTACGCTTCACCGATATCACAGCGCAGGCCGGCATCACTTTCAGACATATCGCTTCGCCTGAAAAGCGCTACCTTGTGGAGTCTATGAGCGGCGGGGTAGCCCTCTTCGACTATGACAACGACGGCTATCTGGATTTGTACTTTGTAAATTGTCTGACTGTTGACATCGCCAGGGCCGGTGGGAAAACCAAGAGTGCTCTGTATCACAACAATGGCGACGGGACATTCGCCGACGTTACGGACAAATCGGGATTGGGTGACGTCGGGTGGGGCATGGGGGTGGCGATTGGCGACTACAATAACGATGGCTTTGATGATGTCTACGTCACCTGCCTGGGTGGAAACCGTCTCTTTAAGAATAATGGCAACGGGACGTTCTCCGATGTGACTAAGACCGCGGGTGTGAGCGATGGCCGCTGGTCAACCGGCGCAGCTTTCGTCGACTACGACCAGGATGGCAAGTTGGACCTCTTCGTCGCAAATTACGTCGAGTATGATCTCAACCACCTTCCCGAGTTTGGTAAAGACAAGACCTGC
>Ga0193727_1000835_pt1 | contig 12441 bp, 8 predicted proteins | sample H2c2metaG_FD_143051 | JGI IMG/M metagenome (GOLD analysis project Ga0193727, IMG submission 143051) | Soil microbial communities from a riparian zone of the East river system, Colorado, United States - H2c2 | ecosystem: Environmental > Terrestrial > Soil > Riparian zone | place: USA: East River...
CAATTCAGCGGCGCGCGTAGTCGCCGCGCGTATCGCGTCGATCGGCTTCATTCCATACTCGACCATCTTGACGAACTCGCGAGCTGAGGTGCCGTGCTCGAACGCGCCGACGTCTGTCCCGAAGCAGATCTTCACGCCCATCTTCATCGCCTTCTGAAAGACTTCCTTATGGTTGGCGACGATGCGGCGGCGAAACTCGGTGTCGTCCTCGCGCGTCTCCGGCAAGTATACCGACAGCGTTGGGCACCAGAACGTCCCGTGTTCGACCAGAAGCTTCAAGGCTTCATCATCCATCAACATTCCGTGCTCGATCGAGCGCACGCCGCCGCGAATTGCATTCTTCGCTCCTTCGCCACCATAAGCGTGAGCCGCAACGTCGCGATGCCATCGCGAGGCTTCGGCGACTACTGCTCTCACGTCTTCAAGCGAGACCTGGCTCAGTGATTCAAGCGTCACGGGATCGACGTGCCGTAGCGTGCCGGTCGCATACAGCTTGATCCAGTCGGCTCCGTATTTCACCTCACGGCGAATCTCGGTGATCATCGCCTCTCGCGAATCAGTGAGCGCCGCCGGATCGGGAATGGCAATGTCCGGATTGAGCCCCGCGTTGTTCATATGCCCGCCGGTGATCGTCAGCGCGTAGGTTGAGACAAACAATCGCGGCCCCGGAATGATGCCTTGATTGATTCCGTCGCGAATCGCCACGTCCGCAAAGCCCGCTCCCTCGCTGTCCAGATCGCGCATCGTCGTGAAGCCTGCTTCGAGATCTTTCTTGACCGCTGCGACGCCTTGCACGGTTCGAAAGGCTTGCGACTTGGTAACGACCGGCGGAGCGCCTCGCTCATCTTCGGGTTGAAGCAGCACATGGGTGTGCGCGTCGATCAAGCCGGGCAGCACCGTGTAGCGCGACAGATCGACAACTTTCGCGCCGTCGGGGACCTTGATGTTCGCGCCGGCCGCTTCTATGCGCTCGCCGCGAACGATGATCACGGCGTTTTGAGTTACCGAGCCGTCCACGGGGTTGATCAGCCGCCCGCATCGAATTGCCGTCAATGTGTTCGACTGAGCGAGCGAAGCGATAGAAGCAACCAATAGAATCGCCGCCGCCATCAACCCGCATAGAGATCGCCTTGTTCGCATAACACCGTTCACCTCTTTGTTGATTTGAGAGAAGCGTGTTGATTATCTGAATGCGAGAGAAGAGTCAAGAGGAGCAGCCGGCTTATCGGGACTGTTTGCATACCACCTCGTGAGGGTAATAACATCGTTGGCTCACCAAGGCCATAGCAAACGGCCCCAGCAATTAAGCTGAGGCCGTTGCGAATCCCCACACCAGCTAGGCCGGATGGCGGAGTTATACCACCGCCGCATCTAGGCCGCAAACTCGGGAGGTGTCGCCATTGATCGTCGAGATTCCACCAAGAGCTGACGACGCCTTTTTCGTGCGCCTGCTCTATGGTGCGGTCTGGAAGCAGTCTTTTGTCGGCGGGTTGGTCATCGATCGCGCAAGCTCGCTTCGGAATTCACCGAATCCCGAGCGGACCTCGCCCATATTCACGCCCGCCTCTTTTGTGATTTCTCCAATCGACATCCCGGCTACTAACTTTGCGATGACCTCATTCAATCCGAAGCCGGCATTATCGAGTCTGTCCACGAGCAACACGGCCGCGACGAATTGCCCAAAAGGAAAATCAGTAAGGCTCTCGAACTTCGCCTTCAACTGCTGCGCTGTATCGAAACCGTCAATCGTCGTATGAGCAGCCAGGACGCAGAAGACCACATCCCGACCGAGGCCCTTCCCAGCTTTTTCACTGGTCTTTGCGAGCTTCTTGGCTTCCTTGTCGAGCTTCCTCTCATCCTTCTTGCTGTTACCTTTATCATCGCGTTTTCCTTGAGCGAGCGCCTGGGTTCCCGCCCCGGAAAATACAAAAGCGGCAACGGCAATTGCTAGAATCATCTTCACGTTCTTCATCATCAACCTCCACAACAAAATATCAAGGCCCGGTCGGGGTCTTGGACGCCCTCTCTGTCGTCTTGTAACTGCTTGTTTCGCTGAGTACGACCTCGCCAAAGGCGCTGTGAACCCATTCCTCTCAAGGACGGATGTTATATCGAATGTCTGGGAGTGAGAAGAGTAATCTCTTGGCCAGGAAAATCATACAGTACCCAAAAGGGCAGTGTATGATCGTAGTCAGCCGTTCCTCTTGGCCGTCTTCTTTGTCCGCTGATACTCAGCTTCCCGCCTGTCGAATTCTTCCTTTGGGACGCTGAGCATCTTCTTGACGGCTTTCTGAAAACGGCCAAAGGAATTGCCCGGTCTTTCCTCAAATGTCTTCCTTGGTGCTGGCATCGCGTACAACTATACCATGCGCGGGCGATTATGGCGGCACTCGAATTACTATGGTTTCATCGCCGATTTGAATCGTGATGATCGTGAACCCGCTCTCACGGCGAATTGTGTAATTGGACAGCCCGCGCAACGCCTCGCGAGAGGTGGGTTCCTGATGCTCCAGCCTACAGAAGAGCACTTCTGCCGAGAGTGTTTGCATACCCACCTCGTGAGAGGTGGGTATGAAGTCCTTCGAAGCTGACCGCGACAATCTGACGCGCACCCCTTTCGAACCGTCAGATTGCGCCCCCCTTCCGGCGGTGTATATACTTCCCGTCCAACTCAGGAGGTCAATAATGCATCGTCATGCACTCAAAACAATCTCAGCCCAAGTTGTGTCTTGCCTCTTGGCTCTGAACGTTCTCGCGCCGGCAACCCGAGCTCAATCTAACGGCGACGGCAAACCGCGCACGCTCCGCGGTTACTCTGAAGCCGGCTCAAAGACCCAGCGCGAGTGGGAAGAGAAGATGCGCGCGATTCCCAGGCCCGAGAACTTGCGCGAGAACATGAAGCTGCTCTCCGCCGAGCCTCATCACGTTGGCTCCGCCTATGACAAGAAGAACGCGGAGTTCATACTCGAGCAATTCAAGTCGTGGGGCTTCAACGCGCAAATTGAAGAGTTCGACGTGCTGTTCCCGACCCCCACGGAGCGCGTCGTCGAGTTGATCGAGCCGACTCGTTTCCGCGCTCAGCTCAAGGAGCCCGAGATCGCAGAAGACCCCGACTCCGGCGACGCCGGACAACTCCCCAGTTACAACGCATACTCGGGCGACGGCGATGTGACCGCACAGTTGGTCTATGTGAACTACGGCGTGCCGGCCGACTATGAGCAGCTCGCCAAGCTGGGCGTCGATGTGAAAGGCAAGATCGTGATCGCGCGTTACGGCGCAAGCTGGCGGGGGATCAAACCAAAGGTCGCGTACGAACACGGCGCTATCGGTTGCTTGATCTACTCAGACCCGAAGGACGATGGCTACTATCAAGGGGACGTTTATCCGCTGGGACCGTATCGGCCCGAGCAAGGCGTGCAGCGCGGCTCGGTGATGGACATGCCAATTCATCCGGGCGATCCGCTCACGCCGGGCTGGGGCGCGGTCAAAGGCGCCAGGCGGATCGCGCGCGAGGAAGCGGACGTGATAATGAAGATTCCCGTGCTGCCGATCTCGTACGGGGACGCGTTGCCTTTGCTGAAGGCGCTCGGAGGTCCAGTCGCGCCTGAAGCGTGGCGCGGCGCGCTTCCGATCACTTATCACATAGGCAGCGGGCCGGCTCGAGTACATCTTAAAGCGAGCTTCGATTGGTCGCTCAAGACTCTCTACGACGTGATCGCTCGCATAGACGGGGGCGAATATCCCGATCAATGGATTGTTTACGGCAACCATCACGACGCGTGGGTCAACGGCGCGGATGACCCCGTCAGCGGAATGGTTACGGTCATGGAAGCGGGCCGCGCGCTGGGCGAATTGGTCAAGCAAGGATGGAAGCCCAAACGCACGATCATCCTTTGCGCGTGGGACGGCGAAGAGCCCGCGCTGCTCGGCTCGACCGAGTGGGTTGAGACTCACGCCGACGAACTGAAGCAAAAAGCAGTCGTCTACTTGAACTCGGACAGCACGAGTAAGGGGTTCATGAACGTGGGCGGCTCGCACACCCTCGAACGCTTCGTCAACGAAGTCGCTCGCGACGTAATGCAGCCGAAGACGAATAAGTCCGTCTGGGAGGCGCTTCGCGACCGCCGGGTGGAGCAAGCGAAGACCGACGAAGACAAGAAGGAGCTTCGCGAGCGGGCCGACTTGCGAATCAGTGCGCTCGGTTCCGGGTCGGACTATACGCCGTTCATCCAGCACCTCGGAATTGCCGCGATGAACACCGGCTTCGGAGGTGAAGGCGGCGGGGGTATCTATCACTCGATCTACGATTCGTTCAACTGGTATACGAAATTCTCAGACGGAACATTTGAGTACGGCCGGGCGCTCGCGCAGTTGAACGGAACGATCGTCATTCGGCTGGCGGACGCGGACGTGCTGCCGTTCGAGTTCGGGAACTTCGCCGAGACGGTTAAAGGATACGTCGACGATCTCGAGAAGCTCGCAAAGAAAAGCGGCTCACCAAAGGAGATCAACTTTGCACTGCTGGACTCGGCGACGAAATCGGTCAGTGAGAGCGCACGCCGCTACGAAGATGCGCTTGCGAAAGCGACCGCCAGGAACTTTCAACAGGTGAAAGACGCCGCGAGCCTGAACAAGTTGGTGTACCAGTCCGAACGAAAGCTCACCAACGAACGGGGGCTTCCGCGCCGGCCATGGTTCCAGCATCAGATCTACGCGCCCGGGTTTTACACCGGCTACGGCGTGAAGACGATCCCCGGCGTACGTGAAGCGATCGAGCAGAAACAGTGGAACGACGTCGAACCTCAGATGAAGAAGGCGGCGGCGGCGCTTCAAGCGCTGGCTTCGCAGATCGACGCGGCAGCCAGAATGCTTGAAGGAAAGTGAGGAATAAGTAGTGAAACATATCGACTTACGACTTGTCGGGTTGACGCTCGCCGTTGTTCTGGGCTCGTCGAGCTTTGCTGCTCAGGAGCACAAAGCTCCACCAAGGACCGAAATGGACAATGTTACGGAAACGATTCATGGCGTTACGATCACCGATCCGTATCGCTGGCTCGAAGATCAGAACAGCCCCGAGACTCGCGCATGGATCAACGCGCAAAACGAATACACCGACTCGATGCTGTCCGGGTTTGCCGGCCGCGAAAGGATTCACCAGCGGCTCGAGCAGTTGATGAAGATAGATGTGATAGGCGCGCCGTTCGAGCGCGGCGGGCGCTACTTCATCAGAAAGCGACGGGCAGATCAGAACCAGTTCGTGATCTACGCGCGCAACGGACTGAACGGAAAAGACGAGATGTTGATCGATGAGAACACGCTCAGCCCCGATCAGACCTCGTCGGCCGCTATTATGGACGTGACGCAAAACGGCAAGTACATGGCCTACGGAATCCGGCAAGGCGGAGAGGACGAAGTCGCCATTTCGATAATGAACGTGGACACGCGCAAAACCCTTCCCGACCGGCTGCCGCGCGCACGCTACTTTGGACTTTCGCTCAAGCCCGACGCCAGCGGTTTTTACTACACGACGTTTGGCAGGGAAGGTCCGCGAGTTTACTACCATGTGATGGGAACCAAACCGGCGGGAGACCGGAAGATCTTTGGCGACGGCTACGAGCCGGGAACAATCATCGGCTCGAATCTTTCCGACGACGGGCGCTACCTGCTGATTGTTGTGAGCTTCGGATCGGCGGCAGACAAGAGCGAGGTGTGGGTGCAGGACCTCCAGTCCGGCGGGTCCATCACCCCGATTGTCAAGGACATCCCCGCCCGGTTCAGCCCTGAAATTGCAGGCGACACGATGTTCATGCACACAAACTGGAACGCTGAAAACGGAAAGGTGCTCGCCGTCGATCTCAAGAAGCCGGCTCGCGAAAACTGGCGCGAAGTAGTTCCGCAAAGTCAGTTCCCAATCGACAGCGTCTCCGCGGCTGGTGGAAAGCTGTTCGTTAACTACCTCGAGAACGTTTCCACAAAGATCAAAGTCTTTGAGCCGTCGGGCAAACTCGTTCGCGACGTCAAGCTGCCAGGCCTGGGTACGGCAAGCGGCATGGGCGGCGAGTGGACCAAGGACGAAGCGTTTTACACCTTCAGCTCTTTCGCTCAGCCGACGATCATCTACCGCTATCAAATCTCGACGGGCAAACAGGAAGAGTGGGCGCGGACTAACGTCCCGATCGCCAGCGATCAGATCGAAGTCGAGCAGGTCTGGTACGAATCCAAAGACAAGACGCGCGTGCCGATGTTTCTGGTCCATAAGAAAGGTCTAAAGCTCGATGGGGCCAGGCCGACTTTGTTGACGGCTTACGGCGGGTTCAACGTCACGCTGACACCGAATTTTTCGGCGATTGCCGCATTGTGGACGGAAATGGGTGGCGTCTTTGCGCAGCCGAACCTGCGAGGCGGCGGCGAGTTTGGTGAGAAATGGCACAAGGCGGGAATGTTTGGAAACAAACAGAACGTTTTTGACGATTTTACTGGCGCGGCTGAGTGGCTGATCAAGAACAATTACACCAACGCGTCGAAGCTTGCGATTCGTGGCGGCTCGAACGGCGGCCTGCTTGTCGGCGCGGCGATGACGCAACGGCCGGAGCTGTTTCAGGCCGTGGTATGCGGAGTCCCGCTGCTGGACATGATTCGCTACCAGAACTTTCTAGTAGCCCGCTTCTGGGTCCCCGAGTACGGCTCGTCGGAGGATGCCGAGCAGTTCAAGTACATCTACGAGTACTCGCCCTATCATCACGTGAAGAAGGGCGTGAAGTACCCTGCAGTGTTCTTCACTACCGGCGACGGCGATACGCGGGTTGCGCCTTTGCACGCGCGAAAGATGACCGCGCTTATGCAGGCGTCGACGGGGTCGGACCGGCCGATACTCTTGCATTACGACACAAAGGCTGGTCACTCGGGCGGATTGCCGGTAACGAAACAAATCGACGACTCAACCGCGGAGTTGAGCTTTCTGTTCTGGCAGCTCGGCGTCGCATGGAAGTAACGATCAAAAGAAGACGCGGTGCTTGACGAATCCGGGAAGGTGGGCGCCCGAGCCACTAACGGAAATATCATCCGGCCCGGTGAACTAGCGACATAACGTGATGGGCTTGTAGGGGCGTCTCCGTGGGCGCCCCTCGTTCGTAGGCCAAGTGGGCACACAGCGAGGGGCGTCCACGGAGGGACGCCCCTACAGGTTAATAAAAATCATCTTGACTGGGAACTAGCGAGTCTTGGACTGTGCCGCGTCGGTCGAATCCGCCGTGGTCTCAATCAGCGGGGCGGGGTTCGAATTCTTGTGAAAGCTTACGGCATACTCTTTCACGAAGTCTTTCATGGCGCCGTGGCCCCACCTCGTGTAAAAGTCGTACTGCTTCATCTCGCTGTAAGCCTGATCATAAGACCAGCCGTACTGGTTCATGCGATATACAGCGCCCATCACCCCGGTGCGATGGCGGCCGCCTACGCAGTGGACAAAAAACTTTCCGGTAGCCGGATTGTTCACGAGCTTCATGAACTGATCGACCTGCTCGGTGGGAGGCTTGCGAGTATCGCTCATCGGGATGCTCACATACTGAATGCCTGCTGCTTCGGCGTTGCGTTTTTCGTAGCTGGTGGGACTGTCGGTCAAATCAATAATCGTCTTGATGCCAAGCGCCGCAAGCCCCGCATAGTCGTCTTCGTGCGGCTGCGCGCCACGAAAAAAGCGCTCATCCATCTGACCAAAATTATCGATCTTAACGGTTCCGGAGGTGGCGCTGGATCGCTTCGTTCCAGCACTGGCTGTTCCAACAAAAGCAAACACTGATAGCAGGGCAAGGGCACTTGCTTTCTGCCATCCTTCGAGATTGAGCCGGAAATTAACGCGCATCTTATCCCTCATTCTGATCTAAAAGTGCAAACCTAGGATTCCTCCAGGCCCGCAATCAGTTGCCGACAGACTATTAATTCCTCCAAGGATTTGCAGTTCGTATTATACACGCTGCCGAGGGAAACTCCTATTGTGAATTTCTTGCGGCGCGGAACTCAAAATCGGAATTTGCGATTTAAGCGCTATTGCGGCGATTCTCCTCCATTGCGTCCAAAAACCGGTCGAAAAGATATGCCGCATCGTGAGGGCCGGGGCCGGCTTCTGGGTGATATTGAACCGAATAGACAGGCAGGCTTCGATGGCGGAGCCCCTCAATCGTGTTGTCGTTCAAGTTGATATGGGTGATTTCGCAGTCGTCCGGAAGGGAATCGGCGTCGACCGCAAAGCCGTGATTTTGCGCGGTGATTTCGACGCGACCCGTGGTCAAGTCTTTCACCGGCTGGTTCCCGCCGTGATGCCCGAACGGCAGCTTGTAAGTTCGTCCACCGAAGGCCAGCCCGAGCAGTTGATGGCCTAGACAGATGCCGAAGATCGGATATCGCCCGATCAGCTTTCTGAGATTCGTAACAACACCCGTGAGCGGTTCAGGGTCGCCCGGTCCATTTGAGAGCCAGACTCCGTCGGGCCTCAGTGCGCCCACGTCCTCAGCCGATGTGTGCGAGGGAACCACGGTGACGCGGCAGCCAAGCGCGGCCATGCTTCGAAGACTGTTGTGCTTCAACCCGAAATCGTAAGCAACCACGTGAAAGCGAGGCTCCGACCTCTCCGCGACGTGAGCTGCGCGCGCTGTGTGAAGCAAACTTGGTGAGCCGTATGCTGAAGACTGGTCGTCCATCCATTCATAACTTTGGCGGCACGTGACTCGCGAGGCCAGATCGAGGCCGACCATCTCGGGCGCGCTGCGGGCGCGTTCGATCACCGCTGCTTCGCTCGTTTGCTCGGTCGTCAGACAACCACGCATCGAGCCTCGCTCGCGAATGTGCCGGACCAGCGAACGAGTGTCGATGTCCGAGATGCCCGGCACTCCGGCGGCTTTCAAGTAATCACCAAGCGACGAGCTCGCTCGCCAGCTCGAGACGATTCGCGACAGCTCGCGTACGATGAAACCTTCGGCAAACACTCGGCCTGATTCGGGGTCTTCGTCGTTGACGCCGTAGTTGCCGATCAGCGGATAAGTCATAGTTACGATCTGGCCCGCGTACGAAGGGTCGGTCAGGATTTCTTGATAGCCGGTCATCGCTGTATTGAAGACGACTTCGCCGACGACTTCAGCGCGCGCGCCGAAGCCACGGCCCCTCCACACTCTTCCGTCTTCAAGCGCAAGGATTGCTTCCATAAGTTTTGAAGCGTACAAGTCACGCGCGACGGCACGCAAGGAGAGTCTCATTGTCGCAAGAACGCCTCTGCCTGACTCATCCATTGCTTCTCAGCGCGATACTTGTACGTAGGCGAAGTGCGAACCGCCTCGATGCAGGCGCGCATCTCGCTGGCCGCGTCGTCGTTTCGTCCCAACCGGTTAAGCGTCAGTCCGTAACGATAGCGCCCTTCGGCATCCGACGGCCGCTTCTGTATGAATCGCTCGAACGCGGCGCGCGCGTCTTCGAGCTGACCGGCTTCAAAGTAAGTCCGTCCAATCTCGCGCCACGCTTCGTTCTGCGAGTGCTCGGGATCGCGTTGAACCACCGCTTCGAAATGCGTGATTGCATCCGCAAGCCTCCCCTGCTCCCGCGAGATGCGGCCGAGCTGATAGTGCGCGTCGGTCTCGTTCGAGTCTATCTCGATCGCGCGCGCGAAGCGTTCCTTGGCCTCTTCGAATTGGCCGCGCTGCTGATAGATCAAGCCGAGGTTGTAATGGGCAGAAGCGTCGGCCGGATTCAACGTCGCGGCTTCAAGGTTTCGCTTGAAGTGCTCGCGCGAGCGTTGCGCGCTTATGACGTCGCCGAACATGTTCCGAAGCAGAATGAACACAAGGATCAGCAACAGCGGCGAGGTCAGCAGGAACAGGAGTCTCGGAATGAGCGGCAGCGCCAGCAGCGAGCACGCGCCCAGCGCCATCACCGCGATCGCTCGCCCGAAGCTCACTCGCAACACAACCCGCAGCGCGAGCGTTATGAGAAAGACGAAGTAAGGCAACGGGACGACCCGCATTGTCGCTTCCAGCGCTTGCGAGTTGGGACCTCCCGGCTTGAACATCAGAAGCGCCAGCACGAACATCAACAGGTGCGAGACGGCCCAACTGTACAGGGCGCAACTCGCCAGCGCTGCATACTCCTGGCGCAACATTACGCTGAAGCTCGCGCGACGTTCGATCACGCTGGCGGCCAGCACGCACGCGGGAACGAACACGACTATGATGAAGAAGACCGGCGGCGCGCTGGAGATGGTTCCGAGAATGACTCGATAGGCAAAAAGAATGAACGGAGCAAACAATCCCGGCGCGTTTTGTTCGTCGCCGAACGACGAGAGCATTCTCTGAAGTAAGCCGGTCAGAACTGAGTAGTAGAGGAAGGTCGAGATTAGAGCGAGCGCAGTTCCCGCGAAGTACGGCGTGTGAGCCGCGAGGTCCGCCATCGCTTGAAGCGGGTTGTAGAACAGTTTCGCTAGCGGCGTAAGCCTTGAGCGCATCACTAAACAAACACGGTCGTGGACGAGCGGCTAAGTGTTGTTGGCCTCAGTGTTCCGCGCCGATGTCTACGTTTTCGCTGTCTATCGTCTGGTCGAGCGACCCGATCCGCGGGAGCGGCCAATAGCGGAACATCGCTTTCCCATAAATGTACTTTTCAGGCACGAGTCCCCACGACCGGCTGTCATTCGAGGCATCGCGATTGTCGCCCATCACAAAATAGTAGTGAGGCTTGACGTACTTGAAATCATTGCGCACCTGTCCCCAGCGAGCGCGCGCGGCTTGATTCCTCTCGGGCGCGAGGTAAGGCTCTTCGTAAAGTTTCCCGTTGATGGTGATTCGACCCACGGCGTCCATGTCGATCAACTCGCCGGGCAATCCGATGACGCGCTTGATGAAGGACTTCGTCGGGTCTTCGGGATACCAGAAAACGACTATTTCTCCGCGCTCGATCGACTCGAAGTTGTATTTGAACTTGTTGACGAAGATGCGCTCGTCGTTTTCGAGGCGGGGCTGCATGGAGGTGCCCTCGACTTTGACCGGCTGGACGACGAAGACGACGATCAGCACAGCCATCACTGCCGCGAATATGATGTCGCGAGTGATCGACTTGACCTCGGCCCAAAGCCCGGAGCTCGCGACAGGCTCGTCGGGATAGATGACCTCTATATCCAGATCGTCTTCTGGGCCAAGGCCTCGGTAAATTGTTTGATTCATGACCGCTTCCGATTACGAAAATGCCAAATCTCTTGAACCTGAGTTCAAACAGAGGTTACGGTTGCCGCAGGGCTTTGTCAATCAAGCGATAGTTCGAGGCCCAACCAGACCACGGATGACAATTCGACTCGGGACCGACGCGCACTTGAAGGTTCATGATCGTTTCGTTGACAGTCTGGAGCCCGGCGAATAGAGTCTTCAACGAACCCGAGAAGACTATCTATGCAATCGGAAATCAGCCCGGCGTCAGACGGAACCCTCGCGCAAGAAGCGAGTTCGGCATCCATAAAACCGGCCGACGGCGCGAAGTTACGACGGCGGGTGTATGCCTCCAACGACCTTTCCTTCTATACAGCTCGCGACCGGCTTGTAATCAGGGCCGCTGACCTCTTTTTCTACATTGTTATTCGCTCTATCTGTGCGACGGTGCGGTGGGAGGTTCGAGGCTACGAACACCTTGATTCGATAGCGGCCCGCGGGCGCCGCGCGATCTTCACCTTCTGGCACTCGTGCATCTTTGGCGCGACCTGGTTCTGGCGCAACCGGGGCATAGTCGTGATGTCCAGTGTCAGCCGGGATGCGGAGTTCACCGGCAGATTTATCAAGCGTTTTGGTTACGGCACGGCGCGCGGGTCAGCCACTCGCGGGTCGGGTCGTGCGCTTGCGGAGATGGCCGGCTGCCTCGCTAACGGAATCGAAGTCGCTTTCACGATCGATGGGCCAAGAGGCCCGGCTTACATTGCAAAGCCCGGTGCGGTCACGCTGGCGCGTCACACCGGGCAGGCGATACTTCCGTTTTATGTTGCCGCGCGTCGCCGCATCGAGCTTCCGAGTTGGGATCGATTGGCGATACCTCTCCCATTCACTCGCGCATTGGTGCTGATAGCCGAGCCGATCTACGTTTCTCGCGAAGCAACCGGCGAAGAGATCGCATCCGCGCAAGCAGCGCTTCAGTCGGCGCTGGACGATCTTCGCGGTGCGGGCGAAGACTGGAGAAAAGCGGTCTGAGTTTATGAGCTCCGCGCGACTTCGTCGTCGTTCAGGATTCCTGGTCGTAGTCCGGACGCGCCTTGTTCAACCGATCGGCTTCGACCCCGTCCCAAAGAGAGTAATACGTGTCGCGAACGTAGGCATCCAGGGAATCGCCCAGACTGCGCGGTAGTTTCAGTTCTTTGATTGCTTCCTGGACGTCGGCGAGATCTTTTAGCCGGGCCTTGGCGCTAATCCCGGACGCAAGCTTCAG
>Ga0193727_1000836_pt1 | contig 12441 bp, 12 predicted proteins | sample H2c2metaG_FD_143051 | JGI IMG/M metagenome (GOLD analysis project Ga0193727, IMG submission 143051) | Soil microbial communities from a riparian zone of the East river system, Colorado, United States - H2c2 | ecosystem: Environmental > Terrestrial > Soil > Riparian zone | place: USA: East River...
GGCCGGCGTGAGCGACAACCTGGCGGTGAGTCAGGCGGAGCAAAGCGTGGCGCAGGCCAATGAGCAATATGTTGATAGCCTGTATCGGCACAACGTGGCCAAGCTGAGCTTGGCGCGCGCGGTGGGAGCGGCTGAGAGCTACAAGAGTTATCTGGGAGGGAAGTGAACGTGGCGGAAACAACGACAACCCCCGCTCCGGTGGAGCATGATACCGAGGTCGTGCAGCCGCGGTCGCGTCGCCGAGGCATCATCCTCGTCGTACTGGTCTTGATTGTGGTGGCTGCGGCGGCGTTCTGGTGGCGCTCCACCTTTTATGAGGACACCGACGATGCTCAAGTGAGTGGGCATCTAATCCAGGTGAGCGCGCGTATCCAGGGGCAGATTCGCAAGGTGTACGTGGACGAAAACCAGCCCGTGAAGGCGGGCGACGTGATTGCCGAACTGGATCCGCGGGACTATCAGGTGGCTGTAGAGAATGCGAAGGCGGCGCTGGCCAGCGCGGCGGCCAACGCCTCTGCGGCAAACGTGAATGTGCCGCTGACGGCCATCAATACCGGGAGCACCTTGAGCTCTGCGTCCGCGCAATTGAGCGGATCGCATGCGCAGGTGCAGCAAGCGCAGGGACAGTTGCACGCGGCGCAGGCGCGGGTAACGCAGGCGCAGGCCAACAACGCCAAGGCGCAGGCCGACCTGGAGCGCTACAAGCCTCTCGTTGAGAAGGACGTAATCAGCAAGCAGCAGTATGACGCCGCGGTGGCTGCTGCAGCCTCGGCCGCGGCTGCAGTGCAGGATGCACAGGCCAGCGCGACGGCTGCCGAAGATGGTGTGCGAGTTGCGCGCCAGCAGGAAGCATCGGCGGAGGCGTCATACAAGGGCGCTCAGAGTGGGCCTCAGCAGGTGGCGGCGCAGAGCGCGAGGGCCAAGCAGGCCCTGGCGCAGGTGCAGCAAGCGCAAGCCCAATTGGACCAGGCACAGCTGAATCTCAGCTACACCAGGATTGTCGCGCCGGAGGACGGTATCGTCACGCGCAAGAGCGTTGAATCGAATCAGAACGTCGCTACTGGCCAGAACCTGCTGACGCTGGTTTCACTGAACAACATCTGGGTGACGGCGAACTTCAAGGAGACCCAGTTGAAACGCATGGGGTCCGAGCAAGAGGTCGAGATTACGGTGGATGCAACGGGGAAGAAATATCATGGCAAAGTGAAGCAGATCGGCGGCGCGACGGGGTCGGTGCTGAGCCTGTTTCCGCCGGAGAACGCGACAGGCAACTACGTGAAGGTGGTGCAGCGCGTGCCAGTGCGCATCGATTTTACGGATCTGGCGAACGAGGATCCGAATCACCAATTGAGGCCGGGATTGTCTGTGGAACCGAAAGTACGGGTGAAGCAGTAGAGCAGGCGTAAGACAGACGAGAGTGGACAGAGGGGCCGGCGATTGCCGGCCCTTTTGTTTTTGCGGTCGAGAGATGATCCAGATGGTATTCTCGCGCCATGCGTTTGCAACGGATTCTGATTTTGCTCTTGGTGTGGGCCGCGGTGCTGCCCGCCTTTGCGCGTGTTACGCGTGTTGACGTTAAGTCACGCGAGAAGGTTTTGGATGGCAAGGAATTTGGCGCAACAGGCGCCTACGAGCGCATCGTCGGGCGTGTGTACTTCTCGTTGCCGGTTCTCAATCCCCATAATCGCATCATCGTCGATCTCGCCAACGCGGTGAATCTGAAACTCGGCGAGGTGGAGTTCTCATCGGATTTTGTCGCATTGCGCCCGGCCGATTCGCATAAGGGCAACGGGTCGATGATCCTCGAGGTTCCAAATCGCGGGCGCAGCCGGATCATTGCCCTTGTGGACGGCGGCGATTGGGATGCCGCGAAGGATGACGGTGACGGGTGGTTGCTGCGCAATGGTTACACGATTGTTTCCCTGGGCTGGCAGTGGGACGCGGCCGGCGCAGATGCGCTGCGTTTTGTTGCGCCTGTGGCAAAGGATCATGGCGCGACCATCAAGGGCTTGCTGCGCGGCGATGTAACGCCATCGAAGCAGACGGATGAAATTCCGCTCGGGCATCTCATTCTCGGCAACATGGGAGGGTCAGAATACCCGGTAGCAAATCCTGCTGACGCCCGCAATGTACTGACGGTCCGAGATTCGAGGACCAGTGAGCGAACAACAATACCGCGCTCGCAATGGCAGTTTGCACACACCGTAGATGGCAAGCTTCAGCCAAAATCTACGAGTATGTCTACGTGGTGGCGGACCCCGTGGTAGCGGGCGGTGGCTTTGCCGCTGTGCGCGATTTCGCCTCATATACGAAGCATGCCAAGGATGCCGTTGCGCCTGCGGATCGCGTGTACGGCGAAGGCATTTCGCAGAATGGGCGTTTCCTCCGCGACTTCCTCTATGAAGGCTTCAATGCTGACGAGCAGGGCCGAATGGCGCTCGACGGAGTGCTCGCGCATGTGGCGGGAGCGGGCCGGGGCAGCTTCAACTATAGGTTTGCGCAGCCTTCACGCGACGCTCAACCGATGTCGTCCGTCTTCTTTCCGACCGACGTATTCCCATTTACTGATCTGCCGGAGCGCGATGGGGTGACAGGCGCGAACGGCGGATTGCTCGACCGAGCGACTGCCGAGAAAGTAATGCCGAAAATATTCTTTTCGAACACGTCATTTGAGTACTGGGGCAGGGCAGCGGCGCTCATTCACACCTCGGCAGACGGCAAGAGCGACGCGGCGATATCGCCTGACGTGCGGATCTATCACTTCACCGGCCTGCAGCATTTCAGCGGTCCGTTTCCGCCTGCCAAAGGGGCGGGTGACTTGTTGGGACAGCAGCCGCAGTCGCCCCTGCAGATCAAGTATTTCTGGCGTGCGATGATTCGCAACATGGACGCGTGGGTGCGCAGCGGGACGCCGCCGCCGGCAAGCCGCTATCCGCGGATTGACGACGGCACCCTGGTTCCGCTCGAGAAGTATGCACTGCCACCGATTCCTCATTTGACCCGGCCGCATGAGGCAACCGAAGCGTTTCGGTTGGACTTCGGTTTGGGCTGGCAAGACAAGCGGATTCTCACGCTGCAGCCGCCCAAGGTGAGCCCTCCGTTTCCTGTGCTAGTGCCCCAGGTGGATGCAGACGGCAATGAGCGCGATGGCGTTCGGCTTCCGGAGGTTGCCGTGCCTCTAGCCACTTACACTGGGTGGAACATGCGCGATCCCTCTATCGGCGCGCCGGACCAGCGAGTCGCGTTTGAAGCTTCGTATGTTCCCTTTCCGAAGACTATGGAAGAGCGAGTGACTGCGAAGGATCCGCGACGCTCGCTTGCTGAGCGTTATGCGAATCGGTATGAATATCTGACGCGTTATGCCAAGGCGCTGGACGAATTGGTAAAGGGAAACTGGATTCTCGAAGAAGATCGCGGAGCTCTCCAGCATCGTGCCGAGGAAGAGTGGGAGTTGATGATGGGGACGATCCCGGCCAACTGATTCGCGGAATGAGGCCGTAGCTAACGGATTTCCAGCTCATCTTCGAGCCAGGTCGTTTCAAAGGTCGGATTCAGGTGGATGTCCATCTGGCGCAGAATCCCGGTGCCGCTGTTGATGAATTTATGCGGCTCGCCCGCTCGCACAATCAGGATGTCACCGGGTCTGCCCTCCCGCACGGAATCTCCCACAGTCCAGGTCGACTCGCCTTCGATCACGTAGACCACTTCATCGTAGTCATGTTTATGAAGCCTTGGCCCCATGCCCGGTTCTCCATTGACCAGGAAGAAGGAGATCGAAGTTCCCCCGTGGTTCGCTCCAATAAATTCATAGGACATTCCAACAAAGGGCAGATCGGTTTGGTGAACGGCATCCATGGCAATTCGATTTTAGATCGACAAAAAAGTTGCACTTAGTAGTGACAGGCTCTATCGGTTTCGTTCCTGGGCCGACGCAGGTTCAGCCCAATAAGTAGTTCGAGCCGTTACGGCGAGGCCTTCATAGTTGGGAAGGCTTACGGCAATCGTATGCGGGCCAGGTCGCGGTGATTGCGGGTGAAAGCTCAGCACGTACCGGTTTGGCAAGTGGTTGGCAATGCTTGCCAGATCGCGCTCAAAGTTCTTCTCATCGCCCAACTTGAAATACTCGCCGCCCGTGAGATGAGCGACGGTTTCGGGGACGTTGCTCTTGAGCCCATCCACGGTGGCGATGGCTGCCATTTTTGCAAATGTGAGGGGCGGGGCAAGCTGTGCGAGGCAGTCGTAGGCCTGCACCCATTTGTTGTGCGTTGCATCGGGATCGGGATCAGGGTCCTTACCCATGCAGCCGTTGGGAGGATTGGGATGATGATTTTCGAGGCTCAAGAGGCCAGAAGGTCGCCCGCTGGGCTGCGTGGGCAATTGCCGGGCGGCATAATGCGCGGCCTCCGACTTCGCGGTTGATAATGCTTGGCGAAGTGAGCCCAGTGATGACAGGCGGCCTGCAATGCGCGCGGTCCTTCGTCTTTGCGGCCCGTGAACAAGTCGGCCGGCTCCAGTTCGCGCTGGTTGATGCAATAGACGGGTATGCGGTGAAAGTTGAGATTGATGTGAACGCTGTGCTGCTTTCCCAGGTCAATGGCGCGGTCGATTTCCTTAAAATGGCTCGTCGTCGATGTAGGTCCAGTCGGTGGGCTTGCCCAATATCCAGTAGGACAGAGGGAGGCGCGCGAAGTTGAAGCCCCACTCTCGGATCGCGGTGAAGTCCGATTCAGCAAATGCGGGGCCTGTGGTTCCGGGCTGCCGCTCTTCTCTCTGCGCATCGCTCAGAGCGCGATGCTCACTTTCCGTATTCAAATGCATATCGAAATCTCCTCTTGTCAGCGCAAAAGCGCGCAACCTGTCTTCGCCCGCAAGTGGGGCGCCAGAGCATCCGCCAGCGGCGAATGCGAACCCTTAAAGGCTCATCAGGAAGACAGAGGAGAAGCGAATCATCACAATTCCGCCATCTTACAACGATTCGTGCGATTTGTGACTCCGGTTTGAATCCGGTTTGAAACCGCGCCGAGGTTTCGGGACGGATTGACGACCGGGCCGCAGGGTCTTAGGCTCACTGTATGGAATTCAAAGTAAGCGAATTGGAGCGGGATCCGATCGACTTCGACCTCCAGTTCAAGCCTGGAGCGATCGATTTCGGCGAAGAAGCGCAGCAGACCGGAGCTTTGGCCAGCGAAGGCCGGGCGGAAGTGCTGCACGAGCATCGCGGCCCCAAGGAGATTGTCGCCGACATCCGGTTGAAGGGGAGCTTCGGAGGGGATTTCGAGATTCCCTGCGCCCGCTGCGTGGAGCCGGTGGCCACCCACCTGGACGGAGACTTCGACCTGCTGTTCCGGCCGGTGGCAGCCGACACGGAGGCGCCGGAACGGTCGATTACTGCGCCGGAAACCGAAATAGGGTATTATCAAAAAGACAGTCTGTTGCTTGAAGATGTGCTCCGGGAGCAGGTGCTTTTGTCTCTGCCGGTCAGGACGCTGTGCAAGCCCGACTGCAAGGGACTTTGCCCGCGCTGCGGCGAGAACCGCAACAGCCAGCCTTGCTCCTGCGATGAGGGTCCGAGCGACCCCCGCTGGGAAGCACTGGCCGGACTCCGCGGCCGGATCAAGTCCTGAGACCATGACCCCTAGAGATTGAGGGTGTTGCGCTCGCGCCGGGTGGCAGGAAAGACCGGCTGCGGATTGAGGCTGCGGCCGAGCGAAACACCGAAAGGAATTGCACCATGCCTAATCCGAAACGGCGCCATTCAACGCGCCGCACTGCCTTACGCCGCTCCCACGACTTCCTGACCGCAACCGGGGTTTCCGAGTGCCCGAATTGCCACGAGAAGAAGCTGCCCCATCGCGCCTGCGCCAAGTGCGGCGAGTACAAGGGCCGCGCGGTTCTCGACGTCAAGGAAGCCAAGTAAACCCCGAGAGAGCGGCAATGCTCATCGATATTGCGCTGGACGCCTTCGGCAGCGACAAGGCCCCCGAGCCTGAAATTCGGGGGGCGATTCTTGCCTGCCGCGCCCTTCCGGTACGGGTCCACTTGATTGGGCCGGAAGCCGAGTTGCGCGATCTTCTCGACGAGCACCTTGAAAACGAAGACCTGCCCATCGTGATCCACCATGCCTCCGAGCGGATCGGCATGGACGAAAAGGCCGCTCACGCTGTCCGCACCAAGAAAGACAGCTCCATGCGCGTGGGACTGAAGCTGGTGCGGGAGCGCAAGTGTTCAGGCTTTGTGACCGCCGGGAACACGGGCGCGGCCATGGCCACCGCCAAGATGGTGCTGGGGGCGCTGCCCGGCGTTGACCGCCCGGCGCTGGCGACCCCGATGCCGACTTCTACGAGCAAACCATGCGTGCTGCTTGACGTGGGCGCCAACGTGGATTGCAAGGCGCACAACCTGGAGCAGTTCGCGGTGATGGGCGAGATGTACGCCCGGAGCGTGCTCAAGATCCACAAACCGCGCGTGGGTCTGCTCTCCATCGGAGAGGAAGAGACCAAGGGAAACGAACTTACCCACGAGGCTCTTCCGCTCATCAAGGCGCTGCCCATCAACTTCATTGGCAACGTGGAGGGGCGCGATATCTTCAACGGCCATGCCGACGTGATTGTCTGCGACGGCTTTGTGGGCAACGTTGCCCTCAAGACCAGCGAGGGCATCGGGCGCTTTGTGCGCGATGTGCTGCGCGAATCGCTGACCCGCACGGTTACGGCCAAGGTGGGCGCTCTGCTTTCGCGGCAGGCGTTCAATGAATTTCGGCGGCGTTTGGACTACACCGAATACGGCGGCGCTCCGCTGCTGGGCGTGCGCGGGGTCTGCATCATTGGACATGGATCTTCGAATGACAATGCCATCTACAACGGCATCCGCGTAGCGTACGAATTTGCCAAGGCCGGAACCAACGAGAAGATCGAACGCGAGTTCGCCAGCCGGCCGACTCGGCACTCGAACGGCTCCGCAGCCAATCCCGACGCGACAATTCAGTAGGCGCGCGCGATGCCACCACGGGCTTCCGGCTTTGTCTCTGGCTTTTCTGCTTTGAGCAGCAAACTTGTGTGCCCTGCCTGTTATGGCGAACTCAAAATGGATGAAGGTTGCATCAACTGTTTGCAGTGCGGCCGTACGTATCCAATTGTCGACGGAATTCCGATTCTAATCCCTGACGCCCCTGCAAAAACCTAAGTGCCAGTTGTCGCCGCCAATACGACTCGTCTCAAGCCGTCGCGGGACGGTGAGCGGTCGATGTCTCGCTCGTCTCGCCGGCTTCGCCGTGGCACGGGACGCCTGTGAACTCAACGGTAACGACGGTGATGTCGTCTTCCTGGCCGAATTCCTGCGCTGCGCCGGCGATGGCTTCGGCGGACTGGCTGCTCAATTGGCGGGTACGCTCAAAGCCCAGCAATTCGCCGGTACGGGATTGCGCCTCAACCACACCATCGGAAACGAACGTGAGATGGTCGCCTGCGGCGATTTGTACCGTGAACTCGTCGTAGCGGGCATCGCTCATCAATCCAAGGGGAAGCGAGCCGAGAGTGGCGACCTCTTCGCCATTCAAATAAGGCGGCAGGTGCCCGGCGTTGGCAATGGTTAGAAGGCCATCGGCGCTCAGGTGCGCGGCCAGGCAGGTTACGAATCCACCGTGAGAGCGGCCCATCATGCGGTCGTTCAACGATGCAAGCATGGTGGCGGGCTCTGCTCCGTGACTCGCTTCGGAGCGGATGGCGCCAACCAGCACGGAGACGATCATGGCGGCAGGCAGTCCCTTGCCGCTCACATCGCCCACAACGATCAGCGTGCCGCCATGTCCGTCGGCAATTTGCTGGAAGAAGTCGCCGCCCACCTGGTCGGCCGGCCGGTAGATGCTTTCCACGTGAAAGCCGGGGCACTGGTCCTGCTCATCGGGCAGAAGCATTTGCTGCACCTGGCGCGCTGCCTCAAACTCGCCGGCCATACGCTCTTCCTGGCGCCGGGCCAGCGAAAAACGGCGGATGAGGAATACCAGCAGCGCAAGCAGGAAAATCAGATGAAACACTGTGCCCGTCTGCAGCTTGAACGGAGGCAAGGGCAGGGGGACTTCAAAAATGCGCATACTGGGAAGGTCAGTCAGGCCCGCTTGCGCCATTACGATTGCCAGATTGTCAGCGAAGTAGAATCCAAGGTCGAGCACGGTGGGCAACAGCAGCAGGCGCGCGTCAAGATTGCCGCGCACCGCGCCCCGCATCAGTGTGAAGAGAATCCACAGCATGGCTGGGAGCAGGCAGGCGATTTGTATCGACGCCGAGGTAGCCGGCGAGGCCCACTGGGGCCAATAGAGCACCGAGGCGGGCGGGCTGAGGGCGGCGAGAACCAGCGCGATGTGTCCCAGATTTCCCACGCGAATCTCAAGTACACGCGAAAAGAAGAGCAGCGATGCGCAGATCATGACAGCAACAAGGGCGGCGTCGGCGAGATCATAGACCGGCTCCGGAAGCCACGCGAAAATCTGGTCGCCGATGTAGAGGACGTTGTTGGCCGATTGCGCCAACAGCAGGCAGGCAAACCACAGGTATTCGCGTTCGGCCGGGCGCATCAGGAAGAGGCACAGGATAGCGAATCCCACGAGAGTGGTAATGATGCTGTAGGAATAGGCGTCGACGAACTTCAAGCTGCGTTGAACGTAGTGGTGCTGCTGTTCAGAGCGCAAGAGCTCCGGATCGCCCGCCATGTGCCCTGGGGACAATGGGCCGCCGCCTACGTAACTAGCCCAGATCGGTGCATGCCACATGCGCAGGGCGACTTCTAGAGTCCGATCGGCGTGACTACCGGCTTCAGTCAGCGGAAACAAATGAAAATTGAACTCGCTTGAAGGCAGCGTCTTGGGTGGGAATGGGCCGCGCCGGCCTACCAGATTTCCATCAACGAATACTTCATAGGAACTGACAGTCGGCGCCAACAGGAGGCTCGTGGGCGTGTCGCCTGCGGGAATTCGCACGGTGAAGCGGTACCACCCGAAGCCGCCCATATTGGGATAACCTTGCTCCGACCATGATTTCGAGCTCTCAAGCAAGGGCCAGCTGGAATCATCGAATCCTGGTGCGGCCCAGGAGAAAGCGCTGTTTAACGATGGTGATTCCCCTGGATGAAAGCGCCACTGTCCATCGAGCGAAACCACGGGGTCGCGGTCTTTGTCGAGATCGAACGACTGGGCCTGTGCCGCGCCCGTGCTCATCAAGAGCAACAGGGGCAGGAGGCAGCGAAGTCGAGAGCGAACGCGCATAAGCATTTCGAAGAATCTATTGGGCGAAAAACGTGATTCGATGCTAAATCAGTTCTCCCTCGGGTCGCGACGGATATTCGTCCTCACATCAGCGCCGGGTCTGTGCGATTAGAGTGTTGTGCATGAATATTTTGAAGATTGTGGGAACGGGTCTGTTGGCGATCACAGGAATTGGAGCTGCGTTTGGACCGGGAGCGGCCAGCGCTCAAACGGCAGCCGCAGCGGCAGATACCGCGGGAAAAGGTGCGCCACAGCTGGCGATTCTCGATACCGATATTGGCGACGACATTGACGACGCGTTTGCGCTGGCGCTGCTGTTGCGCAGCCCGGAGGTGGAACTGCTCGGCATCACCACGGCATTTGGTGACACCGACCTGCGCGCGCGGCTGGTGGATCGTTTCCTGGCCGCAGAATGCAACTCGGGTGCGGAAGGTATTCCCGTAGTTCCAGGTATTCCCACACCGCACAAGAACGTGTTTACCCAGGCCGCATATGCAAAGAGTGAGCCCTTCCGTTCCCGTTGCCTGGCTCCTGGAAATCTCGGGGAGAGATTGAAAGAGTCTGAGCGTTGGGAAGTTGAGCGCAAGCACCACGATGCAGCTGGCTTTCTACTCCGAAAGATCAAGGAGTTCCCGGGGGCGATCACCCTGATTGCGATTGGCCCGCTAGTGAATGTCCGGGAGGCCATCGCTCGCGATCCCGCCACCTTTCGCAAGCTGAAGCGCGTGGTCATGATGGGCGGAAGCGTGTACCGCGGTTATGGCGACAATCGGCCGCCGGAGCCAGAATGGAACATCCTTTGTGACCCCCAGGGCGCGATGGCACTGCTCGCTTCGGGCGTCCCCGTGTTCATGATGCCGCTCGACTCGACGCAAATCCATCTCGAGGAGGCGCAGCGGGAGAAAATCTTTGGGTTCGGGTCGCCGCTGACTGACCAGCTCACGCTGCTGTATCACCAGTGGATGGACCACGCAGAGAATCGCTCAGCCACGCCAACGCTCTTCGACCCCGTCGCCGTGGCTTATGCCGTCAATCCTGAGCTGTGCCCAATGAAGTCGCTTCGCCTGCAAGTCGACGAGAAGGGGTTTACCCGGCCCGTTGATGGCGAACCAAATGCCAATGTCTGCGTGAAGTCGGACGAAGCGGGCTTTCTCGATTTGCTGCTCGGGCGGGTCGCAAGCGCCGAGCGCTGATTTGAGCACCTCTCTCTGGCCGCTTGGACGAATTGGTCCAGGGAGACGTTTCTCACAGAAGAACAGTCTCGTGTGCTCGCCATCACTTTCATTTCCATTGACATCGGGAGACAGTGAGACAAAAATGGCGGCGTCGATTTCGCGCCAGTTTTGAGGCGCTGTGCGTGGACCCTCGCTGAAACGGCTGGCAGAGCAATTTGAGACCGGTGGGTACTCCGGTTCTGTGACGCGGGGTTGCAAAGAGCGTGATGGTGAACGCCTGAATGGGAGGAACACATGAGAAAGCTGAAGACGATTTGCGCCGCCGGAGCCTTGGCGGCCTTGGGAACGGGGTTGTTGGTAAGCGGCTGCAACTCTGCACCGGACTTGAGCAAGGCCGCCGCACTCGCGCTGATCCAAGCCGACTACGGCAAGAGCCCCGCGCAGCCAGCAACCATAGCCGTCGATGAAATGGGACTGAAACAGGGAATAAGCTCAGGCCTCTGGAAGCTCACCAAGGTTTATCCCAACAATCGCTGGGCAGATTACGTGCTTACCGACGCGGGCAAGAAGGCCATCAAGCTGGCGGGCACCGGCGACGCGATTCAGTGGCGTCCGGAGGAGGGAAGCAAGGACTTTCACTTCTTTGTGACTACAGTCGCGGCCAACCACTTGAAGGCAAAGGATGTTGCGGACCCACAGGACGACGTGGTGGCGAACGTCCAGACCGCCAAGAGCGCCGGATTCACCGAGGTCTATGACTGGACCGGAATTCCGGATTCGGTTCAGACGATTTCGCACAATGCGATCAACCGTCTCAGCACCCACCGCCAGGCTGATTTCGCCTTGGAGAACGGCGCTTGGAAGATCCATTCCATCAACTGACTCATGACACGGCGCCCCCGGGCATTTCGGACGAGTGAGCCAGTTTGCTTGTTCGGCCCAACAATTCCGTCGGCAGTCAGCGTCAATTGGTTTGCGGCAATCAGTCAGTCCAGCTTCTGGTTTCTGCAGACGAGACCCGCAAACACGACCTGGACCGCAGTGCAAAACGATGGCACTTATACCGTGCCGTAATATTTGGCGTTTTGGGCGGAGCTTCGAGCGAGAGAATTGACCGCACGGGTGTTTCTTGTTATCGTTAAAAGGTTCCGCAAGAACGTCTGTTTCCGTGTGTTTTGACGGAAAAAGATGAACGGGAAGCCCAAGCCGGCAGTTCGGCAAGGGTTAATCCTGAGGCCAGGCAGGTTTCATGCCGGCCAGACAGGCCCTGAAATCGCTCTTTTCTTGTGAAGGGCAGGGGCAACGTCGATCTTACGTACGGAAAGACACGGGCGATTTAGGCCCGGAAACGTAAAGATCGCGAGTATTCGCTACGGCGCTCGCGCGTTCTCCACCTTGGAGGGCTATGCGAGCCGGAACCGCGAAACGGAGTTGGCTTTCCCCTGATTTCCTTGGGAAACGTACGACCACCGTCGAGGTTCTCGTCTGAGATGGGAAGTGGGCAGACGCGAAGCAGAATCCTGGGCTTCTGTGCGTGAAAACGGCTGATTGCCGCCGCGCAAAGAAGGAGCCCGAAGGGCCTGCGCGCGGCCGTTTGAACGAAGGCACAGGTTATTGGGTAAGGAGTTGCGGTTTGCCGACATTTAATCAACTAGTCCGGAAGGGGCGTACGGCCCCCCGATACAAGACGGCGTCACCGGCCCTGCAGGCTTCGCCCCAGCGGCGAGGCGTTTGCACCCGCGTGTACACCCAGACGCCCAAGAAGCCGAACTCGGCATTGCGCAAGGTGGCCCGTGTGCGGCTCACCAACGGGATCGAGGTCACGACCTACATTCCCGGCATCGGCCACAACCTGCAGGAGCACTCGATTGTGCTCATCCGCGGCGGCCGTGTGAAGGACCTCCCGGGTGTTCGCTATCACGTAGTGCGCGGCACGCTTGATTCGGTTGGCGTGGCCAACCGCAAGCAGAGCCGTTCCAAGTACGGGGCCAAGCGCGCCAAGGGCGGAGC
>Ga0193727_1000837_pt1 | contig 12439 bp, 8 predicted proteins | sample H2c2metaG_FD_143051 | JGI IMG/M metagenome (GOLD analysis project Ga0193727, IMG submission 143051) | Soil microbial communities from a riparian zone of the East river system, Colorado, United States - H2c2 | ecosystem: Environmental > Terrestrial > Soil > Riparian zone | place: USA: East River...
AGTGAATACCGGCGGCCGCGGTCTCATCACGCAGCGCAAATCCGGGATGTGCAGCATCCGCGGCGGCGCGACTCGGCCCGCGATCGAGTCGCATCGCGAGGAGAATCGCTGCCAAAAAGGGAACGGCGATGATCGCCTGTCTAACGGCTGGGCGGGGTCGGTGCGGCACGGGTCAGAGTATAGCCTCAGGACATGGCTGGGGCGACACGCTCTCCTGCAGAATAGCGTCGGGTGAGCAGCCACCCGACGAAGATTCCAAAGATGAAATTGGAGGAAGCTGTCTCGACCAGATGCGCCATTCGCACTGGCTCAGGCATGTAAGGGTTTGGGAGAAGCAGCGGAGCGTTCATCACTACGGCGAACAGCAATCCGATCGACAGAGCAGTTTCGGGCCACTTCCCTTTCAGCATCCGAATTACCGGCAACGCCAGCGCGACCCAGCACATGGCGCGCACGATTTGAAATGGAACGAGCCAGGGCGTATTTCGTAGCACAGTCCCCATCTGAGCTGCGAAACTTCCCGGATCAGTGCCGCCGTAATACTCCGCCACGCCCGGGTGTCGCCACGCGACGAAATAACCGAAGGTGAAATAGAGAATCACATAGACGACGGCGATGACGGCGAGTTTCCACGCCCATTCGCTCGCCGACATCATCAATCGCGTATTTGGCTCGGTATCAACAGCCTCGGCCCTTCTCTTTCCGAGAATGAGAACCGCCAGCACGGAAAACGGTGCCGCAATCAAGACACCCATCAGAAACAGGCGAGGCAACGTTCCCGGAGGAAGACGGGTGAGAAAAACCGCCGACTCGATCTGCGGCATGAACGTCGTAACGCCGTAGAAGATGAAAAAGACCGCCGCTATGAGTCGCCAGCCTGTCCAGCGGGACCGAAGAATGAGATGCGTCATGACCATGACTTGCAACAGGCAGACTGCGAGCAGAAGCAGCGTCGATGCGCCCGCAGGCTCGGTCGCTTGAGAGTCGCTTGAGAACCCGACGACCGTCCCCGCGACAGCGAAGCAGACGAACAGAACGATCGTCAAGGCTAGCACCCTCAGGACGATGAGAGCCGCGGCCTTCATTTTCGCGACACCTCGGGACTCGTTGCAGCACTCTTCATCGCGTCGATCGTGCGCGGCCCTTCACAACGCGCGTGTCGTACTCGCGCAGATAGCGCTGATGCTCGCTGTCGGTCGGGTAAGCCTCCCCTTCTGCATACGGGTACGCTCTGACGCCGTGATACGGGAGTGGGCCGACCGTGGTACCGAACGCAGTGTTCAGATCAGAGTCCTTGATCCACCCATCGCTGTAGAGCAGAAAGTCGCGCTTCCATCCTTTGGGGAGCGCGTTCGCGGAGCTCGCATCGAACTCGATCGTCGCCTCATCGCCCGGACCCATGATGACGTACATGTCGTCCGGGCTTCGCAGTAGAGGCAGCACGTCGCCGAAGCGCGTGAACGCCCCCTCGATCGGCCGCCACGGAGTCTCCTTCGCGACGTGGTCATAGGCAAACCAATACGGCCCGTAGCGACCGCCCTTTCGGTACATGCGAGAGAAACCGCGGTAATGCAGGTCCGCCGAAAGAGCTGGCAGTGTCGTGGTCTTTGCCGCGCTATTAACTAGATCGCGCGCGACGAACGCCTGGTCCCAATAGATCTGCATGTTGGTACGGATGCGCACGTGATGATCCGCCGTGGGGAACTTCCCGGCCAGATCCACGATCATCGTCTTGTTCTTGCCCGAGGGGAAACCGATGCTGGCAATGGCGGTTTTCCACCTCCCCTTCGCGTCACGCACCTCGAGCGACGGCGACCTGATATTGATCGACGACTGCTGACCCAGTGCGACATTGATGCTCGCGTCGGTGGGATAGATCCAGCCACGCAGGAATAGGTAGCTCCCGGGCGTGCCCGCGACATCCCCAAGGTCGAGGACGAGATCGTGCGGCTCGACGACTCCCTGATACTTCGTTGGCGTGAAGTTCGAGACAAACACATCGTCGGTCTCACGGAGCGCCGGCAGAACGTCGTTGCCACGCTCATCGGTCGCGGAGAGCGGCGGGTAGTGCTGCCCGATCTGGAAGAGGCGAAGCTTCACCGGACCGGGCGGCACGAAGCGCTCGTCCACGAACACATCCACCGAATCCGGATGATCTACGGCAATCAATCGGATCTCGTCGGCGTACGCGGTTTCCCACAGCTCCTCGGTCAGCTGCAGTACGTATCGTCCGTCACGCGGCGCGAGCGCGGCGCCCGGAATGCGGAGATATTCCTGAGACGCCCCCGCGGGAGCGAACGCGCTCGTGCTGCCCATGAGGCCGAGGGGCATTCCAAGCGCGCTCCGCCACATCGCGTCGGTCACGAAGCGGAAGCGCTTCCCGTCCCACGTGTAGGCGAGCGCGCACGATCCTTTGAGCATCTCGCGCTCGACGACGTCCTGGTCCCCTCCGGGGAAATAGATCGTCTGCGGCACGCCGTTCGGCCATTCGACTCGCAACACATCGGCCTTCAGGTGCGGCCCCAAACCGAAGTGCGTCGTCCGGCCGGTGGCGACTCGGGTCTGGTAGATCTCTCCCGCCCGAAGCTCCAGCCTCGCGCCGATTCCGAGCGCGTTGTTCTTGCCACTTCCGTCGCGGAGCGCCTTGAGCTGCACGTTCACGGCAAGGTTGCTATTCCCGAAATCGTTCCGCAGCAGCCGTGGCGCGCCGGCCCCGTCGACCAGAGCAAGGTCCTCGTCGCCATCATCATCGACATCCGTGACTGCGATCGCGGACGCTCCGGGCGTGCGTGCGGACGCGGGAATCAGAGTTGATCGATCGAGGAACTTGCCCGTGCCGTCGTTCCGAAACAGAAACAGATTCCCGGCGGTACCGGCCTTCGCGACCGAATTTCCGCCGACGACCAGGTCGAGCCAGCCATCGTTATCGTAGTCGACGAACGTCGCTACCGATCCCGTCGTCTTGCGGATCGCCTGCATGGCTGCGCCCGACCGAGCGTCGCGGGTGAACGTGCCGTCGCCCTTGTTCAGCCAGAGCGTCGGATCGCCGCCATTGGTACTCGCCACGAACAGGTCGAGGAATCCGTCGTTGTTGTAATCTCCGATTGCCGCCGCCCCCGATCCTCCCTTCGTCGCCAGTCCGCTTGACGCGGTCACATCGGTGAAACGCTGCGCTCCGCCATTGTGAAAGAGAACGTCGCTGCCACTCGCATTCGCAATGAAGAGATCAACGCGCGCATCGCCGTCGAAGTCGCCGAAAACGACATCACGCTCGTCGCCGCCCCCAGCGAGTCCGAAGCTCGCGGTCGCCTCGGTGAACGTCCCGTCGAGATTGTTTCGGAAGACGGTTCGCGGACCATTTCCGATGAGGAGGAGATCAAGGTCACCGTCATGATCGAGATCGACGAACACCGCCTTCCGCGCACCCTTGACATCACCGACCCCAGCCTTCGCCGTCACGTCGACGAACGTACCGCTACCAGTGTTGCGAAAAAGGTGTCCGTGTCCGTCGCCGCCGATGACGAAGAGATCCAGCCAGCCATCATTGTCGTAGTCGGCGAAGGTGGCGAACGCCGCACCCTGCGGCAGCGAGATGCCGGATCGGTCAGTGTTGTCGCGCACGAATCCGCTTTGGACACGATAGAGATGCGGAATGGATCTTCGCGCCACCGACGACCAGGTCGAGACGAACAAGTCATCGGTGCCATCTCCGTCTACATCGCCAGCGGCAAGCGCGCTTGACCCGGCCTCCGCTACCGCCGCGCCGGAAGCCGCGCCGGTTTCCGCCGCGAAGCCCACGTCGTTCGTCACATCCGTGAATTTTGCCAGGTCGACTGTCGCACGCTCTCGCACCGCGTGCAGCGAGATGAAATTCTTCGGCGCAAAAGTTATCACTGATCGCCCGGCGATCGGACCTTCGGGCCATTTCACATCGTCGAGCGACGCCTGATAAGCTGGCGTGACTTCCATGAGACTCAGGAGACGGTCGAGCGTTCTCCTCGACTGCGCCGGTGTCCCGGTGCGAAGGAACTGAATCGAGCTGTCGAGATATATCCGCGCGAGCTTCGGCGGCTCCGGAGGAATTCGCCGCACTTCCTCCAGCTGCCGAATCGCGCTATCGGCTTGTCCGCGCCTGGCGAACACATCCATCAGCTTGAGTCGCGCTAAGACATTCGCTGGCGCGACGACAAGCAAATCCCGGAGCCCATCCTCGTACTTTCGGATCGACACGCTATCACCCTGCCTCGCGTCCAGCTCGGCGAGCGCGTAAAGCACATGCGCATTTCCAACGGTGTCGCGGCGGAGCTTCTCGAGCGTCGCTCGCGCATCTGAAGGGCGCCCGGTGAGCGAGTACAGTCTTGCGAGCGCGAGCCCCACCTCGGTGCTCGCCGGATCCAGTTCCCGTGCTCGGCGTAGCTGCTTCTCTGCGTCGGCGTAGCGGCCAGCTTGGAGGTAGGTGAGTCCAAGGCTCGCATAGCCGAGTGGATCATCGGGCGCGAGACTCGTGAGCTTGGTGAATGCGGATTCAGCCTGCGGTAGCTCGTTGCGCTGGAGATAGCTGAGTCCCAGCATGCGCGTGGTATACAGATCTTCCACGGATGCCGGCTTGGGTCGACAGGCGCTGGACGCGACGATCGCCGTCGCAGCGACGAGGACGCAGAGAGGAAATCGGCTGTGCATGGAGAGCAAACGATAATCCTTGCACCGTTTGCTCGCGATAGGTCACCAGTAGTTCGCTCTTAGGCGACGCGCGAGGACTGGGTAGCCGCCAGCGCTCGGGGGAGCGTAAAGGAAAAGGTGCTGCCGCGACCGGGGGCGCTCTCGCACCAGATCCTTCCGCCGTGGGCTTCGACAAGCCCTTTCGCTATGGCGAGCCCGAGTCCGACGCCGCGATGGTCGTTGCGACGCGCTTGCCAGAAATCGTCGAACAGGTGGTCGATGTCCGCCGGTGCGATTCCAGGCCCGTCGTCAGAAACGTGTATCGCGACATGGTTACCGCTCGCGTCGGCGCGGATGGTCACCTTTCCATTCTCCGGCGTGAACTTCAGAGCGTTGCCCACGATGTTGCCGACGATCTGCGAGACCCGGAAAGGATCGGCGCGTACGATCACTCCATCATCTGGGGGTACGGCCTCCAGATAAACGCCGGCCTGTTCGGCGCTCGGCCTGAACGTCTCAATCGTCTGGCGAAAAATCGCCACCACCGGTACGTCCTCGAGGTCGAGCGTGAACTTGCCCGCATGCATGCGCACGGTGTCGAGCAGGTCACCGATGAGGCGGTTCATGTGCCTCCCCGCCCTGAGCGCAACTTTCAGCATTTCCGTCCGTCGCGTCCGATCGAGATTCTCCTCCAGCAGCAAATCGGTGCTCGTGATGATGATGCTGAGCGGATTGCGCAGATCGTGCGCGACCACTCCCAGCACTTCTTCGCGCGCCTGCGCCAGCAGCTCAGCGACGTGCCGTTTCTCGCGTTCCGCGTCGTAGCTCCGGCCGACCTCCTCGTTGAGGCGCTTCAGCTCTGCGGCCCGCGATTCTGCCAGCGCCAGCGCGCGGTGTAGCGCTTCCATCGTCGTGATTATCGTTGCCGCGACAATGACGAAGGCGATGATCTCGAGTGCCTCGACACGATCGATGCTGATGGAGCCACCAGGCTCCAGAAAATTCAGATCGATCAAGAGCAGTGACAGCAGGGTCGCGAGTGAAGCGGGACGGGGCCCACCGTACCACGCCGAGATGGCTACGGCGGGAACGAAAAACAGAAAGCTTGGGGTGGGTCCATCCCGCCGTAGAACCAGCGTGGCAGCCAGCGCGATTCCGGTGACCAGAAGCGCGAGCGCGTAACGCACAAGCGAAGATCGAAGATTTGCCGACCGTTGCTGAATTCGGACCAAGCGCCCGTCCCGAGGAATTGCGGCTCCGACCCGTCATGAACCCCTGACGCGCCTGCCAATTACGAATACGGCACTGCTGAGGATTCCGTTGATGACGCCTCAGCTGGCCCCTGAAACGGTCACGACCGGAATCGAGCCCCGTTTATTCGGCGGCTCGGCAATCGTGTGCGCGGTTATTGCCTTATCAGAGGCTGGTTGCATCCAAAACGAGAGGGTAAACGCATGAAAAAGATCACCTTGGCAGTCGTCACCACCGCCTTCGCCGCAGCAACGATTTCGGCGGGCGCGGCGACGACGAGCCCGAAGCCTTCGTACCAGGATGTACAGCAGAGCTGCCCGGTGGCCCCTGCCGTCGCGAGCGCGTATTTGAGGGCTCAGGCAGACAGACTGAAGATGCCGCGTGGTGCCGTCATATCGGAAATCACCAAGGACACGGGCACTGACGGCGAGTTCGCTGGTCTCAAGCCGTGCGACTCGGGATACCCGAACGCAGTCCGGTTCTATATCGATGAAGTAATCAAGGCGGGGACGAACAACAGCACGCCGTAAGGCCCTGCTTACCTGCGAGAGACTGGCGTGATCCGTTCAGTAGCCAAATCGCGGAGGACGGCCCCGGTTGGAAGCGGGTCGCGCCAGAGCTCTCGAAGGTAAGGGGACTCAGCCGCGTGGCTTGAGGCAAGCCTCGACTATCGATCTCTTCGCCTCGCCACGGTTGTTGATGGTCCCGTAGAACTCGTCGAAGTAGTGGGAGAGTTTCCTGAACTCTTCCTTTGTCCATCAATTTGCCGATCGAGTCGCTGTACAACGCGTAAATCTCCGGCTTCTTCTCGTTGAAGATCGCGAACGCTTTGTTGTACGATTCCGCGTCCGCGCAATAGCCGCGAAACAGGCGCTGCCTGACGTTTGGGATCCTCAGACTCGAATCGACGGTAGCGTAACGCGCATTTACGGCTCCGGAGAAATCAAAGTCGTAGGCAATGGGCATTATGTCACCCTGCTCATTGAAGAACAGCTCCACATTGTGAAGCCCAGCCACCGAGAAGTCGGTGTTTCCGATGAAATACTGAAAGACACCGAACAAAGCGTCCTGTAGAGGATCGAGGTTTTCACCCCCTGCCCCCTTCTGTTCCAACACCCTTCCGCCCAGGCGCGCGCCGAGGGCCTTGGGTTCTTCCATGATGAATCCGTATCGCCGAGCTCGGACCTTTCCGTCCGCGCTGTCGGCGTAGGTAAATCTGATCAGACGCGCCTTGTGACTCACCGGAGTGATCAGCTGGTAGATGCGGTACAGCTGGTACTCCTGCAGGATGTATTGCTCGTAGTTATCCGCGTTCTGGCAGTAGCTCACGAGCTTCGGCTTGTCGAGATTGTCGAAGATCGTCCCCTTCGAAGTCGCTCCACTGAAGTTGAGACGCAGCGGCGGAAAGTCGCACATCTTGAGGCGCCAGATCCCGCGCGTGCGCGCCTTGATGGGGATGGTAACGAGACTCCCTTCAGGAGCCTTGTATGAAAGTGTCGCCGGCCGCCACGGCGGATTATCGCCCTTGTCCCCGCGAATCCTGCCAATGTTCGTGGTGAGCGTCACCTCGATTGGATCGTCTGACTGGAAGAACGCGGATGCATCGTGATGCTTCGCCGAGTCTACTTTGGCGGTCGCAACCTGGGCCAACGGCACTGCGCTCGTGCCTGGCGTCTGCGCGCCGGCGGCGTTGCCGAGGAGCGCGGCAAGCAGGACCGCAACGTCAGTAATACGGAGCACGCGAGGAGTCTCAGCCAGCACGGGCCTACCTCCGAAAGGGGCGCTCGAATATCGTGGCGCCCGTGGTTTCACGCCATAGTTTCTGCTACCGACAGTTGCCCAATCGTGACTTGCATGCTCTGGTTGCCCCTACCGTCTCGGAGCTAAGATTTGCGAATGACCAGAATCATCGGAACGCTTCTCCTCGTCATTTGTTTCTCCGCCCGTGCAGGCTGTCAGTCGCCCGCCTCCCGCCCTTCCGCCCTTGCACCACCGTCACTGATCGTTCTCATCACGATCGATCAGTTCCGCGATGACTACCTGGACCGGTTCGGCCCGCAGCTGCGTGGGGGTCTCGCGCGCCTCGCACGTGGCGGCGCCTGGTTCACAAACGCGCACCACGACCACGCAATCACGGAGACAGCGCCGGGACATGCGACACTTCTCGCCGGACGCTTCCCGCGCTCGACCGGCATTATGGCGAACCGCATTGGCGTAGACGACGCCGACGCTCCACTGCTGGGCGATGTTACCGCCCCAGGCGCGTCGCCGAAGAGATTCCAGGGGACGACCCTCGTCGACTGGCTACGCGCGAAGGATCCCCGGTCCCGCGCGCTCTCTGTGTCGAGGAAAGACCGGGCCGCGATTCTGCCCATCGGCCGATCGCAGGCAGATATCTATTGGTACGCCGGTGGCCGCTTCACCACGAGCCGATACTATCGGGACACACTGCCCGATTGGGTCAACAGGTTCAATGCCCGCAGATTGCCGCAGAATCTCGCCGGGAAGAGCTGGACCCTGTTGCTGCCGGACTCGGCTTACAAAGAGCCTGACAGCGTGAGCTTCGAGATGAACGGGCGCAATTTTCTCTTTCCTCACCGCCTTCCCGACGATAGCGCAGCGGCCGCGGCCGCGAGTCTGGCCACTCCCTTTATGGACGAGATCGAGCTCGATCTCGCGCTCGATGGGCTGAACGCGCTTTCACTCGGGAAAGGCTCGCAGACCGACGTGTTGTCGATCTCGCTGTCCGCCACCGATGCGATCGGCCACGGCTACGGCCAGGACTCGAGGGAAATGCACGACAACGTGCTTCGCCTCGACCGCAATCTCGGCGCCTTCATCGATTCGCTGTTCAAGCTGCGCGACTCAACGCGCATAGCATTCGCGGTCACCGCTGACCACGGAGTCGCCACGATCCCCGAGTTGGTACCCGGATCAGTCAAGCCGACACCCGTTCGCGTCAATCTCGGAGATCTCGAGGCTGCCCTCCGCGCCGCGATCATGGCTCAAAAGCTGGATTCGAATCTCGTCGGCCTGGACCACCAGACAGTGCTGGCAGATCGGAATGCATTGAAGAACCGCACTGGCGATCTCGATAAGGCCCTCTCCGATTTTGCGGCACGGGCGAGAGCGATGCCCGGCGTCGCCAGAGTTGACCGGTTTCAGGACCTTCTGCGCGGCGACACAATCAACAACGCGATCACGCGTCGCTGGACGCATCAATTCCCGGCCACGAGCAATGTCGAGCTGGTGATCACGTTGACACCGTTCAGCATCTTCGGCGAGGGCAGCGTGGCAACCCACGGCTCGCCCTACGATTACGACACCCACGTGCCGCTGATTTTTGCGGGTCCCTGGTTTGCCCCCGGGCGCTACGCCGAATTCGCTCGAACCTACTCTGGCGGAAGTCGCGGGCGTCAAACCGAGTGAGAAGCTCGACGGAGTCGTGCTGCGTCGCGCGCTCAAGTGAGGCGACTCACTTCACCGGCGGCGGTTCCGGCCAACCCATACATATCGCGGCCAGCCGTCTCAGTAACACGCCACCCATCTCTCCCGAATTGGACCCGATTCCCCATGCGTTCGCCAGCACGACAATGACGAGATCTTCTTCAGGGTAGACGAACAACGCTGCTTGAAGCCCGGCATTCGACCCACCGATGTTCAGCAAGCGGTGCGGTGCCGTGGAGTCGCTGACATAAAAGCCGAAACTCATCGAGGCCTGAACCGTTCCGACCCTTGGGCGCCGGTAGAGAAGATCCAGCGATTCCTTCGAGAGCAGACCCGGCTTCTCGATCGCTCTCCCTAATCGCGCCAGATCAGCGGCGGTCGAGTACATGTTCCCACCAGCTATGTTGTGGCTGTAATCCCAATCCGGCACTCGATAAACCGCGTTCGAGTCCACGGCGAACGTCCACGGATCGAAATACGAATACCTCCGCGCCCGATGCGGCAGCACGCGCCGGACATCGTCGAAGCCCGTATTACTCAATCTCAGCGGGCCGATGATCTCACGATTCACGTAATCCTGGAACTTCGCTCCCGATGCGGATTGCATTGCCGCAGCGATCAGATTGTATCCGTAACTGGAGTAGCTCTCCCTTGTCCCCGGTGGGGCGAGAAGCGTATCGTCCTTGAACAGCGGCAGGATGTCGTTCACATCGTCGAAGTGCCGCGCATAGAGAACGGCATTTCTTTCCGCGCCCCAGTGTCGAATGCCTGCTAAGTGAGCCGCCAATAGTCTCGGAGTAATTACTCCGCCCTGCTTGACCGGAAACGCCGGAACGTAGCGCTGAATCGGCGCATCGAGATCGATGCGACCCGCCTCATGAAGCTTGAGAAGTGCGAGCCCGGTAAAGGCTTTGGTGATGCTGGCAACGCCAAAGCGGGTTTCATTCGTTACCGGCACCCGATTCTCGAGATCTGCGTACCCGAGATTCTCGGCCAAAACCGTCTCGCCATCCAGCATCACGAGCGCGCTCAACCCGATATTACGCTGGCGCCGCTGGATGTCGGCAAGCACGTCCGACAGGGCCTGACGTCGACTACGACAGGCCGCCAATTGTTGAGACGGCTGCGCCACGAGCCCCACCGGCGCGACGCCCATACTCAACATCAGAATGCAGCAAAGGCTTCGGCTCACTGAATCCCTCTTAAAGCGTTTCCTGAAAAGCCCTCGGCGCACTGAGCCCCTGTTAAGGAAGTTCGTGAACTAAGATCGGATTCGCGTACCGCTGCAACAGCGTCGCCGCGTTTTGCGCGCGCGTGAAACTGTCGGGACCGACGACTACATACAAGCCCCCGCCCTTCGCAAACCGATCGCGTGTGAGGACGCCTCTCACGAGGGGAACCGCCAGACGCGCATCGCTTCCAGAAATCGATCGCAGGTCGATCACCAGTCGCTGCGCGTCGGCTGAGTCCGCGCTCGCGAACATCCTCCGCACAAACGGGTACACCGGCTCGCCGCTCTCGCCTCGAATCCGCACGAGCTTTACATAAACCGTATGGCTCGCGTCGTTGATCGTGTAAGAGTTGGTCTGCCGTTCTCCGTCGACCCCCGGCGCCGCAGGCGGTGCCAACGATATCGAAGTTGGCTCCGCGCAGCTCAGCGCCACGAATATGAGTCCCAATGGAATCCATCTCATGTTCGCTCTCACGGAAATGGACGCGGACGCGGCCATGGCCACGGCCAGGGATCGAAGGAGCGAGCGCCGGCGATTCCGCGCACCGCCGCTTCACGGACCTGCGGATCGCTCGATTCCAGAAGCTGAGTGAGAGTCGTCTGCGAGCTCTCGCCTGACTTCATCAGCGCGCGAATCAGTCCGCGACGGACGTGATCGTTCGTCTCCACTTTGAGTGCGTCACGGATGGCGGGAAGCGCAGCTGCGTCCTCGAGCTGGCCGAGCGCCCAGGCGGCCTTGAGGCGCGTGTCAGTACTCTCATCGCGGAGAAGTCGCAGCAGCCCCGCGGGTGCCTTGGCGCCATGTTCGTCCATCTGACCAAGCGCCCACGCCGCCGTACCGCGGACATTGGGACTGCGATCGGCGGTGGCAGTAGCCAGAATGTCGATCGCAGAATGATCCCCGATATTTCCAAGACTCCACACCGCTGTCTCGCGCACTCTGTCTTCGGCGTCGCCACGGATCGCCGCTGTGAGCGCGGGAATGCTGGCGCGGTCCTCGATGTTTCCGAGCGCCCACGCGCTCATTTCACGAACACGCGCGTCCGCATCGTGAGCCAGAGTCTCGCTCAATACGCCGACCGCCTCGCGTGCCTCGAGATTGCCGAGGGCCCACACTGCGATCCTGCGCACGGCGGGCGAGTTGTCCTGACGCACGACACGAATGAGCAATGGAACACTGCTCGTCGAATCCATGTGTCCAGCCGCTGCTACCGCGGCCAGACGAACTTTTTCAGCGTCATCGCCAAACAAACCCGTCAGCGGCTTCAATGCGCGTCCATTCTCGATGCGGCCAAGTGCCCAGGCCGAGTTGGCGCGGACATCAATAGAGGCGTCGCGCAACGTACGAATGAGGGGATCGACCGCGGTTTCCACCCCTGCGAGTCCAAGTCCGAGAGCGGCGACCGAACGGAGACCCGCGTCGCTCGAGGCCAGCCGCGTCACCAGTTCACCTCCAACCAACTCGGCCTTCTGTGTTCCGATGAGGCGCACCGATAGCTCGCGGACGCACGCGTCATCCGACGATAATCCCGCCAGCAGACGTTGAATGTCCGCGGCCGGCATCGCGTCAGACTCGTAGTCGTCGTTGGTGGTCGGGATGGCGGCTGGTGACAGCGGAGTCGCTGGAGCGTCGCTGCCGGCGCCCCATCCCCAACCGCGAACAGCCTGAGACGCGAGCAGGCAAATCGCCGGCGGCGCACCCCGAGCGGCGGTCAGCAGCGCGGCGACATCGATCGGTGCGCCCCCGTGACGGCCTTGATCGAATACGCGCACGCGTACGTGCACACCGCGCCCCTGAGCGAACGCATTCGCATCGCCGATTGTCGCACTGTTGGCAACAGCAGGCACGCC
>Ga0193727_1000838_pt1 | contig 12439 bp, 9 predicted proteins | sample H2c2metaG_FD_143051 | JGI IMG/M metagenome (GOLD analysis project Ga0193727, IMG submission 143051) | Soil microbial communities from a riparian zone of the East river system, Colorado, United States - H2c2 | ecosystem: Environmental > Terrestrial > Soil > Riparian zone | place: USA: East River...
GGCATCAAGGCATCCTTCGGACCGAGGTAGAGCCCGCACCGGTGTAGTAGTCGCGTCAGCATCGACGTTCCTGAGCGGTGCGCGCCGGCAATACAAATCGCCCTCTGGGTTTCGGTATTACTTTTCACGCAAAGGCCCGGGCAAATATGCGCCCGTCATATTGAGCAAGCGGGCCAACATCGAGGTGCCGGAGCGATGCATCCCTAAAACCAGAATCTGCATGTGAATCAAGAGCCTATCCGCTTTCCTTTTGGCTATCCTACCAGAAATCGCTCATATTCGCACCCACTCGCGGCAAGATCAAGGCGCATGAGCCGCGCGAAATGCTCGTGGATAATGACAGCGTGATTCGTTACATGTTACGCCTTGGGCAGGCCCACACGATTCGTCAAAGCGTTAGAATGTTAAAACAGATTCATGATTCACAGTTCACCCATTTGACCATTGCAACGATTTGAGAGGCGAAGCCTTTTGTCGCTTCGTCTGTCTCTCCTTCTAATCCTGTCAACCGGTTCGCCCAGGTGAAACTCGAGTTCGATTTGCATGCAATCGGCACAACGGAACGAATTCGTTTGCACGCCATGAGTGTCGAGCACCGTTAGCCGTGTAATCCTGCCGGCAGGCTGACGGATAACGGGGTGGCCAGACTTTGGAGTTGAGGTAGTTTACAGTTGGAGGTGAGGCAGTAGGATCAGATCCGCTATCGTTTTCAGCAGGCAGGCGGCCTTCACTCCTGAAACACCAGCTTTTCCAAAGCTACCGACAGATAGCGGTCATCCCTCGACGCTGGGTGTAGGAAGCGAACTGGAATTACGTAAGGGGGACTCAATGTCAAAACGTTGAGCTTTTCGTTCGGGCGAAATGCTTCAGTCTCTAGTGAAACCCAATTGTCCTCTATGGGCGTTACTCGATGAGTCAGACGAGTGCCGTTCAAGGTCACCTCGATCTCTTCGGCTGGAAAGCGATCGGTGACGCAATAGAGCGTCATTCGCAGCCGCAGCAGCTTTGGCGGTGCAAGGAACCCGATCAGAACCGTCTGGTTCGCGGCCAACCAGGCGAAGCCACCCCCCGGCTCGAATTCATGAAATCCCCGCCGGCCCGGAATATCATTGACACTTATCTCATGTCCGGGTTGAACGCGCAGCACAGACAGCGAAGGGGTACCATCGGCCGACATTCGCCCGAACGCCGAGACGTTGCGGACGCGCGTGTAAAACAGTACCTTGGCTTCATGATATAACGCAACGTCCAGCGTATTCAGATCGACGATCCGCTGGATATTGTGTGCCGTCCACTCGGCACCAGGTACGCCGCTAGCGTTCGTGTGATATTCGCCCAAGTTGAACTTGGTAGCGCAAGCATGCTGTGCCAAGGCCAAAGTAGATTGCATGTCTTCAACCAGACCGAAGTCGATCGCTCGCAGCGTGGCCAGCGCTTGATCCACCAAGGCGCCTGGGTCACGTGGTTGCCAGAAAGCAGCAGCCAACGGATCGCTCATTTCCGCGTCGCCGCACAGCATGCGGCACATCAAGTTGCGAGTCTGGGCATAATTTTCTGGTACGCGGCTTTCGATAAAATCGTCGAACCCAAACCCCTCTCGTAGCTCCAACCGCTCTGTTTCACTTTGAGGCGCGCGCTTGAGGAACCGGAAGAGCGACATTACCCTATCCACCGGGTCGCGCAGGATGGTAAACGGACGAAACATGTCCAAACACTTGGCAAATGCATGAATGGGAAAATGTCCGACCAAGCAATCGATATCCTGAATTTCGTCTGAGACGATGCGTTCGATCTGCGCCTGCGCCATCTCGTCGGCGCAACGCAGCCGCCTGACCCGACGTTCACCGAATACGTTCCCTAAGGCGGTCAGAAACGAGCTGCCGCCTGTCTTTGGAATGTGCAGGAACAGCATGGGCTTCGCCCGCGACAGCTTCTCGGCATCAACGAGATTCGGGGAGTCTTTGGTGGCAAAGGACCTGGATTTCATCCCGGCACATCTACTGTTCTATTCACAAAATAGCATCACAACAAGGGCGTGTTGCCCAAAGCACGTTCGCTCAAGACAGTTAATGAGTGCTGCCGGTTTTCCGGTAGTCGCCGCGGCTGAAATACTTTTCCAGCCATACGTAAAGGCAGACAAAGAGATATCTGCTGCCCATTTCTCTAATCGCCAGCTTAGCTTTCCCTGTCCGGCGGTTGCGCCAAGTGATTGGGATAGTGGTCCATGAATATCCACGGACGATCGCTTTAAGCGGCAACTCGACCGTGAGGTTGAAATGTGGCGAAATCAACGGACGGCAGCCATCGATTACAGTTTTGCGGTAGGCTTTGAAAGCGTTGGTCGTGTCGTTCAATTGAATGTTGAAAAGTATCTTCAGGAAAAGATTGGCCGCTCGATTCAAAATCAATTTCACGCGCGGATAATCGATCGCGCCCCCGCCTTTCATGAAGCGGCTGCCGAAAACGCATTCGTAGCCTTCATTGAGTTTTTGCCAGTAGCGAACGACGTCGCGACAATCGTCAGATTCATCCGCCATCATAATTACTACAGCATCGCCCTTCGCTTCGTCCAGGCCTCGAGCAACCGCTCTGCCGAAGCCGTGCTGGGAAGTGTTTTGAACCGGCCGTAACTCCGACAACTTACTGCGCAGTTCCGTTAGAATCTGCCAAGTCTCATCGCTGCTTCCATCATCGACCGCGATGATCTCGTGGGGGACATCGCGCAAACGCAACTCGATGTGGAGATGCTCAATGGTGGACGCGATGCACTCCTGTTCATCGCGAGCCGGAAGGACGACTGAGAGAAGTTTCAGCTCTGGCGCCGCAGCAATGGAATTGCTCATAATGCGACGCAGATTTCTAGCCAATCGGGATGTAATTTAGCATGCGCGGCGATTTCATTGAGAATTTCCTCGACAGGAACTGTCGGCTGCCAATCCCACTGTTGCATCGCTTTCGAAGAGTCGAGTACCATCCACGGAAGATCGAACTGCCGCGGAAGAGGGTCACTCGCGACTTCATGTTTCCCAAACCGATGCGCACACCAATCACTGAGTTGAGTCAGCGACATTGCGGACAGCACACCGCCGCTGACGTTTTGGATTCGCTCTACCAAACGCTGGGGTGATTGCATTTGCTTCCACACTATCGCTGCGACATCGCGCGGATGCAGGCAATCGCGCACCTGATGTCCCTGGCCGCCAAACCCAATATACTTCAACGGCCGGCGGCGGAAGTAAGAGTTGATCCAAAACGCGAAAATGCCTTGATCGGGCCGGCCAAATTGCCCGGCGCCCGCGAGCACCCCACACCGGTTTATCCAAACGGGAAAATGAAAGGCGTTGCCGTACTCAAGCGCGAGTATTTCCGAGGCGAGTTTGCTACTGCCGTACAGCGAGAGGGGCGACGCAGTCGAGAAATCTTCCGAGACGCCTTCGCTGGAGATACCAGCGATGCAAATCGAATCTAATTTCGGCTGGAAGGCGCGGTCTTCTACCTTGATCGGCAGCTTCGCTAATGCCGCGATCGAATAAACACGGCTAGTGCTGAGAAGGATGAAGCCCGCGCCGGTTCGTTTACAATACTCCAGCAGATTTACCGTTCCGAAGAGATTATGTTCGACGACTTGGCGGCTGTTCGATTTGCCGTCCACTCCCGAAAGCACGCTCGGATTGGCAGCGGCATCGATGATCCAATCAACTCCGGGCAGAGACTCAAGATCACTTGGATACCGGATGTCGCCATGATATAGGCGGACGCCTGCTGACTGCAGCGGGGCGCGGTTTCGCTCGCTACCGGGCCGCATAAAATTGTCGATGCCAAAAAGCTCGATGGTCGAGTCGAGATTCTGCAAAGCTCTCGCGACCGTGTTTCCAGCAAAGCCGCAAATTCCGGTGATAAGAACTTTCATTCGTAAATCGCGGGATTATATCGAGGCGTCATTAACTATGAGAAGCACGAGGTGTTTAACCAAAAGTTTGAACAAAATGACGGTCGCAAGGAGAATGAGAGCCAGGCTCGCAAGCAATGCCAAGATGGATGATATCGACATTGTTGCGGTTGGCAGCGCAATCCAAAAAAACACGAAGGCGGTGTAATTCAGCGCGGCCGCCCATCGCACCAGCACAGAAGCTCGCAACATCACAATGCCGATAACTGCGAGCAGGTGGAGCGAGAACGGGACATAGTACGGGTAATGATGTAACAAATGCGGACTCATCATTACTAAGAACTGTGGTACGAAACTGACGATTGCCGCGAGGCATAACCCAACCATGAATCTGCGGATATCTCCCTTGATTCTCTCTCGTCCTAAGGCGTGAAGAAGGGCTGCCAGGGGAATCAAAAGCAGCCCCAAACTTGGGAGCATATAGAAAAACTGTAAGGCGCGGACGGCTTGAAGCGCGCTCGACAGATTTGTGACGATTCCCAGCGGATTATGCCCCAGCGCTTTATACACGTCGCCGTTATAAAATCCCCCAAGCGTTGCCAAGCCCAGACTTTTCGAGGTAAGCCATTGCTTGAATGTCAACGTGCGATAAAATCGCAGAGCGGCGTGAGCAACGCTCTCGTTAGGCGTTTCGAAGCCAAAACTGCCCGTGAAAAAATATTTCGGCAATGGATTCGACGACGGGAATCCGAACTTAATCCAAAGAAGCCAGGGCGACAACACGAGGATAGTAGCTAGAACTGCGACGAGCACCCATCGCCAGCGTGATCCCAACGCCATTACTCTTTGCAACGCTGAAAGGGCGTAAGGCTGTGGCCGACGGGTGCTCATAAACACGTACATTGCTCCAATGAAAACACCGAGAACCGCTACGGCGCTTGCCGCGTGGGAGAGGATTGCCAGCGTCGCAGTAGTTCCACCCAGGGCAGATCTTAGAAGATGAGGCGGATCGGATTCCTGCGACAGAGGAACCAAATAGAGGTACTGAGCCAGGCAAAAGGTGGCGCTAAGGAGTTTGGGCCAAATGTAGACACTATTGAAAAAGATAAACGGCGTAGCGGCAAGGAGGAGCGAAGCCAAGACACATTCCTGCCGCTTAAAACGAACGCGCCTGAAGAGAACCCAGGCAGGCAGCAGCCAGCAATTGAGTAATCCGAAACCGCAAATTTGTGGAATCATGCCCTCCACACCTCTATCAATATGGTCCCCAAAGTCTCTCGTTACGACCGCGGCCGGGTAGAGCAAACCGGACAGTAACGGAGTGCGATCAGACAAACGCCAAGAACCAAACGGCCATTGGGAAAGAATTGTGCCCTGCGCCAGAAGACGAGCGGTGGTTGTGGGAATCTGATTATCCGTTGACCACGATGCCGGGTAAAAGAGATAGTTAGCGGTGTAATGAACTGAAACCATGTTAAAAGAGAATAGGAAGAATCCCTGGAATACTGTGAGCGCTAGGAGAATGAGGAGGCAGCACTTCGGTGTACTGCTCCAGCACCGGTATGAACGAGTGATAGCCGTCTTGCACAACAACAGGCCGGCAAAAAGCAACCACACATGAGCGGTCCATCGACCAGCAGCTGGGAAGTAGAAAGCTAAGAAGAACAAAGGCAATGATAACACCGACGTGAGAACGAAGCAGGCAAGCAAACGCTCGGTTGGCGCGAAGCTTTTGAAGCGTGTAAGCCAGTAGAACGCTGGAAAGAACAGCAGCAACAGGTATGCGACTGACACGAAAACTGCGCAAAAAATCTTGGAGAAGGCTAGTCCCACGAGGGCGCGGTTCGTTCGGAAGTAGGGAGTTCCCACGCCGATGTAAGCTTGTCGGCTGTTGGCAAACGCGATCAGTCGAACGGGAGTGTTCGTGAGGGATTTGGGAAGAAAAAGCGTAAACGGCTGCCATTCGAGGTGCGCTCCTCCGCCGCGAATCCAGAATCGTTGATGATCGGTTTCCGACTCGAGGTAAAGTCCGGCGTCTTCCGAGTTCGGGAAACCCACCACCGGTATGATTACGCGGTTGTTACCCAAGATGAAGGGAGCGGACCGCAGTTTGGCCGGCACCGTTCCATTCGCCGGAGTATAGTTTCTCCAGAATCGGGCGTCCGGTGACCGCAAAACGCGTGCGGGAAAATCTTTCGGATTCGGGTTTCCATTAGCCACAAAACCGCCATCGGTTTCCCACTGTGTCGCAGATAGATATTTTTCGTATTTAGGCCGATCTAGGAAAGCTGGCAGCGAGAAGGCTATACCAATCCACACGGCAACAATGGTCCCATGCCGAGGCAGAAAATGGTGCTTCATGAACTGACCGGCGGCCTCACAACGTTGAGGCCGTTATCATGCCCTCCGTTAGCATTGCAGATGTTAAACAAAGGTGTAATACGATCCATACGAAACTGGCGGACTTTGCGATACCCGGACTCCGACGCTCCTTTCGCGCGAACAAGCCTTCGTGCAGAACCGACGCCCAGACGTGATAAAGCGTTCACCATATCATTCCGAGCTGGAGCACTGCAGCGGAAGCAGGTCGGGGGCCGTTTCGGCGCGAACAAATAGGCTAGCCACGTTGAAGCGAGCGGAGGCGGCACGGTCTTTACGGACGGCACTGTCCATTTCACTGGGGATTTGATGTTGAACAGTGATCTTCCCGTGTCAAAGCGGTCCGCTTGAATTGGGTTAATGTCCAGTAGGCATTGAAGTAACCGTGATGTGACATGGCGCCGTGCTTCCGGGAAGATTGTGGGGATGCGGCAAAATCGGTCCGCTATCGCCGCAGACCTCCATGGATACCTCAGGCTCATGTTTTTTCACTTTAGTTCCGTACAGGAACGTATAGCCATCTCGAACCCGAAAGGGGATGCCGAGGTGGTTGATCTGGTTGATTACCGCAAAAGCTTCGAACTGGCGCTCGGGTTTGAAAGTTATGTAAACGCCAGCTGCGCCTTGGGTCATCGCCTTCAGCTGCGAGTCGAACTGGTCGGAAGCAACAACGATCGTAAACGTAGGCTTGGGGATGAACAGCCCGGACAAGCCTTTCCACGAAAGCATATACCCTTGCCGCATATTCCAAAGGGCGGCGACAGCTACTAAGGTCCCGGCAAGCATGTACGAATACTTGATTGGCGAAGTCGCCGTGGCGGCAAGGAGCCATGGAAATAGATAAAGCAGATAGACGACCGCGTAGATAAAGTTGCCGTTGAAACCGTACATTTCGCCATCCTGTATCGTGCTCCAAACTACCGAAAGGATCACAGCGATTGTCACGAAAGCCGAGTACCATTTGACGAAGCGGGATGCGCTGGTGAGCGGCGTTAGAGCGCAGGCAATGATCAGCACGATAACCAGCCATAAAGTTGGGTGCGCCCAAAGATACGAGGTGAGTGAGAACGTTGCGCTTCCCTGCACGATCTCTTGTTTGTTTTCGTAAAGGAAAAAACTGAGAAAATAGCCGATACCCTGCGGCAAGGTGTGGTGATTACCGGCGTGTATTTTGATATGGTGAAAGATTGTGACGATGTTACGCTCGGAGCCTCGCAGCGCATCAACGATGATCGGCAGGACAAATACGGCAAGGATCAACGCGCTTATAGCTAGATGTGCGTTTTTGTACTCGCCGCCTCGGATTACCGAGCTAAGCGCAAGACAGCCTAGCGGGATGACGAATAGTGGTTGAGCGACATGACCATGCACTAGCATCCCGCCAGCAAATATGACGATTGGGAGAAGCTTTACGTCCCCCGACGCGACGCCTGCGCCGAAAGTGATCAAGAGAAGGAACGGACCATATAGAACGTGGGGTGGCCAAATACTATTCGGCGCCCCAAGCATGGAATTCCAATGGACAAACAGTAACGCTATGGCGATCGGAACGACAATCCCGGAGGTTTTTCGCGCCACGTACAGCACAACGACGACCGCGCATGTCACTTGAAAAACAATGCCGATTAACACGTGCGCGGCGTGGGGCGACGATACGCCTAGCCAATCGTGAAACAGGTACTCTCCTGTTGCGTAGAGATACCACAATGCGGGGCCGGGGTGATAGAAACCCCAGCGAGAATGGTTACCGTGGATCTCCGCGAAATGCTTGGCGTTTGTGATCTGCAGCGCGTTGCTCGCGAAGTCGGCAAACTCTATCTGGTTGCCGTGAAAGAAAAAGGAGGCATTCGGGACAACATAAATTGACGTAATCACTATGACGCCAACGGCTGCTACTGAAAACATCGCCGCAGTTCGGATTGAATGCGCGTTCATACCCACTATCGAGGACTACGTCCCGCCGTCAGAAAATCAGCAATGGCTGCTGCGCTTCTCCCACAGTCACCCATTAATCGTCTCGGTTTGTATTCTTTGAATAAGCTGTCATTGGATTTCGCAAGAAATCCATCTGCTGTCATCAAACGGCCTCCGCTGCCGGAAAGACGGCTGCATCACTCTCGCGGGTTCTTCGTCGGAAATTTTCGCGCTATAAGAACCTCGATATACTCGGCCCGTATGCCGCACTCGAGGATATCCAGGAAAATGATTGCTGTGAAGAGCCCGCTCGTTTCGAAGATGAAGTTCGTGATATCGTAGCCCCAGTTCACCGTGACCAATGATCCTTCTCGCGATACGGGATTGCCATGATATTCAGGTGGCTCTATCAAATGCACGACAGTGCTGTCAGGCGCTAAGGATGCACAAAATCGCGTCGGCTCATTTTTTCTGACAAGCGGAGTCGTAAAGACATGCGCTCCACTGGGGCGAAGCGTCCGGGCAATTTCACGGAAAGCGGCGGCAGGGTTAAACAAGTGCTCGAAGACATCCTGAGTGACGTGCAAATCAAAGCTCTCCTCACCGAAGCTCAGGTGTTCAAGATTTTCACAGCGAATGCCATTCACGATCGTCCCTGGGGCTACGCCCGGATAGTAATGGCTTGCAATGTACGCGGGCGCCTCCTTGGCTAATCTCCGATTCGCCCCTCTTCCGAGCACTGGAGATGACTCATGGATCGAAAGGCTTCGCCACCGCGGGAAGAATCGTTCAATACAAAACATGACTGCTCGCTCCCGCGGGATGGAATCGCAGTTAGTGCACCGATAGTCATCGCGCCACCAATCGCTCGTGGCTACGAACTGACTCCTCGAATCGCAGCAGTAACAATAACCATCGTTTTGAAACATCGCGCTGTTTGAGTCTTACGCCGGTGTTTTTCGGGCATAACTAAACATTGTGTAGCACAAGTTCACGCTGTTAAATCTACGTTGTTCGCGCTGCGATAGCACGCTCGATCCAAATTTGGCCGCCAGTATTTCGCAAGCAATTTGGCATATGTTTCTCAAACCACTCGCGATGCCGCGCGATCAAATATGCGGTGAAAAGTTTGATCCGAAACTCACCGTTGAACTGGAGAAATGCGCGAAGTGCATATTGTTCGTTCCATCCCCGACCTTCGCGTAACCACTCGGGCGGATACTCGAATCGATCGAATACATCATGGAAATGTATGAGAGTGCCTGGATTTAACCTTGGAAGAATATCAGAAAAGAGCAACTGACAGTCACTACCTGCTTTGAGTACATGACTAGAATCAACAAACAGGATATCACCTGCTTCGAGCGTGTCGAATATAGTTAAGTTCACGTCTTGAAGTTTCTGTGAGATCAACCGAGGTTCATGATCCTCGTTAGGGCGTAAGAGCGAGATCAGAAGTTCTGGATAGGGTTCCACAAAGGTGCAGTCAATGCCGTCACCAAAATAGCGTTCATTCGTATCGAGGATTAGAGCAGACGTGTGACCGGACCCGATCTCTAGAATTCGCCGTGGTTTGAGCTCGCGAATCATGCAGAAGAGGATGATCGCGTCGCCCCACGAGTACGAGGGATTGTGAAAGGCGAATCTGAACCGCTCGTTCTTTTCTGCTGGAAACGGAATTTCAGCATAGTATCGGGAGAGTCTTTCCAAGAGAGCTAGCTGTTGATCTTCTCTTAGATCGATCCCGCTGTACGATGCCGGCGCGGCGGTGATTGTCCGCTCAATGTCTTCAATGCTGGGAATCGGCGAACAGAAGTGTCCGGGTGGTACGTATTGCGGCGGCTGATGACTCTCCATGTTTCTTGCTGTCGAGTACTCGCGAGGTATTGAATTGCAGCGCGGTCTGACGATGTCAAATCATCATACCTTTTGATGAGACGCTACCAAGTCCGCAAATGCCTGGACGGGCAGGCCATGTCGGATCGCGAACTGGCAAACACTGTAGTGCTCGGTATAAGCATTTGCCGGTCCTCGCTGATTTCTGGCGATAGCATCACGCGACCACGTTTCATTGGCATTCAGAAAAATTTCTGAGGCGGGATCAATACTATGAGCGGCGCCGATCACGTATAGCTCTGCGTTAACCAGATAGCAGCTACCAACGGAATCCAAGCGATAGATTGGCCCGGGCTGATCGAAGTACGGCGCCGTGAAGCGGGCCCAGCGCCCATTTTCAACGAATCCAGCTATATCAAAGAACCGTCCGGGGCCGAATCCATCTTTGTCGACAGGTTCGGAAATTTCACCCTCCATCAATACAAGCGGTGCAGCAATGCCGCCTTCAGCACGCTGGATTAGTTGTTCTATCAGGAAAGGAGGATAATCGATGATATCGGCGTCCACCCAAAAGATCCATCGTTCATCTTGAAGGTAGCGTTCAACCATCTGTTGCCGAAGAGACGCCATTGCGGCCTGACGATGCGGGTGCGGTTGACCGCGCACAGGCACTTCCCCGCAATTGTCGTGAACAACACGACAATTGCGCATGCCTTGAAGCGCGCGATGGGCTAGCTCCTTGGCGCGCTCGAGGACTCCCTCCTCCAGTTGCGGGTTCACCGGTGTTAGGACCAAAACTGAATTCGCAGTACTGCTGGGCCAATGCTCCAGCGATAATTCAGTCGAGGGCTTCGTTCGAGCTGATGTTAGATCCAAACGATTGGGATGAATCGCAACAGCCTTGAGTGGCTCACCACCCAGAAACGTTTCGAGAGAAGCGACAAAGTCTTTCGCTAGCTGCGGTCTCATACACGCGATGTCGCCGCGGAGACATACGTTATGACGATTTCGACCAAATTGGTGGTAGCACCCTAAACACGACAACGATTGGTCACTAAAACAGCCAGCTCGCTCAAAATCCCAAATTGCGGCGCGGCAGGACGTTGCTCCCAGCCAGAGAAATGTTCGCTTCTGAAGGAGTTGACCGAGTTCTGCAATCCAGTCATCAGAAGCAATTATTAGGTCAGCAGAAGCTATTTCCTCTAATAACTCCAGAAGTTTTTTTCCCGAAGCATCTTTGCCACTGGAGCAAAGCTTTCCACGTTTGGCTCCTTGCCATCGAACAAGGGAGACTTTCGCGCGACGTAAAGTAATGCGGTCTTGGTTGGTTTCGAATTCTCAGAATAAGCTGAACCGATTAATGATTCTAAATGTGCTTTTGCACCTTCGAAATCTGGATCGCAGCCCATGCGATTTGCGATATCGTAAACGCGAGGAATTTCTGCCTGATTCGTAGCAAGATCGTAATGTCTGAGGTAATCATCTTCTCGAAGTGTTTGCCAGCTTGGGATCAGCCGGATACGCGGATGCTGAAACAGCTCGCCCAGTTGCTCATGCACTCCCCAAACATCGATGGCCGCTGTGCCATGCTCAGCCAGCAAGCCGAATAAAGCAGGTAAGCTGGCACACTGCAGCTGGCGATCGATCTCCAGGAATCGAACCCCGATTCGATTGGACAGTGTGCGAGTGCGAAGATACTTGCCCCATTTTTCAAACAGGCGCGCTCGATTGCGATCGAGAACATTTTCGACCGCAAATTGCGGCAGAAGGCGCGAGCTTGAGCTGCGTTCGTGTTCATAAGGGGCGTCGAGCAGGGCGATTTGGAGTCCCATTTGGCGATAGCGGAGGCAAAGATCGGCATCTTCAAAATAAAAATAATCGTAGGATGGGGAAAATAGGCCGAAACGCCTTGCCAGGTCCGAACGAATCGCCAGGGCCGATCCGTCGACAAAATCGAACTCCTCCTCGGGACCTTTGATCGGAATGCCGCAGCCGTCTTCCCTCAGACGCGAGGCTGTCTCACTTAAACCGACAATCACTGCATCAGAGCAGCGAAATCGATCAACTAATTTTATGAGCCAATCTTCGTCGATGACTCGAACGTCGCTGTTCACGGTAAGAAAAATGTCGGAATCAAATTTATCAAAGACCATGTTATGACCAGTCCCGAATCCGACGTTGAAGCCATTTTCCAGGATGTGTACTGCGTCGGCTCGAAGATGGCTTGTCGTGGCGATGATCTGATGAATTTGCGCGATAACAGCAGCGTCGGGCTGATAATTAAACGAAAGACTCAGAGAACACTCTATATCACCCCGCGATTCCGCTTTCAGAATTTGCGGCAGTATCGATCGCAAGAACCGTTCAATGAGGTCTTCCCGATGATAGAACAACACCGAAATAACCAACCTCAAGCGATCT
>Ga0193727_1000839_pt1 | contig 12438 bp, 12 predicted proteins | sample H2c2metaG_FD_143051 | JGI IMG/M metagenome (GOLD analysis project Ga0193727, IMG submission 143051) | Soil microbial communities from a riparian zone of the East river system, Colorado, United States - H2c2 | ecosystem: Environmental > Terrestrial > Soil > Riparian zone | place: USA: East River...
GGCGTACGTCGAGCCGACGCTGGTGAAGAAGATGGGGGAGCTGGGATTCCTCGGAATGATGCTGCCCGAGGAATACGACGGACTCGGGACGGACACGGGCACCTACCTGATCGCGCTCGAGGAGATTGCGGCGGCGGACGCATCTGTCGCGGTGCTCATGAGCGTTCACAACTCGCTTCCGACGCAGATGATCCTTCGCTACGGAAACGCTGCACAGAAGGATCGGTTCCTGAGGAAGATGGCGCGCGGTGAAATACTGGGCGCTTTTGCTTTGTCGGAGCCGGACGCGGGGTCCGATGCGTCGGCGCTCGCGACGCAGGCGGTAAAGGACGGCAACACGTGGATCCTGAATGGCACCAAGAGCTGGGTGACGAACGGCAACGTTGCCGGAGCGATTCTTACGATGGCAAGAACGGATACGAGGGGAGTCAGGCGCGGCGCGCGGGGAATTGGCGCGTTCATCATCACGCCGGATCTCCCCGGATTCAAAGTCGGCAAGAAGGAAGACAAGCTTGGACTCCGGGGGTCGCCGACGGTGCAGCTCACCTTCGACAACATGCGCGTGCCGGCCGAGAACCTCCTCGGCGACGAGGCGCAGGGTTTCATCTATGCAATGCAATCGCTCGACAACGGTCGCCTGGGAATTGCAGCACAGGCGATAGGTATCGCGCGCGCGGCGCTGGAACACTCGGTTGCCTACGCCGCGGAGCGCAAACAGTTCGGAAAGGCGATCAAGGAGTTCGAGGCAATTCAGTTCAAGCTGGCGGACATGGCAACACGCGTGTCCGCGTCACGGGCACTGCTCCACGCGGCCGCCGCCGCGAAGGATCGCGGCCAGAACATTCGCCAGTTCAGCTCGATGGCAAAACTCATGGCGAGCGAAACCGCAATGTGGGTGACGACGCAGGCCGTGCAGATATTCGGTGGCTACGGCTACGTCAAGGATTATCCGGTGGAGCGACTTATGCGCGATGCGAAAGTCACCGAGATTTACGAGGGCACGTCCGAGATCCAGAGGATCGTGATCGCGCGCTCCCTCTACGGGCACACGTAAACTCACACTCAGAGATTAATGAAATTGTTCGACACGCTGGCAGAGATGGGTCACGAGGAAATCGTGATGTGCAGCGATCCCTCGGTTGGATACAAGGGCATTCTCGCGGTTCACAGCACGAAGCTCGGCCCCGCCCTCGGGGGAACCAGGTACTGGCAGTACGCGACCGACGATGAGGCGATCACGGATGCGCTCCGACTTTCGCGCGGCATGACCTACAAGAATGCGGTGGCGGGGCTCCATCTGGGCGGCGGCAAGTCGATCATCATCGGCGACAACAAAACGAAGGACCGTGAGAAGATCTTCCGTGCTCACGGTCGTTTTGTCGAGAGCCTGGGCGGCCGCTACATCACGGCCGAAGATGTGGGCACGAGCACCAAGGACATGGCCTACGTGCAAATGGAAACGAAACACGTCGCGGGACTCGCGGGAAAGTCCGGCGATCCGTCGCCCGTGACGGCGCACGGCGTTTTCCGCGCGGTGCAGGCGTCGGCCAATCGCAAGTGGGGCTCCGACAGTCTCGAGGGAAAGACGATCGCGGTCCAGGGTTGCGGGAGCGTGGGGAGCTATCTCGCCGGAGAGCTGCACGAAGCCGGCGCCAAGCTCATCGTTTCAGACATCGATGCAGCCAAGGTGGCCAGAGTGTCAAAGGCGACCGGCGCGAAGATCGTCGAAGGCGACGCGATCTTCTCGGTCGATGCCGACATATTCTCGCCATGCGCGCTCGGCGGAATCATCAACGACAAGACCATCCCGAAGCTCAAGGTCCAGATCGTCGCCGGCGGGGCGAATAACCAGCTGCTCGAGGAGCGGCACGGCGACGAGCTCGAGAGACGCGGCATTCTCTACGCGCCCGACTACGTCGCCAACGCTGGCGGCGTGATCAACGTTTTCGGAGAGGTCGCCGGCTGGGACGCCCAGCGCGCACTCGACGAAGCAGACAATATTTATGATACCATTCTGAAGGTTTTCGATATCGCCGAGGCAAAGCACATTCCGACGTATGAAGCGGCGGATCGCCTGGCCGAGCTACGATTGGCGGAGGCAAAATGAGCGAGACAATTCCCATTGCATCTGATCACGCCGGCGTCGAGATGAAGAACCGCCTAGTCGCCGAGCTGAAGAAGCTTGGTTACACGCCCGACGACCTCGGGGCGAGCGATCCGAACAAGCCCGATGACTATCCCGACTACGCGCATCCGCTCGCGAAAGAGGTTTCGAAGGGCCAGGTGCAACGCGGAATTCTGTTGTGTGGCAGTGGCGTCGGGATGGACATCGTCGCCAATCGTTATCCTGGAGTCCGAGCCGCGCTGGCGTGGGAGCCCGAGATCGGGGAGCTGTCGAGGAAGCACAATAACTCCAACGTGCTGGTGCTTCCGGCTCGATTTATGACCGACGATCAAGGGGTCGCGACCATGAAGGCGTGGCTTGACGCTAAATTTGAGGGTGGCCGCCACGAGCGGCGCGTCGAGAAGATCGAGCCCAAGGATATCTGATGCCGCAGACAACAGCAGCTCCGCCGAAATCAGGGCCGAAGATCCTCATGCCCGAAGGAACGCTGGCACAGTCCGACCCAGAGGTCGCCCGCATCATCGACCTCGAGGTCGACCGGCAGCGCCACGGACTCGAGTTGATCGCGAGCGAGAACTTTGTTTCGCCCGCCGTGCTCGAGGCGATGGGGACTCCGCTCACAAACAAGTACGCGGAAGGATTGCCAGGAAAGCGCTACTACGGCGGCTGTGAATTCGTTGACATGGTGGAGCAGCTCGCCATCGACCGCGTGAAGAAGCTGTTCGCCGCCGACCACGCCAACGTGCAGGCGCATTCGGGCGCGCAGGCGAATGCCGCGGTCTATCTCGCGTTTCTCAAGCCGGGCGACGTCGTCCTCGGACTCGACCTGTCTCAGGGCGGGCACCTCACCCACGGATCTCCGGTCAACTTCTCCGGGCTTCTCTACCACGCGATTCACTACGGCGTCGGCGAAGACGGCCGCATCGACTACGCGCAGATGCAGAAGATTGCGCGTGAGCAGAAACCGAAGATGATCATCGCGGGCGCGAGCGCGTACGCACGCATCATCGACTTCGAGCCGTTCGCGGAAGTCGCGCGCGAGATCGGCGCGAAGTTCATGGTGGACATGGCGCACTTCGCTGGTCTCGTGGCGACCGGATATCATCCGTCTCCGATCCCGCACGCGGATGCGGTCACGAGCACCACGCACAAGACGCTGCGCGGCCCGCGCGGCGGGCTGATCCTCTGCAAGGAGGAACACGCCAAGGTTGTCGACAAAGCAATGTTTCCGGGCACCCAAGGTGGGCCCCTGGAGCACATCATCGCGGCCAAGGCAGTCGCATTCAAGGAGGCGCTCGACCCTTCGTTCAAGGACTATTGCGGACAGATCGTCCGGAACGCGCAGGCGCTGGCGGCCTCGCTGATGGACCGCGGGTTCGACATCGTTTCGGGCGGCACCGACAATCACCTCATGCTTGTGGATCTCCGTAACAAGAACGTCACGGGGAAGGTGGCCGAGAAGGCACTTGATGTTGCCGGCATTACCGTGAACAAGAACACGGTACCGAAGGAGACCCAGTCACCGTTCGTTACGAGCGGAATTCGGATCGGGACGCCGGCAGTTACCACCCGTGGCATGAGAGAGTCCGAAATGGAACAGATCGCCGGACTCATCGACCGGGTGATCACAAGTGCTGGTGACGCGACGGTTGCGTCAGCAGTCAAAGAAGCAGTACTCGACTTGACGAATCGCTTCCCGCTCTACAAATCCTTCCCCTCAATGGCGGACGAAAAGTAGAAAATGGCTGAGCTGGCATTTCGCGAAGGCATCATGGACCAGATTCGCATCCGCGAACCACGGTTCGACGAACAGGCGTACCTGTTCGTCCTTTCCGCGCTCGAGATGTGTCAGGCCCAGCTCAAGATGCGGCGCCACATCACCGGAGTGGAGCTTTCGCGTGCAGCGCGAGATCTCGCGCTCGAGCGCTACGGACTGATGGCGCGTGTGGTCCTGGAACACTGGGGAATCGGCTCAACCGCGGATATCGGTGACATCGTGTTCACGCTCGTCGACCTCGGATTCCTCCTCAGCCAGCCGCAGGATTCGCGCGACGAGTTCGTGGACGTATTCGACTTCGATCTGGCGTTCGAGCGCGACTACCCCTGGAACTGCGCGCAGCAGGCCTAAGAACACACCTCCAGCCCAATGCCCGCGTGGGTGGTCAGCGCCAGAGAATCAGCAGAGCGCGATCGGGCAGCCATTGAAAGAGGAACCCCTTCACGCGTGTTGATGCAGCGCGCTGGCGCCGCGGCCGCGGAAGAGATCGCGCGACGCTACCCCGAACGCCTGAGAGCCGGCGCCGTTGTCTTTACCGGCTCCGGGAATAACGGAGGCGACGGCTGGGTTGTCGCCGGCACCCTCGCCCGTTCCGGCGTTGCCGTCATTGTCATCGAGGTTGCGAAGGCCACTTCCGCCAAATCGCCTGACGCAGTAGCCGAGCGGGAAAGCGCCATCGATTCGGTGAAGCTCGCGGACTCGATAAATGAGGGCGCACCATTCGTCATAGACGCGCTCCTCGGCACCGGATTCGAAGGTGAGCCGCGCGGAAAGATCAGCGAAGCCATCGCCACGATCAACGAGCTGCGCGGGCGGGGTGCGCACGTGACGGCGCTCGACGTCCCGAGCGGTCTTGATGCCACAACTGGCCAGCACTCCGCGTGCGTAATGGCTGACGACACTTTCAGTTTTGGCGGCGTGAAGCGCGGATCGCTGCTGGCGAGAGATTGCTGCGGAGAGATCATAGCACTCGATATCGGGCTGTACGATTCACCCGCCGGATCGGGCTTGGGGGTTTTGAATCCTGCCGCGATCCGTATCACAGGTTCGAACGAGCGCGCGATGCCATTGGTGCCGCTGCCGCTCCTCGTCGACAGCGCGTGGGTCGAATCGCGCGTTCCTTCCATTCGGTATGACGCACACAAAGGAACGCGAAAGCATCTGGCCGTGGTCGGCGGCGGACAGGGAATGCCCGGGGCGGTTGTTCTCACGGTGCGCGCAGCACTGAGAAGTGGGATCGGTCTCGTGCGAGCACTCGTGGCGCCGGCAAACGTGAGCCCGGTTCTCGCCGCCGTGCCCTCGGCGCTCATTTCCGATTGGCCCTCGAGCGAGAACCAGATCGAGGCCGAGATTTCGAAGTGGGCTGACGCAATCGTCATCGGACCCGGTCTCGGCAAATCAAAAGAGACGCGGTCGCTTGTCGAGAGAATTCTCCGTGGCTCGAAGCTTCCCGTGCTGCTCGACGCGGACGCCCTGAACGTCTTCGATGGCGACAAGAAATCGCTGGCTGTGCTGCTCGAGGGAAGACAGGCTCTGATCACACCACACGCGGCTGAGTTCGCGAGACTCGCGGGCACGGACGTAAAGACCGTTCTTGCCACGAGGTTCGATGTTGGTGTCGATCTCGCGCGCGAGCTCGGCGCCACCGTTCTTCTCAAGGGATCGCCGACCGTGATTTTCACGCCGGAGGGCGAGCGCTTCGTGGTTGCCAGAGGTACGGCGGCGCTGGGAACCGGCGGCAGCGGCGATCTTCTGGATGGCATCGCCGGAACCTTGCTGGCGCAGACACAGCACGCGACGATCGCCGCCGGTTGCGCGGCGTGGATGCATGGCCGCGCGGCCGAATTCTGCGAGTACGTGCGGGGCACGACCCTGGAAGATGTTCTCTACGCTCTCCCTCGCGCCTGGAACGAAATCGAGCCGACACCCGAACACCCGGTGCTGGCCGAGCTGCCGGCGGTCGCCCGATGAGCCCCGATTGGCCGGCGAACAGTCCCAATCTCGACCTCGGGCCGGGTAAGGAATTCGACATCGTTCGGATCCTTCTCGCCGAGTGGGGCAAGGCGGCGCAAAGGATCGGCGACGACGCCGCGATCCTCGATGTGCCCAAGGGTGAGCGCCTCGTCGTGAGCACCGATACTTCGGTGGAAGGCATTCACTTCAGGAGGGAGTGGCTCAACAACTTCGAGATCGGTTACCGCGCGACTGCCGCGTCGCTCAGCGACCTGGCCGCGATGGCTGCGCGCCCTCTCGGGATACTCATCGCGCTCACGCTGCCTGAGGGCAACAAGCAGGAAGCGCGTGAGATCGCTACCGGAATTCGGGAGGGTGCGTCGGCGGTGCTGTGCCCGATCGTTGGCGGTGATCTGTCCTCGGGCAAGGAGCTCTCGCTCACGATTACGGTGCTTGGCAGCGCGGTTCGTCCGCTCTCGCGCTACGGAGCGAAAGTCGGCCAGCGCATTTACGTCACGGGGCGGTTAGGTGGCCCCGCCGCCGCAGTCCGTGCGTGGCGCGCGGGAGGCGAGCCGGCCGAAAACGACCGGGCGCGCTTCGCCGGTCCGGTACCGAGAATCGAGCCCGCGATCGGTCTTGCGGCGCGCGGCGCCACCTCGGGGATCGACATCTCCGATGGGCTTATCGCCGATGTCAGCCACCTGGCGGCAGCGGGTAAGGTCTGCATCGAGATCGACGCCGAGAGGATCCCGCGCGTCGAAGGAGTCTCCGCGGTGCAGGCCGCCGGCGGAGGCGAAGAATACGAGATCGTCGTCACCGCGCCGGAGATCGACACGCGCCAGTTCTCGGAGGAGTTCGGTCTCGATCTCACCGAAATCGGCCGGGTTGTTGCCGGTAGTCCAGGTATTGTTCTCTTGCAGGACGGTGAGCGCATCGTCTCTCCGCCTGGGTTCGACCACTTTCGCGACAAATGACCTCTTTCATTCGAACGATTCTTCTTTACACGACCGCCGCGTTGGCAACAATCATCCTCGGTTCCATGGTCATCATCGCCGCGCTACTCGGAATCGAGGACAAGCCGGGCGGCGTCTACGACAACGTTCCCAAGTGGTGGTCGCAGGCGGTGATGTGGGCAGTAGGGGTCAAGGTACGAGTCCACGGAATGGAAAACGTGAACCGTGGAGAGCCCCACATCTTCGCGTCCAACCACGTCAGCTGGTTCGACGTCCCGTCTCTCGCCAAGACGTTGCCCCGCAACAGGTTCGTGGCGAAGTCAGAGCTGTTCAAGGTGCCGATCTTCGGCCGCGCAATGCGCGCCGCCGGAATGATAGAAATCCAGCGGGACAACAGGAAAGCCGCGTTCGGGGCATATGACGTCGCGGGCGAGCGAATCCGTGGCGGCAAATCGGTCGTCGTCTTTCCCGAGGGGACGCGCGGAAGCGAGTATCCACTCCGGCCCTTCAAGAAAGGCCCGTTCGTGCTGGCCATCGCAGCCGGCGTCCCGATCGTGCCCATCATTCTGCACGGGACGATCGAGATCATGCCGAGGGGATCGCTTTGGGCTCATCCGGGCACGGTTGATATACATTTGCTCGAGCCAGTCAGCACGACCGGTGTCGACTACGACCACCGCGAAGAGTTGATGAAGACGGTGAGAAAGAGAATGGCGGACGCGATGCGCGAGCTGTACGGCGTCGAGCCTCTGCCCACGACGGCACCGCGGCTCTCTTCATCGGTCGAGATAGTTTCGTCCGAGACGCATACGACCGAAACACGGTAGCACAGACATCCAGATCAACGCAGGCAGCAGGCACTTCCCAACAATCCACGCCCCCAACTAAGAAAATGTCAGGCATAATCGAGATCAAAGCGCGCGAAATTCTGGACAGTCGCGGAAACCCGACTATCGAAGCCGATGTCATGCTCGACAGCGGCGCCTTCGGCCGGGCCGCGGTGCCGAGCGGCGCATCGACTGGAGAACACGAAGCCCTCGAGCTCCGCGACGGAGACGCCGAGCGCTACCTGGGGAAGGGAGTGGAGCAGGCGGTGCAGAGCGTGGAAGAGCGCATCGCGCCCGCGCTCAACGGACTGTCGGCGGCCGATCAGATAGCGATCGACCGCACTATGATCGAGCTCGATGGCACTCCCAACAAGGGAAAGCTTGGCGCCAACGCGATCCTCGCCGTCTCGATGGCGACGGCGCGCGCGGCGGCGATGGACGTCGGGCTCCCGCTCTACAAATACCTCGGTGGCCCAATGGCGCGCATGCTGCCTGTGCCGATGATGAACATCCTGAACGGCGGCGCGCACGCGACCAACACCGTGGATTTCCAGGAGTACATGATTGTCCCGGTTGGCGCGACGAGTTTTCGCGAGGCACTGCGAATGGGAACCGAAGTGTTTCACGCCCTGAAGAAAGTGCTGGTGAAGAGGAAGCTCTCGACTGGCGTCGGCGACGAAGGCGGCTTTGCGCCGGATCTCAAGAACGACGAGGAAGCGTTGCGCGTCGTGGTCGAAGCGATCGAGGCAGCAGGCTACGCGCCTGGGAAGGAAATCGCGATCGCCCTCGATCCCGCCGCGTCGGAGCTGTACAAGAATGGCACGTACACGTTCAAGAAGAGCGGAGCCGGGAGTCTCGATTCCGACGGAATGATCGAGCTATATCGGAAGTGGCTGGACGAGTATCCGATCGTATCCATTGAAGACGGACTCGCCGAGGACGATTGGGACGGCTGGGCGAAGATCACAGCGGCCCTTGGCGATCGTGTGCAGCTGGTGGGCGACGATCTCTTTGTAACGAGCACAGCGCGTCTCGCGCGCGGCATCGAATCAGACTGCGCGAATGCGATCCTGATCAAGCTCAATCAGATCGGCACCCTCACGGAAACGTTGGAGGCGATCGAGATGGCGCGAGCGAATGGATATCAGTCGATCATCTCGCACCGATCCGGTGAAACGGAGGACACGTTCATTGCCGACCTCGCCGTCGCCACCGGAGCTGGTCAGATCAAGACCGGCTCGGCGAGCCGCACCGATCGCGTGGCAAAGTACAATCAGCTCCTTCGGATCGAGGAGCAGCTTGGCGCGGTGGCCGAGTATCCGGGCGGCGCGATCTACGGCCTGGAATAGCGATGACGGCTTCGGTCGAGTGCGATGAGGAGAGCGGCGTAGCTCGATGAAACGGTATGTCTGGTGGGCGTTGATCGCGGTCGCGCTCTTTTTCGCGGTGCAGGGCGGGGAATACAGTACTCGGGACCTCTACGTGCTGCACTCGCGGACCGGGACACTCTCGCGCGAGGTTGATTCGCTCAAACGGCAGGTCGATTCGCTCGGGCGGTTCCTCAAGCTGGTTCAGAGCGATAGCGCCACGCAGGAGCGGATTGCGCGCGAGGAATTCGGGATGGTGCGGGGCGACAAGGAGATTCTCTATCGCTTTGGCGAGGCGCCTCGCACGGACGACCGAAAATAGGTCGCGAACGCAAGTCAATGAGTTGACTTGATGCTGAGCTAGCGTAGATTGCTCCACTCATCGCGGGGTGGAGCAGCCTGGTAGCTCGTCGGGCTCATAACCCGAAGGTCGCGGGTTCAAATCCCGCCCCCGCCACTCAAGCACGCGGCCGGCCCGAAAGGGCTGGCCGTTTGTGTCAGTAACCGGACCGCTTCACCGGCGTCAGACAGTTGCGCAGATTTGTAGCATGGCTGGGTAGCTCAGCTGGTTAGAGCACGGCACTCATAATGCCGGGGTCGGGAGTTCGAGTCTCCCCCCAGCTACTTAGTAAGTGATTGTTATGAAGGCGATCGTGGTGACGGACCAGGCCGCCGGAACGGCCGGGATGACGCTGGTGGAGCGGCCCGAGCCGCAAGCGGCGATAAACGACGTCGTCGTTCAGATTCATGCGTCGGGATTCGTCCCGACTGAGCTGACGTGGCCCTCGACCTGGACCGATCGTCTCGATCGTGACCGAACACCGTCGATCCCCGGGCACGAACTGGCCGGAGTGGTAACCGCCCTCGGCTATGGCACCACGGGGCTGTCGGTAGGACAGCGGGTGTTCGGCCTGACGGACTGGTATCGCGACGGCACCCTGGCGGAGTACGCGGCCATCGAGGCACGCAACCTCGCGCCGCTGCCGGGCGACGTCGACTTCACGGTGGGCGCGAGCCTGCCGATCTCGGGCCTGACCGCGTGGCAGGGACTGTTCGAGCACGGCCGCGTTCAGGCGGGGCGGAGCGTCCTCGTTCACGGCGCGGCCGGCGCAGTCGGGTCGATGGTGACGCAACTCGCACGCGAGGCCGGCGCCTACGTCATCGGCACCGGACGCGCCGCCGACCGTCAGACGGTGCTTGACTTCGGCGCGAAAGAGTTCGTCGACCTCGACAACGACGTCCTGGAAGACGTCGGCGAAGTCGATCTGGTGTTCGATGTCATCGGCGGCGACATCGGGAAGCGGTCCGCAGGCCTGATTCGAGCCGGAGGAACGTTGGTGTCCATCGTCGGGCCGCCCGAGGCGCGGCCCGCCGACGGCGTGGCGGTCGACTTCGTTGTCGAGTCCGATCGTGCCCAACTGAGTGAGATCGTCCAGCGGGTGCGGGACGGACGACTGCGGACGAACGTGGGCAACGTCTCGACCCTCGACGATGCCGTCGCCGCCTTCAACCCGACCGAGCGGATTAAGGGGAAGACGATCATCCGCGTTCGTCCGTGAGGACATGCGCGATCAGATGCGCGCAACCGCGGGACGGGCACCGCCGAGCAAGCGCAGCAGAAACACAATCGCCAAGCCAAGACACGCCCCCAAAACGTTCAGGATTACATCGTTGACGTCTGCACTCCGATTGCTCCATGCCGTCGACAGGTACTGAACGAGTTCGATGCTGACTGAAACAGCAATCGCGATTTGTATCGCCCTGAAGAAGCGAAGACGCCTCCAGACAAGAGGCATCAAGATGCCGAGCGGGAAAAAGAGAAAGAGGTTGCCCCTCGTGTTATGAACGCAGAACGCCCGCGCGGTCGAACCGCTGGGCAGGGTCGCTGAAGAACAGGTCAGCGATGCCAGACTGGGATGGAGGTCAATTCCCATCGCAGCCTCGGCAGCCTGGCGCGAATTATGGTTTGGGATGAGCGTAGCAGTGGCAAGGCCGGAGAGATAGACGACGAAGGTCAGGAGCAGGATTTCGCGGCGGAACGACAGGCCGTGCCCGGGAGTCCGAAGGCGGTACAGCCGAAAGACCAACCAACAGGGAAGGGCGATGGCACTCAGGACAAGAAACGGAAAGAAAAAACTGCGATACGGAAGAAACGGATAGACGAATAGGCGAATCATCTCGGGAGATCGCTGGTTGTTGGCAAACGACGTGTTGTGTTGACGGCATGCGCGCAACTGCGATCACCATACGTCGAAAGTGCCTCGCTAGATACTGCTTTGCTCGACAGCGGAGGCGACGAGGACTCTGTTGCGTATGGCTGGCGCGCCATGACTTATATGCTCGACGGGGGAAGGACTCCCTGCGCACGGCAACCAGGTGATCTCATGGCCGATGGATACAATCCAGCGCCTCTCTGTCAGAAGGCTCCGGAGGATACCCTAACCTTTAAAGGCGATGGCGGCGACAGCGCCTTCGTCGCGCACAGTAGAATGCCGAACTTTCAGATAACGAACGGTGGATTCGTGTGGCGGCTGAACTACCCGCAAACCAACCCGGCTACCGCGACGCGATTTCGCCCATCGGGCGGGTCGGTGGCGCAGAGGAGGTGTGCATGGGTGAGGAAGTACTCAGGTTAACGTTCCATTCCGACAATTAACTCTCAAGGTGTAGTCATGCGATACTTATTTGGAGTTGTAGCCGCGTTCGCCGTTCTGATTCTCGTGCCCGGCCATGGAGCCGCACAGACCCGTTGTCGAGCCGCTGACACCAATTCCGCGCATTTCCTGCGCGTAATCAACATGATGATGAGTCCCGAGCACGCCGCATCGCGTACGGGCCACAGCCTGCCGTTGGTCACATCTGCACAGATCACACTGGTGACCGATTCGACCGTTTGCTCCAGGGCTGGTCAAGCAATGGATTCAGTCTCCCACGCAACAGAAGCAGGCACTCGCCCTCCCTCAACCGTACCTATGTACGTCTTCCAAATCGGAACGTCATACGCTGTGGTAGATCTGCTTTCGCCAAACGATAATGACGCTGACTTGATCTACTTCTTCGGCCCCTCCTGGAACTTCACGGGCATTTCCTTCTCTCAGTAGAAGCGCTTCTTCGGGCCCTCCGATACTCAAAACAAAAACGCCCCGCCGGACGAACCGGACGGGGCGTTTTCGCTTTCAGGAGATTTACATTCCCGACGTAATCACGAACTCGTCGCGTCTGTTCTTCGCGCGACATTCATCTTCGCGTGAGGCGGTGCAGGCAGGCTTCTCTTCGCCGTAGCTCACGACCTGAAGTCTCGACGCATCAACACCGCGATCGGTCAGATAACGGTGCACGATCGCGCCGCGCCGCTGACTGAGCGCCATGTTGTACTCGTCGGAACCGCTGTCGTCGGCGTTGCCCTCGACACGAATACGAATCGACGGATTCCGCT
>Ga0193727_1000840_pt1 | contig 12434 bp, 11 predicted proteins | sample H2c2metaG_FD_143051 | JGI IMG/M metagenome (GOLD analysis project Ga0193727, IMG submission 143051) | Soil microbial communities from a riparian zone of the East river system, Colorado, United States - H2c2 | ecosystem: Environmental > Terrestrial > Soil > Riparian zone | place: USA: East River...
CACTCACCTGTACAATATGGTCAACGTCCCGACCGCGGTCTGGATCAACGAGCAAGGCCGCATCGTCCGGCCCAACGAAGTCGCTTACGTCGATAACCGCTACAAGGCAATGCACGGAATCGACGCTGCGCCATATCTCGACGCGATTCGCGATTGGGTCGCGAACGGCGATCGAAGCGCTTATGTGATGAGCGAGCGGCAACTGCAAGAGCGGTTGAAGCCGCAAAGCCCGGATCGCGCGATGGCTGACGCCGAGTTCGCGCTGGGCGAGTACTTGTACAAGCAGGGCCACGGCGCGGAAGCGATTCCGCATTTCAAGGAGGCGCAGCGGCTCGCGCCCGATAACTGGAACTACAAGCGGCAAGCATGGGCGCTTTCGGATGCGGAGCGGGACTACGGCACGACTTTCATGAAGGAAGTGCAGAAGCTTGGCGGCAAGCCGTATTACGAGCCGCGAAAGCTTCCAAAGAAGGAGTAGGTAGTCCGAACTGGGTGGCTGGGAACGGAGCAACTTGTGGCACGACTCCGACATCTGCGAAGCTGATTCACCAGCCATTGAAAAATTGTTATCTGATAACGTGCGCGTGCTGAACCGGATCGGACTAACTCTGCGGGAGATTTCTTATGAGCACTGACATCGGGTCGTTGATCGTGAGCAGTCCGGATATCAAACAAGGCAGACCCTGCATCGCCGGCACAGGGATCACGGTTCATCGCATTGCGATATGGTATAAGTCGGGTCACAACCCCGAAGAAATCGCTCGGCGCTACGGGCATCTAACCGAGGCACAAGTGCATGCAGCGCTGGCCTATTACCACGCAAACCGTGATGAGATCGAAGGTGAGATTGCCGCTGACGAGGCGGAAGCTGACCGCATCGAGCGGGAACACTTACAAGAGAAACAGACCGCGTGACGAGGGTACGACTCTACCTCGATGAAGACACGATGGATGCAGACCTTGTTCGCGCGCTACGGATTCGCGGCGTAGATGTAACGACCGCGCTTGAGCAGGGGATGATAAGACGAGCTGATTCAGACCATCTCGAGTATGCCACTTCACAGGGACGCGCACTTTCCTCTTCAACCTCAGGGACTACAACAAACTGCACGCGGACTGTTTGAGCCGGGGAAAGCGGCACGCAGGTATCATTGTCGCCCGTCAGCAAACATACGGCGTAGGCGAGCAGATGCGTCGTTTGTTGAGGATCGTAGCCCAGGTTTCTTCTGAAGAGATGAAAGACAGCATTCTATACTTGAGTGCCTAGTGATCGGTCGGGCCAACCGGTGGATTCGGTTTGCTATCATCTTGTTTGTCAGCTTGGAAGACGAGCACTTTCGGCGTATCGGCGAAGACAAAGAAAGAAACACAGATGATGTTCTGCCCTCGATGGCACCGCGCCCGAACGGGTGCTACAATGGCCGCGCCATCGCGATCCAGTTTGCGAAGCGACGTGGATGGCGAAAGAGCTGAAGGATAGTACGGACGAAAGGTCGCTTCTCTTTTCATCGTCGACCGACGCGAGCCGGTTATCTCAAACTCGACAATGCTGACGCCTGCCGCGCTCCGGCCAGCCCAGACTGGAGTTCCGCGGCCATCAACTAACGCTGTTCAAACCAATGGAGGTTTCATGTCACACGCGCCGACTTCGCCGCTCCGCCCCGTTTTACTGCTCGTCTTTGCACTGACCCTGATCTTCACCGCAGCGAGCTTGACCACGTCTTCCTCCGCCGCCTCGCTCCGTTCAGCGCCGGAACAAAAGCACAAGAATAAGGACAAGGACGATGACAAGGACAAGAAACATAAGAAGGACAAGGGCGCGAAGGGGCCGAGCGTCGCGCCCGTCAAGATCGGCAAGCCCGCCCTCTGGGAAGATCGCGGCGACATCGAGAAGCTCGATCTATACGTGGGTTCAGGCAGCGAGGAGGGAATGCCGAAACCGCCCTTTCAATTCAAGGAAGAGGACAAGACCGGCACCAATCCCAAGATCAAAGTGATCGACGCCAATGGCGTGAAGTGGAACATCAAATTCGATGAGGAGGTGCACGCCGAAGTCGCGGCCAGCCGCATCGTTTGGGCCTGCGGCTACATGGTCGAGGAGAGTTACTTTGTCCCGTCCGGGCAGGTGAGAGGCGTGACGGGGTTGGGGCGCGCCAGGAAGTTCGTCAAAACGAACGGCTCCTTCACGAACGGCATGTTCGAGAAGCGCGCCGACAACGTCGCCCGGCGGAAGGACCCGTGGTCCTGGAGCGCGAATCCGTTTAGCGGCAAGAAAGAGTTGTCCGGGCTCATCATGCTCAACGTCCTGGTCAGCAACTGGGATGCAAAGGAAGAGAACAACAGGATCCTCGGCATGTACGACAAGGACGGTGAAGTCAAAGAGTGGTACACCGTCGCCGACTGGGGCGGGTCGTTCGGAAAAATGGGCGGGGTCCTGTCGCATTCGAAATGGAACCTCGACTCGTTCGCCAAGCAATCGTTCATCGACGGCGTGAGCGGCAACGTAGTAAAGCTGCACTATTCCGGCAAGATGTCAGCCGCGCCTAGAGTGCCGCTCGACCACGCACATTGGTTCGCGGGTATAGTCGGCAAACTCACGGACGATCAGCTTCGCCAGGCGTTCAAGGCCGCCGGTGCGACGTTGTCCGAAATCGAGGGCTTCACCCTGCAAATGCGCAGGAAAATCAACGAACTGAAGGGCGCTGCCGGACACTAGGAGCAGCTCTTCTTCGACCGAACGCCGCCGCTAATGCAACGGATGAGCGCGGAATGAGACTTCTTCATACGCGTTCATCCGCCTTCGTTTGTGGCGGCGTTCTTAAATCTTCAAACACTCAGGTCAAGGGTTTCCGGTAGGCGACATAGAACAGAGTCTCAAGTCCGTCGATTGTCGCTCGGCGATCGAAAACCATCCCCGCCTTCTCGAGCACTCGAAGGGAAGCTGCGTTCGCGGCGTCGGCGCTTGCAGTCACGCGATCGAAGGCGAGCTCCTGAAAACCGAACGCAATCATCGCTCGAGCTGCTTCGGTCGCAAGCCCTTTTGACCAGCAGGCGGGGAGCAGCCCATAGAGAAGCTGCAGCTCGGGCGGCTCGAAGAACGGTCTGAAGCCGCAGAAGCCGATTAGAGTTTCATCTTCCTTCGAATACACGCAAAACAATCCCGAGCTGCCCGATTCGAATCGCGCGATGCTGGCAGCGATCTCTTCTTCGACCCACTCGCGAGGGACAATACGATCGTCAAGAAGGAATCGCCGGACGCCCGGGGCGATGAACACGCGGTGAAGCTCGTCCACATCGCCGCGCTCGAAAGGGCGCATTCGAAGACGAGCGGTTTCGATCATCGGGGCGCGCATTTGGTTGACAGTCGGTGTGGTTTCTCGCAAAGACGCAAAGAATCGCAAAGCCTCGCAAGTGAATGTGTCTTTGCGGTCCTTTGCGACTTTGCGAGAAACAATTACTCGAATAACAGTCGCAGGAATTTTCGCTTTCCAACTTGAATCAGAACTTCCGAAGCAGTTTTCCCAATTTCGCAAGTCACGTCGCTCACTCGCTCGCCGTTCAAGCGCACGCTGCCCTGACCCATCAACCGCTGGGCATCGGAGACCGACGCCGCGAGGCCTTCAGAAGCAAGCAGCTTTACGAGTTTTACCGGGCCGACTGGTTTCTCGACGGTCTGAATGTTGCTCGGAGTCTGATGTTCGCGGAACGTCCGATCGAATTCGTCGCTCGCCTCTTGAGCTTCGCCTTGCGAGTGGAAGTCGGTGACGATGCGGCGGCCGAGTTCGGCTTTCAAATCACGAGGGTGGCGGTCGCCGCGCGTCGCCGCCAGCTTCCATTCTTCGATCTCGCCGGGCGCGAGATCGGTGAGCAGCTCGTAATAGCGCCACATCAAGTCGTCGCCGATCGACATGACTTTGCCGAAGATCTCGCTCGGCGATTCGGTTATACCGATGTAGTTGCCGAGGCTTTTGGACATCTTCTGAACTCCGTCCAGTCCTTCAAGCAATGGCACCGTCATGATCAACTGCGGGTTGGCGACGCCGTAACTCTGCTGAACCTGCCGCGCCATCAGGAGATTGAACTTCTGATCCGTTCCGCCAAGCTCGATGTCGGCCTCGAGGGCGACTGAATCATAGCCCTGTGCCAAGGGATAGAGCAGCTCGTGTACGCTGATTGGCGTTTGCGAGTTGAACCTCTTTTTAAAGTCATCGCGTTCAAGGATCTGAGCAACGGTTGCTTTCGCCGCAAGGTGAACGAAGTCGTCCGCTGAGAATCCCGCAAACCACTCTCGGTTGAAGCGTATCTCGGTGCGTTCAGGGTCGAGCAGTTTGAAGATCTGTTGCTTGTAGGTCTCTGCGTTCTCGTCAATCTGCTCGCGCGTCAGCGGAGGTCGGGCGCCGGTTCGACCTGACGGATCGCCGATCATTCCCGTGAAATCGCCGATCAAAAAGATGACCTGGTGACCGAGCTGCTGAAAGTGGCGCATCTTCCGAATGAGCACCGTGTGGCCGAGGTGAATATCAGGCGCGGTGGGATCAAATCCGGCTTTGACACGCAGAGGCTCGCCTGTTCGCTCGGAGCGCTCGAGCTTGCGCTTGAGTTCGTCTTCCGGGATGCAGTCGACGGTGCCTTTTCGAAGTAAGCTTATCTGTTCGTCGATCGTCATCGTTAGGTTTACAAGTCGCTTGGTGTGAGGCCTGTGCGCTTCGCAATACGGGCGAGCATTCGTGGCCCAATTTCTTCCTTGTCGCCAAAAGAATAAAGAAAGTCAGGCCAGCCGGGCCGCGACAATGTGCGATGTGAGCCGGTCTGACGCTTGAAAACCCAACCGATGCGTTCAAGCGCACGAAGAACTCGCCTGCCTTTTGTGGAAGACCATTGACTCATGCCGCGGCAAAGGACACGCTCACAAGGTCGCCTGCGATTTCCCCGTGTTCAAGCCGGTCTGCGACAACGCGCAATGCGAGCGCCTCTGCTCTCGCGATCGCTTCTTCTGGAGTTCTACCGTAGGCCATAGCTCCCGGGATCTCGACGACCTCGGCAATCCAGCGTCCGTCTTCTTCTTGTTCCAACTCGACGATAAAATCCATTGACTTCTCCTCAACGCGCGTACCCTTGATAGCGGCGATCAGTTTCTTCTGGCGACTAGGCAAAGCCTTCATTCGCTTTAGAGCGGTCTCCCTATCCACGATTTCCTTCCGCGGACGTGCTATCGTTGTTTCTCGCTTTCCTTGCTTCACGACTGTCCCTCCGCACAGATTACCATTAGAGCCACGCGCCGAGGCAAGCTTTATGCTGCGCGCCTCTTTACACCAAGCTGAGCCAAACGTGCTTCATGCAGCTTGGCTCCAGCGCCTCGTTAGGTCACATTCCCAAAACTCGTCGAATCTGGTTCTCGAACTCAACTGCCTTGTCCGCCCCTCGTCGAGTGTATGAGTAGTGCCAGACTTGGCTTACCTTAATTCCTGACCCAGCGAGACTGAACTGGAGCAGATCATAGACCTTTTGCCCAAACGAAACGACTAGGCGCGGATTGACGATTTCCATTTCGCGGTCGAATACCCGACGATGTGGTCTCATGTCATCGGGGTAGGGTTCTGTACCCTTACCACGAGTCTTGATGACATCGGTCAGGTGAGCGTCTGCGGCAGCGTATTTCTCAAGAAGGGAGTAGAGCAAACAATCAGGGACTTTATCGAAGCGTCCTGTCGATGGATGCTCGCCAACGAACATTACTTCCGCAGTACCCATGAAGCCCTTAACCTCGCCCTTCGTAGGGAAGAGCCAGGGATTCAAGATGGTTGAGTCGATTTCGTTCCGGAGGGATTCGAGTTGGCGGATTTTCGTACTGACGTCGCTTGTCGCCATTTTTAATCCAATGATCGGGCCAGTAATCAATGAAGGCGCGCTCGAATGTGCCCTCTAATACCCAACCGGAACGCCGCCCAGCCTCGGATCAGAAGCCCCAAGCCTCATACCGGTCTTCTCCTCGATCATCACCCCTTGCGCGTCCCCCATGTTGCCGGGCTTCTCCGCAAACACTTGCCCGCGCTTTTCGAGAGCCGCGCGCGTGTCGCGATTCAGCCCGTACGGCTCCCATTGAATCCGATCCGGCATCCATTGATGATGTACGCGAGGGGAGTCGATCGCTTGCTGAATGTTCATCCCGAAGTCGATCACGTTTACGATTACTTGAAGCACCGTGTTGATGATCGTAGGCCCGCCCGGACTCCCAACTGCGAAGATAACCTGGCCATCTTTCAACACAATCGTGGGAGTCATCGCGGACAACGGCCGCTTGCGAGGCGCGATCGCGTTGTTCTCACTTTGAAGCAGCCCGTACGCGTTTGGCACGCCTGGCTTCGACGTGAAGTCGTCCATCTCGTTGTTGAGCAGCACGCCGGTTCCGCGCGCGGTCGCTCCACACCCGTACCCGCCGTTCAGCGTGTAAGTATTTGTAACCACGTTGCCTTCCTCGTCGATCACGGAGAAGTGAGTCGTCTCGGTGGATTCGTAGCCCGAAGGTTTGCCGGCCTTAACCCTGTCGCTAGGAGTCGCGTGTTCAAGGTCGATGCCCTTCGCAAGCTCGGCCGCGTACTTCTTCGAGATCAAACCCTCGACGGGAACTTTGACGAAGTCGGCGTCGCCGAGGTACTCCGCCCGGTCAGCGAACGCGCGGCGTTGGGCTTCGACGATCAAGTGAGTCGCGTCCGACGACCCGGGTGCCAGCTCGGCGAGATTGTAGTGCTCCAGCACGTTTAGCATCTCGAGCAACGCGACGCCTCCCGAGGACGGCGGCGGCATCGTCACGATCTCGTAGCCGCGATACGTGCCCTTCAACGGTTTGCGAATCGTCGGCTCGTACTCCTTCAAGTCTCGCTGGGTGATCAGCCCGCCGTTGGCTTTCATGTCGTCGACTATCATTTTCGCGGTCTTACCTTCGTAGAACTCGCGCGGACCTTGAGTCTTGATCCGCTCGAGCGTCGCTGCGAGCTCGGGTTGGACGAACCGCTCGCCTTCTTTGTAGGGCTCGCCATCGCGCAAAAAGATGCGCTTGCTGTCATCAAACTGTGAGAGCAGCTTCTCAGCGAAGCCCAGGCTTCGAGCGGTGTGATAATTGACGACAAACCCATCGGCGGCAAGTCTTCGCGCAGGCTCCACGACTTCGGGCCATTTCAGTTTGCCGTGCCGCTTAAGCGCGAGCGACAAACCCGCGACCGTTCCGGGAACACCCGCCGCCTTGTAACCAAGAGTTGATGCGCCTTTGATGACGTTGCCGTCTTTGTCGAGATACATCTCGCGAGTTGCAGCCAGCGGCGCGCGCTCGCGATAGTCGATGACTTCGGTGTCGCCGTTCGCGCGGCGGATCATCATGAACCCGCCGCCGCCGAGGTTGCCCGCCGAAGGCCACGTCACCGCAAGGGCCAACCCGACCGCTACCGCCGCGTCAACCGCGTTGCCGCCTCGCTTCATGACGTCCGCGCCGACTCGCGAAGCAAGCTCGCTGGTCGAAGCTACCATTGCGTGTGGTGCGCGAACGGGCTCATGTGATGCCGCGCGCGGTGCGACCGGGACGAGAGCGGCCACTAGAATGAGAAGAATCGCCATTACCGAAACTTGGGTTTTCATGTTTCACCTGTGCGCAAGTCCCGAGTGTGTAGTGCCTCTCGGATGATGGTCAAATCCAACTCTCGACCACATCATCGCTATCTGTACATTCCTGCGTACCATTCGATGAATGCGGGTCCGGCGTAGAGCGCGATGATTGCCGCCGGTCCAAGAAATACGCCAAACGGAATCGCCATCCGCATATTACCACCGCGCAGCGTTATCATCAGCACCCCGATGATCGAGCCGAGCAGCGAGCCTACGAAGATCGTCAATAGTGTCAACTGCCAGCCGAGAAAAGCTCCGACCATCAGCATCATTTTCACATCGCCAAGCCCCATGCCTTCGACTCTGCGAAGCCGATAGTACGCCTCTCGCACGAGCCAAAGAGTTCCAGCGCCGACTGCCGCTCCCAGCGCCGAGCCTAGCAATGCTACCGCCCAATCGGGCCCGCTCTCGAGTCCAAACCATCGCGGCGTGTGCGCAAGGATCCACGGGTCAGGCGCCAACAACCGCAGCACCAGCACCACGACAAAGCCTGGGTAGGTGATCAGGTTTGGCAGGAGCTTGTGGTAGAAGTCGATAAATACAAGCGGAACGATCAGCGACACGAACACGAGATCGGCTACCAGAGCCAGATTAAGGCCATCGCGGAAGAAGCACAGCAAGTACAACACTCCGACCAGCAATTCGACCGCCGGATAGACCGGCGAGATCCGAACTCCGCAACTTCGGCATCGCCCCCCGAGTATTGCGTAACTCAACACCGGAATGTTGTCGTACGGCTTGATTGCAGCATCGCACTCGGGACAATGTGAGCCGGGAAACACGATCGACTCGCGCTTAGGCAACCGGTAGATCACGACGTTCAAGAAGCTTCCGACGACCAGCCCGAACACAAACAAAGCCCCGCCAAAGAAGTAGCCCGGGAGATGTTCCATAAACACCTTTCTTGCTGCGAGCAGATTGGCTTGCGCTTCGGGGGCCGAGCAGGTGGATTGCCAATCCATCCGGCGTCGAACGATTGCTCCGGTCGTTCATTTGGATTGAATTAGCATTGTCTCTTTTGCTGCCTGCCTAATTCAAGCCTCTACTGCAAATAACAGCTCGCTATTGAACATGGTCAGTCGCCGGGGCCACACTGTAAAACAGTTGAAATCCATGCAGCACCCCGTTGACGCTCTGGATTCCAGCACGGAGAAGAGGTGACGTCGAATTAAACGTCTAATCGGCCTGCCGCATTGCGAGTGGCTTTCCGTTTTTGCAAGATCCGAGACCTGCAATTGTTTATTATTGAAGCGAGTCTAATGGCCGTTGTACAAAGCTCCAGCAAGATTGCGCCGAGTCTTGACCGCGCTTTTTCCAGGTGATAGAAATGATTGTGAAACTAAGATGGTTGCCGAACCGAACCAGTCGGTTGCCGAGCCTCAAATCCTCACCGAGCCAAAGCGTGACAACGCTAGCTTGCTAAATTGACAGCAGAGTCAGATTAATGCCCTTCGACCTGCGCAGGCCGCTGCAAGAATCTCTGCCTGATCCTTAACCAATCGTCCGTGGGAGAAGGGAGTCCAGTATGTCCTATCAAGAATCGAACTCAACCTGGATATCCGCCAGGCTACGCTGCAAGCTCTGGCGAGTCTCCGTGCGACTCAGGGCTGCGATCGCGGTTACGTTTATCGCGCCTCTGCTTCTATTTGCGAACTCCAACATGGTTATCGGCTCAGCACAGGAGCCCACGTTAGGAAGAGAACAGGAACAGCTAGCTAGCGTTCCAAGCGGATTCTCAGAGACTCTGGTAGCGAGTGGAATCGCCAGCCCGACCGCTATGGCTTTTGCCCCCGATGGGCGCCTCTTTGTGTGCGAGCAGGGAGGGGCGTTGAGAGTCATCAAGAACGGCGCTTTGTTGGCGGCCCCTTTTGTCACTATCACCGTAAACTCCGCCGGCGAACGCGGACTGCTGGGGGTAGCTTTCGACCCGGCGTTCGCTAACAACAATTCCGTTTATGTTTACTACACGGCGACCAGTCCGACGATCCACAACCGCGTAAGCCGCTTCACCGCGAATGGTGACATAGCCGTGCCCGGCAGCGAGGTTGTCATCCTGGACCTTAACAACCTGAGCAGCGCGACCAACCATAATGGAGGGGCGATTCACTTCGGACCCGATGGCAAGCTTTTCATAGCTGTCGGCGAGAACGCCAATGGAGCAAACTCGCAGACACTTGGAAATCTGTTGGGAAAGGTGTTGCGAATTAACTCCGACGGAACGATTCCTTCCGACAATCCGTTCTTCAACACTGCTACCGGGAACAACCGCGCGATCTGGGCGCTGGGCCTCCGTAACCCGTTCACGTTTGACTTCCAGCCCGGCAGCGGCCGGATCTTCATTAACGACGTGGGTCAGAACACCTGGGAGGAAATAAACGATGGCATAGCCGGCTCGAATTACGGCTGGCCCGACACTGAGGGCTCAACCACGGACCCGAGATTCCGCAGCCCACTTTTCGCCTACACACACGGCAGCACGGAAACTACTGGGTGCGCTATAGCCGGCGGAGCGTTTTACAACCCGCCCGTCCAGCAGTTTCCAAGTGAGTTTGTGGGAGACTACTTCTTTGCAGACCTGTGCAGCGGCTGGATCAGACGATTCCATCCGATTAGCGGCACTGCGGACGGATTCGCCACCGGCGTTTCTTCTCCGGTGGACCTGAAGGTCTCCACCGATGGCAGCCTTTTCTATCTCGCTCGAGGATCGGGAAGCAACACCGGCGTGGTCTTCAAGATCCAGCACACCGCGAGCCAGGCGCCGAGCATCTCAGTGCATCCTGCAAATCAGACTGTTTCGGCAGGTAGCTCTGCCACGTTCACCGTTCAAGCCAGTGGCGCACCGCCACTGAGCTTCCGATGGCAGCGCAACGGCGCTGACATACCCGGCGCTACCGCCTCGTCCTTCACGTTGCAATCCGCTCAGCTATCTGATGACGGAGCTTTATTCCGCTGCGTCGTGAGCAACGCTTTCGGAAGCGCGACGAGCAATGAGGCGAGGCTTACGGTTGTCGCAAACCAGACGCCCACCGCGACCATAACGCAGCCTGCCGCCGGCACGCTCTACACTGCCGGGCAAACGATCAACTTCTCCGGCACCGGCAGCGATCCCGAGGACGGCAACCTACCGGCGGCGGCGTTCACATGGCGCGTGGACTTTCATCACGACGACCACATTCATCCTTTTCTCTCACCGACCAGCGGAATCACCAGCGGCTCGTTCGTGGTTCCGACGACCGGCGAGACATCGGCGAACGTCTTTTTCAGAATACACCTTACCGTCAGCGATTCCGGTGGATTGCAGAACTCGACGTTCCTCGACGTCAGGCCTCGAACCGCGACGATAACTCTGACCACGAACCCATCAGGCCTTCGGTTGACGCTGGATGGTCAGCCGCAAACAGCTCCTATTGTGTTTGTTGGAGTGGTTGGAATGATACGCACAATCGGGACACCGTCGCCTCAGACTCTAAGCGGCCGGCAGTACGTGTTCAAGTCGTGGTCCGACGGCGGAACACAAACACACAATATAGTAACGCCGGCGGCGAACACGACTCTTACTGCGCGTTTCCGCCGATCAAAATAGCTCAAAAATGGAAGGGCTCAGATCCGCGAGATCTGGGCCCTTGCAACAGCCAGGGTGGCTGTCCGCTCCCAAGCCGGAGACCGGGACTAATCCCAGCCTCCTGATGGCCGTCTATCGCGTACCGGTGATATCACCGCTGTTTCCCGAAGACGAGTTTGTCCAGCTCCCATTGTTTGCAGTGGAATACTCGAGAGAGAAAGCTGGAATGGCGAAAGTTGCTGTGGGACCGAACACCTCGGGAACGAAGCTCGCGGCTGTGGTTCCAGGCCCTGGCTTCGCGGCAGCGTTATATGTGCCGCCGGAAACGATTATGGTAAACGTACCGGAGAATTGACCCTTGATGCCAGCCCCGACCGTGGCGTTATTCCCCAAGTCGCATGCGCCGGGGCTCGGACCAGCGATTGTTTCAAACTTTGCTTGTCTGTACTCCAGTATGACGGTGTATGTCCCATCGAGGTTCGGAGTCGTAGACACAGTGAAGTAGCGATTGAACTTGTCGTTTGCCCATTCGTTTCCGCACGTTCCACTATCGGCCGAAACGCCGTGGAACGGCCCGTACTCTCGCATATCGGGCGCGGCGCTCGCCGAGCCCAGCGAAGAAATTGAAAGGAGTGCAATCGTAAAAATAACAACCATTGCACTGTAAGGTTTCGTTTTTGACATTATCTAGCTCCTTTATGCTATTTGTACTCCCCAAGCGAATTCGATCTTCGATGGTTCAGAAGACCGAGCTTTCCTCTTCCCAGAATTCAGTGTTCTCTGAAGTCGCTCCTTGAGTGGCGCATACAACCTCTCGGGTCGAGCTGCGCCAAAGATGAAAATCGACAAATGCGTTAGCAGATCAAGATGGTATGAGAATCTAAGGGAGCGTTACCCTTGAAGGGAGCACCCCAGTTTACGGTTCTCGCCGCCCCACTCGTCTCGCGCTTACTGCGGCAAAGACCCCAGTGTCGTAAAAAGGCTGGTCGGAGCCCTGCGCCACTGGGTTCCGCGCAAGGAGACTCATAGTAGCTGGTTCGGCTGGGAGGGGCAAACAAAGTCTTGCCCGAAGCACTAAGGTTTCCCCGGACTCCGCGATCATCCTCCCCTGCGTGTCCTGCCCGCGTCCATGAATTCTGCGGTCCTCCATAAAACTGCTGAAGCCTTAGCGCGTCTAGCAGGCAGCACTTCGTGCTCACGCTTGGTCTATTATGAG
>Ga0193727_1000841_pt1 | contig 12426 bp, 8 predicted proteins | sample H2c2metaG_FD_143051 | JGI IMG/M metagenome (GOLD analysis project Ga0193727, IMG submission 143051) | Soil microbial communities from a riparian zone of the East river system, Colorado, United States - H2c2 | ecosystem: Environmental > Terrestrial > Soil > Riparian zone | place: USA: East River...
GGGGATGATCAGCCGGTCGAGCTGGTGCTCCCGCGCTGCCCGCACCAGCGCAGCGCACTCGATGAGCTCGTCCCGCGACAGGGGAAACAGCCTGCCCTTCGGGATGGCGCCCAGGTGGTGCCCCGACCGTCCGACCCGTTGCAACAACGTGGCGATCGATCGTGTTGATCCGATCTGGCACACCAGGTCGACGGTGCCGATATCGATCCCCAATTCGAGCGACGCCGTGGCGACGAGCGCTTTGAGCTTCCCTTCCTTGAGCCGTGTCTCCGCATCCAGCCGCTTCTCCTTGGACAAGCTCCCGTGGTGCGAGGTCACATGCTCGGCACCGATGCGCTCGGAGAGGTGCATCGTGACCCGCTCCGCGAGCCGGCGCGTGTTCACGAACACGAGCGTCGTGCGGTGCTCGGTAATGAGCTGGGTCAACCGCTCGTACATCTCGTCCCACACCTCCCCCGCCATCACCGCTTCGAGCGGCGACGACGGGATCTCGATCGCGAGGTCGCGCGCCCGCGCGTGCCCGGAGTCGATAATCGCGGGTGACGCGCGGCATGATCCCACGAGAAACCGCCCGATCTCTTCGATCGGCCGCTGCGTGGCCGACAGTCCGATCCGCTGCAGCCGGCGGCCGGTGAGCGCGGCGAGGCGTTCCAGCGTTAGCGCGAGGTGGCTCCCCCGCTTGTCCCGCGCCACGGCATGGATTTCGTCAACGATTACCGTGCGCACGGTTCGCAACATGTCGCGCGCGCGCTCAGAGGTCAGGATGAGGAACAGGGATTCGGGCGTCGTGACGAGGATGTGCGGCGGGCGCCTCACCATTGCCTGGCGTTCGGACGCCGGCGTGTCGCCCGTGCGGAGTACCGTGCGGAGATCCACGTCCGGGAGGCACATCGCTTCGAGCGTCGCCCGGATTCCGGCGAGCGGCTCCGCGAGGTTCTTCTGAACGTCGTTCGAGAGCGCTTTGAGGGGCGAGACGTACAGCACCTGCACTTCGTCGCGCAGGGTTCCGTCGAGCCCCTGGCGGAGCAGCGCGTCGATGGCGGCGAGGAACGCGGCGAACGTCTTGCCCGAACCGGTGGGCGCCGCAATGAGGGCGTCGCGACCCGACTGGATGACCGGCCAGGCACTCTGCTGCGGCTCGGTCGGTGCGGGGAATCGCGCGCTGAACCAACGCGCGACGGCGGGATGAAAACCGGACAACGGCATGGGCTACGTCAGCGCCGGCTCCAGCGACACTCCACGCGTCGCGGCGATGCGTTCGATTGTCTCGCCGATCTTGTTGTTCGGTGTCGACGCGCCCGCTGTGATCCCGATCGTGAGCGGACCAGCGGGCAGCCAGCCATCTTGCTGCGCTTCCAAACGAGCGCCCGCGGTCCGAAACCGGATGCTCCCGGCCTGTGGATCGATGCAGGCCGCGTCCTCGATATGATAGGTGGACACGCTCTCTTCACAGATTGCGGCCAGGTGGTGGGTGTTGCTCGAGTTGTAGCCGCCGATCACCACCATCAGGTCGAGCGGCTCGGCGATCAGTCTCAGGACAGCGTCCTGGCGGTCCTGGGTGGCCGAGCAGATCGTGTCAAAGGTCCGGAAATGATCGGGGAGATTGGCCTGGCCGTACCGGGTCACCATGCTCTTGCGCACCTCGCCGGCGATTGCAAGCGATTCTCCCGACAGCATCGTGGTCTGATTGGCCACGCCTACCCGCACCAGGTCAGCCTCGGGTTCGAAGTCGGGGGACATTTTCCCCGCGAACCGCTCGAGTAACTCCCCCGCGTTGCCTCGACCCTCGATGAAGTCGCATACGGTTTGGGCTTCGTCCATGTCACGGACGACGAGGTACCGCCCGGCCGGGTGCTTGGTAACCTGGCTCGCGGTCGCCTTCGTCTCTTCGTGGTAGTACTTCCCGTGGATGAGCGCCGTAAATCCGTCGCGCGCATAGGAATCTACCCGCTTCCACACGTTCAACACGGACCCGCAGGTCGTGTCCACGAGTACGCAGCCGACGGCCCGCAGCCGTTCCAGGTCCTGCACGGTGACCCCAAACGCCGGAAGGATCACAACGTCGGCGGGGGTGAGGACGCCGAAGTCGAACTCGGCTCCCTCCGGTCGATGGAGGAATTCCACTCCCATGTCGCGGAGTTTCGCGTTCACGTGCGGATTGTGGATGATTTCGCCTACCAGGAAGATCTTCTGCGCCGGGAACTTGGTGCGCGTTTCGTAGGCGTACTCAACGGCGCGGTCCACACCGTAGCAGAACCCGAATTCGTCGGCGAGCTTGAAGGTGAGATCGCCGGCCACGAGCGCATGCCCGCGCCCGCGAATCAGGTCTACGATCCGACTGTGGTAATCAGCGGCGAGAGCGCCTTCGATGACGCCCTTGAGCCCGAAGCCGCGGCGGAAGTAGGTCTGTTCCACCAGCGCAATCTAACCGCAACCCCAGCCTGCCGCGCGCCTCAGGGCTTCAGCTGAACCCGGCAGCTCACCGTATCCCCCGTGATCGCGACCGCCTGGAACGATGCGTCGAGGGCGACACGCCGGCCGGCATTCGGGTCGATCCCCGATCCCCGGACCTGCGCATCGATCCGCCCGCCGGCCGACGAGATAGTCACGACACCGCTGTCGAGCGTCACGCCACGGTCCGCCGTTTGAAGCATGAACCGGGCAGATCCCGCTGCACCGCGCGGGGTGATGGAGTCGCCGCGCGCCAGCACCTGGTACTCGCCCCCAACCGTGGAGTCGCGGGAGCGCACCCACAGCAGCACACCTTGCCCGCCGTCGACGCCTTCGAGCACGAACCCGCGGCCCTCACGGCACCACCGCGCGGATGCGTCCGCGGTGAACTGCAGGGTGTCGTGCGGTTGTAGGATGAGTCGAGCCTGCAGGCGGCCCGGTCGGCAGCCAGACGCTGCAAAGAGGCCGAGGGCGAGAAGGGCCCTCAGGGAACTGCTCCAAGCACCGATCGCGCAGCCTCAGGCGTGAGCGTGTACGGCGCGAGCGCGGCGACCACCGGAGCTGGCAGCTGGCGTGGGAGCAAGGTCGCCCGATCGACGCACACGAGTACTTGGTATCCGGAGGCCCCGAGGCTGACCGGATCCTCCCGCAACACCTCGAAATTGATGGTCATGGACTTCGTGCCCACCCTACCCACGTACGCAGCAACGTGGAGGCGGTCGTCGAGGCGAGCCGGGCGGTGGAACTCGCTGTGCATCGCCGCCCGGGGAAACCAGACATCGTATCGGTCGAAAACATCGTGGTAGGGAAGGCCGGCGGATCGGAACAATTCTGTTTCCGCGAACGAAGGGGGGAAGCTAGGCGGCGCTGCTACGCACCGCCAGGATACGAAGAGAGAACGCGGTCTAGGAGTGCGACGAGCCAGATCGTCCGTTCCCGGGACGCAGTCCGTAGGCCTTCAGCCGACGCCAAAGCGTCGTCCGGCTGATGCCCAGGCGCCGCGCGGTTTCAGCGAGTCTGCCCCGGGTGCCTTGCAGCGTGTCGACAATCGCCTGCCGCTCCCGATCAGCCAAGGTTCGGGGTTGTTCGCCGCCGGGGACGAAGACCACTTCCCCGAGGGTGACGTTCCCCGCGCGCAGCGGTGCGACCCGTCCGCCAAGCGCCAACAACCGTGGGCGGAGCGATTCCGCCCGCTGTGCGGCCAAATCACTGTCGACGCCCATCTTGCGCCGCGCGAGTCCGCTGGCATATACGACGCGGCCGTACGTGTCGAATACCACCACGCCATCACCGAAGGATTCCATCACGGCCTGGCTCAGTGGCGCCAAAGACGGAGGAGGGGGCAGTGGGGAGGCCTTCTCTCTCGGAGTCATACTCGCCGTTGAGGTACTCGATTGGAGGTACAAGGTTTCACTCCGGGCCTGGGGGGCATACACGCCTATACGTGGGAGACCCGTCGAACGCTGCCCGGGTCACGCGCACCGGACCTAGCGGCGTCGGTGCCGACGCCCCCCCTGGACCAGCCTCTTCTGCTCGGCTTTTGACAGCCCACTCAGCTGGCGTTGCAACTCCTCCAGGGTGTCGGCGCGGACAGCTTCCCGCTTCCCCCGCAGCACGGTGAAGCGCACCGGCCGGTCAAACGGGGGGAGGTCCCGGCCCCGCAGCCAGCGAGCTTGGCCCTCCTTGAGCCGCAGTCGGACCACGCCACCCCCCTTTTCCACTTCGTACTCGATGGGAATCCGGTCGCCCAGCAGGTGCATGGACGCCGGCAACGCCTCGAGCTCGGCGCGGACTGAGTCCGGGAGATCGGCCTCGACATCGAGCGCGAGACGGGCGTTGATGAAGGCGTCCCAGGACCCGACTTCTTGAACCTGTGTGCCGAGCCGGGCAGCGACTCGTTCGGGCGCCGCTGCCGCGAGCAGTCCACCTGACCGGCGCCAATAGAAGGCGTACCGGTCGAGGGCGCGCCGCACGCGCCCCTGGTCGGGGTGCGGGGTGGCGCCCGTGAGGAGTGCGTCGACCAGGGCGGCACGCGCGGCGGAGGCAAGATCCGGCGGGAAGGGATCCGGGAGGGGTTCGACATCGCGTTCGAGCAGAAAACCAAAGTAGGTAAGCCGGCGCACCGCGACCAAACTGCTGCGGCGGCGCAGGCGCTCGAATACGACTTCCGGTGCTCCGCGGCGCGCGTACCGCCGGATGGCCGCTTCGGGGATTTGCGTCCCTTCGATACCCGCGCGCGGGTTTCCGAACCGGTCGGCGAAGTATCGCAGGGTCCCCGCCACGGCGCCCCAGGTACCGCATACCGAGCCTCGGCTGACCCGTGCTTCACGTCCGTCGGCTGTTGCCTCATCGATCACGAGGTCGAACGGCATCACCCGGGCCATGAGGTCCGCGAACGCCGTGCGAACCCGGTCGTCGGCATAGGGCAGTTTTTCGGGCAGGGGCAGTTCCACCTGCCGGTAGACCGACGCCATCCCCAGCGCCACATCTTCGATGACCTTGACGAGGACGCCGCGCGCTTCGGCCCACCCATCTATCGTGTCGCGGAACAGATGGCGCGGCAAACCGTACACCTCCCCCAGATAGCCGTGCTTGTTTACGGCCTCGGCATGGACGTTGTACGCCGTGAGGTGGTCGCTACCGGCGACGATCAGCCCGCTCAGATCGCGCTCCTCTCGCGTCATGCGGTGCAGCGAGTCGATGTTCGCGGCGACGGCCACGACCGGCATGAGGTCGGCACGAGCGTGATACAGCATTTCCCCCCACGGCCGCTCGACCGGCATCGCCTCGACTTCACGTCCATAGCGCGTGAGCCGCCCGTTCTCGATGAGGCCGCGATCGGAGAGGAGTTGAACGGCCTCCCGGTACGCGCGTCGGTCAAGCGGGACCGGAAGGTCGAGGGACTGGGCGTCCACGCCGAGGGCGGCGCAGGTGATCGCCACGCGTTCCGCGTCGCCGGCGAGTTGAAACTCCGGAGGGGTGGGCTGGAGCTGCTGAAATACCAGGTCGCGATCGCTCAGGATGTACACTTGCCCGCCCGCAACGCGGCCATGCACGCGGCCCGCCATCTGCAGCAGCTCGTTCGCGCCGAGGTACAGCCTGGTCAGCACGTTCCGCCCCCGCTCCACCACGTTTGCGTACCGGGCGTCGTAGATCACGACCGTGTCGAGACCCCGGATGTTCAAGGCCGACTGCCCGGCCGCCGTCATGGCAAGCAGAAATGGGCGCCGGGTGGTCCCGTCGAGGAACGGCCGGATAACCCGGATCGGCTCACCGCCGTGGTAGAAGGCCGTCGCGAGCGCCGGCCAGCGGTTCCCGAGCTCCTTCGCAATCTGCTCCACTTCGGCGCGTGTCGGCACGAAGACCGCCACTCCGCGACGCTCCCCAATCATGCGCTTCACGAAGCGCTCGTTCAGGAACTCGAGCGGGCGCTGCGCCACGACGTGCACCTCAGCCGCCTTCTCGGGGTCGAACGCCTTGGTCTCGAGCACTTCGGCGGAATCGAGGTATCGGGCGTAGAAGCTCGGATCGACGGTTGCCGACAGCCAGATGAAGCGGCACCCGACCCGCTTCCCCAGCGCCAGGCACAGTTCGAGTTCGGCGGAGGTTTGATGGATCTCGTCTACGACGAGAGTGTCCAGGACGGTGATCAACTCGTCCTCGAACCACCGCCGGGCGATGCCGGTCGTGATGATCACAACGTTCCAGCTCGGGGTCTCGGGCGTGGCTTCGCGCTCGCGATTCACGACGCCCACCTTCAACGGGGCGCGCAGGATTGTCTCCGCCATGGTGCGCACTGCCAGAGTCTTGCCCGTTCCGGTTCCCGCGACGATCCCGAGACCGCGCCCCGACGCCGCGAGTCGGCGAATGTGGTCGCCGTGCTCCCGCTCCAGCAGGGTTTCGATCCGCAGCCCCATCGCGAGTTCAATCGTCTCGCAGGCTGCCCGGGTGGGGGCGATAACAATCACCCGGCCGGTGGCGGGCTCGGCCGCGAGAAACGCCTTCGGATCGGGCGGAAGAAAATGGTCGCGGGTGACGTGCACGAGCAGAATACAAGAGGGCCGCGCCCGAAAACGCAAACGCGAGGGCGGGTTCAGTTCGGCGGGAACAACAGTGTCAGCTGGGCGGCTGGGCCTGCGCTAGGAGCCGCAAAACCTCGCCGGGGGCGGCATGCCGGCCGAGCGCCTTCTTCGAGAACACCTTGCGGCCATCTACTTCAACCTCGAACACACCCCCCGACGCTTGAATGAGCTTTACGTCGGCCTTCGGGTAACCGTCACGGATCTCGGCCGCCAGACCGGCGGCCCGGGGTTCATAGTTTCAAACGACGCAGTATTCGATGATCACGCGCATGGGGTGTACGATAGTCGCGCTTGACACCCCGCGCCACACGCCCGAGCTTGCGCTTCATCAGCACCCGACCCGCATGAGTCCTCTTCTCCGCCTGCGCCTGGACCGGGCAGCAATCGTGCAGACGCTCGTTGCTTTGGGCGCTGTCGCGGCCGTTGGCGCGGCCGCCGTCGCGCTCGCCACCGGCCGCGCGGTCCTGGGCCCTGGCATGGAGATTCTCGCCCTTGTCGGCATCGGTGCGCTCGCTCGCCGGTACGGCATCGGTCTCCCCGGACATGGATTTGCGTCCTACGCGCTTGGTGTAACGGCCTACGCCGTACTCGACAGGGGGTGGCAGGTCGCCGCTATTGTCGCGCCGCTCGCGATGGTTGTCGGCGACGTGGCCCTGCGACGTCTGCCCCTCCGGGTGGCTCTGGGCGGCGCAGCACACATGGCCGCGGGGAGCGCCGTCGCCGGCATGCTGTACGCGTGGCTGGGTGGTGCCACCGGCGCCGCTGCGCTCAACGCGGCAAACCTCGGGCCCCTCGGCGCATTTCTCGTAGTGCTTCCCGTGTTGGTGGACGGCACCTTCTACCTGGAGCTCGGCCTGCGCCGCACTGTGGTGCGCGCGCATGCGGGCCTCACGGCGCGCTGGGAGGCGATCGTCTGTTTCGTCTCCGCCGCACTGGGGTTGGCATGGCTTGCACTCACGCACTCGCACCTCGGGCCGGGCGCCGCAACAGCGCTCGCCGCGCTGCTCACCACTGCCACGATCATCTCTCTGTACGTCTTGCGGCGGGCGGTTCGCGCCGACGAGCTGCAGCTGATCCAGGAGCTGTCGCACTCGGTGACTGGGGGCATCAGTCTCGCTCGCAACTTCACCCGCATTCAGACCCTGACCCGCCGCCTCGTGCCGTGGGAACAGATGGGATTCGCTCGCTACGACTCGCGCCACAACCAAATGGAGACGGTCTCCGACCCGGCGGTGGCGGGGAGCGCCCGCCGCGTCGACGCCGGGGCGGGGTTGATTGGTGAAGCGATTCGTTTGGGGCGGCCCCTGGTTGCCCAGGTTGCAGGGCACGACGAGGTCGTGACCTCCGGCGGTGAGACTTCCGGCTCGGTCGTGCTGGTCCCGCTGTACCACGCCGGCCAGTTGGTCGGGCTGTGGAGCATCCGCCATTCCGACCCGGCCATGTACCGTGAGTCCGACGGGGAGATGCTCTCTCTGCTCGCGCCGCAGCTGGCCCTCATGCTCGCCGTCGAGAACTCGGTGCAGCCGGTGGTAGGGGCGTCAGAGCGGACGACGGCCTATATCAAGACGCTGACCGCCGCCATGCGGCAGATCCAAACATCCAGCCAGGAGGTCACCGCTTCCGCGCAGCGAGCGAGCCAGGGCGCGGCACAGGCGACCCGGCTTGTGGCCGCGGCAGCGGGCGAATCGACAAGCTTGAAGCAGAACGCCGCCGAAGTGGCGGCGGCGGGCGAGGCGACGCGCGCCGCGGGCGCTGAGATGGAGAAGACCGCAAGCAAGGTTCGACTCGAAACCCAAGGCGCCGTACGGCAACTGACAGGCCTGGGCGCGACCGCCGATGAGAGCGCCAGCGAGGTGCGCCGGCTCCAGGAGGTCGCCGAGCAGGTCGAGAAGTTTTCCGAGACGATCGGGTTGATCGCGAACCAGACCAACTTGCTGGCGCTGAACGCCACGATCGAGGCCGCCCGAGCGGGCGTGCACGGACGCGGCTTCGCCGTGGTCGCCGATGAGGTGCACAAGCTCGCTGAGCAGAGCGGGCGCGAGGCGCGCAACGTGGGTAAGTCGGCGCAGGACACGCGTCGTGCTCTCGACCGGGCCGTGCAGCTGCTCGAGCGCATTCGAACGGACCTGGGCGACGTCGTACGCGCATCGGCTTCGTGGGTGGGCGATCTCGACCACATCGCGGAGGCGGCGTCGGGCACGGCGCGGGCGGGAAAGCGCGTGGCCGAAGTTGCGCGCGCGATCGCCGAGCTGTCGGGACGGATCACTCAGTCCCTCGAACAGGCCAAGGAGGGTGCCGTCGCCTCGACCCGCGAGACCGAACCTGTCGCCGCCGCCGCGGGACACCAACTGAAGGCGATTGAAAACCTCACCCGCGGCGCGATCGAGCTGACGACGCTCGCGGAGCAACTCACCGAGACGGTGCGGGTCGTGCGAGGCGAGAACGGCCACGGGCCAGCCGTCCGGTGATGCGGAGCACGGATTCCCCTGACGGCCCGCTGCACCGTGTGTCACCGCTCTGGCTACTAGCTCGAAGGATGGGTTTCTAAGGGCCGCCCAAGCTATTAGCCTAGACCAGCGAACAGCAGACTCGGACTCCACTTGCTTCGGGCCCGCCGGAGGATAGATGCGCGCAGCCGTGATGGTCGCACTGGCCACCCTCAGTGGGACTGTGAGCCTCCACGCCCAGCATGGCCACGCATACGAGTTCGGGCTGTTCGGCTCGTACACCCGTTACAATTCAGCCTTCAATCTGCCCAACCGGGTCGGCGGCGGCGTTCGCCTCGGATACCTGTTCAACGACCTGGTCCAGGCCGAGGCCGAGGTGCTTTTCCCGTCCGAGTACAAGGTCGGTATATCGGGCACCGCGATCGATCCGCTCATCGCCAGTGCCAGTCTCGTGTTCAACGTTCTGCACGGCCAGCGCAACATCCTGTACGTCTTGGGCGGATACTCGCGGCTCGATTTCGGCACCACCAATCCGTACCACTTCGCCGACAACGCGGCCCATGGCGCTATCGGCGACCGCGTTTTCCTGAGTCGCAACATGGCGCTGCGGCTCGAAGCGCGTGGCATCTACACACCCACCACACAATCAACGTTCGCGACGAAGGCCGTCACCCACATTGTCGCCACGGTCGGCCTGTCGATCTTCGCGCCGAGCCGTTCGCGGCCCGCGCCTCCGCCGGCAGTGCCCCCGGCAGCCCCTGTGGCAGCTCCTCCGGCAGCGGCCCCAATTACTCCAGCATTGCCGACGCCGCCCCTCCTCGTTCAGGACGCAGACCAGGATGGCGTGGCCGACAAGGACGACGCCTGTCCCAATACCCCACCCGGGGCAAGGGTCGATGCGCACGGCTGTTCGCTCGACACCGATCACGACGGTGTACCAGACGGGCTCGATCAGTGCCCGGACACGCCTGGAGGGGCCATTGTCGATACGCGAGGGTGTTCGGGCGATGCCGACCACGACGGTGTGGCGGACGGCATCGACCGCTGCCCCAATACGCCGGCAGGCGCGTCGGTTGATGCCACCGGGTGCTCGAGCGACGGGGACCACGACAGTGTGCCGGACGGCATCGACAAATGCCCGGATACGCCGGCCGGCGCATTGGTCGACGCGACGGGTTGCACCACCGACACTGACGGCGACGGGGTCCGGGATGGTCTGGATAAATGTCCCAACACACCTCCCGGCACTCCGGTCACAGGGGAAGGATGTCCGATCGCCGCGGACTCTGATGGCGATGGCGTGCCGGACAATGCCGACAAATGCCCCGGCACACCCAAGGGCGTACCGGTGGATGCAACCGGGTGCATGATCCTGTTCCAGCGCGAAGCGGCTCCGTCGCCCCAACCCGGCGTGCCGACCCGTCCGGGTGCCCAACCGCGTCCCACCCTGGTCCTGCGGGGGGTGAACTTCCGAACCGGTCTTTCGGTTCTGACGTCCGACTCGTACTCGGTGCTGGATCAGGTCGCGGCATCGCTACTCGCGAATCCCGATATCAGAATCGAGATCGCCGGCTACACCGACAACACGGGGCCGATCGGGGTCAACTTCAGACTGTCGCAAGCGAGAGCAGCTGCGGTGCGCGCATACCTGGCGCGCAAAGGCGTGAGTCCGGCGCGCATGATCGCGCGCGGCTATGGTTCGCGCAGCCCGTTCGCGTCGAACGCGACGCCGGTCGGTCGCGCGCAGAACCGGCGCGTAGAGCTGCACAAGCTGCCGTAGCACGCAGAAGCGGGGTGCCGGAGAGAGAACGATCTCCGGTACTCCGCTATCTTCCTTTCTCGATGACCACCTTGCACCCTCCGCTTTGGTCCCCGCGAGCCCTCGGGCCCCGCGGTCTGTTCCTCGTACTCGCGGCAGGCCTGTTGGGCTCACCCCTCCACGGCCAGCGTCCACCGAGGCGCCCCGCGCCCCCCCGGCGCCACGCGACGACGACCGCCATCCCGAGCCCGCGCTCGGTGCTCGGGTTCGAGCCGGGCGATGACCGCAAGCTCGCCGACTGGGCGACGCTGGTGCGTTACTACCAGGCGCTCGCCAAGGCGAGCGATCGGGTGGTGTACCGGGAGCTGGGAAAGACGACGCTCGGCGCGCCCTTCGTGGTGCTGGTGATCTCAAGCGCTCAAAACCTGCGGCGGCTCGACGCGTACCGGCGCCTCAACGCCGCGCTCGCCGACCCGCGTACGCTGAGATCCAGCGCCGATGGCGCGAGCGCGTTGCGCAACGCCAAGCCGGTCGTGCTCATCACGTCGGGCATCCATTCGGACGAAGTTGGCGGACACCTTGCTCCGGTCGTGCTGGCGCATCGACTCGCGACTGACACGAGCGTGGCTACGCGCAGGATTCTCAACGAGGTGATCCTCCTGCTGGTGCCGTCGTTGAACCCCGACGGCGTCACGATCGTCTCGCGCTGGTATGAACGAACCGTCGGCACGCCGTCTGAAGGGACGAATCCGCCCGAGTTGTACCACCATTACACCGGCCACGACAACAACCGCGATTGGTACGCGTTCACGCAAGTCGAGACGCAACTCACGGTCGATTCGCTCTACGACGTGTGGCATCCGCAGATCGTCATGGACATTCACCAGCAGGAAAGCGACGGCTCGCGCCTGTTTCTTCCACCTTACCTGGACCCGATCGAGCCGAATGTCGACCCGCTGCTCGTGGACGGCGCCAATGCGCTCGGGACTGCGGTCGCCTGGGAGTTGACCGGCGAAGGCAAGACCGGTATCACGGTCAACGCCAGTTTTGACGCCTGGACCCCGTCGCGCGCGTTCGAGCACTACCACGGAGGCGTCCGCATTCTTGCGGAAGTCGCTAGTGCAAGCCTGGCCTCGCCGGTCGACGTGCCCTTCGACGAGCTGGCGGCGCGCGCCCGCGGCTTCAATCCGCGCGAGCGCTCGTGGAATTTTGCAGCGCCGTGGCCGGGCGGACACTGGTCGCTGCGGGATATCGTCGCCTACCAGACAGATGCGGCCTACGCGCTGCTCGGGAATGCCGCTCGTTACCGCGACCGCTGGCTTGCCAATTTCCTGGCAATCGGGTGGCGCGGCACGCGCGGGTGGAAGGGCTGGCCGTACGCGTACGTGATTCCGCGCCAGCATCAGGACAGCACCGCCCTTGCGACGATGCTCGGCATTCTGCATCGCGGACAGGTGGAGATCCGCTCGGCGCTGCAACCTTTCACACTCGGCGGCCAGCGGTACGGTGCCGGCAGTTACGTCGTGGTGCTGCGCCAACCCTATGCCGCATTCGCCAAAGCCTTGCTCGAGCCGCAACACTACCCTGACCGTCGACTCTACCCCGGCGGCCCACCTCAGCCGCCCTACGACGTCACCGCCCACACCCTCCCCCTGCTCATGGGCGTTGTCGCGGTGGTCGCCCAGGA
>Ga0193727_1000842_pt1 | contig 12405 bp, 12 predicted proteins | sample H2c2metaG_FD_143051 | JGI IMG/M metagenome (GOLD analysis project Ga0193727, IMG submission 143051) | Soil microbial communities from a riparian zone of the East river system, Colorado, United States - H2c2 | ecosystem: Environmental > Terrestrial > Soil > Riparian zone | place: USA: East River...
CGTCGAAGGTGTAGATCGGCCCGAGCTTGAAGTGGTACTTGGCGGGATCGATGAACTTCTTGGACGCCCCGACCATGTTCAACTCGTTGAGGGGGTTGATCGCGATGACCGACTCGCTGCGCGCCTGGAGGGCCGAGCTCGAGGTAGCCCTGCTGTCCTTCCCGGGGAAGAGGCCGTTCTGGACCGAGCCCAGCCCGAACCGGTTCGCGTTCAGGTTGGCGAGGTCGAGCTGGTCCAACTGGTCGATCGAGCCACCGATCCCGCCATCGTCACCGGGCATGTTGGTACCTCCTCTCTCGAGGTCGACCGGTGGCCTGGCGCCGGAGCCTCACGCCTCCTCGTTCGCGAACGTGGACGTTCGATGCCACTCGTGTCCCGCGAGCCAGACGCTGACAACGACACCGGCGCCAAGCAGCACGACGACGAGCCATTCGGCGGTGCCGCTGTGGGCGTCCGGATCCACGCCGAACAGGACCTCGATCCAGTCCGCGACGATCAGGGTGAGGATCGCGAGGAGTCCGCACAAGACCGCCGCGAAAACCTCGATCCAAAATCTGGCTCGCATGTCGGGCCTCCCTCGCCCTTCCCCGCCAACCGAAGGAGTCCCCTCGCCGGCGGGTCACTGCCCTTCCACGTAACCATCCTCCGCGTGGGCCAGCAGGTCAACACCTGCCACGAGACGAGCCTCAGAAGGGCGGGCGGCGAGCCGAACGTCCGAGCGCTGCAACGCGACCCGGCGCCGAGTCTGAACCATCGGACCGATCGTTCGACCGTGGCGATCCGCACCCACTCAACCGAGGCTTTTCTCTGAGTGGGAGCCGGGCGGTCGTCCTCTAGGACTAAGGCCGCCTAGCCCCAAAGGAGCATGGGCCGCCCGACTCCTCCTCTCATAAGGCTCGCATTGCGCAGCTAACACAAGGGCCCGAAGCTCGAGAATCGGGTGCAGACTGGCGTTCCGGGAGTGCTTGTGCGCGAATCCGACAGTGCAGCAGGATCGCGGCTACTGTGTAACCAGCGCGTTGGCTCTAGCTGTTGAAGCCGCCGAGGCTCTTTGCACGTTCCTCTCGACTGTGACCCTGGCCTGACCGCCGCAGTGCGCCCATTCGAGTGCTCTGCCCTGTAAGACCACAGAAGGAGCACCGTATGCATGCCACCATTCGTCGTTACGAAGGCGTCGACACGACCCGCATTAACGACCTCGTCGGCAAGATCGACGAGACGTTCGTTCCGCAGATCCGCGAGCTCCCCGGATTCGCCGGCTACTTCCTCATCCAGGCCGACAACGGCGTCCTGAGCTCGATCAGCCTCTTCGAGACGCCCGACCAGATGGATGAGTCCAGGAAGCTCGTCTCGAAGTGGATCAGCGACGAGAACTTCAGCAGGGCGATTCCGAACCCGCCGAAGATTACGAGCGGCAAGGTCGTTGCTCAGGTCGTCCCGGCACTCGTCTAGCTCGACCGTACTACCGCGTCACCGAGAGGGTCCGGCATCGCCGGGCCCTCTCATGCGTACGTGCTAGTCGCACTGTCAAGGTGCGGGGGCCGGGCGGCGAGTCGAACGCCCGGGCTCAGCGTCGCGGACTCTTCCGGCTGAGAGGAATACACTGGCTGGACTGGCCCTGCGGCCAGGATTCCGGCTGAAAGCCCGAAGTCCGTCGATCAAGCCCTCCGGGCGCGGGAGACGACACGAGCTTAGGCAAACAGAGTTCGAGTTGCAGGGCCAGCGTTGTTGTCGTCCCGCCTGGACGATTTCACCCGTCGGCGGGCCGGGCGATGAGCCACACGCCCCCCTGGCGCTATCGTCCAACATCATGCTTTACGAGGTACTGGTCCACTCGAGCGGCGGGGAACGGTTCACGATCGAGCCGGACACGCCGCTCGTTGACGGCGACACCTTCGAGGAGGACTCCGAGTCCTATCGGGTACTGGCCACACAGCCCGGTTACGGGCCTTTCGCTGGTGTCATCGAAGGCGAGCGGCTAACAAGTGCGGAACTAGGAGAGATTGGCGAAACGCTGTAGGCCGCGCGGGGCTCGGAGGGCTTGGCGGAACGAGTGGGGAAACGCCCTAATGGGCCTAGGATCGGTGGCATCACCAAAAGACGGATCTTCTACGGCCTCGCCGGAATGGTCACACTGCTTGTGGTGGGAACGATTGTCGGCGTCATCTGGGCGGACACGAGCGATGCCGCCGGTGCGTTTGCCGTGGTGACGAACATCGTTGGTGCCGTTGGCGACGTGTCTCTCTTGATCGCCCTTGCCGTCGTGACCCGTCGTCAGCGGCAGGGTTAGCGGCTAGGCCGCGAGCGGTACGGGCGAGCGGACAATCGACAAAGAAGGATTTCAGGCCTTCTCCATGTTGTCGATGCGCTCGGCGAGCAGGTGGAACGAACGTTGCGCCGCGTTTGCAAGACCCATGAGCAAGTGATTCATCTCGTCGACTGGCGGTGCAACTCCGGAACCACTCGCCGACTGCGCCTTCGCGTAAGCGGGGAGAGATTTCACCTCGCGTCTAAAGATCTCGTCGACGTCGTCCCCGAGTGACATATGCCATCTCCTGTTCGGTTGCGGCAACAGTAGAGCAGAGGGTCGAGAGGCCCGGGCGGCGAGCCGACGCCCCTTGCGCGCGAGCTCTAAGCCTCGCGGAAGCTTCTGCCCTCGGCTTCTAGTCGAGCCTTTTGCTCGGGTGGAACAGGAGTGTGGAACCGTCCGGGGATGTACCAGCGGAACGCCCGACCCAAAGCACTGCGCTGGCAGATGCACTCGGGCGGGCAGCCGCAGCGTCGGCCGGCTGGATTGTGAAGGCGCTCGACGAATCCCACGACGGTCAGCTTACGCCGATCTTCTCGAGCAGAGGTGGGGCCGACTGACATCGGGGCTTCCCAGGATCGGTCTTGGGGGAGCCCGCCTTGTGCGCGTCCCGGAGTGCTGACCGGAAACGCTTGCGCGCGTCAGCGACGAGCTCATCGGCCTTCTCTTCGGTCCCGCGCGTGGCCGCACCCTTCAACCCGCGGGCGCTGGCACTCCACGCCGACGAGGCCTGGGCCGCCGTTGCCGTGGGTGCCTTCCTCCGCGGCGAGTCGGCGGCCTCGACCGGATCACCCTGCACGAGCTCCGGCACACCTGCGCGTCGATCTTCATCGCCGCCGGCGTGAACGCGAAGGCGCTCGCGACCTACCTCGGCCACGCGTCGATCCAGATCACGCTCGACCGCTACGGCCACCTGATGCCCGGGAGCGAGGACGAAGCCGTCGACCTCGTCGACGCCTACCTCGAGCGCACGACTGGCGCGCAAGCTGGCGCGCAGGCGCTAGTAACCGCACGGTTGAGCCATCCGTAGCGGGTCTTGAAAACCGCTAGCGCCGTAACAGGCGCTCGTGGGTTCGAATCCCACCCCCGCCGCTGGCTCACCTACCGTTGGAGCGTGTCGTTGCCGCCACGGCCAGGGCCGTTTCGTCGCGGACGTGACTGGCTCGAGCGCCGCCCGCTGCTCGTGCTGGTCGTGCCGGCCGTGCTCGCGCTCGGCGCGGTCGCGGGCCTCGCCGACATCGCAGGCGGCGAGCGGATCGACCGCGCGGCGCGGCACCTCCACCCCGCCTGGCTCGTGCTCTGCCTCGGCGGCGAGCTGCTGGCCTATGCGGGATACGTCCTGATGGTGCGCGACACGTCCAAGGTCGACGACGGCCCGAGCCTCAGCTTCGGGCGCTCGCTGCAAACGGTGATCGGCGGATTCGGCGTCTTCGCGGCCACGCGGACGAGCGGTGGTTTCGCGGTCGACTACTGGGCGCTCCGCAGCGCGGGCGAGGACCGCGACGGCGCGGTCGCGCGCGTCCTCGCCCTCGGCGCGCTCGAGTACGCCGTGCTCGCGCCGGCGGCACTCTGCTCCGCGATCGCGCTGCTGGTGAGCGGTGAGGACGTGCCGCTAACGCTGACGCTGCCCTGGCTGCTGGTGATCCCCGGCGCGTTCGCAGCGGTCTGGGTGACCTCGCCCAAGCGCGCACCGCGCTACTCGAAGGCCGGCGGCGGCGGCCGGATCCGCCAAGGGTTCGCGCACGCCGTCGCCGGGCTCTCGATCCTGCGCTCGATGTTCGTCTCGCCGCCGCGCGAGCACGGGCTCGGCCTGCTGGGGACGGTGGCGTACTGGGCCGGAGACATCGCCTGCCTTTGGGGCGCGCTGCAGTTCTTCGGCAACCCGAAGCTCTCGGTGCCGGCGCTGATCATCGGCTACGCGACCGGGTACGTGCTGACGCGGCGCTCGCTGCCCGCGGGCGGAGCCGGGATTGTCGAGATCGCGCTCACGTTCGCGCTCACGTGGGTCGGCTTCCCGTTCGTGCGCGCCCTGCTCGGGGTGGTCGTCTACCGCCTCTTCAACCTCTGGCTGCCGATCCTGCCGGCGCTGGCCGTGCTCCCACAGGTAAACGAGTTGCGGCGGGAGCTCGAGGAAGCGGAGGCCGCTTAGGCCGCTTCGCGGCGTGCCTGCCAGCGCATCGCGGCGCTGGCGCGGGCGAAGCTGCGCGCCGCGGTCTCGTCGACCGCGAGCACGATCGGCCCGTGCACGATCAGGCCGGGCTCGGCCTTCTCCTTCAGCAGGTCGGAGAAGAAACGCTCGACGAGCCACTCGCGTCCCGGCGCAGTGGTGGTGCGCAGCGCGACCCGCACCAGGGAGGGCGAGAGCTCCTCGACGGTCTCGACCCACGGCTTGCGGACGAAGGTGGTCGGGCCCTCGGGCAGCAGCGCCGCCACGAAGGTGATCAGCTCCTCGCCGCGCTGGCGGTCGGAGACGAACAGCTCGATCGCGAGCTCTTTGACGCCGCGCGGCAGCACCTTGACGGCGGGAATCTGCGAGTTGTGGATGTGGATCGACTCACCGTCGAGCGTGCGCAGCTTCGTCCGGCGCAGCGAGACGTCCTCGACCACGCCCTGCAGCTCGAGCGTCGGGACGGCGATCGTGTCCCCGACCGCGAACCAGCGCTCGGAGAACATCGCGAAGCCGGCGATGATGTCGGTCAGGACGCGCTGGACCGAGAAGCCGACGAGGATCAGCAGGAAGGAGGCGCCCGCGAGCGCCGCCAGCCGGTCGACGCCGCCGATCAGCTCGGCCAGCGCCAGCACCGCCGCCGCGGCGAATCCGGCATAGGCGATCCCCGTCCGGATCAGCGCGACGAGCGTCTCGTGCCGCTTGACCTCGGTCAGCTTGCCGGTTTCGCCAGGGTCCGTGCCGGCGTGCCGCTGCTCGTGCCAACTCAGGACGCAGCCCGCCACCACGCCGCTGATCCGCGAGAGCAGCCAGGCGGCGGCGAAGGCGGCCACGACGATGGTCACCCGGTTGTCGACGAACGTGAGCGAGTTTGCGGTCATCAACCGCCAAGCTAGCGAGAACAACGCGGCTTGGCGCGTCCGGCACAAGGTTCTTACAAGGGCTTAACCGACGAGCAAGAAAACGAGGAAGCCAAGCGCCGCCAGGAGCCCGGGCCACGCGCCGCAGCGAGCTCGCGATCGGCGGCCTCGCCTTGCTCGCGGCCTCGAGCGCGGCCTACCTGCTCGTTTGCAAGTTCCCCTTTCCGGGGGATCTCGCAGGCCTGCACAAACGAGAAACTGTGGCGGTGCGGCATCACCTTGCGGCTGTTGCGCCTGCGCATGCACCGGACGGCGAATCCACCGTCCCCGAAGCCCCACGCCCGGACACGCTCGTCCAGTCGTATCGCCAGCTCGCGGACGTCTTCCACGACATCCTCTCCGAGCACAGCCTCGACAACCTGCTCGAGCGAATCGCGGACACGCTTGCCCAACTCGTGCCGCACGACACGCTTTCGATCTACCAGGCCGACGAGACGCAGACGCAGCTGACCCCGGTGCTCGCCCGAGACAAGTGGGCCGAAAAGATCATGAACAGCCGCTCGGCCTTCGGGGAGGGAATCACCGGCTGGGCCGCACTCCACCGCGAGCCGGTGCGCACCAACCAGGCCCACCTCGACCCGCGCACGAAGACCGTGCCCGGCACACCGCCGGACGAGGCCGAGGCGCTGATCACTGTTCCGCTGATCGCGCGCGACCTGGTCAAGGGCGTGCTCAACATCTATCGCCTCGGCGAGGAAGCGAGCTTCAGCGACGAAGAGTTCGAGCTGACCACACGCTTTGCGGACGCGGCCGCACTGGCGCTCGACAACGCCCAGATCCGCGCGCGGCTCGAATACCAGGCGCAGACGGACTCGCTGACCGGCCTCTACAACCACCGGTATTTCCACGAGCGGCTCCGGGCCGAGCTCACCCGCGCGAACCGCTCGCGGGACAGCGTCGCCGTGCTAATGCTCGACATCGACGACTTCAAGCGCGTCAACGACGTCTACGGCCACGGCTCGGGCGACCAGGTGCTGACCGAGCTGGCCGAGCTTCTGCGCGCGGCGCTGCGCGGCTCGGACGTCGTCTGCCGGCTCGGCGGCGAGGAGTTCGGCGTGATCATGCCCAACGGGGACGCGGACGAGGCGTTCGCGCTGGCGAGCCGCCTGACCGACACGCTCGCCGAGGTCGAGTTCGGACCGGCGGGCAAGATCACCATCTCGGTCGGCGTCTCGCAAGGCCCCGAGCACGCGATGAACCCCCGCGAGCTGGTGGCGTGCGCCGAGGCCGCGATGATGACCGCCAAGGCGCGCGGCAAGAACCAGATCGTGCTCTTCCACGAGCAGTCGAGCGAGCGCCCTGACGTCAAGCCCGCGAGCGGCCGCGACGTGCGCTCGATCGCGCACCTGAAGATGCTGCAGAGCCTGGCCGGGAAGCTGAACCGGCTGAACGACGTGCGCCAGATCGGCGAGGTGATCGCAGACGAGCTTCGGCTCCTGATCGATTACCACAACTGCCGCGTCTCGGTGATCCAGGGCGACGAGGTCGTCCCGATCGCGTTCCGCGGCGAGCTGCTCTCACGCAGCGGCGAGCGCGTCGACTTCCCGCGCACCCGCATCGGCGAGGGCATCACGGGCCACGTCGCCGAGACCTCGGAGCCGCTGCTCGTCAAGAACACGCTTGAGTGCGAGTTCGCGGTGATGATCCCGGGGACGCACATGATCGAGGAGTCGCAGATCGCCGTGCCGCTCTGCTACGGCGCGCGCGTGATCGGCGTCGTCGCGATCTCGAAGCTCGGCGTCGACCAGTTCGACCAGGACGACGTGCGCCTGCTCGAGGTGCTGGCCGGCCAGGCGTCAGTCGCGCTCGAGAACGCTCGCCTCTACGAGGCCCAGCGGCGCGAGGCCGACCACCTGAAGGCGCTGCTCGAGTTCACGGGCGCGATCTCCGAGGCGGCCACGCCGGGCGCGATCGGCTCGGAGACCGTGCGCGCGGCAGCGCGGATCCTCGGCGGCAAGCGGTGCGCGCTCTGGCTCCCGGATGAGAACGGCGACTTCAGGATCAGCGCGCACTCGGACTACGACACCGAGCCCGAGCTGCAGCCGATGCTCGACGTCGCGCTTCCCGCCGAGGCGCTCGGAGCCGCGATCGGCGAGCGAACCGAACCGTTCCTGGTCCCTGCCGACGAGGCCACGGGCTGCGCGGCGCCTCCGGAGGGGCTGACCTGGTCGGACCTGGCGCTGGCCCCGCTGCGCAACGACGGCGCGCTCGAGGGCTTCATCTCCGTCCGCGAGCCGACCACCGACAGCGAGCACACCGTGGAAGAGATCCTGCGCCTGCTCGGAGGCATCTCGTACCAGGCGGCCGTCGCGCTCGAGCGCGCTCGCAGCTACGAGAGCCTCGAGGAGACGTTCGTCTCGACCGTCGAGGCACTGGCCAACGCGCTCGAGGCCAACGACGAGTACACCTCGTCGCACACGCGCTGGATCACCGACATGGCGCTACGCGTCGGCGAGGCGATGGGCTTCGAGCCCGTCGAGCTTAAGCGGCTCGAGCTCGGCGCCCTCTTCCACGACATCGGCAAGATCGGGATCCCGACGAGCATCCTGCTCAAGCCCGGCCCGCTCTCAGCGGAGGAGCGCGCGATCATGGAGATGCACCCGGAGCTGGGCGAGCGGATCCTCGAGCCGATCGACCGGCTCGCCGAGGTGCGCACGATCGTCCGCAGCTGCCACGAGCGCTGGGACGGCGCGGGCTACCCGGACAGTAAGGCCGGCGAGGAGATCCCGCTCGAGGCGCGGATCATCCTCGTCTGCGACGCCTTCCACGCGATGACGACCGACCGGCCCTACCGCAAGCGGCTGAGCTGCGAGGAAGCGTGCCGCCGGCTGCGCGAGGGCGCGGGCACGCAGTTCGACCCGAACGTCGTCGACGTCTTCCTCGCGCTGCCGCTCGAGGTGCCGGTCGCGCACGACGCCGCCGCCGAGCGGCTGGCTTCCTAGCGTCCCTCGAACGGGGCAAAAGCCCTGGGCTCGCGCGTCCGATGGACAGACTGCGATGCGGCAGTTGAGATTCCTCGTGCTCGTTTGCGTCCTCGGCGCGTCCCTGGCCGCTGCCGGCTCGGCGAGCGCCTCGCAGCTTGTCGCGCGCAACGCCTCGCACATCAAGCTGGGCGTCAACGCCAAGGGCACGGCGCTCGTCACCTACTCCGTCCGCGGCCAGGTCACGCATCTGCTCGCGTGGGGAGCGGTGAACGCGCGGCCGCGGCCCTCGAACCCGAAGATCAAGCAGGTCGAGCTCAAGCTCGACTACTCCGGCGGCTGGAAGCACCACCGGATGACGTGGAAGACCTTCAAGAACACGTGCGGCGCCTACGACGGGCCCGATCTCCCATGGCTCGTGACCGCCTGCAAGGCGTCGAACGGCTCGTACTGGGCGCTGCAGAGTTGGCAGACGGCGCTGCCGGACCTCGGCCTCGCGCCGTGGCTCGGCCAGCAGAAGACCTGGTGGCTGCACCTCTCCCACTGGACGGGCGAGCTCGCGAAGCTCAACGTCTACACGGACTGGATCTACGGCGGCCGCTTCCAGGAGGTCTTCGGCCAGTACACGTACCAGGGGAAGGGCATCCGCGGCTTCGGCACGACGCGCGTGGGCGCGCCGACCGACGGCTATGGCCGGCTGCTGTTCCTCGACACGTACAACTCGTCCTACGGGTCGGGCTGGCTGCGCGAGAACTCCTTCGTCTCGCACGGGCCGCCCGGGATGTTCTGCTACGGCTTCTACGCGCGGAACCCGTGGGTCGGCGGCTACGCCCATCCGCGCTCGACCCCGAACCGCAAGCGCGGGCCCGGCACGGGCGAGCAGTACCGGATCACCGCTCCGGGGCCAGGCGTGACGCCGGACGTGATGTGGCAGGGAGCCGGGCTCCACGCGTACGACAGGCAGAACCCGGCCGACGTCTCGCTCGAGCAGCAGATGAACGCCGAACGCGACCAGATTCGCGCCGGCTACGGCAAGTGCGCGCACACCTAGCGCCGGCTCGAGCGCGCGCCTAATCCGTTACTCGTGTCTGACACCGGGGCTGGCGCTCCTATTCCTTCGCTGACGAACCGCAAGTAGGCACGCCTCGCACGCGCAGGATTGCTGCCGAAGAGTGCGAGGTGGCGCGACGCGGCAAGGAAGCCAGGCGTGAAGTCGATACCGGCGCAGGCCCGGTAGCTGCTCCAGGGCCAGTCCTCCGGCAACGCGCAGACCCTGGCCCGCACGGGATTCAGGACGATGTAGCGAGCCGTCGCAACGAGGTGCCTCTCGGAGGTGATCTCCTCGCTCCAGAATCGATTCCGGAAGAGATGCTGCCCGACGTAGCCATGCCGATGATTCGAGAACTTCGCGTACATCCCGTTCAGGAACTGCATCCCGTCGGAGAGCCCTCCGATCTCGAGCTGGATCAAGAGGTGGAAATGATTCGACATCAGCACGAACGAGTGGCATGCCCAGTCGAATCGTTTCGCGACTAGCGCGAGGAGCTTCAGAAAGAAGCGCCGCTCCTCGTCGTCCTCGTAGATCACGCAGCCCCGATTCCCTCTGACTCCGATGTGGTAGATGCCGCCGGGAGTCTCGATGCGAGGCTTCCTCGGCATGGAGCAAGGCTAGAGCTCGGCCGGCTACGACTTCTCGGCGCGTAACGATCCCGGCGCAATGCGTTGCACTCTCGTATCGCGTGTCTGGCACCGGGTTGGCACAGCTAGCGCCGTGCTTGCGCCTCGTATCATCGCCCGCGTGGTCAGCGGCGACGAGCTGCGCGCCGTTATGCGGCGTGTCCCGGCCGGAGTGGCGGTCGTGTCCGTCGACGTCGGCGGGCAGCCCGCCGGGCTGACTGTCGCCTCGCTGGTCTCGCTCTCGCTCGAGCCGCCACTCGTCGGCTTCGCGATCCGCCGCGACGCCGCTCTGCACGAGCTGCTGCGCGAGAGCGGGGAGCTCGCGGTCAGCATCCTGGCCGCGGGACAGGAGCACCTCGCCCAGCATTTCGCCCGAGGCGTGCCGCCGATCGCGCTCTGGGAGCGGATCCCGCTCCGAGAGAGCGCCGAGGGGCCGCCACAGCTCGCCGCAGCGGCCGGGTGGCTGCGCTGCCGCGTCTCGCACGAGCTCGAGACGGGCGATCACACCTTCTTCGTCGCGGTCGTCGAGTCGGCTGAGCCTGGCCCCGCGGGAGCTCGCCCGCTCGTGTTCCACGACCAGGCGTACGCCGCGCTGTGATCGACGCGGTCGTCTTCGACCTCGACGGCGTCCTGCTCGACTCCGAGCAGGTCTGGGACGAGGCACGCGAGCAACTGGCCAAAGAGCGCGGTGGCCGTTGGCACCCGCAGGCGCAGCGGGACATGATGGGCATGAGCTCGACGGAATGGTCTCGCTACATGCACGAGAGGATCGGCCTGCCCGAGCCGCCGGACGAGATCAACCGCGAGGTGGTCGAGCGTCTCGCCGCGATCTACCGCGAGCACCTGCCCGCGATACCTGGCGCCAAGGAGGCGGTCGAACGGCTCGCCGCCCGCTGGCCGCTCGGGCTCGCCTCGTCCTCGAACCGCGAGCTGATCGACCTGGCGCTCGAACTGCTGGGCGTGAAGCATCTGTTCGCCGCGACCGTCTCCTCCGAGGAGGTCGCCCACGGCAAGCCGGCCCCGGACGTCTACCTGGAGGCGGCGCGGCGGCTCGGTGTCAAGCCAACCCGTACTGCCGCCGTCGAGGATTCGAACAACGGCATCCTCGCGGCGAAGGCTGCGGGCATGCGCGTGCTGGCAATCCCGAACCGGCACTTCCCGCCGGATCCCGAGGCGCTGGAGCAGGCCGACGTAGTGCTCGACTCCCTCGCCGAGCTGACCCCGGAGGCGGTCGAGCCCGCACAACCAAACTCGGGGACGCGCCGGAAGTAAGGTTCCGGCGCGTCCCCGGTAGTCGCCTCTAGCGCTTGAGCGCGCGGAACATCGCCGCACGCACGGAGCTGGCAGCCGAAGCGGGAACTTGCTGCTTCAGGTCCAGGCCGCTCGTCGAGGCCGAGACCCCACCGGTCGAGAAATCGTAGTGGACGGTCGTCGGGCTCGGCACCGGCTTGCCCTTCACGGACGAGGTGGTGTACTGGATGCCGATGTAGTACGTGCCGGCCGAAGGAGCGGTGAAGGTGGCCGTTACGCCGCCTGCGCCCGCGGTGATCGTCGGGTGCAGCTTCTTGGCGCAGGCCGAGTTGAAGACGTTGCTGCCGCCGCCGAGCGCGAATTGCGTCGAGAAGTTTCCGGTCGTGATCGACTGGGCGACCGTGAAGCTGTTCGGGCCGGCCGGGGCCGTGACCTTCACCCAGTAGTAGAACCCGGCCGGGATCGCCTTGTTGATGTTTCCGCTCTTGGCGGTGTACTCGACCATGCCGAGGGTCTGCGCAGTGCCACCCGAGAACGCGCTGCAGGCCGAGTTGGCCGTGAGCTGGCTGACGCCGGCGGCCGGCGAGTTGATCGCGAACGTGCGCGGGACTTCGGCCGCCGCGCTGTAGTTGCCGTTGCCCGCCTGCGAGGCCGTGATCGTGCAGGAACCGGGCCCGGTCAGGTGCACGGTCGCGCCGGTGACGGTGCAGTTCCCGCTCGCGGCGAAGCTGACCGCGAGCCCGGAGCCGGAGGTCGCGCTGACCGTGAAGTCCGGATCGCCGTAGGTCTTGTCGGGCAGCGGCGCAAAGGTGATCGACTGGCTCGCCTTCTGCGCCGTGACCGACTCGACCACCTGCGGGGCGGCGTTGTAGTTCGCATCGCCGGCCTGGTCGAACTTGACCGAGCAGGTGCCGGTGCCGCTCGTCATCGTGAACGTGCCGCCGCTGTTGGTGCAGACGCCGCCGCTGGAGAAGGCGACCGCGTTGCCCGAGCCGCCGCCGCTTGCCGCGACGGAGAAGCTCGTGTTGTAGACGGCGCTGCCCGGCGCGAACAACGTCACCGTGATCGTCTGGCCCGCCTTCTGCGCCGTGACCGACTCGACCACCTGCGGAGCGGCGTTGTAGTTCGCGTCGCCGGCCTGGTCGAACTTGACCGAGCAGG